>DHCMC07803__coassemble_477_pt1 | contig 334275 bp, 304 predicted proteins | sample DHCMC07803__metabat2_low_PE_027 | metagenome-assembled genome bin DHCMC07803
CGTTCAACGGGGAAGACTACAGAGCCATCGGCAGGTCTTTTGCAAATCTCGGCCTCGCCGGTAAATCTCTTGACGAGATCAAAAACATTATAGAAAACGGATTCTAAATACAAAAGGACAATGGAGGCACGTCGTGTCTCCATTGTCCTTTCAGACAGGAGTACTCTCACAAAGAAAAGGGAGTTATAACAATGGGCAAAATTACAATTGTAGGAGCTGGCAACGCAGGGTGTACTTACGCGGCTTACGCAGGAATGGCCGGGCATGACGTATGTCTGTACGAAAGCCCCGAATTCGCGGACAATCTGACCGATATCGCGGTGCGCGGCGGATTGGAAGTCACTGGATGCAAAGAGGGATTCGGCCGTGTCGCAAAAACAACGACCGACATTAAAGAAGCCCTTGAATATGCAGACTACATTCTGGTCGTCATGCCTGCTTTCGGCCATAAGATAATGGCTAAGCTGTTCGCCCCATATCTGAAAAGCGGTCAGACGGTGGTTCTCAATCCTGGAGATGTATTCGGAGCGGTTGAATTCCTGAGCACACTGAGACAGTGCGGCAATCATGAAGACGTCACCATTGGCGAAACTGCCTCCAGCATATTCGCCTGCCGCAGGCACAGGCCGGCTGACGTCGTCATACTCGGCATAAAAGAAGGGATGCAGCTCGGCTGTATTCCGGCAAGCAGGACGGAGAAGGTCGTCGAAGACCTCAAGGCGTTCTTCCCTCAGTATATCGGTGTGCCAAACGTTCTGCATTCCAGCTGCTTGGATATAAATGCGTTTGTGCATCCGATTTGCGCTCTGCTCAATTCGGCCCGCATAGAGAATACGAAGGGCAACTTCGACTTCTATTGGGACGGGATGACTGAGGGCGTTTGTGCCAACATGGAAGCCATCGACAACGAAAAATTGGCTATCGGCCGCGCTATGGGATACGAACTTGTACCGTTGCTCGAACAGTGCCACAGATATTACGGTTATGAAGAGTGCAAAACTCTGCATGTTTATTTCACAACAAATACCGTCAACGGAGGATCCCCAAGCTCGAAAGCTCCCTCAACGTTCAAGCACCGCTACGTGACGGAAGATGTGCCGTATGGACTGGTGCCGTTGTCTGATTTGGCGAAAGTTGCCGGAGTTCCGACGCCGCATATCGACGCGGTAATTACTCTGTGCTCGACGTTCAACGGGGAAGACTACAGAGCCATCGGCAGGTCTTTTGCAAATCTCGGCCTTGCCGGTAAGTCTCTTGACGAGATCAAGGACATTGTAACCAACGGTTTTTAGGAAGGCATATTGAATTTGCCGTATTACACATTAAAAATCTCAATTAACAGGGGGAATTAAAAATGGCATCTGGAACTACGTTGTTAATGATTGTCCTGTTTTCTGTTTTGATTTTGGTAGGCTCAAGTTTGCTTGCAATGTACTTTGGCAGGCACACGAAAACAAGTGAAGATTGGGCTGTCGGAGGACGCAAGCTTCCTCTATACGTTATAGTCGGAACACAATATGCGACAGCAATGGGCGGCGGCGTCCTAGTCGCTCACATAGGTATTGCGTATGCTAACGGTTGGTCTCTGTTTATATACGGAGGTCTTGTATCCGGAGGGTTTATTTTATTGGCGTTACTTGCTAAATGGCTCAGAGCGAATAACTTTACAACAATACCGGATATATTCGAGCATTTATATGGTGATAACAAACTGCTCGCTTTGCTTGCTGCGTTTATGTCGTTTTCCGTCCCGTTCGGCGGCGCATGTGCTCAGATGATAGCGTTTGCAAAACTATATAACGCAATCACAGGTATCCCTATCAATTATCTGATAATCGTGTTTGCAGTCGTCGCAGCACTGTTGGTACTGCCAGCCGGTTTGACCTCCGTCGCTTGGACAGACTTCCTTATGGGATGCTTTATGCTTGTTATTTCGGTTATCTCAGGCGCATACGCCCTGAACATGGCCGGAGGATGGAGCAATATTGTCGCCACCGTTCCAGCAGAAATCATAAAATTCCCGCAAGGTCTGTTATCCGTCGGTATGTATTCCATAGGACTTTGGGCGCTTTCAATATTGCCCGGCACGCTTACAGCCCAGACATACTACCAGAGAATCTTTGCCGTTAAAGAACCTAAAGACGCCGCTGTTTCCCTTATAATAAGCGCATTTGTAATCTTCACCGCAGAAATTTGGGCAACAGTTATGGGATTCTCCATTCGCACGGCCAATGGCGGGCTTGCGCCTGAACTTGCAAGCGGATGGTTCTTAACGCAGATTCCGGCATGGTTCCTAGTAATATTTGCCGGTTTTATCGTTTCCGTGCTTGTTACTACGGTTGACTCTAATCTGCAGTCTGCATGCGTGACATTCAGCCGTGATATTTATCAGAAGATATTAAAGCCCGATGCAACAGACGCTCAGGTTCTGAAAGCATCCCGTGCAACGACGATTGTTATTACCGTGCTGTGCATCATCATGGGAACAAGCCTTCCTTCCGTTCTTGGTTGGACTGTTGCGACGTTTGCCTATTCAGCGGCAGGGCTTTTGGTCCCGATATTTGGCGGATATTTCCTGCGGAATAAGAAATTTACAACGCCGACGGGGGCAATCTGCAGCGTGCTGTTTGGGTTCCTCGGATGTGGATTTGCACACCTTGCAAATACATCCATTCCATACGTAGGTTACGGGCTGGTAGGCTCCTTAATAGGCATGATCCTCGGCAGTCTTCTGACTAGGAAACAATATTACGCCGATCAGCATTAATATTAGTATAGGAGCCGCAGAGAAAGAAGTGACAACAAATGAAGATAACTGACATTATTGTTACCCCTGTAGCCGTGCCGGTGAAACCCGCCGAAACAGCTTCAAAAATGCGCATAGGCGCAAGGGTTATGCCGGCTGTCTTAGTGGAAGTATTAACGGACGAGGGAATCACAGGGATTGGCGAATCGCCTTCTGTGCTCGGGTTAGATCTTACGGCAGAGTTCGTCAGGTCAGCAAAAGAATTTATGGTTGGAGAGGATCCATCACAAATCAATGTGTTGATGAAAAAACTATATGCACGGTATAACCTGACGCATTTACATGTGCATTTAGGCAACTGGGCGCTAAACGGTATTGAGCTGGCTCTGTGGGACATCGCAGGCAAGCGCGCCGGGATGCCGTTATACCAACTGTGGGGCGGCGCTTACAGAAAAAAAATAGATTACTACGGCATTGTTGAGCGCCAGGAGCTCGACGGCATGGAACATCGTGCCAAAGAGCTTGCCGAAGCAGGTTATAAGACTATATATACAAAGATAGGAATGGATCCTGAAGATGACGTTGCAGCCGTAGCCGCAATGCGCAGAGGCGCGCCGGACAGATCCATAAAAATACGAGTTGATGCGAACCAGTCGTGGAACACCGGTACTGCCATCAAAGTCATCAACGAAATGGCACAGTATGATGTAGATATGGTCGAGCAGCCTGTGTTGATGTACAACTTAGATGCTCTGCGTGAGGTGAGAAACCACGTCAGCGTTCCTATTCTCGGGCACGAAAGCAACTGGACCATGTACGATATGCTCAACGTCATTAAAGCAAATGCCGTCGATTACGTTAAGTTAGACGCGAGGTTCGACTTAGGCTATACTGGCGTCAGGATATCCGCAGGCATGGCCGAGAGTGCGGGCATACAATGTGTGCACCACTCATTTTTTGAATTAGGCATCGCATTTGCGGCAAACATGCACGTAATCGCATCCTGCCCCAATTTCACAACAACTAACTCCAACGGCGAATATGACCGTCTTGAGGACGACGTCCTAGTCGGCGGACTAATGCAGGGACCAGATCCGGCTCATTATCTTGTACCGGAAAAACCCGGCATCGGAGTGGAGCTAGACCATGACAGAGTGGGAAAATACCACGAGTATTATCTGGAACATGTACATCGCAAAAATATCGAAAGAGACACTGAAAACCATTATTATGGCGCGATGCAGCTAAGGAGTTATTTAAAAAACTAAGCTCTAAATCAGCCCAACTTTGTTACTGACACAACTCAACGTTAATTTATGCATGCGTCCTTTTATGACAGATCTATTGAGCTGAAAGGACGCATGCTTTCTTTCGAGATGATGTCAACCGTCAATATCCCAATAAAGTTCTTGGAAAGTTGCGTAATTTCTGGTTCTTCGAACAACTTGAAAAGTAGGCAGAATTAATAAAGATGTGTTATCCTACTTGTATGCAAGATAAGACTCTCATATTGGAGAGGATTTTATATGTTTTGCATATGCTTCATTTATAAAGAAATAGCTATATTGTGAAAGTTATAAGTCGTCAAAAAAATTTTGTTGAACTTCAACAGGGAGGCAATAAAAAATGAAAAAGTTTGTAACTTTCGGAGAGCTGATGCTGCGCCTTTCGCCGCAGGGGACGGACGTTCTTTTCCAGAAGCCGTCGCTTGAGGCTACGTTCGGAGGCGCGGAGGCCAACGTCGCCGTCTCGCTCGCCAATTACGGCGAAGAGGCGGTTTTTGTTACGGCTCTGCCCGACAACCCGATAGCCGACGCCGCGGTGCGCGAGCTCAGAGGTTTCGGCGTCGACACGAAGTATATCCGCAGAAGCGGAAGCCGCGTCGGCATCTACTACGCGGAGAAGGGCGCCTGCATGCGTCCCTCGAAGGTCGTCTATGACCGCGCCCATTCGTCGATCACCGAGGTCAAGCCCGGCGACTTCGACTGGAAGGCCATCTTCGACGGCGCCGCGTGGTTCCACACGACGGGCATCACGCCCGCGGTGGCGGAAGGCACGGCGGAGGTGACGCTCGAGGCTATGAAGGCCGCGCACGAGATGGGCGTCAAGGTTTCCTGCGACCTCAACTACAGAAAGAAGCTCTGGAAGTGGGGCAAGAGCGCGCAGGAGGTCATGTCCGAGATAACGAAGTACGTCGACGTCCTCATCGCTAACGAAGAGGACTGCCAGAAGTGCCTCGGCATCGAGCTCGACGTCGACGTGACGAAGGGCAGCATCGACAGCGACAAGTACAAGACGCTCGCGGCGAAGGTTATGGAGATCTACCCGAACGTCGAGAAGCTCGCGGTCAGCCTCCGCGAGAGCGTCAGCGCCGACATCAACAACTGGTCGATAGTCATGGCGACGAAGGACGGCTTCTACACGAGCAAGAAGTACGAAATCCGCGACATCGTCGACCGCATCGGCGGCGGCGACTCCTTCGGCTCCGGCCTCATCTGGGGACTCAACAACCTCGAGACGCCGCAGGCGGCGGTCGAGTTCGCGGCGGCGGCTTCGGCGCTGAAGCACACGATCTTCGGCGACTACAACAGAGTCTCGGTCAGCGACGTCCTCACGCTCGCGGGCGGCGACGGTTCGGGCCGCGTGCAGAGATAAGGAGACAGGACGATGAACGAAGTTCTCGAAAAGCTCGGCCGCATAGGCCTTGTACCGGTCATCAAGCTCAACTCGCCCGAAGAGGCGCTGCCGCTCGGCAAAGCGCTCATCGCGGGCGGCATCCCCGTCGCGGAAGTGACGTTCCGCACCGACGCGGCGGCGGAGTCGATAAAGATCCTCGCCAAAGAATGCCCCGAGCTCATCCTCGGCGCGGGCACCGTCCTCACGACGGAGCAGGCGGACGCGGCAGCGGAAGCGGGCGCGAAGTACATCGTCACGCCGGGCTTCAACCCGCGCGTCGTAGCCCACTGCCAGCAGCTCGGCCTCCCCGTGACGCCCGGCGTCAGCTCGCCGAGCCAGGTCGAGCAGGCGCTCGAGATGGGGCTCAACGTCATCAAGTTCTTCCCCGCGGAGCAGTCCGGCGGCGTCGCGATGCTCAAGGCGCTCAACGGCCCCTACGGCGGAAAGGTCTCCTTCATCCCGACCGGCGGCGTCGGCCCGAAGAACCTCATCGACTATCTCTCCTGCCCAAACGTCTTCGCGGTCGGCGGAAGCTGGATGGTTCCCTCGGACGCGGTCAAGGCGGGCGACTGGGGACGCATTGAGACGCTCTGCCATGAGGCGCGCCTGCTGTCGCTCGGCTTCTCGCTGCTCCACGTCGGCATCAACCCGCAGTGCGAGTGCTGCGCGCTCGACGAGGCGCGCATGTTCGCCGCAATGCTCGGAATGCCCTTCAAGGAGGGCAACAGCTCCGCCTTCGTCGGCAAGTCCTTCGAGTTCATGAAGGCGCAGGGCCGCGGCGAGAAGGGACACATCGCCATCGAGACGCTCTCCGTCGAGCGCGCTCTCGAGTGGTTCTCCGGCTTCGGCATCGGCGTCGTCGAAGAGACGATAAAGAGAAAAGACGGACATATCACGGTGGCCTACCTCGACAGAGAGGTCGCGGGCTTCGCGGTACATCTGAACAGAAAATAAGAGCGGAAAACAAACAGCGCGGAGGAAGGAAGAAATTTTCTTTCTCCGCTTTTTCGTGCGCCGCGCCTTCTGATGCGGCACAACCGTAAAAATGCTACAATATATTACGGGAATTACTGAGTTACTGAGCGTCACAAATTTGTGTTTTATAGGTTTTACCACAAAACCTAAATATATCCATAAAAGGGAGCAGCAGGTTATGAAAAAAGTGTTGGCAGTTTTCCTTGCGGCGGCAGCTATGGTCGGACTGACCTTCGGTCAGCTTGAGGCGGCGGATAAGTACACGCTGAGAATCGGTACTTCCCAGACCGACCAGGCGTTTATCACGAGAGCGTACATGACGCTCGCCGACAGACTTATGGAGAAGTCGGGCGGACGTCTTGAGGTCAAGGTCTTCCCGGCCGGACAGCTCGGCGGCGACGAAGACATACTCGAGCAGGCTATCCAGGGCGCGCCTGTCGCGGTCAACACCGACGCGGGCAGAACCTCGGCCTACGTCAAGGAGACGGGCATCCTTATGATGGCCTACTTCGCGGACAACTACGACGAGTGCCTCAAGGTCACCCAGACCGAGACCTTCAAGAAGTGGGAGCAGGACCTTGCGACGAAGCACGGCATCCGCGTCCTCGCCTTCAACTTCTACGACGGACCGAGACATTTCATGACCAACAAGCCGATCAACACCCCGGCCGACCTTAAGGGACAGAGAATCCGCACCATCGGTTCCGAGGTCTGCGTAGAGTCCATCGCCGCCATGGGCGCGACGCCGGTCTCCATGTCGTGGGGCGAGGTCTACAACGGAATCCAGTCGAAGGCTCTCGACGGCTGCGAAGCGCAGAACACCTCCACCTATCCTTCCAAGATTTACGAAGTAGCGAAGTACCAGAGCAAGACCGGACACTTCCAGCTCATGCAGGCCCTTCTCTGCGGCGAAGTCTGGTTCCAGTCGCTCCCGCAGGATCTCCAGCAGCTCCTTCTCGACACCGCGCGTGAAGTCGGCGCAGAGACCGCGGCGCAGCTCGTAGCGGCCTCCGAGGAAAGCGAAAAGGCGATGGTCGAGGCCGGACTCACCGTCGTCGAGCCCGACACCACCCCGTTCAAGGAAGCCGTGAAGCCCGCTTACGACAAGCTCGGATTCACCGCGCTCAGAGAGCAGCTCTACAAGGAAATCGGCAAGACGAAATAACGCCGGTTGATACTTTAAGAAGAGCGTTATGAAACAGCTGGCGGCAATTGTACTGAAAGCAGAGGAGCTCATTGCGAGCTCCCTGCTCTGTATCATATCGATTCTGGTCTTCATTTCCGCGGTGGCCAGAACCTGCGGATATCCTATCAACTGGGCGCAGGACGTCGCGCTCCTCGCCTTCGCGTGGCTTACCTTCATCGGCTCGGACGTTCTCGCCCGCTCAGGTAAGCTCATCAACATCGACATGCTCATCTACAAGCTGCCGAAGGGCGCGCAGAAGATTATCGGCATCGTCTTCGACTTTATGATGATGGCCTTCCTCGCTGCGCTGCTTATCTTCGGCTATAGCCTCGTCACGCAGAGCTGGCTGCGCGTTTTCAACACGCTCAAGCTGAGCTACGCCTGGTGCACGATGGCGGTTCCCGTCGGAGCTTTCCTGCTCCTTACGACGATGATTGGGCGGACTGTCAACGACATCAAAAAGCCCGCCGACGAATGGGGGCAGAACTAATGTTAGAGGCGATAGGTTTCTTCCTCGTATTCCTCTTCCTCGGGATGCCCGTCGCTTTCGCGATAGCCATCTCCGGCGCGATATTCTTCATCCTCACGCCTGAAATTCCGTGGACGATTCTCGTTCAGAAGTCGCTCTCCACGACTCAGTCCTTTACGATGCTCGCGATACCGCTCTTCATATTCGCGGGCAACCTTATGAACAACACGGGCATCACTTCGCGCCTCGTCAAGCTCGCGAACGTCCTGACCGGACACATGTACGGCTCCATCGGGCAGGTTTCCGTCGTCCTCTCCACGCTCATGGGCGGCGTCTCGGGCTCGGCGGTCGCCGACGCGGCTATGGAGTGCCGCATCCTCGGCCCCGAAATGACGAAGCGCGGCTACGCCCCCGGATGGGCCGCCGCGGTCAACTGCCTCACGGGGCTCATCGTCGCGACGATTCCTCCGTCGATGGGGCTCATCATCTACGGGACCGTCGGCGAAGTCTCCATCGGACGCCTCTTCGTCGCCGGTTTCGTGCCGGGCATCATCATGTGCATATTCATGCTGATCGCGACCTCGTGGTCGGCGCGCCGCCTCGGCTACAAGCCGGACCACGACAAGCCCTATCCGCTCAGCGTGATACTCAAGGCGTGCTGGGAAAGCATCTGGGCGCTGCTCTTCCCGTTCATACTGATAGCGCTCATCCGCTTCGGCATCATGACGCCGTCGGAGTCTGGCGCGTTCGCTATCTTCTACGCCTTCACGATCGGAGCGTTCGTCTATAAGGAGCTCACGTGGGACAAGTTCAAGACCTGCGTAATCGACAGCGTCAAGGACCTCTCCGTCATCACGATGATTCTCGCCTTCTCGGGAATCTTCAGCTACGGCGTCGTCTACGACCAGCTGCCCGCGGTCCTCGCGAAGGCGCTTGTCGGCTTCACCGACAGCAGCGTAGTCCTGCTCTGGAGCATAATCATACTGCTCACGATATGCGGCATGTTCATGGAGACGACGGTCATCACGCTCATCATTACGCCGATACTCCTCCCGGTCATACGCCAGTTCGGCATCGACCCGGTACACTTCGGGATCGTCATGATGACTACGGTCACGATGGGCTGCTCCACGCCTCCCGTCGGCGTCGCGCTCTACACCTGCTCTTCGATTATGAACTGCTCGGTGCAGGAGACGACGCGCTACGCGATACCGTGGTTCGTGGCTATTCTAGCCACGCTCGCCGTCTGCGTATTTTTCCCGGATCTCGTGCTTTTCCTGCCGAACTGGGTATACGGAGGCTAGCGCAGTTCAAAGCTGTATGGAACGCAGGGCGCGTGAAGCCGTAGTCGGCTTTCGGCCCTGCTTTTTAATTGAACCGAATAAATTTTGACAGAGGTGATTTTTAATATGGTCAAATTAACGCTTGAAGACTTAAAAAAGCGTTCCGCATGGGCCGAGGCCGGAATAGAAATTCCTTCCTTCGACATTGAGAAGATGAAGGAGGAGACGAAGGCGCACCCGCGCTGGGTACACGTCGGGCCGGGCAACATCTTCCGCGGCTTCATAGCCGACCTCGCGGACAGGCTGCTCGAATCGGGCGACGTCACAAGCGGCATCACGGTGGTCTCGACCTTCGACCAGCAGGTTATTTCAAAAATTTACGAGCCCTTCGACGACCTCGCGCTGCGCGTCGTCATGGCGGCCGACGGCAGCCTTTCCAAAAAGGTCGTCGCGGGAGTAGGCGACGTGCTGCGCGCCGACGCGGAATATCCGTCGGAGTGGGCCCGCTGCCGCGAAATCTTCCGCTCGCCGGAGCTCCAGATGGTCAGCTTCACGATCACCGAAAAGGGCTACCACATCAAGGACCTCGCCGGAAACTACTACCCCGCGGTGCAGGCGGCCTTTGAGGACGCTTCGTCCGACAAGGTGCTCGGCAACGGCATGGCGATAATCGCGGCGCTGCTGCTCGAACGTTTCCGCGCCGGCGCGTACCCCATCGCTATGGTCAGCATGGACAACTTCTCGCACAACGGCGACAAGCTTTTCGACTCGGTGGCAACGTTCGCGGAAAAGTGGGCCGAGAACGGCTCCGCCCCGAAAGAGTTCGTCGACTACATAAAAGGGCCGAAGGTTTCTTTCCCCTGGTCGATGATAGACAAAATCACGCCGCGTCCCGACAGCTCCGTCGCCGCGAAACTGGAAGAAAGCGGTTTTGAGAGCACGGAACTCGTCATCACGGACAAGAACACTTACATCGCGCCCTTCGTCAACACCGAAGGCCCGCAGTACCTCGTAATCGAAGACGACTTCCCGAACGGACGCCCGCCGCTCGAAAAGACCGGCGTCCGCCTCACGACGCGCGAGACGGTGGACCTCGTCGAGCGCATGAAGGTCTGCACCTGCCTCAACCCGCTGCACACCGCGATGGCGGTATTCGGCTGCCTGCTCGGCTACAAGTCGATAGCCGCCGAGATGAACGACGCCGCGATAGTGCGCCTCATCAAGCGCATCGGCTACGTCGAGGGAATGCCCGTCGTCGCCGACCCGAAAATATTCGTCCCGTCGGAATTCATCGCCGAGGTCATCAGCGAGCGCCTGCCGAACCCCTACATCCCGGACACCCCGCAGCGCATCGCCACCGACACGTCGCAGAAGCTGCCCATACGCTACGGCGAGACGATAAAACAGTACCTCTCGCGCGCCGACCTCGACGTACATAATCTCACGGCGATACCGCTCGTCATAGCCGCCTGGTGCCGCTACATGCTCGCGCTCGACGACGAAGGCAAGCCGATGGAGCTCAGCCCCGACCCGCTGCTCGACGAGCTGCGCGGCTACGTCGCGAACGTCCGCCTCGGCGAGCCCGAGAGCGCCGGAGACTGCCTGCGCCCGATACTTTCGAGCGAGCGCATATTCGGCACCGACCTCTACAAGGCCGGCCTCGCGGGCAAGGTCGAGGAATACTTCAAGCGTCTGCTCGCAGGCCCCGGCGCGGTGAGACATACGCTTGAGGAAGAGACTTCCGCTCCGTCGTACATACCGGCGGAAATCGCGTAAAAAATCCACAAGGGGAGGAAAACAGCCATGAAAATGACATTCAGATGGTACGGAGAGGGCTCCGACCCCATTCCGCTTAAATACATAAAGCAGATACCGGGCTGCACCGGCCTCATGGGGCTGCTCGACAAGGCCGCCGGAGACGTGTGGACCGAAGAGGAGATAAAGCCTTACGTCGAGCACGTACACGCCGCGGGCCTCGAAGTCGAGGTAATCGAGAGCGTCAACGTCCACGAGGACATCAAGCTCGGACTGCCGAGCCGCGAGAAATACATCGACAACTACATCACGACGATAGAAAACCTCGCGAAGTACGGCGTCAAGGTAATCGTCTACAACTTCATGCCGGTTTTCGACTGGCTGCGCACAGACCTCGCGCGCGAGATACCGGAGGACGGCTCCAACTCCCTTTACTACGACGAGGCCGAGCTGCTCGGCATGACGCCGCTTCAGATAGTGGAGAACACCGCGCGCGACTCGCATGGCTTCACGCTCCCCGGCTGGGAGCCGGAGCGCCTCAAAGAACTCGAAAAGGTTCTCAAACTCTACGAAAACGTCACGCCCGACGACCTCCGCACGAACTACAAATACTTCCTCGAGCGCATCATCCCGACCTGCGAGAAGTGCGGCGTCCGCATGGCCGTGCATCCAGACGACCCCGCGTGGCCCATCTTCGGCCTTCCGCGCATAGCGCACTCGCAGGCCGACTTCGACAAAATCGTCGCTATGGTGGACAGCCCGGCCAACGCGCTCTGCCTCTGCACCGGCTCGCTCGGCTCGAACCCCGAGAACGACATCCCCGGCGCGATACGCCACTTCGGCGCGATGAACCGCATCGCCTGCCTGCACATCCGCAACGTAAAATACCTCGGCTACCGCAAATTCCGCGAAGCCTCGCACCTTTCGAGCGACGGCTCGCTCGACATGTACGAGATAGTCAAGGCCGCATACGAGACCGCGCCCGACGCCTACATCCGCCCCGACCACGGCAGAATGATATGGGACGAAAAAGGCCGCCCCGGCTACGGACTCTATGACAGGGCTCTCGGCATAGCCTACCTCAACGGCCTCTGGGAAGCGATCGACAAAGAAACAAAGGCTAAGGCCGGGAAGTAAAAAATGCCCCGCGTCCCGTACGACGAACTTAAAAGCCTCTTTGCGGCGATACTCGTCAAAAAGGGATTTTCGCCGGAAAAGGCTGATACCGCCGCAGGAATATTCGCGGACAACAGCTGCGACGGCGTCGCCTCGCACGGACTCAACCGCTTCCCGCGCTTCGTCTCGTATATTGAAAGCGGCTCCGTAGACCCCAACGCAGAGCCTGTGCTCGAAGCGTCGTTCGGCGCTCTCGAACGCTGGAACGGAAATCTCGGCGTCGGCTGCACAAACGCGGCCTTCGGCATAAACCGCGCGATGGAACTCGCCGCGAAATACGGCGTCGGCTGCGTCGCGATGCGCAACACGAACCACTGGATGCGCGGCGGCACCTACGGCCTTATGGCTGCGCGCGCCGGATACGCCGCTATATGCTGGACCAACACGACGGCCAACGTCCCAGCCTGGGGCGCGAAAAGCTGCAACGTCGGCAACAACCCGCTCGTCATGGCCTACCCCGGCCCGGAGGGGCCGATGGTCATGGACGGCGCGCTCGCGCAGTATTCCTACGGCGCTCTCGAAGCGGCGAAGCTCGACGGGCGCGAGCTGCCCTTCCCCGGCGGCTTCGACCGCGACGGCAAGCTGACGGCGGACCCGTCTGCGATACTCGAGACGCAGCGCGTGCTGCCCATCGGCCTCTGGAAGGGCTCGGGCTACGCGCTGCTGCTCGACGCGATAGGCGCGGCGCTCTCGGGCGGCCTCACGGTTCCGGAGGTAGGCCGTCGCGCCGACGAGACCGCGCTGACGCAGGTCTTCATCGCGATAAGCCTCGACAAGACGAACTCGCGCGAAGAAACGGCGGCGATGGGCGAGCGGCTGCTGCGCGACTTCCGCGCCGCCGAGCCCGCCGAAGAGGGCAAGCCCTTCTTCTATCCGGGCGAGAAAGCCGCGCGCACGAGGAAAGAAAACCTCGAGCTCGGCGTCCCCGTAAACGAAGAAATCTGGAACGCGCTTAAAGCCGAAGCTGCCCGCTAGCCGCGGAAGATAAAAATGACGGCCTCCGAAATCATCCAAACTTACGGAGTTTTCGGAGGCCGCTTTTTTGTGCCGTAAAACGTGCGCCGCGCGCGGCGTAGCAAAATCGCCTCTTTTGGGATATACTACGTGATATTAACAAGTCATGGATGAAAAGAGTATTTTTACGTAAATACTCGGTTTTTACATCCGGTTTTACAAGTTTTATCTGTGATTCATCGTTATGGAAATACCGTTGGGGCGGCGCCGCGCCGTCTGTTTCCGCGCGCGGCGCAAACAGCGCGGCGGACGCCGCCCGCACGAAAAACGGGATAAAAATATGATTCGGCGGCAACGCCGCGAAAGAGAGGTTTTTTCATGAAGAGCTTCATCACTGAAGATTTTCTCCTGACGACGGAGGCGGCGCGTACGCTTTACCACGGGTACGCGGAAAAGATGCCGATCTTCGACTACCACTGCCACCTGAGCCCCGCGGAGATATACGAGAACAAGCGCTTCTCCGACATCGGCGAGGCGTGGCTCGCGGGCGACCACTACAAATGGCGCGTGATGCGCGCGAACGCCGTGCCAGAAGAGTATGTGACCGGGGCCGCCTGCTTCCGTGAAAAATTCGGCCGCTTCGCCGCCGTCATGCCACGGCTCATAGGCAACCCGATCTACCATTGGTCGCACCTCGAGCTGAAACGCTTCTTCGGCTTCGGCGAGCTGTTAGACGCGGGCACGGCGCAGGCCGCATGGGACTGCGCGAATGAAAAGCTCCAAAGCCCGGCTGGAGCCGCGCGTTCCCTTATTTCCGAAAGCCGCGTCCGCGCGCTCTGCACGACGGACGACCCCGCGGACGACCTGCGCTGGCACAAAATGCTCGCCGCAGACGAAAGTTTCAGTACGAAGGTACTGCCGACATTCCGTCCCGAAAAAGCTCTCAACGCCGAAAGCGAGGGCTACCCGGCCTATATAGAAAAACTCTCCGAAGCCTCCGGAGAGACGATACGCACTACCGACGGCTTAAAGCGCGCGCTCGCAAAGCGCATAGAATACTTCGCGGAGGTGGGCTGCCGTCTCTCCGACCATTCCTTCGGCGCGCCAGACTTTACGATATGGGACGAAAAAGCGGCGGAAACGGCGATGAGCAAAGCGCTCCGCGGCGAGCGCCCGGAGCCGTACGAAGCCTCGGCCTACCAATCGCTTATGATGGACTTCCTCGGCGAAGAGTACTGCCGCTGCGGCTGGGTGATGCAGCTCCACATCGGCGCGATACGCAACCTCAGCACGAAGCTCTACCGCGCGCTGGGGCCGGACGCGGGCGGAGACTCCGTCGGCGACGTGATTCCGGCAGCCTCCATAGCGGCGCTGCTCGACCGCATGGCATCGCGCGACATGCTGCCTAAGACGGTGCTATACACGCTGAACGCCGCCGACAACGACAAACTCGCCGCATGCGCAGGCTGCTTTCAGGACGCGAGCGCGGAGGGCAAGGTACAGTTCGGCTCGGCGTGGTGGTTCAACGACCATTTCGACGGCATGACGGCGCAGCTCAAGTCTCTCGCAAACATCGGCGTGCTCTCTCGCTTCGTCGGCATGCTGACCGACTCCCGATCCTTCCTCTCATACCCGCGCCACGAATATTTCCGCCGCGTGCTCTGCGAGCTGGTAGGCGGCTGGATAGACAAAGGCATGGCCCCCGCGGACTACGACGGCGTAGGGAAGATAATCGAGGACATCTGCTTCAACAACATCTGGAACTACATCGGGCTGGAAGAGAAATAGCGTCTAAACCGCGCGCAAAAGTGTTTTCATGGGCGGACGCGCTCCGCCCCTCGTAAAAAAATACGAAAGAAGGAATCGCCTTATGAAAACGTCACTCCGTATTCTCGTCATGGCGCTGACCGCCGCCCTCCTGTGCGCTGCGGGCTGCGCCTACGCCGCGGACGGCCATCTGCGCATAATCCGCGTCGCGCACAACCAATCGACGAACCACCCGACGCACATCGGCCTCGTCGCCTTCGAAGAATTTATCGAAAGCAAGCTGGGCGACAAATACGACGTGCAGGTATTCCCAAGCGAGCTGCTCGGCTCGCAGAACGAAATGGTCCAGCTCACGCAGACGGGCGCGATAAACTTCTGCGTCGCCTCAAACTCCCTGCTCGAAACATTCAGCACCAACTACACGATATTCAACCTGCCCTACCTCTTCGCCTCAAGCGAGGCCTATCACGCCGCGATGGACGACGAAAAAATCACCGGGCCGATATTCGAGTCGACCAAGGTCGCTGGATTTGAAGCCGTCACGTGGCTAGACGCAGGCACACGAAACTTCTACACGATAAAAAAGCCGATAGAAACTCCGGCTGACCTGAGCGGTCTAAAAATCCGCGTGCAGCAGTCGCCGACCAACGTCAGGATGATGTCGCTGCTCGGCGGCTCCGCCACGCCGATGGGCTTCGGCGACGTTTATACCGCGCTCCAGGCCGGAATCATCGACGGCGCGGAAAACAACGAAATGTCCCTGACCGACAACGGACACGGCGACATCTGCAAATATTACTCATACGACATGCACCAGATGATCCCCGACATCCTCATAGGCAACAATGCGTTCCTCGCGGGGCTCAGCCCCGAAGAGCGCGCGGTCTTCGAGGAAGGCTTCCTCGTCCTGAATCGTGTGCAGCGCCGCGAATGGGTGACCGCCGTCGCCAACGCGAAAAAAACAGCCGCCGAAAGGCAGGGCGTCCATTTCAACTATCCGGACACCTCGCTTTTCCAGAAAGCCTGCGCCCCGCTGCACGAAGACATGCTGAAAAACTATCCAAACCTCGTGCCGATATACGAAGCGATCCAGGCCTACAACGCGCAGTACCCATCTGTCGAATCGTAAAGGAGGAGGGCGAAGATGAACGCGCTTAGAAAAGCACTCAACAAAATACTGAACGTCCTCGCAGGCGGCAGCCTCATAGCCATCACCGTCCTCACCTGCTGGCAGGTGTTCACGCGCTACGTGCTGAAAAATCCGTCGCCGTGGTCCGAAGAGCTCGTCTCCTACCTGTTCGCATGGACCAGCCTGCTCGGTGCGTCGCTCGTCACCGGCGAGCGCGGGCACATGAACATCCCCGTCGCAGTCGAGCGAATGGGCGAAACGGCGCAGAAAGCCTTCAACGTCCTCGCAGAACTCATCGCTTTCGCCTTCTCAGTCATCATACTGCTCTACGGCGGGATTGAAATATCAAAACTCGCGATGGGACAAATGACCTCGTCGCTCGGCAGCGTCGCGGTCGGCGTATTCTACGTCGTCATGCCCGTGTGCGGCGTAATCAACGCTATATACGCCGTGCTCAACATTGCTGACATAGTCAAGAAGAAGGAGGCGTAGCAGCCCATGGCCATACAGTCGTTGCTAATCATAGTCGCCGTGCTCGCGGTACTGCTCGTTATGGGCGTGCCGATAGCTTACTCCATCGGCATATCCTCGCTCATCTGCATACTCCAGACCGTCCCGCTCGACGTCTCCGTCGTCACGGGCGCGCAGCGCATATTCGTCGGCATGAGCAAATTCAGCCTCACCGCGATTCCGTTCTTCATCCTCGCGGGTAACCTGATGAACCAGGGCGGCATTGCGAAGCGCCTCATCGACTTCGTCATGGCGCTGCTCGGCAAACTGCCCGGCTCCCTGCTCGTCACCAACATCGGCGCGAACGCGCTCTTCGGCGCGATCTCAGGCTCTGCCGCAGCCGCGGCCGCCGCCGTCGGCAGCATGGTGGAAAAAGGCGAAGAAGAACAGGGCTACGACAAGGCTATATGCGCCGCCACCAACGGAGCCTCCGCGCCGTCGGGCCTGCTGATCCCGCCGTCGAACGCCCTAATCACATACTCGCTCGCTGCGGGCGGCACATCCGTCGCCGCGCTCTTCATGGCGGGCTACATTCCGGGGCTGATATGGACCGTCTGCTGCATGGCCGTCGCCGTCGTCATAGCGAAGAAATACGGCTACAAGGGACAGCCCGGCAAATTTGACTGGCACAACCTCGCCGTCTGCACGCTGCGCGCCGTCCCCGCCCTCTCGCTCATCATCGTCGTCATCGGCGGCATCATCGGCGGCGTGTTCACGGCGACGGAAGGCTCGGCGGTCGCCGTCGTCTACGCGCTGATACTCGGCGTATTTTACCGCAACATCACGCTCAAGTCCTTCTGGGACATCGTCGTCGACAGCGCGAAGACCAGCGGCATGGTGCTCTTCCTTATCGGCGTATCGAACATCTTGGGCTGGGTCATGGCCTTCACGCAGATACCGCAGACTATTTCAGAAATACTGCTCGGCCTCACACAGAACCCGATAATAATCCTGCTCATCATCAACGTCATCCTGCTCATCGCGGGGACCTTCATGGACGTGACGCCCGCCATCCTCATCTTCACGCCGCTTTTCCTGCCGATAGTCAAGACCTTCGGCATGGACCCGGTGCAGTTCGGTCTGATACTCGTTTACAACCTCTGCATCGGCAACATCACTCCGCCCGTCGGCAACACTCTCTTCGTCGCCATCAAAGTCGGACGTTCCTCTCTCTCCGAAGTGATGCCGCACATGCTCTGGTACTACGCTGCAATACTCGTCGGGCTGCTGCTCGTCACCTACATTCCGGCGGTCAGCGTAGGCCTTCCGCGCCTGGTCGGGCTGATCTAGCGCAAGGCGTCGGACGCCGCGCGCGTCCTTTTCTCAAACGCGGCAAAAACAAAAAATCGCGGTTTCCGAGCTTCACCGAACGCGGCGAAGCGAGCGGAAACCGCTTATTTTTCACCAAATTCCACTAAAAAACATGCTTAAATATCAAAACGCCGCGCGGACGCAAAATCACGGATGTGATTTTCATGTTCAGTTTGCGTCGTACGCATATAACGAGCGCCATAAAATATACGATTTTTTGTGCATAAAAGATAGGCCAGTATTGACAAAGACCGCGCCAATAATTGACAACACACCTAGCCGGGCATATACTGTAACAGTAATCTAACTAATATACAAGTTGTGTGCAAGCTTAATTTAAGTATTCTCAACAAAAACAGTTTGGGAGGAATTACTATGAAAGCAATTTGCATCGAGGAGCCCGGCAAGGTCGTCGTCAAGGATATCGACAAGCCTGTGCGCAAGCCGGGCGAGGCTCTGCTTAAGATGCTCTACGGCGGCATCTGCGGCAGCGATCTCGGTTCGTACCGCGGCGCGAACGCCTACGTCTCGTATCCGCGTATCCCGGGGCACGAGCTCGCGGCGGAAATCGTCGAAATCGACGAGAACGACAAAGGCCTCAAACCTGGCATGATCGTCACCTGCAACCCCTACTTCAACTGCGGCTCGTGCTATTCGTGCCGCCGCGGCCTGGTCAACGCCTGCACCGACAACCAGACGATGGGCGTGCAGCGTGAGGGCGGCTTCGCCGAGTACATCACGATGCCAATCGAGCGCATCTATGACGGCAAGGGGCTGCCCGCGAAGACGCTCGCGCTCATCGAGCCGTTCTGCATCAGCTGGCACGGCGTTTCGCGCGCGGACGTGAAGGCGGGCGAGCGCGTGCTCGTCGTCGGCGCGGGGACCATCGGAGTGCTCGCGGCGGTCGCGGCTAAGGCGAAGGGCGCGGAGGTCACGATATGCGACGTAGCCGAGGACAAGCTCGACTACGCCTTCAAGACCTTCGGCCTCGACCACAAGCTTCTGAACTCCTCGCCCGAGGCCTTTACGAAGGGCGTCGAGGAGCTGACGAACGGCGACGGCTTCGACGTGACCATCGAGGCGGTCGGCCTACCCAGCACCTTCCAGAACTGCATCGACGCGGCCTGCTTCGGCGCGCGCGTCGTGCTCATCGGCGTTTCCAAGAAGAACATCGACGACTTCTTCTTCACGATTATCCAGAAGAAGGAGCTCAACATCTACGGCTCGCGCAACGCGATGAAGAAGGACTTCCTCGAGCTCATCGACCTCGTGAAGGCGGGCGGCGTAGACCTCGAGAAGATCGTCACGAACACCTACAAGATGGCCGACGCGCCCCAGGCCTTCGCTGACTTCTCCGCGAACGCCGGAAAGATGCTCAAGGTTGTAATCGACTTCGCCTAATAAGCGGCGGGCGGAGCGAAAAAAATCTCTATATAAAGGAAGGAAAGTTGTTATGAAGTCATTGAAGAAACTTGCGGCTATGGTATGCAGCGCGGCTCTCGCCTGCGCCCTCGTGTTCGGCGGCACGGCGTTCGCGGCCGACGACGTGATCGAGCTCCAGATAGGATTCGAGAACTCCATCACGGAGCCCTTCGGCCAGGGAATAGTGAAGTGGGCCGAGCTGCTCGACAAGGCCTCCGGCGGCACGATGAAAATCACCCCCTATCCCGACAGCCAGCTCGGCAGCAAGAACGAGCTGATCGACTCGATGCTCATCGGCGAGCCTGTCTGCACCCTCGCGGACGGAGCTTTCTACGCGGACTACGGCGTGCCCGATTTCGGAATCGTCTTCTCTCCGTTCCTCTTCGACAACTGGGAGCAGTGCTGGAAGCTCATAGAGTCCGACTGGTACAAGGATCAGTGCGCGCAGCTTGAGAAGAAGGGACTCAAGGTCCTCGTCTCCAACTGGGTCTACGGCGCGCGCCACACGCTCACCGTCAAGCCGGTCAACAAGGTCGAGGACCTCGCCGGCATGAAAATCCGCGTCCCCAACAACCAGATTCAGTCCTACGGCTTTGACTGCCTCGGCGCCGTCTCGACCGGCATGGACCTCGGCGACGTCTACTCCGCGATGCAGACGAAGACCATCGACGGAGCCGAGAACCCGCTCGCGACGCTCTACGGACGCAAGCTCCACGAAGTCGGCAAATATCTGATACTCGACGGACACGTCCTCAACTTCACGACGCTCGTCTGTTCCGCGGACTGGTTCAACAGCCTCACCGAGCAGCAGCAGAAGTGGCTGGTCGAGACCGGAATCGAAGCCGGCAAGTACAACAACGAAGTCCAGGCCAAGGAAGAGGCCAACTACCTCAAGATGATGAAGGACGACGGCGTGACGGTCGTCGAGCCGACGCAGGAAGTTCTCGACGGCTTCCGCGCGAAGGCGCAGGACTTCTACAAGCACAGCAAGACCTTCGGCTGGTCTGACGGCCTCTACGAGAAGGTCTGCCAGGCGATGGGCAAATAACGAAACACAGGACGGCAAACTAACGGCAGCCGGCGGCGGAGCGGCAGACACAGCCGCCGCCGGCTTTCACTTAGAGTAAGAGGAGGATTAAGAATGAACCAAGAGAGCAAATTCAAAGCCGTGCTCTGGAATCTGGATACGATCGTCGCATCCGTGGTCCTCGCGATACTGATCATCCTCACCTTCGCCGGCGTCCCCTTCCGCTACCTGCTCGGCGCGCCCTTCACGTGGCTTGAAGAGGTGCAGCTCGCCTGCATGGTCTGGATAGTCTACGCCGGAGCGGGCGTAGCGTTCCGCGCGGGCAACCAGGTCGCCATCGAAATGATAGTCGACCTCATGCCGAAGGGAATGCAGAAGATGATGGAGATATTCATCTCTATCGTGGTCGTCGTGGTGCTCGGCTATCTCTTCTACCAGAGCCTCGGCTACATCGGAATTTTCTTAAGAAGCGGACGCGCTACGCCGATGCTTAAAATTCCCTACGCCGTCATCTACGGCATAGGCCCCGTTTCATTCGTACTGATGGTAATCAGCTACTTCTACGCGCTCTTCAAGGGCGTCAAATCCGAAGCGAAGGAGGCAGTCGAGCTGTAATGGACGCGATACTGGTAATAGCTTCCGTCGTAATGCTGGCGCTGCTCTTCCTCAAGGTGCCGGTGTTCATCTCCGTACTCGGCGGCGCGGCGGTCTACTTCGTCGCGAGCCCGAAGGTCAACCCGATAATCTTCGCGCAGCAGACGATAACCGGCGTTGAAAGCATAGCTCTGCTCGCGATTCCGTTCTTCGTCTGCGCAGGCATCATGATGAACTACACGGGCGTCACTGCGCGCATCATGAACGTCTGCGAAGTCATGACGGGCCGCATGTACGGCGGCCTCGCGCAGGTCAACGTCCTCCTCTCCACGCTCATGGGCGGACTCTCCGGCTCCAACCTCGCCGACGCGGCGATGGAAGCAAAGATGCTCGTCCCCGAAATGGAGAAGAAGGGCTTCTCTAAGGAATTCTCGTCGGTCGTCACGGCCACCTCGGCTATGATTACGCCGCTCATCCCGCCGGGAATATCGATGATACTCTACGGCTGCATTGCGAACGTCTCTATAGGCGACCTCTTTATATCGGGCATCGGCGTCGGCCTCCTGCTCTGCGTCTCGATGATGATAGTCGTCCGCATAATATCCAAGCAGCGCGGCTACGCCCCGATACGCACGACGCGCGTCACCTTCCCCGAGTACGTAGCGGCCTTCAAGCCCGCGATACTTCCGCTGCTTCTGCCGATCATCATCATCGGCGGAATCCGCATCGGCGTCTTCACGGCGACCGAGGCCGGGGCCGTCGCGATAGTCTACGCGGTCATGCTCGGCTTCATCTACCGCGAAATGCGCTGGGAAGATATGAAGAAGGGCTTCAAGGAGACCGTCTGCACGACCTCCTCGATAATGCTCATCGTCGCGGCGGCGGGCGTCTTCTCGTGGGTGCTCACGAAGGAGCGCGTCCCGCAGCAGCTCACCGAGTGGATAGTGGCGACCATCGACAACAAGTACGTATTCCTTCTCATCGTGAACATCTTCCTGCTCATCGTCGGAATGTTCATCGAAGGAAACGCCTCGATGATAATCCTCGTTCCGCTGCTCCACCCGATCGCGATGGCCTACGGCATCAACGAGATACAGTTCGCTATGACCTACATCTTCAACAACGCGATAGGCGCGCTCTCTCCGCCTATGGGAACGCTGATGTTCGTCACCTGCGGCATCACGGGCTGCAAAACGGGCGCGTTTATCAAAGAAGCCGTGCCGTTCTACATCCTGCTCGTCATCAACCTGCTGCTTATAACCTACGTCCCCGTCTTCTCAACGGGAATCCTGGCCCTCCTGGGCGACTAAACGGACACTACGGCAAAGGCATGGCGAAGTTAGCGCCATGCCTTGCTTTTAACTTACTGAGGTGAAAATCATGGAAAGACTCAATTATGACGTTCTGAAACGCTCCGGCTACAAGGGCTACATACTCGAGAACGCGCCGGAGAAAATCCTCCAGTTCGGAGAGGGCAACTTCCTGCGCGCCTTCGTCGACTACTGGTTCGACATGTCCAACGAGCGCGCGGGCTGGAACGGCAAGGCCGTCCTCGTGCAGCCGATAGCGCCCGGCCTCGCGAAGCAGATAAACGAGCAGCAGGGGCTCTACACGCTCTACCTGCGCGGACGCGAGAACGGCGAGAAGGTCGACCGCAAGCGCGTAATTTCGTCGGTCAGCCGCTGCCTCAACCCATACGAAAAGGCGGACTACGACGCGATGATGGAGGTCGCGGTCTCCGACGACCTCGAGTACATCGTATCGAACACCACCGAGGCCGGAATAGTCTACGACCCCGCCTGCGGCAAAGAGGACTGCCCGCCCTCGTCCTTCCCCGCGAAGCTGACGCAGGTGCTCTACAAGCGCTGGCAGGCCGGCAAAAAGCCCGTCGTGATACTCTCCTGCGAACTCATCGACAACAACGGCAAGGAGCTCGAGAAGTGCGTGAAGCAGTACATCGAGCAGTGGGGGCTTGAAGAAGCCTTCGCAAAATGGTGCGGCGAATGCACCTTCTGCTCGACGCTCGTCGACCGCATAGTCCCTGGCCGCGTCAAAGACCCCGCGGAGGCGGCGCGCCTCGACGAAGAGAACGGCTACCACGACGAGCTCGTCGACGTCGGCGAAGTCTTCGGCGTCTGGAACATCGAAGGCCCCGCCTGGCTCGAAGAGCAGCTCCCCTTCAAGAAGTCCGGCCTCAACTGCATCGTAGTCCCCGACGTGACGCCCTACAAGAAGCGCAAGGTACGCATCCTGAACGGCGCGCACACCGGCTTCGTCCTCGGAGCCTACCTCGCGGGCTTCGACATCGTGCGCGACTGCATGCACGATGAGGACGTGAAGGGCTTCATGAACAAGATGCTCCACGAGGAAGTCATCCCGACGCTGCCGCTCGACAAGAAAGACCTTGAAGAGTTCGCCTCCGCCGTCGAGGACCGCTTCAACAACCCGTTCGTCGACCACGAGCTCATGAGCATCTCGCTCAACTCCACATCGAAGTGGAAGGCGCGCAACATGCCGAGCTTCCTCGACTACATCAAAATCAACGGCAAGCTGCCCGTCTGCCTCACGATGAGCCTCGCCGCCTACATCGCCTTCTATTCGAACGACGTGCAGGAGCTCACCGACAAGGGGCTCGTCTGCCGCCGCCCGAAGGGCAACACCTACACCGTCAGCGACGACCGCTGGGCGCTCGAGTTCTACTGGGAGCACAGGAACGACACGCCGGAGCAGCTCGTCCGCGCCGTCCTCACGAACAAGCAGATGTGGGACCAGGATCTGACGGAGATAGCGGGCCTCGAGGAAACCGTGCTCGCGGACCTCAAGAAGATACGCGCCGAGGGCGCGAAGGCGGCCTACGCCTCCTGCCTGTAAGGGACGCGGCTTCATGACGAAGCTCATCCGCATAAATCCGCGCGACAACGTAGCCGTCGCGCTGCACCCCGTCGCCGCGGGCGAAACCCTGCTCGTGGGCGGCGGGGCCGTCACCGCGGCGGAAGAGATTCCGCAGGGGCATAAAATAGCCCTCGTCGCGATAGCCGAAGGGCAGCCCGTAGTGAAATACGGCTTCCCGATAGGCCACGCGACGGCGGACATAGCCGCGGGCGCGTGGGTACACACGCACAACATGCGCACGAACCTCTCCGGCGAGGAAGAATACAGCTACGAGCCGGCCGTCCCCGCCGTCGAGCGCGTCGAGCCCGAGACCTTCATGGGCTTCCGCCGCAAAGACGGACGCGTCGCCGTGCGCAACGAAATATGGATAATCCCGACCGTCGGCTGCGTCAACGACGTGGCGAAGAAGCTCGCCGCCGACAGCCAGGACCTCGTCACGGGCAGCGTCGAAGGGCTCTACGCTTTCACGCACCCCTACGGCTGCAGCCAGACCGGGGCAGACCACGCGCAGACGCGCAAGCTGCTCGCGGCTCTCGCGCGCCATCCCAACGCCGGCGCTGTGCTCGTGCTCAGCCTCGGCTGCGAAAATTTGCAGCACGACCAGTTCGTCGCGGAGCTCGGCGACTACGACCCGGAGCGGATAAAATTCCTCACCTGCCAGGACGTGGAGGACGAATTCGCCGCGGGGCGCGCGCTGCTTGAAGAGTGCGCCGCGTACGCCTCGCAGTTCAAGCGCGAGCCCGTCCCAGTCAGCGGCCTCGTCATAGGCATGAAGTGCGGCGGCTCCGACGGCCTCTCCGGCGTCACGGCGAACCCGACCGTCGGCGTCTTCAGCGACATGATGATAGCGCGCGGCGGCAGCACCGTGCTTACAGAAGTCCCCGAAATGTTCGGCGCGGAAGGGATGCTGCTCGACCGCTGCGTCAGCCGCGAAGTTTTCGACAAAGCCGCGAAAATGCTGAACAACTTCAAAGACTACTTCATCAGCCATCACGAGACCGTCTACGAAAACCCGTCGCCGGGCAACAAAAAAGGCGGAATCACGACGCTCGAAGACAAGTCCTGCGGCTGCGTCCAGAAGGGCGGAACGGCCCCGATCGCGGACGTGATAGGCTACGGCGACGCGGTGACGGCCCACGGCCTCAACATGCTCTACGGCCCCGGCAACGACCTCGTCTCCGCCACGGCGATGACCGCCGCGGGCGCGCACATAATCCTATTCACGACTGGCCGCGGCACGCCGTTCGGAGCGCCCGCGCCGACGATAAAGATCGCGAGCAACAGCCAGCTCGCCGCGAAAAAATCCGGATGGATAGACTTCGACGCCGGCCCCGTAGCCGACGGAGAACCGATAACGGAAGCCGCTGAACGCCTCTTCGCCCTCGTCCTCCGCACAGCGGGCGGCGAACAGACGAAAAGCGAACAGATGGGCTTCCGCGAAATCGCCATCTTCAAAGACGGCGTAACGCTCTAGCGCATCCACCCTCCCAATAAACGCGCCCCCGCGGGAAACGCTCCGAAGCGCCCGCGGGGGCGCGCATTTTTTTGCAAAATCGCCGCGCGCGCTTGACATGGAGCCGCCTCCAGATTTTAGGATTTTTGCAAAAGCGATATTCTAAGGAGGAATTTACATGCAGGCGAAAATTTTGATTGTCATGGCGGCGGCGATTGTCGCGGCGCTCATGTGCGCGGGCGCGTGCTTCGCGGAGGAGGCCCCGCGCTGGGCGAAGGAGATAGGGACGAGGAACCGCGCCGCGGCTGCGGAGGCGAAGTTCAACGAGCTCTTCAAGGGCGGCGACGGCGATTTCTACAAAAACGGCGGCGAGCTCGGCGAAATGGCGACGAACTTCATCTACGGCGACATCTACGGGCGCGGCGTGCTGACCGACAAACAGCGCGCGCTTATCACGCTCTCCGTGCTGACTGTGAACCAGACGCTCGACGAGCTCAAGGCGCAGGTCAAGGCCGCCGTCAACGCCGGGCTGACCGCCGAGGAGATTCAGGAAGCGATTTATCAGTGCGCGCCGTACATAGGCTTCTCGAAGGCGCTCGCGGCGGCGGACAAGATGAACGAGGCGCTACGTGAAAAGAAGGTCGCGCTGCCGAAGAGCCAGGCGACGGTGACGGAGGCCGACCGCGGTGAAAAAGGCTATCTTACGCAGAAATCCATCTTCCCCGGCGGACTCGACGGAATGTACCAAAGCTCGCCGGAAAACCGCAAACACGTCGCGGAGTACCTCGCATCGATGTGCTTCGGCGACTTCTACACGCGCGGCGCGCTCGACATAAAGACGCGCGAAATCCTGACGCTCTGCATAATCTCGGCGCAGGGCGGCTGCGAGAGCCAGGTCAAGAGCCACGTGCAGGCGAACTTCAACGTAGGCAACGACGAGACGACGATGATAGAGGCGATAACCCAGTGCCTCCCCTACATGGGCTTCCCTCGGACGCTCAACGCGCTCGGCTGCGTCGCGGAGGTCGCGGGACAGCAGAAATAACGGCGCGGCGCTTGACTTCGAGTCCGCTTAAAACCTTATCATAACGGGCAGATTTCACAAAAAAATCCGAAAGGAGGGCGTTGCATGAAAAAATTCATCAAGCGGCTGCTCGGCCTAACGGCGGCGGCTGCGGTCGCGCTCGCGGGAGGCGCGGCCTTCGGCGCGGAGGCGGACGTTCCCGTCGTCTACTTCACGAAGGACATCAGCCCCGCGGGGCTTCTCAAAATTTACGACAAAATCAGCGCGGACATAACGGGCAAGGTCGCCGTCAAGCTCCACACCGGCGAGCCGAACGGGCCGAACCTTCTGCCGCTGCCGATGGCGAAGGCGCTCGTCGCGCACATCCCGAACAGCAACATCGTCGAGACGAACGTCTACTACTCAAGCCCGCGCCAGACGACCGAGGGACACCGCGAGACGCTCAAGACCAACGGCTTCGACTTCTGCCGCGTGGACATCATGGACGAGTTCGGCACCGTCATGCTCCCCGTCAAGGGCGGCAAGCACTTCACCGAAATGTCGATGGGGCGTAGCATCACGGACTACGACTCGATGGTCGTCTACACGCACTTCAAGGGCCACACGATGGGCGGCTACGGCGGCTCGCTCAAGAACATCGGCATCGGCTGCGCGGACGGCAAGGTCGGCAAGCGGATGATCCACGCGAAGGACGGCAGCCAGTGGGGGCGTACGCAGGACGAATTCATGGAGGCCATGACCGAGTCCGCGAAGGCGGTCGTCGACCACTTCGGCAAGCGCATCACCTTCATCAACGTTATGAAGAACATGTCTGTCGACTGCGACTGCGCGGGCGCGAGCGCCGCGGCCCCGGCCCTCGCCGACATCGGCATCCTCGGCTCGACGAGCCTGCTCGCGGTCGACCAGGCGACGATAGACATGATATACGCGCTGCCCGAGAACAAGGACGGTGGCCTGCGCGAACGCATAGAAAGCCGCCACGGCCTGCGCCAGCTCTCCTACATGAAGGAGCTCGGCATGGGAACTGGCGAATACAGGCTCGTCTCGCTCGACTAGCGAAAAATGCAAAACGGCCGGACGCGCGAGCGCCCGGCATATTTTTACCGCGCGCGCCTAAATCACACGCCGCGCGAAAAATTCAAGGAGGAAGATTTTTTATGAAAACCGTAATTTTAGCCCTGCTCTGCGCCGCGGCGCTCGCGCTGCCGTTCGCGGGGACGGCGCTCGCCGAAGAAAAAGCCCCGCGCGTCAACATGGCGGAGATAGTGCTCAAGCCCGAATGCCGCGAAGCGTTCCTCGCCGCCGTGCGCGAGGAGATGCGCGAGTCGCTGCGCGTCGAGCCCGGCGTCATAGCGCTCTACATGGTCGCCGACGCCGAAGACCCGAACAAGCTGACCTTCTTCGATATGTACACGGACGACGCGGCCTACGAAGCCCACTGCGCGACGCCGCACTTCAAGAAATACATAGAGACGACCAAAGAGATGGCGGTCTCGAAGAAAGTCATCCGCGTCACGCCGCTCGAACTCTGCGACAGGCTCGGCGCGCAGCCCGCGAAATAACGGAACGGAAGGAGATTCCACAAAATGCCCGCAATCACCGTAGAAGCCGCAAAGCTCACAAAAGAACAGAAAACGCAGCTCATCGCCGAGCTGACCGAAAGCACGTCGAAAATACTGGGACTGCCGAAGGATATAATCTTCGTCTTCCTCAAAGAGAACGACCCCGACAACATAGGCGCCGGCGGCCTGCCGCTCTCGGCGCGCAAAAAGGACGCGGCGCGGTAAGCGCGGCGATGAAAGCAAAAAGATGATGAAAAATGGAATCGCAGCGGGACTGGCGGCCTTCGCGGCGGCGCTCGTGACGTTTTCGGCGGGAACGTGCGCGGCGGACGAGTTCGACAACCTTACGCACCGCGTCGACGATGAGAAAGCCCCCGCGGTGCTCATGACGCGCGACGTCAGCTCGGAAGGGCTTGTAAAAATTTACGAGGCGCTCGGACGCGCGCCTCGCGGCAAGGTCGGCATCAAAATCACCTTCGAGTCGCCCGGCGGCCCATACCTGCCGCCCGATCTGCTGTGCGGCCTCGCCGAGAAAACGAACGGAACCTTCATCGACTCCAACGCTCTGTCAGCGCGCCGCGGCAACGCCGAAGAGCATCGGGCGCTCGCCGCCGAGCACGGCTTCACCGCCGTCGCGCCCGTAGACATCCTCGACGCCGAGGGCGAAATAGACATGCCCGTGACGAACGGCAAGCGCCTCAAGTTCCACCGCACCGGCTCGCACTTCGACGACTACGACTCCGTCATATCCGTAGTGCGCTTCAAGCCGCACCACATCCAAAAGTACGGCGGCACGCTCAAGAACATGACGATATGCCTCGCCTCGCCCTCCGGCAAATGCAACATACACAGCGCGGGCGAGACCGCGGAGTACTACTCCCCCGCGCCGCCGGATATACAGCTCGAATCCTTCGCCGACGCAGTGAAGGCCGCGCTCGACTATAAAAAAGACGCCTGGGTCTTCATCAACGTCCTATGCGTGACCGAGCCCGACGACGACTGCGAAGGGACGAAGCCCTTCGGCGACCTCTGCATCCTCGCCTCGCTCGACCCCGTAGCCGTCGACCAAGCCGCGATAGACATAACCTTCGGCATGGCCGGGACGGAAGAGCTGCGCCGCGCGTGGGAAGACTACCACGAGACCTCTCTGACGGAATACGCTGAAGCGGCAGGCGCTGGTAGCAACGAATACAGACTCGTGCCGATAGACTGACAAAATCGTTTCAACGCTGATTTCACGACAGGCCGGAGAGCGAAAGCCCCCGGCCTTAAATTTTGCCAACGCGCGTTTCTCACGCCCCGCAGCCGCAGCCCGGGCCGCGCTTCGACGAGACGAGGCGCACTAGCTGCGAGACGAGCGCGGGAAGGACGAAGGCGTCTTTGTAGACGAGGTAGCGGCGGCGCCATTCGGGGCTGAACTTTTCCTTGTACTGGCGCAGCCCCTTGAAGTTGTAGAAATGTTCGCCGTGCTCGTAGATGAAGCCGCCGAGCCGCTCGAATAGCGAGTTGTCGGGGTCGAGGTTCGAGAGCGGGGCCATGCCGAGGCGGAACCAACGGAAGCCGCGCGCCTTGCCCCAGAGCATGACTTCGAGGAAGAGCCACGTCATTATGTCGCGCGGCGCGTCTTTGCCGTAGCGCATGAGGTCGACCGAGAGCTCCGAGCCGTCGCCGCCGAGCCAGAGGTTGCAGAAGGCGAATATCGCGCCCTCCTTCTCCGCCACCGCGACGGGGAAGTTGCGCATGTAGCCCTCGTCGAAGAATCCAAGAGAAAATCCCTTTTCGCCGCCGTGGACGCTTTCGAGCCATTCGCGCGATATTTCCGCGAGGCGCGGCATAACCGCGTCGAGCTCCGCGCCCTCGACGACGCGGAATGAAATTCCGTCCGCGGCGGCGCGCTTCCTTATCGGGCGCAACTTGCGCCATTTCGGCCCTTCGAGCTCGCCGGTCATCTCGGAGAGGTCGACGCGCGCCTCGTCGCCGACCGGCGAAATTTTGAGCCCGGCCTCGCCGTAGACCGGCAGCCAGTCGCCTCCCGCCTCGTAGAAGGCCGCGCTCGCGCCGCGCAGGTCCGCCGCCTCGCAGAAGTCCCATATCAGCGCCGGGACGCTCTCCCTGTCGCCTATCGGGTCGCCCATCGAGATCCAGAAGGAGCCGGAAACGGCGTACATGACGGCGGCCCTGCCGTCGGCGGACATGAAGAAGCGCTTGTCGCCGAGCAGGGCGAGCGCCGCCTCGCTGTCGCCCGACGCGGCGACGAGCTCGCGTATCTTCTCAGGCGTGGGGCAGTCCATGCGCAGCTTCGCGGGGCGCAGCCAGAGCACGAGGAAGGCCGCCAGCAGCGTGAAGGAAGCGCCCGCCGCTGCGCGCAGGAAGCGCGGCGCGCCCTCGGTGAAGGTGAAGGTCCACCACATATCGCCGCGGAACTCGACGGTGCGGTACGAGAAGAAGCCCCACCAGAGCGCGGCGCAGGCCGCGGCCAGAATCGCGGCGCTCCACGCGGGGCCTGGGTTCGAGAAGAACGAAAGGCGGTAAAACTCGCGGCGCGAGAAGAAAAGCGCGGCGAGCAGCAGAAGCAGGAAGGCCGTCCGTATCGGGCGGAAGGGGCCTATCATCGTTATGAGCAGCGAGAGCGCGAGGACTGCGACGGCGGCGCGCCACGCCGACTTAAGCCTGCGCGCGACGCCCCACGCGAGGAAGAGCAGCAGCGTCCCCGCAAGGCTGCGCATGAAATGCGACGCCTCGAGCAGCGGCAGGGGGAAGGCAGCGAGCCTCGCCGCGCCGTCGGGCGGCAGAGCGACGCCCGTGGAGACGAGCAGCCAGACGCCCGCGACGAAGGTGCAGATCGCCGCCGCGTCCGGCAGGAAGAAGCTTATCCGTCCGAGCGCTCCGGCGAAGCGCCCGTTCAGCTCCGTCAGGAGGAGGAGCGCCGTCGCGAGCGCGAGCGGCACGATATAGTACAAAAAGCGATAGAGCAGCAGAGCGCTCACGATATGCGCGTGACCGCAGAAGGGCGACATCAGCAGCATGAAGGTCACGTCGAATGCGCCGAGGCCGCCAGGGATCTGGCTCAGCGAGCCGAGCAGCGCCGAGAGCGCGTAGGCCGAGAAGAGCGCGAAAAACGGCGCGCCCTCCGCGTGCAGCGCGAAGCCGAGCACGAGCGAGGCCGTCGCTATATCGAGAAAGCCGAGCAGGCATTTTGCCGCGACGCCGCGCGGCGACGGAAGGGCGAGCCTCTGCCCCTCTATCCACGGAATCGAGCCGCGGAACGAAAAGGCGAACGCCGCGGCGGGGACGGAAAGGCAGAGCGCCGCGAACAGCCAGCGCGCGGAGCCGAGCCACGCCGCGCGCGCGAAAACGGCGTCAGGCGCGATTATGAACGCGAGCGTGCCCGCAGTCATCGGGCCGAGGACGAAGGCCGCCTGCGTCGAGGCTATGACGCGCCCGATGCGCGCCGGGTCGAGCCCCAGCGCAGAATAAAGCCGCCAGCGCACCGCGCCGCCGGAAATCGCGGACGCGCCGAGGTTGAAGCCGACGGCGTTCGCGATGAACGAAACGGGGGCCGTCCTGCGCCACGGCAACCCGCCGCCGCCCTCCGCGACCGCGAGCGCCTCGTTCGCCGCGAGCACCGCGTAATTCAGCGCGACCGCGAGAAGCGCGAGCGCCGCGTCCTCCGCCCCGGTCTCCGCAAAGGCCGCGCGCAGCTCCGACAGCCGCACGCCCGCAAGCTCCCTGTGTATCGCGTAAACGGCGAGCAGAAACACCGCCGCGCCGGCAAAAGGCAGAAGCTTCTTCGCAATCCTGACCGCTCTCTCCATCCGCGCCGCCCCGCTTTCGTTATAGTTTTTCAGATAAATTATATCGCGCGATACGAAACGGCGGCGAGCCGTAAAATTGCGCGCCGCCGTTTCGTTCTGCGTATTTTCTCTGAAAAATTCCGCCCAGCCCGTAGGTTTATCGGTCCGTTTCGTTTCTTCGCCTGCGAACGGCCCGCGGCATTAATCCGCCGCGTCAGGCGCTTCTCCGTTCCCCAACGCGCCACTCTCCCTCCGCGCCGGCGCGCCATGCAATAAATCCCGGCGGCATTTCGCACAGCCCGCCCACGGATTCGTCGCGCTTCCAGACGGAGTAAAGCGAGACGAGCCGCGCGTCCGCCGTCTCGTGCAAACCGCCGCAGAGGAACTGCCATATGCCGTCGTCCTCATCGTGCGAGACGTAAGTTACAGGCGCGCCCTCCTCCAAAACATGACGGCAGATAATCGCCGCCGTGTCCGGCGCGTCAGCGAATGGGAATTCCTTTTCGTCCGTTTCATTCATTTTTACTAATCGCAGAATATTCTAATCGCTCTTTTTGGTCGACCTAAAACGTCTTCTTCACCACGTGCTCGTGCAGGGCGGCAGCTAGGCGTTCGGCCAGTTCTTTGTCGACGTTTTCGGTGCGGGCGTAGGTTATGACGGCGCCTTCGACCATGCGGATGGAGCGCATCGTGAGGCGGATTCTGCGCTCGGCGGTGAGGGCGTTGAGGAGGCCGCGGGCGTATTCTTCGTTGGGGTTCTGCATGCACTGGAGCGCGAAGGATTTGACGACGTTGTGCGGGCGCAGGCTCGCGGCGCCGAGCGCGAAAGCGCATAGCCCGACTGCGCCGAGCGCGACGCCGGGCCATTTTACGGAATCGCCGAAGGCCGTATAGCAGAGGACTCCGGCGGCGAGTATCGCCGCGCCGAACAGTTCAAAGCGCCGCGCCGTCGCGCGGTAGCGCGTGTAGCATTCTGCTTCGCTGCGTGCGTTCATGTGCGTTATATCTCCTGTCCGGAATTTTTCAGTATTGCGGCGAGCGACGATTCTTTCGAGCAGCGGAGGTGCTCCGTCATCGCGAGCGCCGCGCCCTGCCAGTCACGCGCGAGGCAGGCGTCGGCTATGCGCGCATGCTCAGCCATTGTGTCGCGGATGCGGCTTTCGATGAGCCGGCCGCTCAGCACGCGCAGGCGGACGCTCTGGACGTGTATTCTGTCGTAGAGCTCGAGCAGGTAGTCGTTCTCTATCGCGGAGATGAGGGTCTCGTGGAAGGAATCGTCGATGCCGTAGATGTCGTCGCCGCTGCCGCCGCCCTCGTAGGCGTGGAACGCCTCGGAGAAGCGCGCGATTGCCGCCAAATCAAGCTTGTCGTGGTGCGCGGTCAACGCGTAGGGCTCGACGAGCGCGCGGACCTCGAATATCTGATGTATGTCGCCGATGGAGATGGCCGAGACCATTATGCCGCGCTTCGGGTAGACGCGCACGAGTCCCTCCTGCGCGAGCCGCCCTATCGCTTCGCGCACCGGCGTGCGCGAGAAGCCGAGCTCTTCGCGGAGCAGCGACTCGCTCAGCATGTCGTTCGGCGCGTATTCGCAGCGCTCGATTTTTTTGCGGATGAATTGGTACGCCTGATTCTGCATCGACGAGTCACGCTCTGCGGTCAATCGTGTCTCTCCCTTTACTTCAACGTTTGGACTATGATAGCCTCGTTTCGCTCTGTTTTCAAGCGGGATACAAGCAGAGCGCGCCGCTGCGGAATCCGCGTTTTTATTGCGCTTTTCTGCTTGACAATTACGCGGAGGCGGTAATAATATTCATAATGCGCATCTGGCATTCGTATGCCGGAGGCTGAAAAAGTAAATAGCGATAAACGCGATGACGGAGTTACGACCGTCGCAGATAGGGCACAGAGAGCCGGCGCGCAGGTGAAAGCCGGAACCGAAGGGCGGCGGAGCGGTCTCGCTCCCGAGCGGAGTTCCCTAAGGCGGCGCACGCCGCTTTTAAGGAGCTACGGTTGGCCGCGTCAGAGGCCCTAATGAGCGGCCGCGTTCGCGCGGCAATCAGGGTGGTACCGCGGAGTGAATTTTTCGCCCCTGAGGCATGTATGTGCCTCGGGGGCTTTTTTATAGCCGTCCGGGGCGGGATTCCGGAAGTTGGAGAAGGAGAGATTTCAGGATGGGACAGATCAGGTTTACGGACATTACGCTGCGCGAGGCTTCGCGCTGCGGCGAAGGGGCGCTCTCGTTCAAGGAGATTATCGAGGCCGCGAAGATTCTCGACAGGCTGAACCTCGACGTCATCAGCCTCGCGCCGATTGTAAACGAGAAGATTGATTCGCTGCTGGTGCGCACTGTCGCGGCGGCGGTGAAGCGCAGCGCGCTTTCGATTCCGGTCGGCTTCGAGGAGTCGGGCGTGGAGACGGCGTGGAACGCAGTCGCTGAGGCGGCGCATCCGCGCCTTTACGTAGAAGCGCCGCTCTCGGCGGTGCAGATGGAGTTCGTCTGCAACAAGAAGCCCGAGGGGATTATCAAGATGATTGAGACGCTCGTGGCCAAGAGCCGCGCGCTCTGCGCCGACGTGGAATTCGCGGCGGTGGACGCGACGCGCAGCGAGCCGGAGTTCCTCTACCGCGCGATACGCGCCGCGATAGCGGCGGGCGCGGCGACGGTGACGGTGTGCGATTCGGCGGGCATGATGATGCCCTACGAGTTCAACAGCTTCGTGAAAGAGCTGTACGCGAACGTGCCGGAGCTTGCGAACGTGACGCTCGGCGTCAAGTGCTCCGACGAGCTGTCGATGGCGGCGGCCTGCGCCGTTTCTGCGGTGCGCGCGGGAGCCGCGGAGGTGGACGTGACGGTAGGCGGCGGCTGCGCTCCGGCGCTCGAGGCGGCTGCGCAGATAATCCGTCTGCGCGGCGACGACTACGGCTACGCCTGCGGGCTGAAGTACACGGAGCTGCACCGCTCCGTGGCGCAGATGAACTGGATTACGCGCAAGGAGCGCAGCAAAACCAGCGCCTTCGAGACCGGCATGGCCATCTCCGATGGCTCCGACGTGCGCCTCGACGCGAACGACGACATCGACGCGCTCTCGAAGGCGGTCGTGCGCCTCGGCTACGACCTGAGCGACGAGGACATGGCGAAGGTTTACGAGACCTTCGTGAGCGTCGCACGCAAGAAGTCCGTCGGCACGAAGGAGCTCGAGGCTATAATCGCGACGACGGCGCTGCAGGTGCCGCCCACCTATGAGCTCGAGAGCTACGTCATAAACAGCGGCAACATAATCAGCGCGACGGCGAACATCCACTGCCGCAAGAACGGCGCGGACCTCTTCGGCCTCGCGGTCGGCGACGGCCCCATCGACGCGGCTTTCCTCGCGATAGAGCAGATAACGGGACACCACTACGAGCTCGACGACTTCCAGATACAGGCCGTAACGGAGGGGCGCGAGGCTATGGGCTCGACGCTCGTCAAGCTCCGCTCGAACGGCAAGCTCTACGCGGGAAACGGAATTTCGACAGACATCATCGGGTCGAGCATCATGGCCTATTTCAACGCCTTGAACAAGATCGCATACGAGGAGAATCACAGATAATGAAGCTCTCATTTTCCACCTTCGGGTGGCACGACTATACATGGCAGGATTTCTGCGAGGTCGCGAAGGACGGCGGCTTTGCCGGAATAGAGGTACACAACATACACGAGCCGAAGCTCTCGGAAAAGACCAGCATCTTCGACCCCGCGATGGCGAACGCCGCGCACCGCGAGATGACCGAGGCGGGCCTTTCGATACCCTGCATCGACACCTGGCACAACATCGCCGACGCGGCGGCCTTTGAGGAAAACTGCGCCGAAATAAGAGAATACGTCGAGACCGCGAAGGGGCTGCGCATTCCATACGTCCGCCTCGGCGCGAAGGACGCGGGCAAGACTTACGAAGAGGAGTGCGACGCCGTAAAGGCCGTGCTCGACGCTGTGCTGCCCTGCGCGCAGGAAGCGGGCGTGACGCTGCTTATCGAGACCATCGGCATATTCTCCGACACCGACAGGCTCTGCGAGGTGCTCAATTCCTACGCCTGCGACAATTTGGCGGCGCTCTGGGACCTGCAGCACACCTTCCGCGACGCGGGCGAAGCGCCGGAAAAGACGGTCAAGAACCTCGGCGCATACATCAAGCACGTACATCTGAAGGACTCCGAAATCGCGGACGGCGCAGTCGAATACCGCCTCGTCTGCGAGGGCAGCCTGCCCATCGACGCGATGATGCGCTCGCTCTACTCGCTGAACTACGACGGCTTCATCTCGCTCGAATGGAACCCCGAGTGGATGCCCGACATCGCGAACCTCGAACTGATTTCGCTGCACTTCGTGAATACGATGAGCCGCTTCGGCAGCCCCGCGCGCATGGTGAAGTCGAAGCGCCTCTACGAGAGCAAGCGCGGCAAGGGGCTCTACCCGTGGCAGAAGGACAAACTCATCGACAAGACCTTCCCGCAGGTGCTCGACCGCATAGTCGAGGAATTCCCCGACCAGTACGCCTTCAAATACACGACTCTGAACTACACGCGCACATACTCCGAGTTCCGCGACGACGTGGACGAGTTCGCGCGCGCGCTCATCTCGCTCGGCGTCAGGCCCGGCAGCCACGTGGCGATATGGGCGACGAACCTTCCGCAGTGGTACCTGACCTTCTGGGCGACGACGAAAATCGGCGCGGTGCTCGTGACGGTAAACACCGCCTACAAAATCCACGAGGCCGAGTACCTGCTGCGTCAGTCCGACACGCACACGCTCGTCATGATCAAGGGCTACCGCGACTCGCATTACGACGAGATTATGAAAGAGCTATGCCCCGAGCTGGAGACCGCGACGCCCGGCAAGCCGCTTGCCTGCCGCCGCCTGCCCTTCCTGCGCAACATAATCACCGTGGACTTCCGCATGAAGGGCTGCCTCACATGGGAAGAGGCCGTATCGCGCGCGCACATGACGCCGCTCGAGGAGGTCCACCGCCTCGCCGCCGCAGTCGACATCCACGACGTCTGCAACATGCAGTACACGAGCGGCACGACCGGCTTCCCGAAGGGCGTCATGCTCACGCACTACAACGTCGTCAACAACGGCAAATGCATCGGCGACCGCATGGACCTCTCGACCGAGGACCGCATGATGATACAGGTGCCGATGTTCCACTGCTTCGGCATGGTGCTCGCGATGACCGCCGCGATGACGCACGGCACGACGCTCTCGCCGCTGCCCTACTTCTCGACGAAGGCGTCGCTCGCCTGCATCAACCAGGAGCACATCACCTGCTTCCACGGAGTGCCGACGATGTTCATCGCGATGATGGAGCACGAAGATTTCGGCAAAACCGACTTCTCGTACATGCGCACGGGAATCATGGCGGGAAGCCCCTGCCCGATAGCGAAGATGCGCGACGTCGTCAACAAGATGAACATGAAGGAAATCGTCATAGTCTACGGACAGACGGAGGCTTCGCCCGGCTGCACGATGAGCGACACGGGAGACTCGCTCGAAGTGCGCGTCGAGACCGTCGGCCACGCGCTGCCGGAAATCGAGTGCCGCATCGTCGACCCCGAGACGAACGAGGAAGTGCCCGACAACGTGAACGGCGAGTTCGTCGCGCGCGGCTACAATATAATGAAGGGTTACTACAAGATGCCCGAGGCGACGGCGGCGGCCATCGACAAGGACGGCTGGCTCCACACGGGAGACCTCGCCTGCCGCACGCCCGACGGCAACTACAAGATAACGGGCCGCCTGAAAGACATGATTATCCGCGGCGGAGAGAACATCTACCCGCAGGAGCTCGAGGAGTTCCTCTACACGCACCCGAAGGTCAAGGACGTTCAGGTCATCGGCGTGCCCGACGAGGCGCTCGGCGAAGAGATATGCGCCTGCATCGTCCTGAAGGACGGCGAGACCTCGACCGAGAAGGAGATAAAGGACTACTTCCTCGCGAACATGGCGCGCCACAAATGCCCGAAGTACGTGGACTTCGTCGATGCCTTCCCGATGAACGCCGCGGGCAAAATCCTCAAGTACAAGATGCGCGAGAACGCCGTCGAGAAATACGGTCTCCAGAAGGCCGCGTCGGTGAAGACGGCGTAAAGGCGGAGCGGTAAGGTGGAGCCCGCCGTCTACATCCTCGCGAGCAAAAGGAACGGGACGCTTTACGTCGGCGTCACGTCGAACCTGCCGCAGAGGATAGCCCAGCACAAAGCCGGGGTAGTCGACGGCTTCACCAAAAAGTACGGCGTGCACACGCTGGTCTAGTGCGAGTGTCTCCCGACGATGCTCGAAGCGATAGCCGCGGAGAAAAAGCTGAAGAAGTGGCGGCGCGCGTGGAAAATCGCGCTCATCGAGAAGGAAAACCCGTATTGGAACGACTTGGAAGTGTGACGCGCGTATGCAGTTCCGTCATGCCGGGCTTGACGCAACGGCCTGTCCGCGAAGCGGACACTTGTAAATACTATGGGCCGTTGCTAATATCGGCGGCGTTTTCGCCGGTGGACCCGGCATCCAGTGGCTTTGAATAACGTTGCGCATGGGAATCAACGACGCTGGATTCCGCGTCAAGCGCGGAATGACGAAATAAGCCGTCTCGCTTTTTGATGAAACGCGGCCTTAAGCTCATAGCGCCTCGTTTCCGCAACCCGCCGCGCTTTTCCTTACCTGTGATACAATCTATCTGATTTGGCAGGAAATACAGAAGTTTGACAGAAAGCATACCGAAAGGGGTTTCAGGGATTTGAACGAAAGACATCTGGTAACGATGGACGGCAACGAGGCCGCGGCCTACATCGCCTACGCCTTCACCGAAGTCGCGGCGATATATCCGATAACGCCCTCCTCGCCGATGGCCGAAAAGACCGACGCATGGTCGGCCAAGGGGAAGAAGAACATCTTCGGCCAGCCCGTCACTTTGATAGAGATGCAGTCCGAGGCCGGCGCCGCCGCCGCGGTTCACGGCGCGCTCGAGACCGGCGCGCTCGCCTCGTCCTTCACGTCGTCGCAGGGGCTCATGCTGATGATTCCCGTGCTTCACAGGCTCTCGGGGCAGAGGCATCCGGGCGTGCTCCACGTCGCCTCGCGCACCGTCGGCACGCACGCCTTCTCGATTTTCGGCGACCACTCCGACGTCATGAACTGCCGCCAGTGCGGCCTCGCGCAGCTCTCGACGGGCAGCGTGCAGGAAATCATGGACATCGGCGGCGTCGCGCACCTCGCGGCGATAAAGGGGCGCATCCCCTTCATGCACTTCTTCGACGGCTTCCGCACCTCGCACGAGATAGACAAGGTGGAGGCGATGCCCTACGAGACGCTCGCCTCGCTGCTCGACCGCGAGGCGCTCGCGCAGTTCCGCGCCGAGGCGCTGAACCCCGAGCACCCGATGATGCGCAGCACCGTGCAGAACCCCGACATCTACTTCCAGGTGCGCGAGGCGAACAACGGCTTCTACGACGCTCTGCCCGGCATAGTCGAGGACTACATGGCGAAGATAAGCGAGATAACGGGCCGCGAGTACCACCTCTTCAACTACTACGGCGCGCCAGACGCGGAGGAAATCGTCATCGCGATGGGCTCCGTCAGCGGCGCGGCCGAAGAAGCGGTCGATTACCTCAACGCGCAGGGACGCAAAACGGGCTATGTGCAGGTGCATCTCTTCCGTCCGTTCTCCGTCGAGCACCTCTTCCGCGCGATTCCGAAGAGCGTGCGCAAAATCGCCGTCCTCGACCGCTGCAAAGAAATGGGCTCGAACGGCGGGCCGCTCTATCAGGATATCTGCACCGCCTTCTCCGGCAGCTCCGCGCGCCCGGTCATCGTCGGCGGGCGTTACGGCCTCTCGTCGAAGGACACAGACCCGACGCAGATAATCGCGGTGTTCGACAACCTCGCGCAGGAGACCCCGAAGAACAACTTCACGATAGGCATCAACGACGACGTGACGCACCTTTCGCTGCCGCTCGGCCCGCGCGTCAACCCCGACGGCGCGCGCCAGCTCTCATTCAAGTTCTGGGGGCTCGGCGGCGACGGCACGGTAGGCGCGAACAAGAACACGATAGACATCATCAACAGCTACACGAGCAAATACGGCCAGGCCTACTTCGAGTACGACGCGAAGAAATCCTTTGGCGTCACGATATCGCACCTGCGCTTCTCCGACACGCCGATACGCTCGTCGTACCTCGTCAAGCTCGCGGACTTCGTAGCGGCGCACAACCCGACCTACATCCAGCACTACGACATAGTCAGCGAGCTCAAGGACGGCGGCACGCTGCTGCTCAACTGCCCGTGGGAGCCGGACGAGCTTGAATCGAAAATCCCCGCGGACATCCGCCGCAAGCTCGCGCAGAAGCACGCGAAGCTCTACACGATAAACGCGACGAAGATAGCAGAGAAGCACCACCTCGGCAGCCACGTCAACATCCCGCTTCAGTCGGCCTTCTTCCACCTCGTCGACCTCATCCCGATAGAGGACGCGAAGCATTACATGGAGGACGCCGTGCGCAAGACCTTCTTCGCAAAGGGCGACGAGGTCGTCAACAACAACATCGCGGCGATCGAAGACGGCGGCGCGATGCTCGTGCGCATAGAAATCCCCGACTCGTGGCTCGAGGCGAAGGACGAACCGAAGCGGGCGCGTCCAGCGGGAGAGCCAGCAATCGTCGAAAAGCTGCTCGAGCCCATCAACCGCCAGCAGGGCGACGACCTCCCCGTCAGCGCCTTCAAGGGCTACGAGGACGGCACCGTCGAGCTCGGCCTCACGGCCTTCGAGAAGCGCGCGATAGCGACCAGCGTCCCCGAGTGGGATCCGTCGCGCTGCATACAGTGCAACAGATGCTCCTACGTCTGCCCGCACGCCGTCATCCGTCCCTACCTGCTCACCGAAGAGGAAAAGGCCGCCGCGCCGCAGGGCTTCCTGACGATGCCCGCGATTGGGAACAAGGGCCTCCACTTCTCGATGCAGGTCAGCCGCGACGACTGCACCGGCTGCGCCAGCTGCGTCTCCGTCTGCCCCGCGAAGGAAAAGGCGATAAAGATGGTCCCGATAGAGCAGTCGAAGTCGCTGCCAGAGCAGTGGGCCTACGGCCTTACGATAAGCGACAAGGAAGGAGCCTTCGACCCGTGGACCGTCAAGGGCAGCCAGTTCCGCCAGCCGCTGCTCGAATTCTCGGCGGCCTGCGCCGGCTGCGGCGAGACGCCATACGCGAAGCTGATGACGCAGCTCTTCGGCGACCGCGTCTACTGGGCCAACGCGACCGGATGCTCGCAGGCCTGGGGCGGCGCGATGCCCGGAATCCCCTACACGAAGAACAAAGCCGGAAAAGGCCCCGCGTGGTCGAACTCGCTCTTTGAGAACAACGCCGAGTTCAGCCTCGGAATGTTCCTCTCCGTCAAACAGCAGCGCGAGGCAGAGAAACTCCGCGCCGAAAAGCTCCTCGGCATGGAGATACCGGCAGAGCTTGCTGCTGCGCTGAAAAACTGGCTCGCGGCCTTCGACGACTTCGATGAGTCGCCCAAGGCGGGCGCGGCACTCGTCGCGGAACTTTCCGTGGCGCAGCTTACGGGCGAAGCCGCGGAGACGGCGCGCGAACTTCTCGCGGGCAAGGACCATCTGTCGAAGAAAACCTTCTGGATGTACGGCGGCGACGGCTGGGCCTACGACATCGGCTTCGGCGGCCTCGACCACGTCCTCGCGATGGGCGAGAACGTCAACGCGCTCATCGTAGACACGGAAGTCTACTCCAACACCGGAGGCCAGTCCTCGAAGGCGACGCCGATAGGCGCCGTCGCGCAGTTCTGCATAAGCGGCAAGCGCGTCGCGAAAAAAGACCTCGGCGCGATGCTCATGACCTACGGCAACATCTACGTCGCGCAGGTCGCGATGGGCGCGGACATGAACCAGCTCGTCAAGGCGCTGCGCGAGGCCGAGGAATACGAAGGCCCCTCCGTCGTCATAGCCTACACGCCCTGCCTCTCGCACGGCCTCAAATGCGGCATGGGCGGAGCGCAGGCCGAAATGAAGCGCGCCGTCGACGCGGGCTACTGGATACTCTACCGCTACGACCCGCGCAAAGAAAAGCCGCTGACGATAGACTCCAAGGCCCCGACGATGGCCTACGAGGACTTCCTCGACGGCGAAGTGCGCTACTCGGCGCTCAAACGCACCTTCCCCGAAAACGCCGCGAAATACTTCGCGGAGGGAACGCGCGAAGCCGCCGAGCGCTACAGAAAATACAAACACATGGAAGAAAGCCAGGAACCGCAGCACGAAGCGGAAAAGAGCAGAGAAAGATAAACGAGCAGAAGCGCCCCGCAAGGGGCGCTTTTTTAGAGCGGAGGCGTGTAGGAATCGAACATACCCGCGCAGTTTTATGAACCGCACGCTTGCGATGCTCTGCCGATAACCTTATAAAAAGCCGTAAATCCGCGGCGGAAGAGGAGAACAGCGAAATGCCCGAAGAATTTATGCTGCACGAAGAAACCGAGCGAAGCGACGCGCTCGTTGCGGAACTTGTCGAGCTTTGGGAAAGCTCCGTGCGCGCGACGCACGGCTTCCTCGCCGAAGGCGGCGTCGAATTTTACAAGCCCTACGTCGTCGAGGCGATAAATAGCCTGCCGCTCGTGATGACCGCGCGCGCGGACGGCAAGGCCGCGGCCTTCATGGGAATCACCGGCGCGCACCTCGACGCGCTCTTCGCCGCGCCGGAATACTTCGGCTGCGGCGCTGGCGCGGCGCTGATGCGCGAAGCCCTAGCGCGCGGCGTCCGCTCCGTCGACGTCAACGAACAAAACCCGCGCGCCCGCCGCTTCTACGAAAAACACGGTTTCCAGATCGTCAGCCGCCGCAAAACCGACGACTGCGGCAACCCCTACCCGATACTGCGGATGGAGCTGCCGGAGGACGGCGGACGATGACGGCAGAGCTGCTGCCGATATTCTTCAATAATTACATCTCGCAGCCAGAAAACAGAGGACACCCTCCGTGTCCTCTGCTTCAATAGGCTATCGCCGGCAACATAAGCTAGTACAGAAGCTTAGGCCTTAGCTTTGCGGCGACATCCTTCATAATAGGAACATATTTATTGATCACAAGGTCCTCAGCAAAGAACTGCTTTTCCCCTGCCAAAGAAATGACTCCGACTAAAGTATTTAAATTATTGAATACTGGCACGCCCAACGACGCCGCCCCTATCATACGTTCTTCTATACTGAGGCAATAGCCGTCGTTTTTTATTTTTTGCAGGCTTTCATACAGCTTGTCCTGCGACGTAATTGTGTTGGGCGTGTAGCTCGCGTATGTGGTCTCCGATGATGGCGAAAAGAATTGGCTCCGAAGCTCCGGCGGACCGAAGGTAAGAAATATTTTCCCGCATACGCCGACATGAAAATCGTCGAATGTGGCAAGATAGTCACGCGACATGTAGTCGCTGTCGCCAATAATTGCGAGGCATACCATAGCACGCCCCGATAACACAACAAAGGAGACTATCTGCCCCAGCTCTTTATAAATTGTTTCAAGAGACGCTTTTATAATTGAGATTACGGGGCTGTTGTTTTCATACGACCTGCCAAGCGAAAAGGCCCTGTTGCCAAGCCGGTATTTTTTATTTACATCCCTTGTAATATAACCGCAGTACTCAAGCGTGCCGCAAAGCCTCATTAACCTGGATTTGTTAATATCCAGGCGCTCCGCCATATCCTGCAGGGACGCCGGCTGATTGCTTTCGATATATTCCAGAACCTCCAGACCTTTTAACAAGGATGTCACATATCGTTGAGATTCTTTCGGCGTATTATTCATTCATGACTGCCCTCCTAATACGTGGCTATTATAATGGATATCCTGGAAAAGTTTTTAAAGGTTGGCGCGATATGGAAATGCGCAGAATATTGTTGACAACATATGCGGCGCGGTGGTATATAAACCCTGTCATGAAATATAATAGAATATAATTCTATATAGTAGAATTATATTAGGGGTTGGAGGGGCCATTTTGAAAAAGAGCTATACTGGCTACAAATCGTTCGACTACCTGAGCGACCGCCGTGCGCTGAAATACAAACTGTCCAAAGAATACGAGCGGGTGCCGTCATATCTGGTACCCATGACGGACGAGCAGGAAAAACGGCTGGCGGCCGTCATTAAAGAAAATCCCGTCATTTCCCTGCACGACCATTTTAAAATTTTAACTGAGAATGTCGGCGAAATTAAGGATTACTACAAGACGGGAAGAATATGCACAGGGTTCGAGGGCATTGCGCACTCTCCGCTCGACGCCGTGTTCGGCAATCAATCGCTGCATGGCGCCAACTGGTTCGACACGATTCATGAGCTCGGCATGAGGGGATGCGACGCGATGCATTCCGGCATTCTTGTGAAGGCGTCGACTCCTGACGATATTTTTAAGGCGAAGCAAAACGACCAAATCGCATGGTTTCCAATGATAGAACACGCTTCCATGATCGGTGACGAGCTGGACCGGCTTGACGTTCTGTTCGGCCTCGGCGTCAGAATGCTCGGCCTGGTATTCAGCGAATCAAACGCGATAGGCGGCGGACTCTCTGACAAATACGACGGCGGACTGACGTTTTTCGGTGAAAAAGTCGTGCAGCGCATGAACGACATCGGCTTCCCAATCGACCTGTCGCACGCGGGAGACCAGACGACGATGGAGGCCATACAGCTCAGCAGGCAGCCGGTATTCATCGGGCACGCAGGTTCGCGCGCGGTATGGCACACCAAGAGGATGAAGCCCGACGATGTCATAAAGGCCTGCGCGGACAAAGGCGGCGTCTTCGGCATCGAATGCGCGCCGCACACCACTATGAGCCATTCACATCCACAGCATGATCTTGAGTCTGTGATGGAGCATTTTGAATACGTCGTCGATTTAGTCGGTATAGACTTCGTCACGTTCGGCCCGGATACGATGTTCGGCGACCACGTGGGGCTTCACAAACAGACGGCCGATTCATACTGCGACGATTCCGCGGATGAAACCTTTGAACTCAGCGACTATGTCAAAGGATGCGAAAATCCCGCTGAGGTATGGTGGAACATTCCTCGTTGGATGATAGTGCACGGCTACTCGGATGAAGAGATCGCCAAAGTTATCGGAGGAAACGTCTTAAGAGTGATAAAGACGATACTGAAATAAGGCGAGGAGTGTGATATCGGATGTGGAGGTATGTATGTAAGCGCTTTATACTCGCTGTACCCGTACTTATCGGCGCTACGTTTCTAGTGTTCACAATTATGTATTTCGCTCCGGGCGACCCGGCTCGGATGATTCTGGGCAGCAGCGCGACGGAAGAGGCTATAGAAAATCTCAGAGAGGAACTCGGGGTAAACGACCCGTTCATAGTGCAGTACGGGAATTTTATGAAAAATTTGCTTCACGGCAGTCTCGGCAATTCCTACAGGAACGGGCAGCCCATCACAAAATTGATTATGGGAAGGCTCGCCAACACGGTAGTCCTGGCCAGCGTCTCAATTATATTCGCCGTAATCGTTGGAGTGATAGTAGGGGTCATATCCGCCGTACGACAATATTCTGTTATCGACAACGTAACGATGTTCTTCACCCTCGTAATGACGGCGATTCCGACTTTCTGGTTCGGGCTGATACTCGTCATCATATTTTCGGTACACCTAGGATGGCTTCCTGCGTCGGGGATGGGGCGCAATTTCACGGATTTCTGTGCAAGCCTCTTTCTTCCGGTCATTACGCTTGGAGGCGCGTTTGCCGCAGTCGTTGCCAGAACTACGAGGTCGTCCGTGCTCGAAGTTATACATCAGGATTATATAACTATGGCGAGGGCGAAAGGACTGACCGAGAGCAGAGTTATATGGGGACATGTAATGAAGAACGCGATGATACCGATTTTAACTGTCGTCGGACTTTATTTCGGCGTTCTCTTAGGCGGCAGCGTCATTACAGAATCGGTATTTTCCTGGCCCGGCGTCGGCCGCTTTGTTGTGGAATCCATATCTTATAAGGACACGCCGGCCGTTCTGGGAAGCGTAGTGACATTGGCCATTTTGTTTACGCTGGTCAATCTTATAGTTGATTTGCTTTACGCGTGCGTGGACCCGCGCATTAAGTCCCAGTATAAAAACGCTCAAAAGAAGGTGAAATAAATGTTCTCGCCGCATGAAGACAATGAATGCACTGTGAAGGCCCGCAGCCTTTTTCAGCAGTCCGTCCTGCAGTTCCGGAAAAACCGTTTTGCGGTATTCGGCCTCATAGTGATTGCAGCCCTGTTCATAATTGCGCTCGGAACGATAGCCGTAGATATCGCGACGGATAATGAGTTCTACAACACGCATGTTATAAACCAAAACCTGTCCCTTCGGCTCGCGCCGCCGAGCGCGGAACATATTTTCGGCTGCGATGAGTTCGGGCGAGATATTTTTCTGCGTATCATCTGGGGGACGAAGTATTCCCTGTTCATCGGCATCGGAGCTCTGATACTGGCTTTAGCCATAGGTATGCCGCTGGGCATGATCTCAGGATACTACGGCGGGAAAATAGACGACTTTATAATGCGTATAATGGACGTGATTCTCGCAGTCCCGTTTATGCTGATGGCGCTCGCTATAGTCGCCGCGCTCGGCACAAGCACTATCAATCTCTTAATCGCTCTGTCCGTCTCAAATATCGCCAGATTTTCACGAATAGCCAGGGCCTCCGTCATGACTGTGAAGGATAATGAATATATTGAGGCGGCTAGGGCTATCGGAGCAAGCGACCTTAGGATAATGTTCAGATACGTTCTGCCCAATTCCCTCGCTCCGAATTTGGTGCAGGTTTCACTGTCTATCGGAGATTCTATTTTGCAGATAGCCGGCCTTTCTTATCTCGGGCTCGGCGTGCAGCCTCCGACGCCGGAATGGGGCTCACTTCTGACATCTGCGAAAATGTATATGAGGGACGCGTGGCATATTTCTGTCTTCCCCGGGGTGTTTCTAATAATTGCGGTTATCGCTTTCAACCTGTTGGGCGACGGCGTGCGCGACGCACTCGACCCGAAATTAAAACGGTAATATATCTGAGAGGATTCATGCCATGCAGGATAAAATTCTCGAAATAGAAAATTTGCGCGTTTACTTTCATACAAGCGACGGCTTAGTGCATGCGCTTAACGATGTGGATTTATCTCTCGGAGCAGGAGAAACTCTAGGGCTCGTCGGCGAAACCGGCGCGGGAAAGACGACTCTGGCGAAGGCCGTTATGCAGCTGATACAATCGCCGCCCGGAAAGATTGAAAGCGGCAAGATAGTGTTTGAAGGCAAAGACCTGCTGCAGGAGTCGGATGCAGAAATTCGTTCGATTCGCGGCAATAAAATTTCTATGATTTTCCAAGACCCGATGTCTGTGCTTGACCCCGTGATTACCATCGGAGATCAGATAGCGGAAGTAATCATGACGCATCGGAAGATATCCGCCGAGGAGGCAGCCGCGAAGGCCGCCGAAATGCTGGAGATGGTCGGGATATCGTCAGATAGGATAAACGACTATCCCCACCAGTTCTCCGGAGGGATGAAGCAGCGCGTAGTTATAGCGATCGCTCTCGCCTGCAATCCTGAGGTGCTGATAGCGGATGAACCTACTACCGCACTTGACGTTACAATACAGGCCCAGGTCCTTGAAATGATGAAGAAATTAAAAGAGAAATTTAATACGGCGACGCTGCTGATTACACACGACCTCGGCGTGGTGGCTCAGATGTGCCAGAAGGTCGCCATTCTTTACGCGGGAGAAATCTTGGAGTCCGGCAGTGTGCACGACATATTTAAGAACACCGCGCATCCATATACTTTGGGCCTGCTCGGGGCTATTCCTAATATACACGCGCACGTCAAGCGGCTGACGCCTATCGAAGGATTAATGCCGGACCCGATGGTAGTTTATCCAGGCTGCTCTTTCTGTGAACGCTGCAAATATGCAGACGCCGAATGCGCCCAAAGCCGTCCCGCGCTTGTTGATATAGGCGGCGGACACAAAGTCAGATGTCACAAAAAAGATTTATTCCAAAAGGGGGCATGCCGCGATGAATAACTCGCCTCTGCTTCGAGTCGAAAACGTAAAAAAATACTTTGAGACCCCGGGAGGACAGCTTCAGGCCGTCGACGGAGTCTCTTTTTCCGTCAACGAGGGCGAGACCCTAGGAGTCGTCGGAGAGTCCGGCTGCGGCAAATCGACGCTCGGAAGGACGATATTGCTCCTGCACAAAGCGACTTCCGGTTCTATTTATTTCGAAGGTGAAGACATACTCCACTATGGCCCTAAAGAGATAAAAAATCTGCGGCAGAAGATGCAGATAGTTTTTCAAGATCCATATTCTTCGCTCAATCCGCGTATGAGTGTGAGCCAAATCATTGCGGAGCCGCTTCTGCTGCACGGCGTAGTTGGACACCGAAGCTCCGCCGAGCTTAACAAGAAGGTTGAATCGCTCATGGATACGGTTGGCCTTGCGAAGCGCTTTGTCAACGCGTATCCGCACGAGCTTGACGGGGGCCGCCGCCAGCGTATCGGAATAGCGCGTGCGCTGGCGCTGAATCCGAAGTTTATCGTATGCGACGAGCCCGTATCGGCTCTGGATGTGTCCATACAGGCTCAGGTTCTGAACCTCATGCAGGATTTGCAGGAGGAATTCAAGCTGACATATATGTTTATCACACACGATTTATCCGTCGTAAAACATATTTCCAACGAAATTATAGTGATGTACCTCGGAAAAATCGTGGAGAGAGCCAAGCCGGACGATTTGTTCGCAAACCCGAGGCATCCATATACGCGCGCACTGCTGTCCGCCATCCCCGTCGCCGATCCTGACATCAGGCAGAGCGTCGAGATATTGCAGGGCGAGGTCAGCTCCCCGATAAACATGGGGGGCGGATGCCGTTTCGCAAAGCGATGCCGTTACGCCAAGCCGGAGTGTTCGGGCACCAACATACCGGAAAAAGAAGTGGAATCAGGACATTTTGTCTCATGTATTCTATAGGCCATAAGCCTTAATTACACAATAAACATTAGGAGGAACAAATATGAAAAAAAGCGTACTGATAGCTTTAGCCGCGGTTATTGTGTGCGGCGTCGGATATTTAGCCCTGACGCCTGACGGCGGCGGTTCATCAAGCGAAGAAGCCCAGCCGGCCCAGGTGCAAGAAAACGCGAAGTATAAGGACACAATTGTGTTCTGCCAAGGGAACGACCTAGTCACAATGGACATCATCACTGGCATCCAGGAACGTTCCATCGCGCTGACCAACAATATTTTTGAATCGCTCTTCGGATTCGACGACGCGCTGAACGTCGTTCCGGTTCTTGCCGAAGAATATGAGTGGCTTGACGGCAAATCACTGAAGGTAAAAATAAGAAGCGGAGTCAAATTCCACGACGGCAGCGAAATGACCGCCCGCGACGTAAAATACACAATGGACAGCATAGACGAAGCCGGCACGCTCTTCGCAGGCAGTTATGACAGAACCGACGTCGTAGACGACCATACAGTAGTGATACGTATGAAGCAGACTTCGCCGACGCTTTTGAACCTTCTTGCCGCCGCTTATGCCGGTATCGTACCCGAGAAGGCACGCTCGGCGGATCCGAAGGCGTTCGGGCAGCACCCGATCGGCACAGGGCCGTACAAGCTGCAGGAGTTTCAGGAGGGCGACTATTATAAGCTCGAACGCTTCGACGACTACTGGAGAGGCCCTGCAAAAACAAAATATCTCGTCATGCGCATAGTGCCGGAATCCTCACAGAGACAGATATTGGTCGAGACCGGCGACGTCGACGTAGCGTATGAGATACATCCCAGCGTCATCGCCCGTGTGAAAGACAATCCCGACATGAAAATATTGACGAGCGATTCCACAAAGATAATAAGCCTTCATATCAACGTAGGGTCGAACGGCCCTCTCGGCAACGTCCTGGTAAGAAAAGCTATCATGCACGCGATAGACAAACAGGCGATTATAGATAATCTGCTCGCCGGTTACGGAGAGGCGACAGTTTCAATGATTCCGGTCGGGGCAAAAGACTATGTCGTGCAGGAAGACTACAAATACGATATAGAGACGGCCAAGAATCTGATGAAAGAGGCCGGTTATGAGAACGGCTTCGAGACTGTGCTGTGGGTAGACTCCAACCAAACGAATACTGAAACGGCGCAGTTCATTCAGAATCAGCTCGCTCAAATAGGCATAAAGGTTTCTATCGTTGTTCAGGACCCGAACACGACGTTCTCGTTGATAAAGGCCGGGGCCGACTTCGGTATGATTCTCGACTTCTTTAATCTGTCGACGGGACACGGAGACCTGGTATTCAAGAGGATGCTTTACTCCACGTCGAACAGCAACTGGTGCAATTACAAAAACCCAGATTACGATAAAGCGTACGACGAATATTCATGCACGCCTGAGGGCGAGGAACGCATGAAGCGCCTGGAAAAGATCAACAGCTATTTCTTAAACGACGTTCCCGTTGTGTCCCTTTATAACGAAAAGAAAATCATACTTGCGAACAGCAGCTTTGAGGGACTCAAACTCAGCCGCAGCGGATGGCACAACTACTATAACGCGACCGTCGCTGAAAAATAGGTGTCGTCAACCGTCACATAATAGAAAAGAGGCCGTCGCGTAAAGACGACATTCTTGTTATTTGGGATAAGGCCGCAGCGGCTTTATCCCAAATTCATATCCGCGGCGCCTTTCAGGACATTCTATCAGCGGATTGCTTCACACGTATCACATATTATGAAAGGGAGGACTGTGGCGATGGATTATAAATCTCGCTTATTTCAAGAAGTCGACGCCTTATCTCCGCAAATAATCGAGGCCGCCGACGATATCTTCGACCGTCCGGAAATCGGGCTCCAAGAGACCTATGCGGCCGGCAGACTGACGGAGCTGTTCCGTTCAGAGGGATTTCAGGTTGAGACCGGCACAGCCGGTCTTCCGACCGCATTCAAGGCCGTTTATGACAACGGCGGAAACGTCTCCGTCGGGCTTTTGTGCGAGTACGACGCGCTGGAAGGGATAGGACACGCCTGCGGCCACCATATGCAGGGCCCCAGCATATTCGGAGCGGCTGCGGCTCTTAAACGCGTCTGCGGCGGCTTACCGTTCCGCCTCGTCGTTTACGGCACGCCTGCGGAAGAAACTGTCGGCGGTAAAATAACTATGAAGGAGAATGGATGTTTTAAGGACATAGACGTCGCTTTGATGATGCACCCGAGCCCGACGACGACTACCGACGTAAAATGTATGGCGCTTACAACATACGAAGTCGCATTCAGAGGCGTTTCCGCTCATGCGGCTATCAATCCGGAGAAAGGGCGCAGCGCCCTCGACGCTGTTATGCTGATGGCCCACGGTATAGAGTGTCTCAGAGAACACGTCCTTGACGATACAAGGATACACTACACAATCATGAACGGCGGCGGCCCGAGCAACGTCGTCCCCGACTATGCCTCCGCCGAAATATGCATGAGAAGCTATAACACGTCGTATTTGTATTCCGTCATGGAGAGGGTGCAAAAAATTATTCAAGGCGCGGCCATGATGACAGAAACCGAAGCGGAGATTTCAGAGCAGCCGTTTTTCCAGGCAAAAATTCCCGTCCTGTCCTTAAATAAAATCCTAATGGACAACGCGGCTGTTGTAGACGCGCCAACTATCAGGCCACCGAGAGAAAAAACCGGCTCTACCGACTTCGGCAACGTGATGTACGACGTGCCGGGCTCGTGTATAAGGGTCGCGTTCGTTCCCGAAGGGACCTCGTCGCATTCTCAGCAATATATAGACTCCGGCAAAAGCCGCGAAGCACACGAGTGTACGCTGCTTGCGGCAAAAATCCTCGCCGCCTCAGCTTTTGACTTAATTTCAGATCCGGACAAGATGGAGGCGGTACGCAGCGAATTCCGCGCCAACAAGGCAAAAATGGAACATAACATATAGGCTGCATAGCAGAACGCTGAACCATAATCAGCAGAAAACGACGGCATAACGAGCAACCCCCGCGCGTTTCTAACGCGCGGGGGATGCGTCTTATTTCTCCGGTTTATTTCACGCTAGATCAGGAACTGGAACAGATCCGGTTTGTCGTTTAGGTATTCGTAGACGATGTTGTGTTCCTTCATGCGTTTGATGAGCGGGGCGTAGTCGCTGGCGCGCTGGAGTTCTATGCCTACCACCGCGGGGCCGCGTTCGCGCGAGTTTTTCTTTGAGTATTCGAAGAAGGTTATGTCGTCGTCGGGGCCGAGGACGCGTTCGAGGAATTCGCGGAGGGCTCCGGCGCGCTGCGGGAAGCGGACGATGAAGTAGTGCTGGAGCCCTTCGTGGAGCTGCGAGCGCTCTTTTATCTCTTCCATGCGCGTTATGTCGTTGTTGCTGCCGCTTATGACGCAGACGACGTTTTTGCCGCGTATTTCGTCTTTGATGTTTTCGAGCGCGGCTACGGAGACTGCGCCCGCGGGTTCGACTACCATCGCGCTTTCGTTGTAGAGGCGCAGGATGGTGGTGCATATCTGGCCTTCGGGGACGGCGACGAGTTTGTCGACGACTTCGCGGCAGATGTCGAAGGTTACGTCGCCGACTTTGCGGACGGCGATGCCGTCGGCGAAGTTGTCTATTTCGGGCAGGGCGACTGGCTCGCCTTTGTCGAAGGCGGCGCGCATGGAGGCGGCGCCGGAGGCTTCTACGCCGACTACGCAGGTTTCGGGGCTGAGGCTTTTGAATACGCTGCCGACGCCCGACATGAGGCCGCCGCCGCCGATGGGGAGCAGGACGTAGTGGAAGTCGCAGCAGGCTTCGTTGAGTATGTCGAGGCCGAGGGTGGCCTGTCCTTCGATTATCTGCGGGTCGTTGAAGGGGTGGATGAAGGTCCCGTCGTGTTCGCGGCACCACGCGAGCGCTTCGGCGCATGAGTCGTCGTAGGTGTCTCCCGTGAGGACTATGTTGACGTTGTCTTTGCCGAACATTTTGACCTGGTGGATTTTCTGGTTCGGCGTGGGCTTGGGCATGAAGATGGTGCCCATTATGCCGAGTTTGCTGCAGGCGAGCGCGACGCCCTGCGCGTGGTTGCCCGCGGAGGCGCAGACTACGCCGCGCGCGAGCTCTTCGGGCGAGAGGCTTGCGATTTTGTTGTACGCGCCGCGGATTTTGTAGGAGCGCACTATCTGCATGTCTTCGCGCTTGAGCCAGACGTTTGCAGCGTAGCGCTCGGAGAGCTGAGCGTTGAGCGTGAGCGGCGTGTTGACGACGACGCCGCTGATGCGCTGTTTGGCTTTCTGTATGTCGTGGAGCTGCGGACGGTAGTCGGACATTTCGGTCAACCTACAGTTTTACGTTGATTATCGCCGTTACGCCGACGCCTTTGACGCGGCGGAATTGTTTGAGCGGGTTGACGGAGTCTATCGGGATGAGGGCGGTGGCGCGGACGCTGCTGAATTCGCCTTCAAGCTGCGCGACGGCCTTGGTGCGGTCTATCGCGCTCTGGGTGTTGGCGCCGACCTGGGCCGCGCCGATGCGCGCGCCGTCGCCTATGGATACTATCGGGACGACTTTGGTGTAGCCGTCGTAGGCTACGCCTTTGTTGAAGGTGATTGTGTTGATGAAGTCGTTCATCTGGGGCGATATGGCGGTGACGAGCCAGCCTCCGGCTACGCCTATCGCGCCTTTTTTGAGGACGTCGCCGAGGTCGAGCGCGCGGGCCGCCGGTACGGCGAAGACGAATGCGGCGCATATCACGAGGGCCGCGGCCGCGTTTTTGATGTTTCTTTTCATTTTATAACACTGTCCTTTCTTCCGTTTTTTGAGCGGAGCCGGAAGCGTTTTTCGCCCCCGGCTCCATTCATGAATTATACACTAAATAGCGTCCGCCCGCCCGTTCCGCCGCCGCGCGGCAGCAAAAAGGGCGGTCCGCAGGCCGCCCGCACATGGAGGGGAGTATCCCCGCTTTAGGAGGAAATGCACGCCGTCCGCGGCGATGGATGTCTTTCGTTATTTTGTGTGCGACGCTTTCTGAAGTTCTCTTATCGTCTCTTTGTTCTGCGCGTTTTCTTTTTTGAGCTGCGAGACGTTCGCCGCGTCGGTGTCCAATGAGCCCGCCGCGACGCCGACGAGCTGCCGCGTATGTTCGTTGCTGCCTATCGAGGCGACGCCGTAGTATTTGCCGTCCGCGGCGCGCGCGGTGTTCGAGACCACCTGTTTCTCCGCCTCCGACGCTCCTTCGGGCGCGTAATGGCCGGATGCGGCCGTCTGCCTGTGAGCTTCTGTGTATGCGCCGAGCGCTACGCCGTAGTTTACGTCTACAGCTGAATGAGCGCCGGCCGCAGTCGCCCCGTTGTTCTTGGCCGCCGCTGCCGCGCCTACTGATACGCAGTCGGAGCCGTTTGTGCTCGCGCCGTTGAGGCGGCCCGCCCCGATGCTCACCGACGAGGAGGATGTGTCGCCGTCCGTCGTTCCGCCGCCCGCCCTGTAGCCCGCCTCCACCGAAGCGGAGCTCAGGAAGAGCGCGCAGAATACGAGCATGAAGATCATGACAACTATGAACCATATGTACGACGCACGCACCGACTTGCGCGACGGCGTCGGGTACTCGCTTTTCTTCTCTTCGTCTTTCATTGCGGATCACCCCTGCAATTTTATTTTTTCGTAAAATCTATGGAAATCTTGTCGAGCAGGCGGCGAAGTTCGTCGCTCACGTCCGCGCCGGGCGACGCGGCGAGCGCTTCGCTCGCGAGGACGATTACCTTCACGCCGCGTTTGTTGCCGTGCAGCCACTTTTCGGCGACGGAGCGCAGCGCGTCCATCAGCAGGGCGGAGACACGCGACATTTCCGCGTTGTATGCGGCCTCGGCCTCGGCGCACTTCTGCGCGAGCAGCGCCTCGACATTCGACGACGTGCGGATTTTCTCCGCGTATTCCTGTATTTCAACGTCGAGCCGCCGTCTCAGCCCGTCGACGAAGGCCTGTCCCGCCTTGCCGGTGAGGCTTGTGTCGATGATGCGCGCGACGTCCGCGACGGCGGTTTCGGCCGCGGCCTCGGACGCGCACATAAGAACCATGCAGGCCGCGGCCAACCATAGATTTCGTTTTTTGCCGTGCGTTTTGAACATTTCATTATCACCCTCGCAATATCCTGTACGCCGCGCGCTTCCGACGCCTCCGCCGGCCCGGCGGAACTGCGACAAATATAGGCGTGAAGCGGCTTCGCGGCAAATTTAAGATATATCGCGGCGCGATACGGCGTCGGCGATAAGTTTCTTTTAAATAGATAAAATTACGGATAACGAAGATTTTTGAGAAGGCTTCGCGACGCGCTGCCCGCGGCGGCACGCGCGCGTCTATTTATACAAAACCGGGGCTTCCGCGCCAAGGCGCGAAAAAGGGCGGCCCGTAGGCCGCCCCTGCACATGGAGGAAATATATCCTCTCGGGAGAAGTGTTGAACCGCGGCGCTTTCGCTAGCGGAGGAAGAGCGCGATCATGATGTACATGAACGCTATAACGGGCAGGAAAAGGAGGTACGAGCGCCGGACCGAATCGGGTGACGGCGACGGCGCTCCGGTACTTCTGTCGTCTTTATCGTTCATAGGAATCACTCCCGTCGTTTTCGTCCGCGCGTCAAATTATCGAAGCGTTGGCAAATTTACGCGCCGCTGCGCTTCGCCGCGCTGGGAAGCGGTCCGAGCCCCGCGCCGGAGCCGCTTTGCCTTTCCGGAACCTCCGGAGTACGCCTGTAATATAGGCGAAGCGCCGGCGCGCCGCAACTGCGCGAAATTTCGCAGCGCGAAAGATAGGGCGGCGTATTTCTCATAAAAATAGACAAAGTAGATAATTTGACAGAGTAATCGGTAATTTTACTTATTTTGCGGCGCGAACGGCAGCTTCCCGTATATTTATAAGAAACCGCCGCGCATAGAGGCGCGGCGGACATGCTGCGGCGCGGGGCTTCGCGCTACGCCTCGGCCTCGGAGACGCGGTCGATGGTGAAATAGTTGGTGCGGCGGACGCGGCGTATCTCCTCGCGCGAGACCTGGAGCATGGTGCGGAAGCGCTTGTCCTCCGCCATTACGTGGTTCGCGACGAGCGCCTTCACGCTGACGGGCTGGTTTGCGAGGTTCATCATGAGCATGTGGCCGAGCAGGAAGTTCTGCCCGTTGAGCATCGACGGGAAGATCATCATAATCCTGTCGAGGCGGCAGAATTCGTTCTCGAAGGGCAGCCGCGTGTAGAAGGAATATTCCTGCACCTGCCCCTTGTAGACCTTCGAGCAGAGGCAGTAGTCGTCGAAGGAGGAGACCTCGTGGTAAAGCTTCGCGCCGCAGCCGTCGGCGTCGCGTTCTATGACGCTTCTGTGGACCGCGCGCTCCTCGCCGCCGTAGTAGTAGAGGTAGAGCAGCGGCGAGGCGAATACGTCGCGGCCGCGCATGTCGGGCGCGGGCGGCTCGGCGCAGCATTCCTCGACCGGCAGATTCATCAGGCTGAAGACCGAGACGCGCAGCGCGCGCGCAATCTCGTAGAGGGTCTCGACGTCGATGACTATGTCGCCCGTTTCGTACTTGGAGAGCGTCGCCTTGCTTTTGTGTACGGCCTGCCCGAGCTCCTCGAGCGTGCAGCGTCTGTTCTTTCTTATCTCTCTGATTTTGCGTCCCAGAGCTTCGCTTACTTGCGTCATGGCTGTTTTACCTCTTCGGTATGATTTTTGGTTTCCGCGCCGGTATGTGGGAGCCGGCGCGTCGTTACGCGCGTTTCGTATTGCTTATTGAGATTCTGTCGTCGCTATATCATTGCGCGGGGGCGTGGCCTTTTCCGCGTAACGGTTTCGAGGTACCTAGTTCGGATATTATACCAACGCCCGCGCCGTTCTGGGAAGAAGCCGAAGGCCGGCGCAGGCGGCATGTTTCGTAAAAAGAAAACGGGCCTCGCGCGCGGGGATAAAAAAAGGACGGCTTTCGCCGTCCCCTGCGTTTATATATATTTTACCGGCGAAGCGTCAGAAGGCCTCAGCGTTCGGCCTGTGGCGTTCGTCGAGGATGTCTATCATGACGCGGTCCACCGTCTTCATGCCCTCGCGGGAGACGCGCCCGACGTTCGCGACCGTCTCCTCTATCGAAGCGCCGAAGACTCCCTGCGGGACGGCGAGGTGCTGCCCCTCGAGCGCCCACTCCATAGCGCAGTAGGCCTCCGACGACGCGGAGCCGACCTTCAGCGCGCAGCTCTCCTTCGCGCCGTCGCAGAGCATTCCCGCGATGTTGGAGAGCAGCAGGCTCATCGCGCTGCATATCTGGTCGTAGGTGCCGCCCATAAGGTAGGTCATGCCCGCCGCAGCGCCGGCGCCCGCCGCGACCGAGCAGCCGCATACCGGCGAAAGGCGTCCGAGGTTGCGTTTTACGAAGCTCGTCGCGAGATGGCTGACCGCTATCGCCTTCGCTATCTCTCTGCGGCTCTTGCCCGCGCGGCGGCCCAGCACCGCTATCGGGATTATCGCCGTTATTCCGTGGTTGCCGCTGCCGGCGCTGCTCATGACCGGCAGCTGCACGCCGGACATGCGCGCCTCGGCCGCCGCCGACGCCGTAGTGCGTATCTCGAGCGCCACGGGGACGAAGTCGCCCACCTTTTCATCGTTTCTCAAAATAAGTCCGAAATTGCTGCTCTGGAGGCTGCCGCCGCCCGCGGGCTTGATGCCCTCGGCCGCGATGCGGTCGTTCATCTCGACGCCCTCCCAGATGAAATCCTCGTCCTCGCCGTCCATCTCGTCCGCCATCTTGAGGACGTCGGCGAAGAGCGTCGGGAAGCCGTCGTCGGCAAATCCCGACGAAGCGCCGGAGGGGCGCTCCTTCTCGAACGTCGTCTCTCCGTCCGCCGTGACCTTGACGATGTTCGAATGGCTGCCCTCTATCAGGCACATGGCCTTGTGCTCGGGCGTGAATACCGAGGCGAGGACGTAGACGCCGCCCCTGTCCTGGTCGCAGTATATAGTCGCGCGCTTCTCCTCCACCCAGGCCTCGGCCTTTTTTACGTCCTCGGGCTTCGTGCCCGCGAGGACCTCGAGGCCGCGCGAGGCGTCGCCGCATATCGCCCCGAGCGCCGCCGCTATCGCGTTCCCGCGCGCGCCGCCCGCGCCGGGAATGCCGACGGCCATGCCGTTCTTATAAATATTCGCGCTGACCGTGACGCGCACGGCCGCGACGTTGCCCCTGTCCGGGAGCTCGGCGCACGCGCGTGCCACCGCGAGCGCCACGGCCCCCGGCTCGGTACATCCGAGCGCCGGCTTTACTTCGCTGCGCAGAAATTCCTTCAATGTCGGCATTGATTCCTTCCTCCTTGGTAAATTAGATTTGTAATACGTCTGCTGCTGATGGTTCGACACAGTTAGATTATATCTTAAAATTGGGCATGTTTATACGGCGGAGGGCGGCCCCGCGCCGATATTTCTTCCGGCTTACAAATAACAAAACGCCTCTTTTTTACTCCGCCGCATTCTTGACAAAACCGCGCGCGTGGAGTAACTTCGCTTGGTTGTTTTAATTTTTTCTTGCAGGAGGAAATTTTTAATGGATGCGTATATGACAGACCTGCTCGCCGCGGTGGCGGTGGTGCTGAACGGCGTTCCGCAGGGGCTTCTCGCGCTCTCGCTCGGCTTCGCGGCCTTCCCGACGGCGCTGGCGTTTCTTGTGGGCGCGGCGGGTTCGTTCGCCTTCGACTCGGTGGCGACGGTTTCGTTCCAGGCGGAGACGATAGCGGTAACGGGCAAGATTGCGTCTTCTCGCCGCGAGCGTCTCAGCACGGTTTTCTGGGGCGGCGTCTTCGTCCTCATACCGTCGCTGCTCGGCCTCAACGAAAAGATAGTTGAGCTGGTCGGCCCGACGGTCGTAACGTCTATGATGGCGGGCGTCGGCGTCATGCTCGCCTATCTTTCGATAGACCTTTTCGATTCGGAGAAGTACTCGGGCGGCGTCTCGATGATTTCCGCGCTCGCCGTATGGTTCATAACGGGCGACCTCGCGAAGACGGTCATCATCTCGGTCATCATCGCGACGATAGCCTTCAACATTCTGAAAAACATGGGCAAGGTACAGCAGCAGCACATCGAGTTCGACATGTCCAACGAGAAGCTCACGACGGGCAACATCGAGTGGCAGGTATGGAAGCACCCGAAGATCATCGCCGGCGCGCTCGGCCTGATGTGCCTCAACATCGGCGCGAACATCAGCTTCGGCAAGGTGACGGGCAGCATCGCGGGCGTCGACGCAAACATCGACCACCTCGCGATATACTCCTCGCTCGCGGATATGTTCTCGTCCTTCTTCGGCGGCGGCCCGGTCGAGGCTATAATTTCCGGCACGGCGACGGCCCCGCACCCCGTCGGCGCGTCGGTGCTGATGATGCTGATGATGGCGGCGATACTGTTCCTCAAGCTGCTTCCGGTCATGGGACGCTACCTGCACAGCTCGTCGATAGCGGGCTTCCTTTTCGTGCTCGGCGTGTTCGTCACGTTCATTTCAAACATTCAGGCGGCTATCGCGAGCGCTCCGGCGGCGCAGGGGCCCTTCGGCTTCTCGCCGTGGGGCATGGTGATAGGCGCCACCGTCATCGCGACCGCGCGCTGGAACCCCTTCTACGGGCTCCTGACCGGCGTGGCGATCAAGGTAATCTTCGGACTTTAAGGGAGGATTTCAACAATGGCTGAATTCTATACGCTTCACCTCTGCGGCATCACGCGCGAGCTCAAAAAGGTCCGCGTCGCGCCGCACCTCACGATCGCGTCGTTCGTCATGCTCGGCGACACGCAGCTGATAGAGAAGGCGGCGGACGCGCTTCTTGAAAAAATCCGCGGCCTCGGACAGATAGACATGCTCGTATGCCCCGAGGCTAAGGGCATCCCGCTGACGCACGCGATAGCGGCGCGCATGGGCGTCGACTACGTCGTCGCGCGCAAGTCGGTCAAGGCCTACATGGAGCACCCGATTATAGAGGAGACGAAGTCGATAACGACCTCGGAGAAACAGATAATCGTCATCGACGAGATGGACGCTGCGAAGCTCGACGGCAAGCGCGTCTGCGTCGTGGACGACGTCGTCTCGACCGGCGGCTCGCTGCATTCGCTCGAAGCGGTGCTCGCGAAGACGGGCTGCACCGTCGCCAGCAAGGTCGCCGTGCTTCTCGAAGAGGGCGGCTACGACGGTAAAGATCTGATTTATCTCGAAAAGCTGCCGGTCTTCAAGGACTAGCGAGACGAGCCGCGATTTCGCGTAGTCCCCTTTATAATGGATGACAAAAAGCAGAGAGAGATACACTCTTTGTTCTAGTAAAATAAAGCGACGTCCAAATTCGCGGAAAAAGACATGAAGCAGCCGAGCTCAAAATGAGCTTGGCTGCTTTTTATCTCAAAGATAACAGCAAGCCTCAAAAACCCCTGCGCGGCGGCTCTTTTTCGGAACCGCCGCGCCGGGGGCGGGGAGTTTGATTTTTTATTTTTTCGTTATCTGTTGACGTATTTCGCGGCGGCGGTCAGGACGCCTTCGATGTCTTTCGGGTGGACGTCGCCGATGTTGCCGACGCGAAAGGTGTCGGCTTCGGAGATTTTTCCGGGGTAGAGGACGTAGCCTTCGCTTTTCATGAATTCGTAGAAGTCTTTGAAGTCGAAGTTTTTGTCGGGGTAGAGGAAGGAAGTGATGATGGGCGACTGGACTTCTTTACTGAGCAGCGGACGGAAGCCGAGCGCGTCCATGCCTTCGGCGAGGCGGCGCTGGTTTTCCGCGTAGCGTTTGTGGCGCGCAGCGACTCCGCCTTCTTCCTGAAGCTCCATGAGCGCTTCGATGAAGGCGCGGACGACGTGGGTCGGCGAGGTGAAGCGCCATTTGCCGTGTCCCTGTTCCATGACTTTCCACTGGTCGTAGAGGTCGAGCGATACGGAGCGCGCGCGGCCTTCGCATTTTTCAAGTTCGGCGCGTTTTGCGATTATGAAGGAAAATCCCGGCACGCCCTGGATGCATTTGTTGGCGCTGCTTATCATGAAGTCTATGCCGAGACCGGCCATGTCTATCGGCACGCCGCCGAAGCTGCTCATCGCGTCGACGATGAATATTCTGCCGCGGCTTTTTACTTCATGCGCGACGCTTTCGATGTCGTTGAGTATGCCTGTCGTCGTCTCGCAGTGGATCATGAGGACGTGCGTCACGTCGGGGTTTTCGTCGAGGAATTTCGCCGCTTCGGCGGCGTCGGGGCGCTCCGTCTCGCGGTAGGAGAGTTCGTCGGTTTTTATATGGAGCGTGCGCGCTATCTGGGCGGCGCGATGGCCGTATGCGCCGTTGGCGAGGACGAGGATGCGTCCGTCCTCGGGGACGACGCTGCCTATAACGGATTCGACGCCGTATGTGCCGCTGCCCTGCATGGGGACTGCGGTGTATTCGGCGCGCTTGGCCTCGTCGGGTATCGCGAGCGCGACGAGGTCCGCTCTCATGCCCTCGACTAAGTTATTGTAGTCGGCGTCCCACGTACACCAGTCGCGCAGCATGGCCTCGCGCACCGCGGGCGTGGTCGAGAGGGGGCCGGGGGTGAGAAGAAGATAGGGATTCTGTGTCGTCATTTATTTCGTCTCCTGATGTGATTTCAGCTTGTTTATCTGCTCCACGAGCTTCGGGAGCTCCGTTATGCGGTCGATGACGAAGTCAGCGCCCGCGCCGTAGAAGCGCTCGCACACCTCGGCGAAGCGGCCCGCGCGTTCGGCGGCGGAGAGCGCCGCGCATTCTTCGCGGCCCAGCCCAAGCTCGCTGCTTCCTTCGATTATGCCGACGCTCCACGCTCCGGCGTTTTTGCCTTCACGTATGTCGGCGAGCGTGTCTCCGGCCTTGACGACGTTCGCCGGCGGATATACGCCTAATTTTTCCATGTTTCTGAATATCATGTAGGGGGCGGGGCGTCCGGCTCCCGTCTCGTCGGGGGTGACGAGAGAATCCGGCGCGTAGCCGCGCGCGGCGGCGCCGGGGGCGACTATGTCCATCATCTCTTTCGTATATCCGGTGGTCGAGCCTATTTTCAGCCCCATGCGGCGAAGCTCAGCGACCGTTTCAACGACGCCGGGGATCGGCTCGCAGTAGTCTTTGAGGACGGCCATGAGCGCCGGGACAGAGGCGGCGTATATTCTGTCTACGTCTTCTTCCGTCCACGCGCGTCCGTATTTTTCGGCGAAGAGCGCCGATACTCTCTCAAGTTTCAGCAGCTCGCGCACGTGGTCGCGCTTCGGCAGCCCCATCGGGCCGCGCGCTTCGGCTTCGCTGACGGGCAGTCCTTCCTGCTCGAACGCCTTCATAAATGCCCCGACGGGAGCTTCGCAGCCGAAGTCCACCGTCGTGCCGGCCCAGTCGAATACCACGCATGAAACGCGGTTTTCTTCGTTTATCACTTTATATTACCTCCGTATCAGATGCTTTTCAGCAGCAGGTGATTTTTTACGCTTCCGCTACGGCCCGCGCCTTTGCCTTTCTGCGCGCCGAGATGAATTCGTATCCGAGCCGCGCCGCGACGTTGACGAGTACGACCAGGACGGAGAGCGCGGAAGCCGGGGCGATGTCGCCTGCGTCTTCCATGTTGACTATCGCGACCGAGGCGAGCTTGAAGTCGGCGGGATAGAGGAAGACGACCGCCGAGATTGTGACCATCGAGTTGACGAATATGTAGACAGCGGTCTCGCAGAGCGCCTCGGAGCACATCGGCAGCGTGACGCGGCAGAAGGTGCGCCAGAGCGGCACGGACATGGATTCCGACACTGCTTCTATCTCGCGGTCGAGCTTTTTGAGCGCCGAGGTCGCGGTGACGAAGGGGACGGAATAGAAGTGCACCATGTTCGCGAGCACCATTATCCACATAGTTCCGTAGAGGAAGCCGAAGGGGTTGCCGTTCGCCGTGAAGAAGAATATGAACGCTATGCCTATCGAGAGGCCCGGAAGCGCGAGCGGGATTATCGAGAGCAGGTAGTCGGCGCGGCGCAGCAGCGCATGTCCGCGCGTCTTTTCAATCAGCCACGCGTTGACGAATACGAAGGCCGTCCCTATCACCGCGGAAATCAGCGATACTATGATACTGTTCCCGAAGGAGCTCAGGCCGCCGGTCGCGGGGCTGTCCACGAGGAAATGTTCCAGCGTGAACGAGAGGTTGTACGGCCACGCCTTTATGAAGGCGGCGAAGAAGCCCGCGCCAAGCAGCATGAAGATGAAAATATTTATCACGACGCAGAATAGCGTCAGCGCCCTGTCGCGGAGCTTGTTTTCTAAAATTCTGTACGACACGCTGCGCGAGCTGACCGTAGCCTCGTTGGCCGAGCTGATGAATCTGTCGGCCGCGAACATCACGAGCGCGGGAATCATCAGCAGCAGGCCGACGACCGCGCCCATGCCGAAGTTCTGCTGGCCTACGACCTGCTTGTAAATATCGGTGGCGAGGACGCTGTAGTTTCCGCCGACGACCTTCGGCGCGCCGAAGTCGGTGAAGCAGAGCGTGAAGGCGACGAGGAAGGCGCTGACGATGCCGAACTTCGCGCCCGGCAGCGTCACGGTGCGGAAGATGCGCCAGGCGCTCGAGCCCATGACGCGCGCCGCTTCGTACAGGCGGTTGTCGCAGTATGCGAGAGTTATCGAAAGTATCAGGAAGGCCTGCGGGAACGTGTAGAATACCTCGCTGATGAAGATGCCGAGCGGCCCGTAGAGCGGAAGCTTGAGCCCCATCATCGTTATTATCCCCTTGTTGCCTATCAGGTAGACGAGGGCGATGCCGTACATCATCGTGGGGGCGAAGAGCGGCAGGACCGCTGTGAAACGCAGGAGCTTCTTCGCCGGCACGAGCGCGCGCGTAAGGGCGTAGGCGTAGATGAAGGCGAGGACCGTGGCGACCGCGGCGACCGCCGTCGAGATTATGAGAGAATTTTTCAGCGAGCGCACCAGGTGCGGCGATGAGAAATATTCGACGAAATTCGCAAGCCCGATGAAAGTCCCGTCGTTCGCGTGGAAAGCTTTGGAGAAAAGCGCGAACATCGGGCAGACTACTATTATGAAGAGAAACGCGAGTGAGAAAACGAGCAGGCCCGTTTGGAGCCTGCTCGCGCTTTTTATCCTGACCATTTTAGCTTGCCTTGAGGCAAATCACCTTTTCCGCAGGGATATCGAGGTAGACGAGGGCTCCGAAGCGCAGCGGCAGCGTCTCGCGCTGCTGCGCGGGCACGTCCGCCGTGTACTCTCCGTCGCCGGTCTCGACGCCGACGCGGTAGAAGGAGCCGCGGAACTCGATGTCGCAGATGCGTCCGGGAATGGAATCTTCCGAAGCCTCGCCGCGCAGGCGCAGGCTCTCTGGGCGTATCGCTCCGCGCCGGCCGCCGACAAAATTCACCGTGCCGACGAAATCGGCGACGAATGGGCTGCTCGGCGACTCGTAGACATTCTGCGGCGTGTCTATCTGCTCGATGACCGAATTGTTCATGACGATGACGCGGTCGGCGAGCGACAGCGCCTCTTCCTGGTCGTGCGTCACCATTATCGTCGTTATGCCGAGCTTCTGCTGTATGCGGCGAAGCTCGCGGCGCAGCTTGACGCGCACCTTCGCGTCGAGCGCCGAAAGCGGCTCGTCGAGGAGCAGGAATTCCGGCTTCAGCACTATCGCGCGCGCAATCGCGACGCGCTGCTGCTGTCCGCCCGAGAGCTGCTGCGGGTACTTTTTGCGCTGCTCCGTGAGGCCGACCATCTCGAGCGCGCCGCTCACGCGCGAGGCTATCTCCTCGCGCGAAAGGCGCTTGTTCCAGAGGCCGTAGGCGACGTTCTCCTCGGCGGTCATGTTCGGGAAGAGCGCGTAAGACTGGAAGACTATCCCGAAGTTCCTGGCGGAGGGCGGCTCGCCCGTAACGTCGCGGCCGCCTATCTCCACCTTTCCGCTTTCTATATCTTCAAGTCCCGCGATGACGCGCAGGAGCGTGCTTTTCCCGCAGCCCGAGGGGCCGAGGACGCAGACGAACTCGCCGTCTTCTATCTCGAAGCTCACGTCGTTCAGCGCCGTCTGCTTCCCGAATTTCTTGATTATATGTTCAGCGCGCAGAGATGCCATGATTTCAACACTTCTCCCGAAAAGCCGGCGGGATTAGTTGGCCTCCGTCTTGCCGTCGTAGCGGGCCGCCCACTCCTTGAGGATGCGGTCGCGGTTGAGCGCCGACCATTTCAGGTCGTTGTTCTTGACGAGCTGCGAAAGCGGGTCTTTGGCGTAGCCCTCGGGGATTCCCTCGCGCACCTTGACCGCCGTTATCGCGTAGTCGTCCTTCAGCGCGTTGATGGCCTCGTCGGAAATCGCCCAGTCGAGGAAGAGCTTCGCCTCGGGCTTGATGTTCGCCTTCTTTATCAGCGCGTTCGCCTCGACGTCCCAGCCGCTGCCCTCTTCGGGGAAGATGACCTCGATCGGAGCGCCTTTCTTCTTCTGGTTCATGCCGGCGTAGCCGTAGGAGATGCCTACCGCGAACTCTCCGGCCGCGGCCTTCTTCGCGGGAGCGGAGCCGGAATGCGTGTACATCGCGATGTTGTTGTGAAGTTTATCCATGTACTCGAAAGCTTTCTTCTCGCCCATGAGGTGGATGAGCCCTGTAACGGCGAGGAAGCCCGTGCCGGACGAGTTCGGGTTGCTCATGATTATCTGGCCCTTGAACTCCGGACGGAGAAGGTCTTCGTAAGATTTGATGGGGGGAAGTCCCTTCGCCTTGGCTTCGGCGGTGTTGTAGATTATCGCCGTCTCCCAGGCGTCGATGCCGACCCATGCGGGCGGGTTCGCAGTATCTTTGAGCATCGGCTCGACGCGGTCGAGTCCCTTCGGCGCGTAAGGCTCTATCATGCCGCGGTCCTCAAGAACGAGAAGGCTCGAAGCCGCCGTTCCCCAGACTACGTCGGCCGGGGTCTTGTCGCCCTCGGCGAGAAGCTTCGCCGTGATGATGCCCGTAGAGTCGCGGACGATCTTGACCTCGATATCGGGATACTTCTCGCGGAAAGAGGCGAGATACTTGTTTATCTGCTCGTTCTCAAGAGCTGTGTAGACGGTGAGCTCCTTCTTATCCGCAGCCTGCGCCTCGCTCGCGAAAACCGCAGGAAAAGCTGTGATTGCGGCGGCAGCCGCGACTGCGAGCATTCCCTTGCCAAAACGACTCCAAATACCCATGAAAATCCTCCTCAAAAATTTGTGTTCACAATAATGCCCTTGCGGACGATACTATGAAACCATTTTTGAGTTACGGCTGCGTTTATCGATTGTTACGCTTAGGTAAAGGGCGGGAAAAGGGCCGTGATATAATCGCATAAAAATCTGCGGGAGGCGGAATTTTGTACTATTTCCTTCAGGGACTGACGCTCGGCCTCGCTTACGTCGCTCCGATAGGAGTGCAGAACCTTTTCGTGATAAATTCGGCTATGACGCAGAGCAGGCGGCGCGCTCTGCTCACGGCGCTCATCGTCATATTCTTCGACGTGACGCTCGCGCTCTTCTGCTTCTTCGGCATCGGCGCGGCGATACAGAAATATGAAAAGCTCCAGATGTTCATCTTGGGAGCGGGCGGCGTGGTGGTAATCAAAATCGGCCTCGGCCTGCTGCGCGAAAAGGCGCGCGAAATCGGCGAAGCGCGCGCGCCGGCGCCGCTCGGACGGACGGCGCTTTCCGCCTGCGTCGTAACGTGGTTCAACCCGCAGGCGCTCATCGACGGCACGATGATGCTCGGCGCGTTCTACGTGACGCTGCCGCCGGGACAATCCTCCGCCTTCATCGCGGGCGTCGCCTGCGCCTCCGCCTCGTGGTTCACGGGGCTCTCGCTCGCCGTCTCGCTCTTCAGTGACAGAATCGGCCCGAAGCTCCTGCGCGCGATAAACGCGGTATGCGGCGTCGTGATAATCTTCTACGGCCTGAAGCTGCTGTACGGGCTGACGAAGTTTTTCTGAGGGGCAAGAGCTCCGCGCTCCGCGCAGATTTACAGAATCAGCACGAACGTCCCTATCGCTATCAGCGCGCCGCCGATGAGCGTCTTCGCCGTGACGGCTTCGTGAAGGAAGATAAAGGCCATCAGGATGCCGAGGACGACGCTGAATTTGTCCACGGGGATGACTTTCGATGCCTCGCCGATTTGCAGCGCCTTGAAGTAAAAGAGCCACGACGCGCCGGTAGCGAGGCCCGAGAGGACGAGGAAGAGCCAGCTCCTTCTGCCGATGCTCCACACGCCCTCCGCCGTCCCGGTCGCGAATACGACGAGCCACGCCATGACGAGCACGACCGCCGTGCGCACCGCGGTCGCAAGATTCGAGTTGACGCCCTCGATGCCGACCTTCGCAAGAATCGAAGTCAAAGCCGCGAAGAACGCGGAACATAACGCATAGACAGCCCACATGTCCAAAACCCCTCCGTAAATAATATCGTCATGCCGGGCTTGACCCGACATCCGGCGGCTTATGCTTCCCATACGTTACGGAAATTAAAGACGCTGGATTCCGCGTCCATCGGCAAAACGCCGCCGACGCTAGTAATGCGCTAAGGAAATTTATTATCCGCAGAAGCGGATAGCGCATTACGTCGAAGCGCGGAATGACGCCTATGATACAGCACTCCTTATGCCGTCGTTTACAGCGTTGCCGCATAGAGCGCCTTCACATAATCATACCCCGCAAAGCTTACGCGCGCATTAAAAAAGGAGCCGCAGACGCGGCCCCTATCGTTTTCGATTTTTCGCGCTTTCGCGCGTTTCGTTACTGCTCGATGAACTCTCCGCGCTTTTCGCGGTTGAGCGCCGCGAAGCCCTCCTTCGTCATGAGCAGCGCAAGGACGAGGAGCAGAGCGCTGATGACGGCGAGGATGTAGTTCGGGTGTCCGCTCATGAGCGTCGCCTTGATTTCTATCACGATTCCCGCCATGCTGGTGACGAGCATGAACCAGAACGGGATGAGAAGGAAGGTCGCCTTTTTCTTGAGGCCGCGGATTATCCACATCGCTATGCCGAGTATCGCGAGCGCCGCGACGAGCTGGTTCGACGCGCCGAATACGGGCCAGATGACCTGCCACGCCGGTATCGGGTTTCCGTCGGGGCCCTTGGCCTTGACGTAGACGAGGACGAGCGCGATGGCGACGGCTATTATCGTCGCGACGTACTTGTTGACCTTGTAGTTCGTTATCTCCTGAATCTGATAGCGGGCGAGGCGCGTCGCGGTGTCGAGCGAGGTGAGCAGGAAGGTGTTGACCGCTATCGCTCCGAGGCGCGTGCCGAGCACGGGGTCGATGCCGATTATCGTGCAGAACTGACCGAAGCCCGCGGCGAAGGTGCCGACGGGGCCGCCTTTCTGTATGCCGCCAGCGACCATCATCGTGCCGAGCGCGATGACGGCGACGAGCCCTTCGAGAAGCATCGCAGCGTAGCCGACGGGCAAGGCGTCGCGCTCATGCGAGAGCTGCTTCGAGGTCGTGCCGGAGCCGACGAGCGAGTGGAAGCCCGATATAGCGCCGCAGGCGACGATGACGAAGAGCATCGGCCACATGTCGGCCTTCGTGAGGCCGAACCAGTTCATCTCCGGCGCAAACATCGGCACCGCGCCGCTGTCCATCGAGCCGCCGAATATCATTCCTATCGCGCCTATCGCGGCGGCGAAGTACAGGAAGTACGAGGCGAGGTAGTCGCGCGGCTGGAGAAGCAGCCAGACGGGAAGGACTGAGGCGCAGAGGACGTATATCGCAATGAAGAAGTTCCACCAGTCGGAGCTGTGGGTGAATATCTTCGCGATGATGGGCCAGTCGCCGCCCTTGATGGAGCAGAAGGCTATTATCGCGAGCATGACGACGGTGACGAGCTTGAGGTTCATGTTGAAGCGGTAGATGAGCAGCCCCGAGACGACCGCGAGCACGATGTACATGCAGCTGACGAAGGCGACGACGGGGTCGAGCACGAAGGTCGCCGTCGTAAGGACGGTGAAGACCGCGACGACGAGGAAGAGCGAAAGTATCGTAAATATAAGGAAGAGTTTCTTCGCCTTGTGGCCTATCCAGTGGTCGATGACCTCGCCTATCGACTTTCCGTCGTGGCGCATCGAGGCCATGACCGCGCCGAAGTCATGCGGGCCGCCGAGGAATATGGAGCCGAAGATGCACCATACGATAGTCGGGAGCCAGCCGAACATCGAGGCCGCCGTTATAGGCCCGACGATGGGGCCAGCGCCCGCGATGGACGAAAAGTGGTGCCCGAGCACGACGGCGGGGTGCGTCGGACAGTAGTCCATGCCGTCGTTGAGACGCTCCGCGGGCGTGACGTTATGGTTGTCGAGGTTGTAGACCTTCGCCATAAAGCGCCCGTAGAAAATGTAGCCGAGTATCAAGCAGATGATTGATACTGCGAACATCATGAAGAACATAAAAGTTCCACCTCCATAAATTGTTTATAAAAAAGCCGGTGCTGCCCGGACAATTTTAATCGCGCCGAATTTTCAGCAGACGCGCGCGGCCCCGAGCCTGCCGAGCTTGCGCATCGCGGCGTGGACCAAGTAGCCCACGTCCTCGACGGCCTTCGGAATCTCGCCGCGCACGGGAAGGAAGTGCAGCTCCACGAAGCCGCGCAGGCCGAACATGATGGAGCTCTTCTTCATATAATATTCCCCCGCCTCGCGCAGGAACACAAAGCGCTGGACGAGCAGGTCGCTCTCGGACTTCGCGCCGCGGCGCAGCCGCTCGGCCTCCTCGTCGCCGTCGTAGCGCCAGACGAGGTAATCGTCCGCGTAATAGCGCGCGACCTCGCCCATGAGGCCGGACTTCACCATCGAGACGCGCCTGTAAAGCCCGGAGGCGGAGCCGTCGCTCCACGGCTCGAAGCGCCATTCGCCCCAGATGTCCGAGGCTTCGGCAAGAAATGAAAAGTCCGCCATAATACCACCGCCGACGCAAAAATTTCACGGCCGAAAGGCCAACGTGCATATTACATTAAAGGTTGTCAATTTGCAATATTGCCGATAACGCGCTCTTTCTCCGCCGCGCGCTGCAAAAACACGCAAAACTGCAAAATCAGCACAAAAACGCAAACCGCCGCGGCAAAGCCGCCTTAATTTCGTCACGCCGCGGCCAATTCAAAAAATAATAATTTTTTCAGTAAGCGGAAACGGCGCGCCGGACGTGTCGCGGGATGAAACGGACGCGCCGCCGCGCATGAGCGGGAAACGCCGGAAAATAAGCGTTAATGCGCAGCGCACGGCAAGTATTGCCAACGTAGTGAAATATCAGGCATTGTGGTAAAATACGAACGGCATATATGTATTTCTGCCGATTTATTTTTTGCGAATACTTTTTCGTCCCGGCTTTTGAAAGCCGGCGAAGCCGTAACATATGACGTTTTTCTATTCCATATAAACTGGAGGCGCCGCTATGCGGGAAGAGGTCATTGAACGTGTGTCGCGAGAGAAGATAATCGCAATCGTGCGCGGAGTTGGCAGCGAGCAGTGCATGAAGGTCGCCCAAGCGCTTTACGACGGAGGCGTCAGGCTCATGGAGGTCACATACGACCAGAGCCGCCCCGAGAGCTGGGACGCAACCGCAAAGGCTATAGGCGACATCGTGCGCGCCTTCGAGGGCAAAATGCTCGCCGGCGCAGGGACGGTGACGGAGCCTTCGCTCGTCGATCTGACGCGCGAAGCCGGCGGACTTTTCATCATTTCACCAGACACCAATATAGATGTAATAAAACGCACCCGCGAGCTCGGCCTCGTATCGATGCCGGGCGCGCTGACGCCAAGCGAGATTATGACGGCGCACCGCGCGGGCGCGGATTTCGTGAAGCTCTTCCCAGCCGCCGACATGGGGCCCGGCTATCTGAAGGCCGTGCGCGCCCCGCTGAATCATATCAAGCTCATGGCGGTCGGCGGCGTCAACGAAAAGAACGTCGCGGATTTCCTCGCGGCGGGAGCCGTCGGCGCGGGAGTAGGCGGCAACCTCGCGAACCGCGCGTGGATAGAGGCCGGAGAGTTCGGCAAAATCACAGAAGCGGCGCGCGCGCTCGTCTCCGCGGCCGCCGCGTTTAAGAAATAGCCTGCGCGCCGCGCCTCTCCGCCGCGGCGCAGAATTTTGCAAAAAAGGTTTGACCGCCCGAACGGGCGTCAAAAATAAACCGGAAAGGCGGCGGTGAGGCCGCCCCGGAATCTTTGAGGAAAGAGGTACAGCGGTATGTCAAAGAAACTTTTGGTACTTGCAGCGGTGATCGCGCTCGTCGTCATGGGCGCGGCGCAGAGGGAGGCGGCCGCCGCGGCGCCCGACTTCTCCAAGATGAGCGTAACGTGCGTCGTCCCCTACGACGCGGGCGGCGGCACGGACGCGGTCATGCGCGGACTCGCGGACGCGGCGAAGGGCTCCTTCAAGAACATCACGGTCGAGAACCGCTCCGGCGCGGGCGGAGCCATCGGTATGCTCTACGGAGCGAACGCCCCCAAGGACGGCTCCATCATCACGATGATCACGGTCGAGCTCGCCACGCTCGAAGCTATGGGCAACAACGCGGGGCTCACCTACACGATGTTCAAGCCCATCCTCATGATCAACTCGGCGGCCTCCGCGATAACGGTCAAGGCGGACGACAAGCGCTTCGGCAACATTCAGGACTTTATCGAATATTCCAAGCAGAACGAAGTGCAGGTCGGAAACTCCGGAATCGGAGCCATCTGGCACCTCGCGGCGGCGGGCCTCGCGAAGGAGACCGGCTCCAAGTTCAAGCACGTCGGCTATGACGGAGCCAACGGCGCTATAACGGACCTCCTCGGCGGACACATCGACGCGGTCGCCGTCTCCTACGCCGAAGTCGACTCCTTCGTGCGCTCCGGCAAGCTTAAGGTCCTCGCCGTCATGTCGAACGAGCGCCTCGCGGCGCAGCCCGACGTCCCGACCTTCAAGGAGTGCGGCTACAACGCGGTACTCGGTACGTGGCGCGGACTCGGCGTCCCCGCGGCTACGCCCGACGAGGTTGTGAACGAGCTCTACCGCATCTTCTCCGAAGCGGCGGCCTCAGACCAGTTCAAAGAATTCATGGCGAACACCAACAACGTCATCGAAATCCAGGACGGCAAGACCTTCGAGAAGACCATCGCCGACCAGCTCGCGCTCTACAAGGAGCTCGTCGATTCGCTCGGACTTAAGGTGAAATAACGGCCTCCGTCCGTTAAAGACGCAGTACGCAGCGCAGGGGAGCGGCTCTCGCAGCCCGCTCTCCGGCGCTTTTCCCGGCGCGGCCGAAGCCGCGCTCTAATGCTGAATACAGGGGGAATAACCTATGAAAAAAGGCAACCTCGTTTTGGCTGCTTTGTGCATATTGTTGGGTATAGGCATCATCGCCGTCTCGTCAACATACCCGACTGCCGAGAGCTACGGCACCGGCGTCCCGGGGCCGGGGCTGTGGCCTATGGCTATCTCCATAGTCATGCTCGCTTGCGCCGCCATCCTGCTCTACCGCACGTGGAAGCTGACGCCCGAGAAGAACACGCCGATAGACCTTTTCAGCTCCGGGCCGAAGCGCGCTTATATCTCGATGGCGATACTCGTGGTATATGTTTTTCTTCTGGAACCTCTGGGCTTTATCATCGCCACGACGCTCCTCGAATTTATTTTCATCAGATGGTTCTCAAAGAAGGGCTATGTCGTATCGTTCCTTATATCGGCGGCGGTCACTGCCGTCGTCTTCGGCATATTCCAGTTCGTGCTGAACGTGCCGGTCGGTTCGTTCGGGCTCATAAAGATGTGACAGGGGGCTTTGAATCATGGATCTGCTTGCTGAAATTTTCAGTACCTGTCTGACTCCTATAGTGTTCCTCTACATGGCGGCGGGCGTGCTCTGCGGCATCTGCATCGGCGCGCTGCCCGGCCTGACCGCCACGATGGGCGTCGCTCTGCTGCTGCCGATGACCTTCGGCATGGACGCGGCGCAGGGCATCCTGATGCTGATAGGCATCTACTGCGGCGCTATCTACGGCGGCTCCATCTCGGCCGTTCTTCTTCACACGCCGGGAACTCCGGCCTCCGCGGCGACGGCGATAGACGGCTACGCTATGGCGAAGAAGGGCGAGGCGGGACGCGCGCTCGGCGCGGCGACGCTCGCGAGCTACATCGGCGGCATCGTCTCAGTGCTCTGCCTCTGGCTCATCAGCCCGCAGCTCGCCAAGCTCGCGCTTCAGTTCAGCTCGGCGGAGTTCTTCCTGCTCGCGGTCTTCGGCCTCTGCATAATAGGCAACATCTCCGGCGAGGATATCGAGAAGGGGCTGATATGCGGCTGCCTCGGCATACTTGTCGCGACGATAGGCATCGACAGCGTCACGAGCTACATCCGCTTCTCGCCCGAGGGCAACTTCAACTTCATGGGCGGCATCAACTACATCCCGATAATGATAGGGCTTTTCGCGATGAGCCAGGCCTTTGAAAATATCGAGACTATCTTCTCAAAGGACGAAATCGAAGTTGAGCTGACGAACATCCTGCCGAAAAAGGAAGACCTTAAGAAAATTTTCCGCATCGCGCCCGTCACGGGACTCATAGGAACGTTCATCGGAATCATACCGGGGGCGGGAGCCGACATAGGCTCGTTCGTCGGCTACAACACGGCGCGCAGCATAGCGAAAGAGCCGGAGCTCTTCGGCAAAGGCTCGGTCGAGGCGGTCTCCGGCCCCGAGGGCGGCAACAACGGCGTCACGGGCGGAGCTATGATACCGATGCTCACGCTCGGCGTCCCGGGCGACGCGGTCACGGCGATCATGATAGGCGCGCTGACGATACAGGGGCTCGCGCCGGGGCCGATGCTCTTCGAGACCAACGAAGCGCTCGTCTACTCGATATTCCTCGGAATGTTCGTCGCGAACACGCTGATGTGCATATTCGGCTTCGCGGGCATCAGGCTCTTCACGAAGGTTCTCAGCGTCCCGAAGGGGATACTGACGCCCATCATCTTCGTGCTCTGCATAATCGGCTCCTTCGCGATGAAGAACAGCCTCTTCGACGTCTGGGTCATGCTAGTCGCAGGAATAGTCGGCTACTTCCTCGGCAAGGTCAAGGTCCCGACGAGCCCCGCTATACTCGGCCTCATCCTCGGCCCGATGGCTGAGAAGAACTTCCGCACGGCGCTGCTGAAATCCGGCGGAGACCCGAGCGTCTTCTTCGACTCGGTAATCTGCTGGTTCTTCATAGCGCTCATAGCGATAAGCCTCTTCGGCGGCTACATCAAAAAAGCGCTCATGAGCAGGGGCGGGAGCGCGAAATAAACATCCCCGCGTCAAAAGCTGCGCCGCGCCCTTCCGGAGCGCGGCGCTTTACGTATAACACAGAGAGGAGCGCGAATAATGCGGAACGACATGTTTTCGCTTAAAGGACGGACGGCGCTGGTCACGGGCGGCGCATACGGCATAGGCTTCGCGATTGCGGAGGCTCTCGCGGAGGCGGGAGCGCGCATCGCATTCAACTGCCGCAGCCGTGAAAACCTCGACGCGGCGATGGAGGCATACCGCGCCAAAGGCATCGAGGCGCGCGGATACATCGCGGACGTGACGGACGAAGCGGCGGTGCGCGCGCTCGTCGCTCAGATTGAAAGCGACCTCGGCGCAATAGACATACTCGTCAACAACGCTGGAATAATCAAACGCATCCCGATGACGGAGATGAGCGCTGAAGACTTCCGCCAGGTCGTGGACATCGACCTCGTCGGCCCCTTCATCTGCGCGAAGGCTGTAATCCCAGGCATGATAAAGAAGGGCCGCGGCAAAATAATCAACGTCTGCTCGATGATGAGCGAGCTCGGGCGCGAGACGGTCTCCGCCTATGCCGCGGCCAAGGGCGGGCTGAAGATGCTGACGCGCAACATCTGCTCAGAGTACGGCGCGGCGAATATCCAGTGCAACGGCATCGGCCCGGGCTACATAGCGACGCCGCAGACCGCGCCGCTGCGCGAGCGGCAGGCCGACGGCAGCCGTCATCCGTTCGACAGCTTCATAATCTCCAAGACGCCGGCGGGACGCTGGGGGACGCCGGACGACCTCAAAGGGCCGGCCATCTTTCTCGCCTCAGACGCCTCGGATTTTGTCAACGGACACATTCTTTATGTCGACGGCGGCATTCTGGCGTATATAGGCAGACAGCCGTAGCGGCGGCGCGGCGTCGTGGTATCCGCCCGGCGCCGCCGTTTTTTGTCCTTTTACTTACAAAAAAGTCTCAGCGCACGTTGCGGTAGAGTTTCAGGAGCTCTTCCGGCGCTATGCCTTTTCTGTAGAAATGCTGTATTTTCTGCATTTTCCACATCGTTCGCAGCATTCCGCCGTTGGTGAAGCGGCGCGCGGACGTCGTTATGAATCCGTCCGCAACCGCTATTTTTGTTTCGCGGACGAGCATTTCAGAAAAACGGTAATCTTCCATTAGAGGAATGTCGGGGAAACCGCCGAGCTTGCAGAAAAGCGTTTTTTTGACGAATATCCCCTGGTCGCCGAAGGCTATCTGGCGGCGTTTAACTCGAAAGGTAGACATGAAGGCGCATATCTTCATCAGGGGATGATCCGTGTCGAAGCGCAGACGGAAGCAGCCCGCGGCGCAGCCTTCACGCTCAAGCGCCGAAAATATCAGAGTTTCGCAGTTTTCGGGCAGACGGCTGTCCGCGTGCAGAAAGAGCAGGACTTCGCCCGACGCCGAGGCGGCCCCGACATTCATTTGGCGCGCCCTGCCGCGCGGAGCGTCCAGCAGACGAAAGCCGGATCGTGCGACGAGTTTGCGGCTTCCGTCAGTGCTGCCGCCGTCGGCGAAGATAATTTCCGTTGCGCTGCTTTCGAGTGATGCCAGATTTTCCAACAGCGAGGGCAGAGTCCGGCGCTCGTCGAGCATCGGGATTATTATGGAAAGTTCAGGCTTCATGCGATTTTACCGATTTCGCGCAGAAAGGCCTCAGTGCGCGGCGCGCGGATTTTTCCTGAAATTATGCCGTGCGCCAGAAGTTCGAGGTCTTCCGGCGTGTCCACGTCGCGGCATTCCGCAGCACGCACAAGCGTTATCCCGGCCCTTTTCGCCGCTATCTCCGTCGCGGCGAGGACGTCTGCGCCGCCGTAGGATTTTACGGAAAATAGCTGCGGCAGATATTCTTTCATGCCGACGAGGTAATATCCGCCGTCCCCCGCCGGGCCTATAACGGCGTCGTTTTTTTCAAGAAGTCTGAAAGCATTCGTCAAAATATCCGCCGTCAGCGCGGGAAGGTCTGAGCCTATGAGCACGGCGGCCCTGTGTTCTCGCAGCGTTTCTTCAAACGCGATGCGCATTTTCTCGCCGAGCCCGCCGTCTGCCTGCTCGAAGAGCGCGGCTCCGCGCACCGGCTCCGGCAGGAGCGCCGGGCTGCCGCCCGTGTAGTATAGCCTCACGTCTTTTCGCGCCGCAAGGCATTTCTCGTAGACGTCGCACAGGAAAGCCGCGTGCAGCGCCGCGCACTGTCCGCCGGAGAGCGCGCCCATGAGGCGCGTCTTGACCTCTCCTGCGACGGGGACGCGCGTGAAAAGTATTATCGCTTCGCCGCCCATAGAGCTTTCGGCTACCAGCAGCGGCGGCGCCCGCCGCGCAGTCCGTTCCAAAGTATGAGGACGTACCCTATCACGACGAACGCGGCGACGGCGGCGTTTATCGCAGACACGCTGACGAGCCGCGCTCCGAGCCCCTCGCGTATTATGAGCGCGGGCAGTACGCAGATGCGCGAAACGCCGAGAAAGAACGCCCCCGCCGCACCTATCACGACGAGGCTCGCGGTCGTGAAGAACAGCGAAAAGCGCGCGCTCCATATCTCGGAGATTACGAAGAATAGCGCGAAGAGCGCGAAAAGGACCAGCCCCATGTTCACGCGCATTTCCAGCCACGTGTTCTGGAAAAGGGCCGCGGATACGGCCACGGCCCATATGAACGAGTTGTATAGTCTTCCGAAGTGCGTCATGCCGGAGCTATTTCACTAAGCGGAAGATGACGTTGACGCGCGTTCCGTCCGCTGGCAGCACGTCCTTGTTACCGCGGAATTCGACGACTTTGTTCTGCGTCGTTCCCGTCGGATAGGCGGCGTTGCTCGTTATGCCGACCGCGCAGCTGTCGAGGCAGAGGACGCATCCGGTGTTGTTCTTCTTAGCCGCTTCAAGGTTGCCGCCGAAACGGATGTCCATAGGCCGGTCCTCGGTGGCTACGATGATGTCGTGGAATGGAATCTCGCCGTCCGAGCCTTCCCACGTTACAAAGACGTCGAGTTTGTCTCCCTCGACGGATCTGCCGTTGTCAGGACCGGCCTTCATATCTTCGGCGGTGAGGTTGTTTCCGGCGGCCGCGCCTATGTCAAGCAGCGCCTGATAGAATACCTTTTCGTTCGAGAGGCCGCGCAGTACGGATTTCTCTCCGTTAGAGCCTTTGGCGTAAACCACGCCGTGGCGCGTCGGTTCGGTGAAGTATTTAGCGTTGACCTCGGCCGGCATGATTATCTCGGCGCGGTCTTTGTTGACCTCCATCGGAAGCCCAGGATCGTCCCCGCTCTTCTTCGAGCCGTTCCACATCGCAAATCCCGCGGCTATAACAACTATCGCCGCCACCGACCATATCATTTTCTTGTTCATTTCAGTTCCTCCTGTTCAGTCTTTATGACTTTTATTTCACGTCCGCGTTTTCCGCGCGGAGTAATTACTGCTTCGTCGCGCCGCCGCAGCTCGAACCGCTTCCGGCAGTACAGGCATAGCAATGGCTGCCGAAGCGTATGCGGCGCCTGACGCTCTTCGCGCCGGCCCACTCGCCTATCGTCGCGGGGCCTTCCGCGCGGAGGCCGAGCGCCTGGTTGAAATCACAGTCGTAAATGTATCCCTGCCAGTCGACCGAAATCTGGCCGCGGCACATCATGTTCTCGACCGCGCCAGGGTTGAAGCTGTTGTAAAGGCGTTCCATATATCCGCAGAAGTTTCCGCTCCTGTCCAGGAACTCGCGGAAGCGCCCGACGGGATTGTTCGTTATCGTGTAAAGGTTGTTGAAGACTATCCCGTGGTCCTCCATGAGCCTCGCTTTGTAGTCTCGCTCAAGCGCCGGCTGCGACGGCGGCAGGAACGCGCCGCCTGGATTGTAGACGAGGTTCAGATGCAGCCGCTCGTCCCTTCCGTATCCAAGCTCGTTGAGGCGGCGCAGCAGCGTCACGGACTTGTCGAATACGCCGCCGCCGCGCTGGCGGTCGTTGTCGCGCTTCGTATAGTACGGCAGAGAGCAGACGACTTCGACGCCGTATTTCGCGTAAAGCTCCGGGATGTCCCGGAAGCCCTCCGCGTCGAGTATGACGAGGTTCGTGCGCACGATGGTGTGCACGCCGGTCTTCGCCGCGTTCTCAAGCAGCCAGCGGAAGCTCGGATTCATCTCCGGCGCGCCGCCCGTTATGTCGAGCACGGAAATGTTCTGCGATATGACGGCGCGCAGGCAGTCCGCGGCGACCTCGCGCGGCATTATCTCCTTACGGTCGGGGCCGCATGAGACGTGGCAGTGCTTGCAGGAAAGATTGCATAACCGCCCGACGTTCATCTGGAGAGTGTGTACCGTATCGTAAGTGTAGGCCCACTCTTCGTTGGGGATCTTGCTTTCGAAACATGGAACCGGCGGGACCATGTTGATTTCGTTTTCTGTACAGGCCGGCATCTTACATCTCCAGTTTTTCGAGAATCTTCTTCATCTGGACGCCGTGGACGAGCGTCGCGCCGCCGCGTATCGCCGCCGCGACGTGGACGGCCTCGGTCATCTGCTCGCCGTTGGCGCCCTGTTCGAGACAGGCCTGCGTGTATGCGTCGATGCAATACGGGCACTGCACCGCGTGAGCCACCGCGAGCGCTATCAGCGCTTTCTCGCGCGCCGTCAGGGCCCCCTCCGCGAACACCGCTCCGTAATACTCCGAGAACTTTTCCCAGAGCTCCGTGGCTTCCTCGCCGATGGAAGCGAACTTGGGCAGATCTTTAGGATCGTAATATGTTTCCATCTGTCATTCACTCCTTAAAATATCCGAACGGAGAACCGCGTCATGCGGCGCGTCCCCGTTTAAGATAACGTTTATAGAGAAACACGCCTATAAGAGCCAACATCACGGCGAAAACCGCCGCCGCGCACATAAGTCCGGCCCTGTTCTCCGCGTCGGAAAGTCCGGCCGCACCCACGGTAAACAGCGCGACGCCGGGAAACATGAAGACGAAAGTATAAATCGTGTACGGCAGCAGTCCGACGTCCGTTATCCCATAGGCGAAATTCTGCAAATTGTAAGGGAATACAGGCAGAAGCCGCGTCACCATCAGCAGCACGAGCGCGCTGCCGTCCGCGTTGTCGAACAGGAAACGCTTCAGCGCCGGGCTCTTTTCGAGCATCGGCTTCACGCTGTCTTTCAGAAAAAAGCGCCCGGCGAGAAACGAAAGCACCGCGCCGAACGTCGCCGAAACAAGGCATAACAAAGTCCCCATCACAGGGCCAAAAAGTACGCCGCTGACAATCGCAAAGCACACACCCGGCAGCGCCAGCAGCACACACCCAGCTGTAGTCGCTGCGACATAGATCAGCGCCGCGGACAAATAATGCTCTGCCGTGTAGGCGCGAAAACCGTCGATATACCCCGAATCAGCAAAACACTCCGTCAGCCCCATATGCCGCGACATGGCATAAAGCGCCGTCAGCGCGGCGGCGAACGCCGCCGGTTTCAGCCATTTGCCGTGAGAAGCGAAAAATCCGCCCTTCGTCACAGCAGCCGCCCCATCGCCGCATCTATACGGTTGCGCCACGTGCCGCGCGCCGTCCTCACACCTGGAAAGAGCAGCTCAAGCCCATGCACGGGGCTGCATCCAGCTCCGGCGAACGATTCGACGCAGGCGAAGCAGTAGGTCAGGATGTTCCGGTTATCGCTCTCTGCGATCCGCATATTGAGCACCTCGCGCCCCTTTTCAGGGTTCAGCACCATCATCATGCCCGCCTTGCCGCAGCATCGTGCCTTTTCGCGCGACGACGGATAATCTTCCCACTTGACGCCGCAGCGCGCGAACACGTTCCGCGCCGCCTGCTGCGTCTCCGGGTCGCTCCGTGTCGGGCACGGGTCGTGCAGCACGAACATCCGCCCGTCCTCAGTACGGCATGTGAATCGTTCCTCGTCGAGCAGCTTCCATATCGAGATTACGGAAAGGCCGAAATCCTCCTTCAACGTCCCGGAACAGTTAGGACAGCAGACGACGAGGTGCTTTATGCCGAGCGATCCGAGCAGCGAGGCGAGCCGTTCGCGGTGCGCCGCGGCTCTCCCGCGGCCGCCGAGAGCAAGCGTCGGGTGTCCGCAGCATGCGCTGACGAAGCCCATGCCGGGATGCACGGAGACAAGCCAACGATAGACGCGGCACATAAGCTCCGGGTCGTAGCCCATAAGACTGCACCCTGGGAAAAAAGCTGTATCGCCGCCGCGCGCCACAACCCTCTGAAAAATCGGGGAAAAGCTCAGAAACTGATGGAGCTTCACCCCCATATATCCGATCTTGTTCTTACTGTTTCGCGCTGCCATTTCCGGCCTCGGCCCGTTTTTTCACCCTCTCCTTATATATCTGGCGCAGCATTACGCTCAGTACGGAAAGGCTGAAAAGTATTAGAAGCCCCATGACGACGAACTTCGCGCCGCCGGTCAGCATCCCGCCTACATACGAATAAATGATCGTGGCAGGGAGCTGCCCGACGCCGGTCGCAACGAAGAATCCGACGAAACTCATCGACGTAAGCCCCGCCGCGTAGCTAACGAAATCGAACGAAATGAACGGCAGCAGACGTGCGATAAGAATACTCTGCTTGCCGTGACGCTCGAAAAATTCGTCGATAGCGCGCAGCCCGCTCTTGCTCGTCAGCTTCTCCACCACATCGCGCCCGAAGATGCGCGCGATGTAGAAGCACAACGCCGCTCCGGCCATGGCGCTCGACCATGAAAGGATGGCTCCCTGCCACCAACCGAAAAGATTCGCGTTAGCGAAAGTGATGAGAAACGCCGGCAGCGGGGCCGCTACCGACTGGAACACCATAAGGCAGAACGAAAGCACGGCGGCCTGTTTGCCGTACTTCGCGATGAACTCGCGCATGACCTGAAAATCGCCGGTCGCAAACGTATGCAGTATGTCGTCAATGACGGCCTTATAGCCCGGAAACACGAAATACGCCCCGACCGCCGCAGCCAGGACGGCGGCGGTTATTATTCTTTGTATCCTCTTTGATTTTTTCTTCGCATCGGCGGAGGCCTCTGCCATCAAAAACCTCTCCTTTTTCTCTATTTTTACTGCAGTCCGCGCACAGCACGGACACGCAGAAAATCCCGCACGCAAAAAGACGGCGGAACTATACAAAAGTACCTTTATTATGTGTAGCTGATTTGCTTAGAGAATGGAGACAGACGCCGTAAAGAGATGGCCTGAACGCAGCTCCGTACCGGCGAAACAGGCTTAAGCGATGAGGATATGCCCGATAGGACGGCGCCCTGTTCTCCGCGCACAACGTGCACGCCAAGAAGCTGTCTCACGTCAAACCACTACGAACATACGCGCCACCTCCCTCGGACAAAACGTATAAAATTCACCCCGAGTATATAACCTGACACCCTGCGTGTCTTTATTCACAAGACCAGAAACAGCGAGGAGACAAGATATCGACAAAACAGGATCTGTGACGTTGTTTCGCATCTTCATCTATTTTTATTCGCGGGAATAGAATTCCGCCGTTATCGGCTTGCTTTTAGCACGCAGGCCGTTTATCATAGGCGCGTGAGAAAGCATGCGCTTACTCTCACAAACCGACCGAAATGCGGAAGGAGGAGACCGTTTATGTGACGTAGCGCCGTAAAGCCTGTGGCATGGGCTGCTGCATCCGGGTCTCCGTCCGCCGCATCCTCTTCGGACGGTTCGAGAGACTCTCATAGATAGGTTCAACAGCATCAGAGCATAGTCATGCTTCGCCCGCGTTCCGGCGCGGCCGTCTTTGCGCGCGCCGCGGGGCAACGTCCGCGCGTTCCGCGCCGCCTTGAACTTTTCGCGGCGGCGGAGGGTTTGCGCGCGCGGCGCGGCATGCGGCCCTTCCCATAAAGCCGCGGCGACGGCACAGATTCCGCGTCGAATATATAAACGCGCGAGGCGCGCCGCAGCGCGCGCACGCGGCGAAAAATTTTACTGCAAAGGAGTATGCGGGCAAAAAATGAGCGAACCAAACGCAAAACCAATCATTCCGAGCCGGCACATGACGAAGGACGAGCTGCGCGAGCTTGAGAGCGCGCCGAAGACGCCGTTCCAGATATTTATCGACAGGCTCGTCTGCTTCTCGCCGGTCATCGCGGGCGCGCTGGCGCTCGCCGAGTATTACATGATTCCGAACCTGCCGGGCAACGAGAGCACGGACGTCTACGCATATTTCATCGGCGTTTTGATGGCGGCGGTCTTCGCGGTGTTCCTCGTCTCGTTCGTCAACAAGAAGGTCTTTTACACCCTGCGCTACAAAGCGCCGTTCTATTCCTTCATTTTCCTGATGTTCCTCGCCTACGACTGGCTGACGCTGAAGACGGGGCTGCTCGTCCTTCCCTATTTCCCGTGGGTCGACCAGGTGCTCTGGGCGTTCATATCGGACCGCTCGTACATGGCGGAATGCACGGTAAATTCGCTGATACTTCTCTTCACGGGATATTTCACCGGCGCTGGTCTCGGCCTCGTGACGGGCGTCGCCTGCGGCTACAACAGGCGGATCAACTACTGGATCGCGCCCTTCATGAAGCTGCTCGGCGCCATTCCCTCGACTACGTGGCTGCCGGTCGTCATGGTGCTCGCCTCGACGCTCTTCAAGGGCAGCGTCTTCATCATCGCGCTCGGCGTCTGGTTCTCCGTCACGATTGCGACGCAGACGGGCATCAACAACATCGACAAGTCGTTCTTCGAGGCGGCTCGCACGCTCGGCGCTAAGGGCTCGCAGCTCGTCTTCCGCATAGCGATTCCGTTCGTCATGCCGAACATCTTCCAGGGGCTGACGCAGGGCATGAGCTCCGCCTGCACGGCGCTGCTCGTCGCTGAGATGATAGGCGTCGAGTCCGGCCTCGGCTGGTACATCTCGTGGCAGAAGAGCTGGGCGCAGTACGGCAAGATGTACGCCGCAATCGTCCTCATCTGCGTCATTTTCGTCGTAGTCAACGCGCTGCTGACCTTCATCAGAAGAAGGGTTCTGCGCTGGCAGGAAGGAGCTGTCCACGAATGAGTGAAAATATCCTAAAGCTCGAACATGTATCAAAGAGCTTCGCGCGCACAGACGCCGCGGACGTTACGAACGCGCTGCAGGACGTCAGCCTCGAGGTGCGCACTGGCGAGTTTATCAGCATCGTCGGCGCGTCGGGCTGCGGCAAGTCGACGATACTGCGCCTCATAGCCGGGCTGATTGCGCCGACGACGGGCACGCTGACGCTCGACGGCAGGCCGATAACGGGCCCCGCTCCGGAGCGCGGCATGGTCTTTCAGAAACCGACGCTCTTCCCGTGGCTCACCGTCGAGCAGAACGTATCCTTCAGCCTCCGCATGATGCACAACACCGAAGGAATGGACGAGAAAGTGGACAGGCTCGTCAAGATGGCGGGGCTCGAGGAGTTCCGCACCTCGTATCCGCACCAGCTCTCGGGCGGTATGGCGCAGCGCGTCGCGCTGATACGCACGATGATAAACAACCCGCCCGTATTCCTGCTCGACGAGCCGCTCGGCGCGCTCGACGCCTTCACGCGAATGAACATGCAGGACGAGCTGCTCGGCATGTGGGGCGAGAGCCGCCACATGATGCTCATGGTCACGCACGACGTCGACGAGGCGCTCTACATGGGCACGCGCGTCGTCATAATGGCCCCGCGCCCGGGCCGCGTGCGCGAGGACCTGCAAATAGAGCTCGAATACCCGCGCAACCGCACGAGCAGCAAATTCATGGAATACCGCAAACACGTTCTGGAAATGCTCGACTTCGGCCGCGCGGAGGACGAGGCGGAATAAACCGAAACATCAGGCTGCGGCGAAAAACCATAAAGCCTTTTGTAAATTCCTATAGAAGGAGAAGATGCACAGTGAAGAGAAAGCTTTTGAGCGCGGTGCTCTGCTGCCTGATAGCGGCGACTACTCAGGCGGCGTGGGCGGCGGGAGACCCCGCCGAGGACGAGGCGTGGAAGAAGGAGCCCGCATACGGCAAGGAGATAATCGTCGGCTACAACGGCGGCCTCTGCCTCGGCACCTTCGGAATCGCCCAGATGAAGGGCTTCTATGAGGCCGAAGGGCTCAAGACGAAGATCGTCCGCATGGCGGGCGGCAGCAGCGCGCAGACCGACGCGATAGGCACGGGCAAGGTAGACGTAGCTGGCGACCACATCGCTACGATGCTCGTCCCCACCATCAACGGCGTGCGCATGAAGTTCACGACCGGCATACACACGGGATGCAAATCGCTCTACGTCCTCGCCGACTCTCCGATTAAGAGCACGAAGGACCTCGAAGGCAAGTACATCGCGATACCGGACGGAATAGGCAACTCCGACCACAACATAGCGATGCGCTTCCTCAACAAGGACAACGTCGACCCGATGAAGGTCAAATGGAAGGTGGTCGAGGCCGGAGCCTCCGTCCTCGCAATGCAGAACGGCGAAATCGCGGCGGCGCTGCTCGGCGACCAGTTTGCGAAGCAGTTCCTCGACAACGGCACGCTGCGCATAATCCGCTCGCTCACCTTCGACGAGGACTTCAAGAAAGAAGCCTGCTGCATCCACGCCGTTTCGCTCGACTTTTACAACCAGAACCCCATCACCGTCAAGAAGCTGACGCGCGCCCACGAGAAGGCCAGCGAATGGATGATGAACAACCGCGAAGAGGCGGTCAAAATCCTCCAGGCCAACAACTGGGCCTCCGGCGACTACGACCTCGTGCTTGAAATCTTCAACACCTACGACTTCAGCATCAGCGACGAGCTGACCGAGCAGACGCTGCGCGACACCATCAACGACTACAAGAAGTTCGGCCTCATCGACAAGAACAAGGACACCGAAACCCTCATCAAACAGGTCTGGGACCCGGTGCTCGCCGACTAACTACTTCAACCCTACCTCTTCAGCAGACAAGGCGGCTCCGAAAGGGGCCGCCTTGTCGTATCTCCGTTTAATAAGCGCCGCCGCGCAGCGAAAGATACCATAGCGAAGCAGACATGGACAAAACCCTACCTCCGCGCCTCCGTCCTGCGCCGGTATATGAAATACGCCGCGCCCGCCGTGCAGAGCTCCGCGAACCAGAAGGCGTGCCAGACGCCCGCCGCGCCGAAAAAGCGGCTCAGGATGAAGGCGGCAGGTATCGTTATCACCGCGTAGCGCAGAAGAGAAATGACGAACGACGGCGCGCCCATGCCGAGCCCTTCGAGAGCGCCCGAGGCTATTACGGAAACCGTCGAGACGATGAAGCCGAGGCTGATGATGCGCAGAGCCGCGGCGCCCGCGCGCACCGTTTCGGCGTTCTGCGTGAAGGGGCTGATGAGCGCCTCCGGCATCGCCTGGCAGAGCAGCGTTCCGAAGGCCATGATGCCAGCCGCGAGCGCGAGCGCCGTCAGGCAGATGCGCCGCACCCGCGCGTACTCGCGCGCGCCGTAGTTGTAGCCGACGAGCGGCCTCATGCCCTGAACGATGCCGTTGGCCGGTAGATAGAGGAACGTCTGCAATTTGTAGTAAACGCCGAGGACGACGACGTAAATCTGCGAATACTGCGAAAGAATGATATTCAGCGACGAAATGAGCAGCGACGGCAGCGCGAGGTTCAGCGCCGCGGGCACGCCGACGGAGTAGAGGCGGCGCGCCGTGCCGCGCGTGACGCGCGCGTACCTCGCGGCGACATGCACCGGCAGAGGGTTCAGCCGCGCGAGCAGAAGATACATCGCGAGCGTCAGCGTCTGCCCGATGCCCGTAGCCCACGCCGCTCCCTCGATTCCCATCGCGGGCACGGGGCCGAAGCCGAAAATCATAATCGGGTCGAGGATGATATTCGCGACGCAGCCGCACATCATGCAGAACATCGTCGAAGCCATGCGCCCGACCGACTGGAAAATCTTCTCGTAGGCGAGCCCCAGCGCGATGACGAGCGAGAAGGCGAAGGCTATGTCCGAGTAGCGCAGCCCGAGGCTCACCACCGCCGCGTCGTCCGTGAACATTCCGAGAAAAGACGGCATCGCCGCGATGCAGACGACCGTCAGCAGAACGCCGTGGACGGCGCTCAGCACGACGCCCTGCGTAGCCGCCGCGTCCGCGCGCTCAAAATCCTCCGCGCCGAGCTGGAAGGCGACGGCGGCGTTGATGCCGACGCCGAAGCCTATCGTTATCGCGCCGATGAAATTCTGGACCGGAAAAACGAGCGACAGCGCCGTCATCGCGTCCTCGCTTATCTGCGCGACGAAGTAGCTGTCCACGATGTTGTAGAGCGAAAGCACCACCATCGAAAGCATCATAGGCAACGCCATAGAGAGCACGAGCGGCAGCACGGCCCTCTCCTTCATGAAAGTCTGATCCATCTGCGAATACTCCCCTTCTTCATCGCCGGACATAAAAAAACGCCGCACAAGGGCCGCGTCCGGCTGTTGTGTGGCGAAAAGTATTTTCATACAAAAAATCCACTCCGCCCCCGCGGGGCGGTTTTATACGCGTAAGATACACGCCGCGCGCAAATGTGTCAAGCGGTTGCACGATTGGCGCGCCGCAAACAAACGCGCGGCCTCCCGCATCAAACTCGCGCGCGGCGGCGCGCATAAGTAAACCCCGCCCTCGAGCGGCGCGGGCGGGGTCTCTGCATCGTCCCTTCAGGTTTGCTGCGGCATTGAAACGCTGGAGGGTTAAAGAAAGGAGGCTGAATGACTGTCGCTACATGGTTTCAGCCGGGGCGGCGGCCCAGCTTTGCGCCGTAGAGACAAGGTAGTTGTCGAACATTGAGTCGAGCATAGTGAGGCCGCGGCGGTTGGTCGTCGTGACGATCTGAATGTTCATCGCCATGACGATTATCGTCACTATAAGCAGGAATGAGAAACGAATTTTATCTTCCTTCGACATCCGCGCCGCCTCCGTTTCATAGAACCGCTGCATCAAGCATCGGTAATTCTACGTAACATTTGCTACGCTTATTCTATCATTCCTCGCGGCAATCCACAATATGAATTTAACGCCGCGGCGCAATTTGTGCGCGTGCGGCCCGGCGCAGCGGGCGAAGCTTTGCGCGGCCGGCGGGCGCGCGGCGCGTCCGCGCGGCGGACGCCTGCGGCTGGCGTCGTGCTGCGGCGCTGCGTTTTCGGCGCTGCGTGGCGGCGCGCGTTTATGCCGCCGACTAAAACGCCCGTCGCGGCGCTGATTTCCATGCCGCGCGCCTCTTTGCGCAACGGATTAAAAACGGCATTACATTTCGGCTTTTTCATATATTTTCTAATGTTTTTTAATAAGCAACACAATTTTATGAGGCGCATTGATTTATCCGCCCTATAAACGTTATAATGAGAATAGCTGTAGTTTTGTTCTTTTGTTGTATGAATCAAAACGGGCGAAGACGAACGAAGGCCGCGCAGAGCCGCGGCGAGACGGCCCCGCGTCGCCGGGGCTTAAAATCAAGGAGACGGAATATGCTTGAAATCAACCTGAATATGTACCACGCCGTCGCGCTCGCGGCGTCGCTTTACTGGCTCGGCTCTTTTCTCTGCGAGAAGGTGCCGCTTTTCGGCAGGTACTGCATCCCCGCGCCGCTGGTCGGCGGCGTCTGCTTCGCGGCGGTGAACACTGCGCTCTACGCGACGGGCACGGCCTTCATCTCCTTCGACGACACGCTGCAGGTGGTGTTCATGAACATTTTCTTCACGACGGTCGGCTTCACGGTGAGCCTTCAGCAGCTGAAGCGCGGCGGCAAGGCGGTGTTTCTCTGTCTGATTCTCGCGATTATCATAACCTGCGGGCAGAATCTGCTCGGCGTCCTCGCCGTCGGCGCGCTCGGCGCGGACCCGCGGCTCGGCCTCTGCGCGGGGTCGATTGCGATGATCGGCGGCCCCGGCACAGCTGCGGCCTACGGGCAGGTCATGGAGGGGATGGGGATAGAGGGCGCTTCGGTCGCGGGGCTCGCCTGCGCGACCTTCGGCCTCGTCGCTGGCTCGGCGATGGGCGGGCCGACGGCTACGCGCAGGATTAAGAAGCACAGGCTCAAGTGCGAATGTCACGCGGCGGCCTCGTCCGACGGCGAGGGCGACGGCACGTTCCGCACCTCGGGCGCGCGCTTCGTCCACGGCTTCATGTTCCTGATGCTCGCGCTCGGTATAGGCAGCTTCGTCGGCAGCGTGCTGACGGAGGCGACGGGGATAACCTTCCCGAGCTATATCGGCGCGATGATAACGGCGGCGGTCGTCCGCAATATTATAGATTTGGTTCAGCACGACTTTCCGCTCGACGAGGTCGAGGTTGTCGGCAGCATGTCGCTGAGCCTCTTCCTCGCGATGGCGCTCGCGGGGCTTCAGCTCTGGCTGCTGGTCGGCCTCGCCGTGCCGCTCGTCGTGACGCTCATTGCGCAGATGGCGCTGATGTACCTCTTCGCCTATTTCGTCGTATTCAACGTGATGGGGCGCGACTACGAGGCGGCGGTCATGACTGCGGGCTTCGTCGGCTTCGCTATGGGCGCGACTTCAAACGCGATGGCGAATATGCAGGCCGTGACGAAGCGCTGCGGCCCCGCGCCGGTCGCCTTTTTCGCGATTCCGATGGTCGGCAGCCTCTTCATCGACTTTATCAACGCGCTTGTGATAACGGGGGCGCTGAGCTTCCTCTCCAAGTAATTCCGTTAAAATTACGGCCCGCGGCGGATTTGCGCTCTCCGCCGCGGGCCGTTTTTTATTTTCCGAAGCTTCCGCGCTCACCGCGCCGCCATCGCCGCCTCGAAGCGCAGCAGGAAGGCCTTGACCTCGAGGCCGCCGCCGAAGCCGACGAGCTTTCCGTTAGAGCCTATGACGCGGTGGCACGGGATTATTATCGCTATAGGGTTTCTGTTGTTCGCGAGCCCCGCGGCGCGGAAGCCCTTCGGCGAGCCCGCGGCGCGCGCTATGTCCGCGTAGGTCGCAGTCCTGCCGTAGGGGATTTTTTGCAGCGCCTCCCAGCAGCGCAGCTGGAAGGGCGTGCCCTTCGGCGCGAGCGGAAGCTCGAAGGCGCGGCGCGAGCCGTCGAAATATTCCTCGAGCTGACGGCGCGCCTCGCGAAGCAGCGGCGTTTCCTCAAGGTTCAGCCCCGCCGGAAGCGCGCGCTCCTTCAGAAAGCCCAGCTCCGTCAGCCTGCCGTCCTCGTCCGCGAGCAGAATCCGCCCGACGCCGTCAAAGTAAAGTTCCATATAATTTTTCACGCGCAGCACCAGCCAGTCGTTAGTTAAAGTCAAATGCTTTTCGCTCTTTATTATAGCCCACTCGCGTCAATTATGGAGCGCGCCGCTATTTTTACGTTACATTATTGACTTATCGGAAAGATTTGTTAGACTATAGTAGTTTTCTTCGGACGAAAAAATTTTTCGTTTATTATATGTGCTTTCTCCTTGAGAATAGGCGTGCGCAGCGCCGAAAATGAAACTAAAAGGAGAATAATTATAAGAAACATTTATTATCAGTCATCTGATAAGTGAGGAAGGAAACGCCGGCGCGACCGCAGCGGACGCCCGCTGTCTTTTTGTCGCCGGCCAGCCGATAGAAAGCAAAAGAGGTTTTAGCAATGGGCGGCAAAAAAACAGAAATCGTTCACTTTGACATCGAGGACGGCCGAAGTATAGATCTTCCCGTGGCCCTCGTGACGGGAGACTCCGAGGGGCCGGACGCCGTAATCACGGCCGGCATCCACGGCGGAGAGTACGGCGGGATATTCGCCGCGATAAGGCTCTTCCGCGAGCTCTCCCCGTCGGATATAAAAGGAAGCGTAAAATTCATCACGGTATGCGACACGGCGGCCTTCGAGACGCGCGGCTCGCATCTCACGGCGGATGGGGCGAACCTCAACCGCTGCTTCCCCGGACGCCCGGGCGGCGGCTACGCGCAGTCGCTGGCGGCGAAGATACTCGACGAGATAAAGGGCGCGGACTACCACATCGACCTCCACAGCACCTCGCCGTTATGTATTTCCGCGCCGCTCTCCACCTACCACCGCGGGCGCAGCGGCGCGCTCAACGACGGCTCGCACGAGATAGCCTACTACTACGGCATCCCGAACATTGTGATAACGGAGACAGAGGGCCGCTGGCAGGACAAGGGCACCTGCTACGCGAGCGTCTATGAGAACATCGGCATCCCATCCGCGCTCGTGCAGACCGGCACGGCGACGGCGAGCGAAAACGTCCGCCGCCATCTCGCGGGGCTGATGAACGTCCTGCGCCGCTTCGGCACGCTCAAGGGCGCGACGGCCCCGGTCGGACGGCCGCAGATATACGAGAGCATGGAATGGATATACGCGAAGCGCTCCGGCCTGTACTCGGCGGTCGCCGCCGTCGGCGACAAGGTGCGCCGCGGCCAGATGATAGGCTTCGTCGCCGACTGCTTCGGCACGCCGGTGGAAAAAATCCTCTCCCCGATAAACGGCCGCCTGCTCTCCCAGGTGGACAGCTCCGCCATCGGCAGGAACAGCTACGTCGCCACGGTCGGCGTGATGAGATAAGAACAGACAGAAACGCGAAAAAGCGGCGTCCTCCGCGAGACAGGGGGACGCCGTATTTTTGTGCGCGCGCGGCGCGTCTGATGTGAACGACACGTTATCTTCACATTGACGGAACGAATGTTTAATGTTATTGTTACAGTGCCGTAACTTGCGCCGCATGTGACGGCTGCGGACATAATAATATGCCGCAATTATCCGAAATAAAAAATATATATGGAAGCGAGCGTGTCTCATGGACGTATCGTTCTTGTACTTTGTGAATGAAATGGGCTCCAGCGCGATCTTGACAATCACGGTTCTTCTTACGCTCGGCGTCATCTTCGTCAACGGATGGACCGACGCCCCCAACGCCATCGCTACATGTATAACCACACGCTGCATGGAGGCGCGCTCCGCCATCATAACGAGCGCGATATTCAACTTCCTCGGCGTCCTCGTAATGACGCATATCAACAGCTCCGTAGCCGCCACCATAAGCAACATCGTCGATTTCGGAGGAGATACCGGCGCCGCGCTGATTGCACTCTGCGCGGCGCTGTTTTCTATCGTCGTCTACAGCGTCGGAGCGTCCTACTTCGGCATACCGACCAGCGAAAGCCACAGCCTCATAGCGGGGCTGACCGGCGCGGCCTTTGCGATAAACAACGGCTTCGACGCGGTCAACGCCGCCGAATGGATCAAGGTCATCTACGGCCTCGTCATGAGCCTCGCGCTCGGCTTCGGAAGCGGGTGGTGCATCTGCCGCCTGATTACGATAGTCTGCGCCGGCATGGACAGGCGCAAGACCAACGTATTTTTCAAATACGCGCAGATTTTCGGCGCGGCCGCGATGAGTTTCATGCACGGAGCGCAGGACGGGCAGAAGTTCATCGGCGTCCTCTTCCTCGGCATGGCCTTCTGCAGCGGAGAGACGAGCGTCGCGGGCATCGCGATCCCCGTCTGGCTGATGCTGCTCTGCAGCACGGTCATGGGGCTCGGCACGAGCGTCGGCGGCGAGAAGATAATCCGCTCCGTCGGCATGGACATGGTGCGGCTCGAGAAATACCAGGGCTTCTCCGCGGACCTCGCGGCGGCCTCGTGCCTGCTGCTGTCGAGCCTCTTCGGGATCCCCGTCTCAACGACGCACACGAAGACCAGCGCGATTATGGGCGTCGGCGCGGTGATGCGCCTTTCGGCGATAAACTTCGGCGTCGTCAAGGACATGATGCTTACGTGGATATTCACCTTCCCCGGCTGCGGCCTCATCAGCTACGCGATGGCGAAGCTCTTCATGGCCGTCCTCTAAAAAAAGTTATTAAAAGGAGAGAATAAAAAATCATGGGCAGAAAGCACGACTCCTTCTACTTCGAGAACTTCACGATGTGCGCGGACTTCGCCTGCCGCGCGGCGCACATGCTCCACGACGCGCTCAAGGACTTCGACCCCGACAACCTCGAGGCGCGGCTTGCGGAGATACACAAGGCCGAGCACGGAGCCGACGAGAAGAAGCACGAGCTGATGAACGTCCTCGCGCACGCCTTCATCACGCCGATAGAGCGCGAAGACATAATCCAGATGAGCCAGAACATCGACGAGATAACGGACAAGATAGAGGACGTCCTGCTGCGCATCTACTGCAACAACATACGCGAGATGCGCCCCGACGCGCTCGAGCTCGTCGACATAGTCATACGCATCTGCGAAGAGACGAAACTGATGCTCGGCGAATTCGCGAACTTCCGCCACTCGAAGACGCTGCACACGCACATCATAAACATCAACAACATGGAAGAAGAGGCCGACCGCCTGTTCATCGCGAGCCTGCGCAGCCTGCACACGACGTGCAACGACCCCGTCGCGATAATCTCGTGGCGTGAAATCTACGTCTACCTCGAAAAATGCGCCGACGCCTGCGAGCACGTAGCAGACACCGTCGAAGGCGTCGTTATGAAAAATTCGTAGGATAAGGGAACAAAAAGCGCAATCACAGTAAACGAGAGCCGCGGAAATTCAGCGCGGCTCTTTTTTTTGCGCGTTTACACAAGCTCTAAAAGCTCTTCGGGCGTTACGGCGGGAACGCCGAAACCGGCGAAATCGGCTTTGTTCCGCGTGACAATATAATCGCACTTGACGGACCGCGCGCAGACCGCGACGAGACAGTCCTCAAAATCCTTGGCTTTTTTCTGAAATGCCGCGAACACGTCGTCGCCCGTGACGCCGCAGACCTTGACGATTTCCAGCAATTTGCCGACGGCGCGATACGCGAGCTCCGTGCTGTGCGTCTGCTTCCTGACAAGATAGAAAATATCGGTCACGACCGATGCGGAGACAAAGCCCTCGAGCTTCCGCGCCTCGCACAGCGCCAGCACTCCGCATGAATTTTCGGCAAACGGCGGCCTGTCCAGAAGCACGTCGAGAATGATATTCGTGTCACACATTATCCTCATACTTTGAAAGCCGCTCCTCTCTGAGATAATCCTTATCTATTTCGACAGGCGCGACCTTCAGCATTCCGCGCAGCGAATCCACGGCGGAGATACGAGGATTAACAATCTTGGCGACGGTCTTGCCGTTGCGGGTGATGAAAATATCCTCATGCTCTATAAAATCAAGATACTTACCAAAATTATTCTTAAATTCGGTCGCTGTGACAATCATAGACACCGCCCCCTTCGTGTGTCTATATTATACGATACGACGCCGAAAATATCAGAGAATCGAACGATATGGAATAAAACAGCAAAAGAAATCGAATGATATTGCCACAAAACGGAGAAACACGGAAATGCCGGCGAGGCCGCTTCCGCCCTCAGCGCTTAAATTCCCCGCGATATCTCAAAACGAAGTAGAGCGCCACGGAAAGCGGCACGAGCATATAGCGGCCCGAACAGGCGAATACTGCGAGCGAGAGCGCGCCCGAGAGCAGGCCGCAGGCCTTGCCCGTCTTTGTAGGCAGCACGCGCGCCGCGGCGAACATTCCTATCGCGTAGACGAGAAGAAATGTCGCGCTCGGAATCCCCATCAGCGGCTTCAAATCCCACGAGAGCGCCCAGCTCAGGAAAAGCAGCGCGAAATTCAACGCCGTGAAGAAAATCAGCGCGGCGTGCGGCGTCTTATAGACGGGGTGCAGCGCGCCGAGACGCTTCGGGAAAAACCCCTCGCGCGCCTGCGAGTAGAGAAGGCGCGAAAACCCAGCCGTGTAGGTGTGCAGAGGGCAGTAGCAAATCACGAAGCCGAGCAGCGCGACCGCAGATGCCGCGGCGTCGCCCCAGCGCAGCCGGATGAGAGAAATCATCGCCGTGTTCGCGCCGTCCCTGTAGACGCCGCTGCCGACTATCACAAAGGCGAGCGCGAGATAGACGGCGCAGACGACGGCGAAAGCCGCGCCGAGGCTGCGCGGTATGTCGCGCCGCGGGTCCTTGAACTCCTCGGCGAGATGACCTATCATCTCCCAGCCGAGAAAGGCGAAGAAAAGCAGAGACATCGCGTGAGCCGCGGCCCCCGCGCCGTGCGGCGCGAAAGGCGCGAAATTCTCCGCGCGCACCGCGCCGAGCGAAGAAAACGTAACGAAAAGCAGCACGGCGACGATCGCGCCGACGACGCAAAGCTGCGTCCGCCCCGAAAGCTCGACGCCGCGGTAATTGAGAGCCGCGGCGAGCAGCGCCATAGCCGCCGCAGTGATGTAAGCCGCGTCCGGCCCCCATCCGAAAAGGCTGTTGAAATAACTCGCGCCTATCAGCGCGACGGGCGGAACGCCTATCGGGACTGCCGTGAAAATCAGAAAGCCCGCGAGCCGCCCCATGCCGGGGCCGAAGGCCTGCTGCGCGTAGGCCGCGACGCCGCCCGAGTTCGGAAAACGCGACGACATCTGCGCGATCGCCGCGAGCATCGGCAGCGCGAAAAGCCCCATCAGCGCCCACGAGACAAGCGACGCCGGCCCCGCCGCCTCCGCCGCGAGCGCCGGAAGCACGAGAATCCCCGCGCCGATGACCGCGCCTATCGTCATCGCCGTCCCCTGAAACCAAGTTATCTCCCTGCTGAGCCGTCCGTTTTCGTCGTTCATGATAACGTCACGAGCATAGTATAGCATTGCGGAGCGCGCAAAAGCCACGCCGCCGGGCATCAAGCCGCGGCGGCGCGGGCCGGTACTGCCTTCGTATTAAATTAGCGAAACGGCTGAATTTCCGCCCCTCGCGCTAATCCTCCGCGCATTCGAGCTTTTGCAGCTCGTAGTCCTTGTATATGCCCGCGGCGCGTTTTTTCGTTGCGTTCTCGCTTTTGAAAGTTCCTTCGACTATGTTCTTAAAGCCTTTCTTGAGGACGAGCGCCTTGATGTAGTCGAGGTGCGGGCAGCGGTCGTGGTGGTAGTTGTCGGTCACCATGCACGACGAGAGGTGGACGGCGACCTCGTCTTTTTTGATTCCCGTCGCTTTTATCAGCTTTTTCGAGAAATGCTCGAGCTTCGACGCGAGGCTCGCGCCGCAGCAGCCGCCGCAGGTGAGCGCGATGTAGCGGACGCCGTGCGCGTAGCCGCAGTCCTTGAAGAATCCCGCGCGGTTGTAGAAGCTGTCGGTGCAGGCGAAGCCGCTGCATCTCTGCCGCGCTATGTCGCACTGTATTATGAGTACGTATTTTATGCCCATCTCTGTCCCTCCGTTATTGAGTTTTGAAAAGTTCCCCACGGTGAGATTATACTATCTGCTCGCGCCGTTTGTCGCGCCGAGCAGCGCGGCGATTTTTTCATATCGCAGAGCCGACGCTATAGCCGCGGCGTCGTATCCGTCGTTGTCTTTAATCGTGATGTTCGCGCCGGATTTCAGCAGGAAACGCACGATATTGATTTGCCCGTTCCTGCACGCGTGCATAAGAGCAGTCATGCCGTCTATGTCCTGTGCGTCGATGTCGGCTCCCGCTTCGAGGATAAGTCGCGCGGCTTCGGGGCTTCTGTCCTCGTAGGTGACGCGCTTTGGACGCACACACCAATAGCCATTGTCACACGCGCACATCAGCGCTGTTTCGTTCGAGAACCGGCTTCGCGCGTTTACGTCCGCGCCGCGTTCAACGAGTAGGCGCACCATGCCAAGCCTGTTCTTAAACGCCGCAAACATCAGTGGCGTGTTGTCTGCGTGCCGCGTTCTGCATTGTCCCGGGATAATATACCTGAGGCGCGCATTAACATCAGCGCCGTGGTCGATGAGAAGAGCAGCTATATCTTCCAATCCTTCTTCCGCAGTGTAAGCCAACGGAGTATCATCTCGCTCGTCAAAGCGCGCATTCACATCTGCTCCTGCATTCAGCAGAATTTTTACGATTTCAATATTTTTTGAACCGACGGCGTATAACAAGGGAATAATATCATATTCGCCGCCTTTGCGAATTGCGAGGCTCGCGCCTGACGCTGTGAGCATTTTTACAATTTCAACGCTTTCATACATGCACGCATATTCTAAAGCGGCGCGGCCTTGCTCGTCGCAAATATTTACGTCTGCCCCTGACTGTATTAGAAATTTGGATATGTCAGTCAATCCTTCTATTGCAGCTATCATGAGCGCAGTCAATCCGTCACAGCAACGATACTCTTCCTCGGCATGACAATTCACGTCCGCGCCTTGGCGCAGCGCTCTTTTTACTGCCGTTATATCTTTCGCCTTTACCGCGATAATGAGATTTTGATTTGCCTGTCGATTTACAGCCACGGCGTTCAGTCCTTCATTTGACAATTTATCACGATATCATGATTATAACGGATTTTTGCGCCGCGCCGCAAATTTGGGGCGCGCGGGTCAGTTCAGCGCTTCGAGCGTCGGGAGGTCGGGCGCGGCGGCGCGCGGGTCTTTTACAGTGATTTTCGCCTTCGCGGTCGAGCCGCGGTCGTCTGCCGCGGTTATCAGGTGCGCGCCGGGGGTCATGGGCCACGTCACGCTCTGCGCGCCGTCGTCCGAGCCTATGTATTCGCCGTCGGCGAACCAGTAGACCGCGCCTTCGCCGCCCGCGGACTTGAGGACGAGGCGGCCGCCGTTTCCGGCGAGCGTGTATGTCGCGCCGCCGCGCGGCGAGGTTATCGTCAGGCGCGCGGGCGCTGCGGCCTTTCCGCGCGAGGCGAAGAAGCGCGCGAGCTCTTCGGGCCAGATTATTTTTATCTCGCCGTCTCTAAAAGCGTGCAGGCGGCAGGGCTCCGTGTCCGTAACGTTTTTTATAACTAAATCGGTCGTTTTCTGCGGGCACCACTGTCCGCGCGGCGCGCCGGAGAGCGGGCAGAGCTCGGCTTTTTCTACCGACGCGGGCAGGGCGAACCACGGCGCGTTTTTCTGCGTGAGGCGCAGCATGACGCGCACGGCGGCGGGCGCGGCGGCGGTTAGCCCCGCGAGGTTCGCGTGCGGGCGGCCGCTCGGGTCGCCGAGCCAGACGACGAGCGTCCACTCAGGCGTGACGGCGGCGCACCACGCATCGCGCAGGCCGTATGACGTTCCGGTCTTGAAGGCTATGATTTTGCCGTCGTTTTCCGCTGCGGCGTAGGCGGGGAGGTTTCGGCGCGCGTCTTTGAGCACGTCGAGCGTGAGCGCGGCGGCGGCTTCGGATAGCAGCGGCGTCTCGTCGGGCGCGGGCGCGTTTTCGTACCAGACGAGCGGCGCATCGCGGCCGCCAGCCGCGAGCGTGCGGTAGGCGCGCGCGAGTTCGAGCGGCGTAACTTCGCATCCGCCGAGCGCTAAGCTGTCGCCGTACCACGCGGCCTCGTGCGTGAGGCGCGAAAATCCGAGCCGCCGCAGCAGTCCGAGGACGGATTCCGCCCCGGCGGCGCGGAACATTTTCACGGCGGGGACGTTGAGCGAGTCGGCGAGCGCGGTGCGCGCCGAGACTGGGCCGCGGTAGAGGCGGTCGAAGTTGCGCACGCCCGCGGCGTCGTCCGCGTCCGGCACGTCGGCTATCATCGCAGCGGGGGCTGAAACGCCGCGTTCAAAGGCGAGCGCGTATATGAAGGGCTTGAGCGCCGAGCCGGGAGAGCGCGGCGAGGCGGCGCAGTCCACCCACGCGGCCTGCGCGCCCGTGCCTTCGCGCGCGTTGCCTACGTAGCCGCGCACCTTCGCCGTTTTGTTCTCGACAAGCACCGCCGCGGCGGTTACTCCCCCGTCCATGTTCGCGAGTGCGGCGCGGAGCTCTGCGAGCAGGATATTCTGTTTGTCCGCGTCGAGTGTCGAGCGGAAGCGCCCGTATCTGTCGAGATGTTCGCGCGCGCTGCCGTGCTTCGCCGCCGCGTCCGCGGCCTGTATGCGCTCCGCGGCTATCGGGAGGCGCGATTTCGGCAGCGGTTCGAGCTTCGCGCGGCGCGCCTCCTCCGTCGTCGCCACGCCGCGCTCGGCGAGCGTGTCTATGAGCCTGTCGCGCAGCTCGAGCGCGCGCTCCGGATGGCGGTCGGGACGGTAGTAGCTCGGGCCGCGCAGCAGCGCGGTGAGCAGCGCCGCCTCGGCGAGCGAGAGGTTCTTCGCGGGCTTGCCGAACCATGTGCGCGCCGCGGCCTCGACGCCGCGCGTGTTGCCGCCGAAGGGGACGCTGTTCAGATAAATTTCGAGGATTTCGTCTTTTGTGAGGATGAATTCGAGTGCCGCGGCCTGGGTGAATTCGAGCAGCTTGTTCGGAAGCGTGCGCTCGCGCGGCACGGCGAGGCGGACGACCTGGCTCGTTATCGTCGAGGCTCCCGATACGATGCGCCCCTCCGTCATGTTCTGCCGCGCGGCGCGCGCGACGGAGAGCCAGTCCATGCCGCGGTGCGCGTAGAAGCGCCTGTCCTCTATCGCGACGGCGGCGGCGGGCATCCAGCGCCCCATCTCCGACATCGGGACGGGGAGCAGCCATTCGCCCTCGGCGGAGAGCGTGCCGCGCAGCGGCGCGCCGCGCATGTCGGTGACGACGAGCGACGAGGGGCGGCGGAGTATGCGCTCCATAGGCAGCGCGAGCGCCGCAGCGCCGTATATGCAGAGGAATATGAAAAGCAGGAGGGCGGGCTTTTTCTCCGCCCCCGCGTTTTTGAAGGGCTTGGCGAGCGCGCCTAGGATTTTCCGCGCGCCCCCGCCGTTTCCTTTATTTTGCGTCATTTACCGTGATTCTGCCGCCTCCCGACACGCTTGCCACGCCCGCGTCGTACATGCACTCGGCGTAAATCTGCGGGACAGCGAAGTCCCCAGCCGTGACGGCGCGCAGCGAGTAATGCCACGTCAGCGGCTTCTCAAGCCTGTCGATGAAGAGGATGAGCCTGTCGTCGCGCTCGTCTGCCGTAACTCCGGCGGGCGTCGAAATTTCCGCGGAGCGCGCGCCGGGCGCGAGATCGCCCTCTGCTGTCAGCTGCGGGTTCTCAAGCTCGAAGCCCGCGGGCAGAGGCAGGACGACGGCGACGTCGTTCAGCGTCCCGCCCTTCGGCGTCACGGTCACTGTCGCGGTCAGCGCCGCGCCGCGTGCGACGGAATCGCCGAGCAGACGGCCGCCGCGCTCTACTATCTTCTGGCGCAGCTCTATGCCGTCGTCGCGCGTTTTGACCTCGCCCGACGGGATGTAGGAGACGGACCACGCGGCGTAGAGCTCAGCGCTTCCGCTGTTCTTCGCCGTGTAGTTGCCGGCGCGGTCGGAGGTTACGGCCGGCCTCTTAGCGTCCACCCTGCCGTCGAAGCCCGCGCAGGAGAGCGCGCCCGCGGGCGTTCCCTTGCGCGGGTTCGCCGCGAACCAGCGCGAGAGCGCCGCCATCGCGAAGCCGCCCTCCTGCGTCGTGACGGACGCGCCGCCGTTGATTTTCGCAATCAGCGACGAGGCAGCCGCCGCCGTGTCGCCGCCCGCAGGAGCCGCGTATGTGCGCGCGAGCAGCTTCAGCGCCTCGTCGCGCAGCGCGGAGTCGAGGTTTTCGTTCGCGGCGGGCGTTTCGCCGAGGTTCGCAGAGGGCTTGCCTATCAGAGCGAGCGCGGACTTTTTGTCGCCCGAGGCGGCGTAGGCCGAGGCGAGCAGCAGCCTGCCCGAGGGGGCCATCTGCGCGGCGTTCTCGCCGAGGCTCTCCATCCAGCCGAGCGGCGGCTCGCCCGCGAGCGTCAGCACAAACGAAGCATACGCGCGGCGCGTCAGCGTGTCGCGCCACTCCTCGTCGCCGTCCGTGCCGGGCGCGAGGGGCAGCAGCGCGCGCGCGTAATCTACGGCGGCGCGGATAACGTCGTCGGAGACCGCGTAGCCGAGGCGGCGCGCCTCAAGCAGGAAGTGCGCGCCGTAGAGGCTTTCCCACGGGCGCGACCACGACTCGCCCGTCCAGCGCGGGAAGCCGCCGTCGTAGTTCTGCCGCGATTCTATGTCGCGGATTATTCCTTCAATATCGCCGCCGCCGGCAAGCTCCGCGTCGAAGCCCTTGACTAGCTCGGGGGCCGCGAGGCGCGCCCACGCGGCGGAGACTGTCTGCTCGAAGCAGCCGTAGGGGTACGAGGCGAGCATACGCGCGACGGACGAAACCGAGAGCTGCGGCATCGCGGAGAGCGAGGCCGTGACCTGCGCGAAGTTCTCCGCACCGTCGCGGCCCGCACCCGGAATTACGAAATTCCAGCTATCGCCGGGCTTGAGCGCCTTGAATCCGCTCTCGGTCACGCGCGGCGCGGCGGGACGCACGGGCAGCTCTATCTCCGAGACGGAGCTCCCGCCCGCCCATTTCGCCGTGTAGCGCACCTTCGCGACGCCAACGGTCTTCGCCTGGAATTTCAGCGGAACTGTGACGGAGCCGTTCGGCTCTATCGTCAGCTTTTTGTAATCGCGCGCGGAGACATCCCAGCCGACGAGCGTCGATTCGTCGAGGCTCTCTGCAGTGAAGGTTACTTCTATCGGTTTATCGGTCATATTGAACAAACGGCAGGGCGCTGAGAATATGTCGCCCGGGGCCGCGAAGCGCGGAAGCGACGGCTCCGTCACAACGTCGCGCGCAATTTTGACCTCGGCCTCGGCCGCGCCCTCGGCCTTCGCAGTAGCGGCTACCGCCATGAGCCGCGCCGTCCCCGAAAATTCAGGAACGTCGAGCGTCACGGCGCAGCGGCCCTGCGCGTCGGCCTTCGCGCGCGCCGTCGCGCAGAGCGTGCGGAAGCGCTGCGCCTGCACGGGGCTTAGGCTGTTCGCCATCTTCATCATGCGCGAGGCCATAGCGTCGGCGTACTCGGGGGCCGCGCCGCCTCCAGCCGTGAGCAGAGGCGTGGCGGGCTTTTCGGGCGCGAGCATCGAGCCGTAGAGGTCGTATGTCTCCATGCCGAGCTGCCTGCGCGCGGTGAAGAATTCCCACGGCGCGGGCGTCTCGTAGGCTGTGAGGCCGAGCACAGTCTCGTCGACGAGCATCACCGTGACGTCCGCCGCCGCGCCGCTGCCGGAGCTGTCCTTAACGGTCAGAGAAATCGTATTCTCGCCCGGCTCTATCTTATCGGGAGCGTCGAGCTCGACCGTCAGGCGGCTGTCGGAATTGTCCACCATGAGCGGCGCTGCTCCGAAGGCGCGCGGCGGCGTGCCGTCGGCCTGCGCGGGACGGACGACGTGCGCCGTTATCCATGCGTTCGGCTTCATATCCTCGGTCACCTTGACCGAGAACTCCGCCGTCTTTCCGGAGATCGCGCGGCATTCGTAGAGCTGCGGCGAATTCGTTGAGACGGCGACGAATGCCGAGCCCGCGAACGGCGCTTTTATCTTTATCTTCGCGGTTTCGCCGGCCTTGTAAATTTTCTTGTCGGTCGTAATCGTCACTGCGTCCGGCAGGTTCGTGCCGCCGCCGTCGCCCGAGCCGTAGACGTATAGCCGCGACGAGGCGCGCGAGCTTCCGTCAGCCGTCTCGACGCGCAGCAGATACTCGCCGGGCTCGTCCGGCTTGACGGAGGCGCGTCCGACGCCGTTTTTCAGCTTTATCGCGCCTTCGCCGCGCGGAATCAATTCTTCCTCGACCTTGCGGCTCATGCGCCCGTCGCTTTCGAACACTACCGAGCGGCGCACGGTGCGGAAGAAGGAATATTTCAGCTCTTTAACGTCCGCCGCCGTTCCGTCGGGCTTCACCGCCGCGGCGCGGAAATTCACGGCGCGCCCCGGCGCTGCGCTCTCGGGCAGCTCGATGCCAGTCATCGTCTCCGACGGATACCACGGCACGACTATCGTGCTGTAGGTCCAGCGTCCGCCGTCGTCCATGACGCCCGCGCGCACGGAGAGCGCGAGCATCGATGGCGCGCTCCATCCGCCGCAGTCGAGCGTTGCAGCCGCCTTGCCCTCCGCGTCAAGCTCGCCGGAGGCGAATACGCGGCGCTCGGGCGAGAACTTCTTTTCAGCGTCGCGGAAGGAGAAGCCCTTCCAGCGCTCGGGCTCGAAATTTTTATCTATAAGCTGAAGCTCGGCCTCCCACGGCATATTCGCAGCCGCGCCGCCGAACGAATGGCGCGCCGAGATGTTTATAGCGGTTTTGCCGTCTCCAGTGACGGAGGCGGGGCTCGCCGCCGCGTCGACGAACATGCGCGGAGCCGCGAAGTCCTCGACGTAGACGTTTTTATAGCACATCGCGCGCTCCGTGGCCGGGACGCAGAGCTCCACGCCCCACGAGCCGGTAGGCGCGTCCGCGGGAACTTTTATCTCCGCGGCGAAGACGCCCTCCTCGGTCAGCTTGACGGCACGCTTTTCCCACAGCTTGCCGGGCGACCAGACGCGCATCTCGACGGGGAAGGGCTGCGGCGCTTTCCCGTCCTCGCCGCGCACTATCGCGTAGACGGGGATAGTCTCGCCGGGGCGGAAGATGTCGCGCGGCGTGTAACAGAACGCGGAATATCCGTCCTGAGTCCACGGCATGCCGCTCGTGTCGAATTCGTCATTGCCGCCGAAGAGGCCCGAGCCGAAGGCTATGTACGCCGTGTCGCCGCCCTTTTCGGCGACGGCCACAGCAGGCACGCCGCGCTCGTCGTCCGGGTTAAGCTTTATATTCGCAAGGCCGTCCGCGCCCGTCACGCCCTCGCCGACGGGCTGGTTCGAGTGCGACCAGAGCGTGACCTTCGCGCCCTCGACCGGCTTCGCCGACGAGACGGAGAGGACGCGCGCAATCGCGCCCTCGCGCCCCATCGTCACGGTGAGGCCCAGGTCTGTGACGTTCACCGTCGCGCGCGCCTCGCTCCACGAGCGGCCCACGCCCTGCGCGACGATGTAGAATACTCCGCGCTCGCCCTCAAGCAGCGGGCGCAGGTCGAGCGCGCGGCGCGCCGTCTCGTTCGGACGGCCCTTCACGGAAAATTCCTTGCTCACGACGAGGCGCGAAAGCTCCGTCGGGTATCCGCCGTAGCCGAAGCCGCCGCGCGAGGCGAGCGGGATGTTGTTGTCGTAGAGCCGCCAGACTATCACGCGCAGCTTGTCGTAGTTGACGCTCTCGACGGGGACGCGCAGCGAGCCCTCGGGCGATATGACGCCGTCGGCCTCGGGGAAACGCACCGAGGGCTCTACGTCGGGGAATATGAAGGCGCGGCTCCAGTCAGCCGCGAGGCTGCGCCCCGAGAGGCCCGGGAAGCCTTTTTTGACGGCCACCTTCACTCGGTCCTGCGGCCCGAAGCCCTTGGACGAGAGCGCGAATCCGCCGCCGTAGGGCTCGACCGTGAATTCTTTCTTCGGCGAAAGCTCGATGAAGGCCGCGGCCTTCGCGAAGTCCACCGGCGCGGTCGTCTCTATTATTATCCGTCCGCCCTCCATCGCGGATTCGGCGCGCGAATCGCGCAGCTCCATGACGAGCGAGCGCTTGAGCTCGACCGAGACGGCCTTCTCAAGGCCGAGCGGCCCCGCCTCGGATGGAAGCCCCGCCGCTATCGTGAGCATGAGCTTCTCCGCGCGCGGCGCTTCGACGGACATGCGTATTTCCTTTGAAACGGTCTGACTCAGCGCAAATTTCAGCAGGCCGCCGTTTTCGTCCTTGACCTCGGCGTACCCGCGCAGGCGCTGCGGCGATACGGGCAGCGAGAATTCAAGCTCGAACTCCGTGCGCCCGCTGCGCTGGTCGAAATCCGTCTGCTTCGCTCCCGCGAACGACAGCGCGGGCGTGCTGAAGGTGAAGCTGCGCGCGCCCGAGAGCGCTTCGCCGTCCGCCGAGGCGAGCGAATCGCGCGCCGTCGCGACATATCGCGTCGCTGGCGCGAGCCGTCCGCCGGATGGCGTAAAGACGAAGGTCGAAACGTCGCGCCATACTCCCGTCCCCGCTATCTCGGGCGAGAAGGCGAACGGCGACTCCGAAGGCGCGAGCTTTTTCCCGACGGCATCCGCCGCGACGGCGGCTTCGGTGAATCGCGCGGTTATCTCGACCGCGCCGTCCGTCTCGCCCTGCGGCGAGAAAGAGCGCACCGAGAAGCCGCCCTTCCCTCCGAGCACCGGCGCGGCGAAAAGCGCAAGCGCCGCGAAAACGGCGCAGAGCGCGAGAACTCCGCCGGAAAGCAACCTCTTATGCTCCATGATACGTACCTCCGTAAAAATGAGTATTTTCAAGGTTTTTCATCATCCCCATAATACCGCGAAAATGTGAGGATTTTAAGGGCGTCCCGCGTTGATTTTGTGGAAACCGCGCCATGTTATAACGTTATAATTTATAAATATTGGACGCCCCCGCGCACATTTGATATAAAAATAACAAAGAAAACCCGACAACCTTACAGGAGGCGTTCACCTTGAACATAGTCGAAAAATTCAGCACCCTCGGCGTAGACAACGCTCCGGGACAGGAAAGCTTGCAGAAAAACGCCGCGCTCGACCTGCGCGGGCCGAAGCTCGAAGGCGAGCCCGTAGACTTCAGCCACGGCGACGTAGACGCGCACCTGCCGACACCCGGCAGCTTCGAGCTCTTCGCGAAGGGCGTCGAAGAGGGCGGCGCGCAGGCCTACACGCCCTACCGCGGCAGAAAGGAAATCCTCGAGGACATCGCGGCGAAGCTCTCCGCCTTCTCCGGCGCGAAGATAGACCCGACGAAAAACCTCATCCTCACGCCCGGCACGCAGGGCGCGCTCTTCCTCGCGATGGGCGCGAACATCATGCCCGGCGACAAGGTCGCGATAGTCGAGCCCGACTACTTCGGAAACCGCAAGATGACCGAGTTCTTCGGCGGCGAGCTCGTGCCTATCCTCATGCACTACGAAGACAAAGAAAAAGGCTCCGGCATAGACCTCGCGGCGCTCGAAGAGGCCTTCAAGGGCGGCGTCAAGCTCTTCCTCTTCTCCAACCCGAACAACCCCGCCGGCTGCGTCTACTCGCGCGAAGAAATCCTCAAAATAGCCGCGCTCGCGAAGCAGTACGGCGCTACGCTCATCGTCGACGAGCTCTACTCGCGCCAGGTCTACGCGGGCGTCGAATACACGCACCTCTGCGCGCAGAGCGAAATCCCCGAGAACCTCGTCACGATAATCGGCCCCTCCAAGACCGAATCGCTCAGCGGCTACCGCCTCGGCGCGGCCTTCGGCACAGCGGAGATAATCGACCGCATGGAGAAGCTCCAGGCCATCATGTCGCTGCGCTGCGGCGGCTACAACCAGGCCGTATTCCGCTGCTGGTTCAGCGAGCCGGAAGGCTGGCTTGCCGCGCGCGTCGCCGAACACCAGCGCATCCGCGACGACATCATGGCAGTCATCAAAAAAGTCCCCGGCGTCACAGCGCGCCCGACCGACGGCGGCAGCTACCTCTTCGTCACGATCCCCGAGCTCGAGGTCTCGCTGCACCAGTTCATCCGCATAGCGCGCGCGCACGCGAACGTCACGGTAACGCCCGGAACGGAGTTCGGCCCGCAGTTCCTGCACAGCTTCCGCATAAACTTCTCGCAGGACCACGACAAGGCCGTCGCTGCGATGGAGCGTCTCTTCAAGCTCATGGAGCTCTACAGGAAATAAAATGAGCGAAAAGACCAAAGACCCCGTCCCGCAGGGCAAATACGTTCCCGCGACGCGCGGCGGAAGCCTCATCTTCACCGCCGGCATGACGCCGCGCAAAGACGGCGTGCTCCAGTTCTCCGGCAAGGTCGAGGCGGGCGAGCCGCTCGAAAAATACCGCGAGGCTGCGCGCCTCGCCGCCGCCAACGCGCTGACCGCCGCGCGCAACAGGCTCGAGCCGGGCGAAAAAATCGCCCGCGTCCTCTCGATGACCGTCTACGTCAACGCGGGCGAAGGCTTCAACGCCCACTCGAAAATCGCCGACTTCGCAAGCGAATACCTCTGCGAAGAGCTCGGCGAACCGGGCGTCGCCGCCCGCGCCGCAATAGGCGTAGCCAGCCTCCCCGGAGACGCGCCCGTCGAAGTGCAGATAGTCTACATGGTTAAATAAAAAATCCTAAATTTACGAAACAACACAGACCGGCCGCCCAAAGCATAAACGGGCGGCCGGTTCTGTACATTTCCGGCGATTTTCCAAAATTCGGCGCAGCTCCTAGGCACGCCGCCTCCGCCCGCACTTGCCGCCGCGCCGCGCGCGCGTATATACTTTTCATAAATCCACGCGCGAAGCTGCGCACGGCGGTGCGCGCGCAAACTTCACGAAAGAGCGGAATGCGGGGGCGGCGCGGTGTTAAAGAACGGGGCTGTTTACATCTACGAAGTCTATAAAGAAAAGAGCTTCTCGAAGGCCGCGCAGAAGCTTTATGTTTCGCAGCCGGCGCTCAGCGCGGCGATACAGCGCGAGGAGGCGCGCTGGGGCTGCGCCTTCTTCGACAGGAGCCGCGCGCCGGTCGAGCTGACCGAGGCGGGACGGCGCTACGTCGAGGCGGTCGAACGCATGATGCGCGAGCAGAAGGCGCTCGAAGAGTATTTCGACGGCTTCCTCAGCGAGCGGCGCGGGACGCTCAACATCGGCGCGCCGGCCTTCTTCTGCACCTACGTGCTGCCGGCGCTTGTGAAAAATTTCGGAGAAGAGCACCGCGACGCGAAGGTGAACATCATCGAGGCCGGCGTCGACGACCTGGCGAACTGCCTCCAATCCGAGACGATAGACATATGCATCGCCGTCGAGGAATGGCCCGCGAACGCCTATAAAAGCGCCGCGATCGGCGAGGAGGAGATAGTCCTCGCCGTGCCGCGCGCCTTTCCGGCGAACCGCCGCCTCTCGGAACGGCGCATAGGCGCTGACGACCTCGACGGCCTGCGCGTAGCGGCGGAGGCTCCGAAGGTCTCCATAGCAGAGTTCGCGGACGCGCCGTTCCTTCTTTTGAAAAAGGGCAATGACATGCACGAGCGCGCGCTCGAAATTTTCCGCCGCGCGCGCGTCACGCCGAAGGTCATCATGGCGCTCGACCAGCTCATGACCTCATACCACATGGCGGCTGCGGGCATAGGCGCGGCCTTCGTTCGCGCCGAGCTGATGAGATATGACGCCAGCGGCTTATGCTTCTACCGGCTGGACGACAGCCACACAACTCGCGGTATCAACCTTGTATATAAAAAATCACGCAAGCTACCGGCCGTAGCAGAAGAATTTATAGAGTTCATGACAAAGCATTTTGTCAGCGGCGCATCAGTGTAGCACGGCGATTTTATTTCTATGATGCTGTCATACTTAAATCTACAACTCCAGAGAAAACAGCCTATGTGAGTTGCGTTATTGGTATGACGTGCATTTAAGAAGAAAAGGTTTTATGGATAACATACGCGCTGACAGAGAAAAAGGGGACGGCCTCAGGCCGTCCCCTTTGCGTTGCGTTTTCTTCGGAAGGTTTCTCTTTCGATTATCCTTCGATTGCGATGGTCGTGCTCTTCTTGGCTTCCTCGCCCTCTTTCGGGAAGGTCAGCGAGAGCACGCCGTTTTCAAATTTGGCTTTCACGTCCTCCTGTTTCACGTGCTCGCCGATGAAGAGGCTGCGCGAGCACTGGCCGGTGAAACGTTCGCGGCGGATGAATTTGCCGTCGTCGCCCTTTTCGTCGTTCTCGTAACGGCTGTTCGCGGTCACGGTCAGGTAGCCGTTGTTGAGCTCTATCGATATGTCTTCCTTCTTGCAGCCCGGGAGCTCGATGTCCGCGGTGTACTGTCCGTCTTTGTCGCGGATGTCCATCTTCATCAGGCCGTTCCACTCGTGTTTGGCGTCCCTGTGGGCGATTCCGAACGGCGCGTCGAAGGCGAAGTCGTCAAAGAAGTTGTCTATACTGTTCTGTCTGAAAATTCTCGGTAGCATGGTTTTTAACCCCCTTAAAATTTCGGGTGTCCTCGGCTTTTTCGGTTTCCCGCCGCCTTAGGCATCTCTCATTTCTTTCATGCTGTATTATAGCCATTGGTCAATCTTTGTCAATACTTTTTCTGACTAATTTTTGACCTTTTTGAAAATTTCCGGACAAGGGCGAACTCGCGCCCGCCGCCGTTGATTTTAAGGCCGCGCCGCGGCGCGCCGGATTCTCCGAGAACGCAGCGGCACGGCCAAAAGCTTACTGAAAAGGGATAAATCTGTTTGTCTTTTATTAACTATAGGCGCGCGGCTACGGCGACGGATGCGCCGTTATTTTTTCAGCGCCTCCGCCAGTCCCTCGCGGCGGAATTTTTCCCAGAACTCCGCGCGGTTTTCCGGAAATTCCACGGGGCGCGACAGGCGCTGCTGCTCCGCGGTGTTCTCCGCAAGCGGGCGCTCGACTAACTTCATCGCCGGAGCTATCGCCTCGAGCATCGCTTCGCCCTTCGCGGTGTTCGTCAGCAGCAGCGATACGCCGCGCGCGTCGTTCCACTCGGGCGCGTACTTTTCTATGCCGAAGCAGTCGGCTATCGTCATGTCGGAGACGCGGCGCGTGTCGGTGAAGCGGCAGGCCGAGCATGACGGGCGCGCTATGACGCGCTCGCGGATGAAGAGGCTGTAAAAGCGGCTGTCCTCGAAAATTTCGTCGGAGCCCTCCATGCGGTAGGCGAAGCCCTTGTTGCTGTTCGCGCGGCCCCACGGATGGCGCTTGGAGCGGAACCAGACCTGCGCTATTTTCCCGCCGCGCTCGGCTTCGAGCAGTTTTTTGTATTCCTCCCAGACGAGCGGGCTCGGTATGCTGTGGCAGATGAGGTCGCAGACGAAGAGGTTTTCGGGGCGCCCGCCGAGGTACGACAGCAGCGCCGCACACTGGCAGGGCGTGCCGCTGAACATGACGGGCCGTTTTTCGCACTCTTCGCGCACGGCGCGGAAGATTCCTCGCATGTCGCTCTGTACGTATTTCGACACTCTCATGCGGTCGCGCCTCTCCGCCGTATCGCTTACGCGGTGGACGGCGCGCAGCTTTTCGTCGAAATCTACGCCGCAGACCGCGCCGCCGCGCGCGAGTATCACGTCCGATATCGCCGTAAAAGCCCCGCCCGAGGTCGAGCGCATGAGCACCTCCTCCGATTTATGTATCGCGGCGAAGCAGCGCGGCTCGCGCTCCGCTTTCAGCTCTTCGGCATGTTTTAACGGGCATACGCGCCCGCAGAGGCCGCAGTCCACGCATTTGCCCGCGTCCACGTCGGGATAGAGGAAACCTTCCTCGTCGGCCCGCATCGTAATCGCGCCGCGCGGGCAGGCCGCCTCGCACGCCCCGCAGCCGCAGCAGTCCCGTTTATCTTCGTACAGCTTTTCCATGATTTTATCTTCCTTTCTCAGTGCGCGCCGCGCGACAGGAATTTACAAATTTATGATACTCGAACAGCTGATAGGCCGCCATGCAGAGCCATCCCGCCGTTATGCCCGCGGCAACGGCGTTGATGCCGGCGCTGCGCGCAAGCGCGTAGGTGACGCCGACGCGGACGGGGATCTGGATATAGGTCGCGTAGAGAACGGTCTTCATCATCCCGACGCCGCGGAAGAAGCCCTGAAACGGGTTGCATATCACGGCGAGCATATAAAATACCGCCATGATGCGCATGAACGACGCGGCGCACTCGGCGGCGTCGTTCTCGCCCGAGGACAGAAAGACATAGGCGATTTCACGCGGGAAAATAAGCAGAGCCGCGGCGCAGAGCGCGTTGAGTACGGCGCATATCTCAAGCGAGCGCCGAAGCCCGAGAACGACACGCCCGCCCTTCCCGGCGCCGCGGTTCTGCGAGACGAACATCATCAGCGCGCCCGCGATGCCGTCGCTCAGCGCGAGTACGAAGCCGTCGACGCGCGAGACGGCGTTGAACGCCGCTATCTGCGCCACGCCGAGCGGGTTCACCGCCCCCTGCAGCACAAGTATGCCGAAATATGTGACCGCCTGCTGCACGCCCGAGACCGCGCCGAAGCACAGCGTCCGGCGCAGCAGCGGCGCGCTGACGCGCGTCCACGACTCCGGCACGAGCGCCGGCATCCGCAGCTTTATATATAGGAAGGACAGCAGCGCCGAAACCGCCTGCGCGAGCACAGAGGCCGCCGCCGCGCCCTCGACGCCGAGCCCGAGGTCGCGCACGAAAAAGACCGAGAGCGCGACGTTCAGCAGCGAGGCCGCGATCAGAAAGACGAGCGGCGCGGCGGACTCGCCTACCGCGCGCATAGCGAACGACAGGAGATTATAGATGAAAGTGAAGATAAGCCCGGCGAAGACGATTCTGAGATACGCCGACGCAGCCGGCACGAGCTCCGCGGGCGTGCGTATCAGCGCAAGCAGCGGCTCCGCGCAGAAAATCCCCGCCGCAGACAGCGCGAGCGTGAAAACCCCGCCGACAGCCGCCGAGGTCGAAAGCTCGTCCCGCAGCGAGCGCTCGTCCCCCGCGCCGAAAAACTCCGCCATCAGCACGGAGCCGCCCATCGTCACGCCGAGCAGCAGGAAGACCATGACGTTGACTATCGGGATAGCCGTCCCCGTCGCCGCGAGCGCCGCCGCGCCAATCTGCCGCCCGACTACGACGGAGTTTGCGACCGCGTAAAGCTGCTGGAAAATGTTCGCGAGCATCAGCGGGAAGGCAAAGGCCAGCATATTCCCCGCAACGCTCCCCTTCGTCATATCGCGCACGGCTTCGACCTCCCTTTTGACTTCATCGCGTCATTCAAGAAATTTTATGCTTCATACGAAGCATGATAACCGCGCGCATGACGCGTGTCAAGCATTCAGAGCTTTGTATGATTCGCGCAAGTCATATATAATTACGGCAAAAGGGGGACGCGGACGATGAAAATGATACTCGAAGAGCGTGCCGCAGCCGCGGCGGGGCTGACGGAGGGCGACAAAAAGGCGCTGGACTTCATAGTGGCGAACAAAAAGAACGCCTGCTTCCTCTCGTCGTACGAGATAGCGGCGCGCATAGGGACGAGCCCCTCGACCGTCGTGCGCCTCTCGAAGAAGCTCGGCTACGGAAGCTTCGCGGCCTTCCGGCGCGCACTCCAGGCCGAGGTCGCTGGAGCGGAGGGGCCGACGCTCGCGGCGCGCAGCGCAAAACGGCTGCCGATGAACGCGGAGGGCGACTTCGCGGCCCTCGCGATACATACGGAAAATCTCAGCGAAACGATAGCGGCGGGGGCGACGCCAGAAAACGACCGCCGTATAGTCGAAGCGGCGGACATCGTCGCCGCGGCGCGGAACGTCTACATAATGGGCTTCCGCGCCTGCGCGGGCTTCGCCGCCGCCGCGGCGGTGCAGCTCTCGTGCCTGCGCGCCGGCGTCGTGACGCCCGGCGAATGCCGCCCGCTCGTCGACCAGCTCATAGATTTATCGCCAGAGGACGCGATGATAGTCATATCCTTCGCGCGCTATTCCAGCGACGCGTCGCTCGCCGCCCAGATGGCGCGCGACGCGAGATGCCCCGTCATAGCGATGACGGACAGCTTCGCCGCGCCGTCCGCGCGCGGAGCCGCGAAGGTAATCCTCAGCCGCAGCGGCGGCGCGGGCTACCTGGACTCAAACATCGGCTACCTCGCCAACATGGAGAAGCTTCTGCTGCTCGTCGCGCGCCGTCTCGAAAAGCAGACGGAAGAGCGGCGCGAGCGCCTCGAAAAATATTTGCAGCGCACCGGGCGCTTTTAGGCCCCGCCGCCGTCCGTCAGCTCCGGCAGGCACTGCGTCACGTAGTCCAGAAAGCGCCGCGCGGCTGGCGACAGCTCGTCGGGCGAGCGCATACCCATGATAATCGTGCGGAAGAAAGGCGGCGCTATCTCCTTCACGACGACGCCCGCGCTGTGGCCGCGCAGCATCAGCGCCGGAAGGACGCTGACGCCGAGGCCGCAGGCGACCATCGAAATAGTCGCGTCGCCCGTCGACGATATCTTCATGTCGGGGAGCGGGCCGTACTTTTCCTCGTAGGCCTTCACGACCGGATAGGCGTCCGAATCGTCGGTGACGATGAAAGGCATGCCGCCGAGCGCCGAAAGCGGAAAGGCCTCCGCCGCGCAGAGCGGATGCTCCGGCGGCAGCAGAACGAGGACGGAATCCTGCGCGAGCGCGACCGTGTGGAACCGCTGCCCGCGCCGCGCGCTGAGGAAGCCGACGTCGACGCGCCGCTCCTCTATCCAGCGCTCAATCTCGTCAACGCTCCCCTCTAGAATATCTATCGCAATCTTCGGATGGTTCACACGGAAGGCGCGTATGACGCGCGGCATCCAGTGATAGGCGATGCTCGAATAGCAGCCGACGCGCACCGTGCCTGTGCTCACGCCGTTGATCTCCGCCGCCGTCTCGCGGAAGCGCTCGTCCCACCGCGCTATCTCGCGCATAATCGGCAGCAGCCGCGCGCCCGCGTCCGTGAGGCGCACGCCGTTCTTCTCGCGTATCAGCAGATGAAAGCCGCACTCCTCCTCGATCTTCCGCACGACGAGGCTCACACCCGCCTGCGTATAGCCGAGCGCGAGCGCCGCCTTCGTGATGCTCCCCGTCTCCGCCGCCTTCAGAAAAATAACGCAGCTCTTAGCGTCCACTTCCGCGCCTCCAATTCATAATAATCTGTTATGACACACATAATATTTCATTGTTTTACTTATGTCCATAAACGTTATATGCTTATCGTTACAGTCAGGCTCAGCACAGGCGTTCACCGGCTGCCGGACGGTTTCCGCCGCAGGCGCAAAAGGACGCCGAACACATATAACGACATGAAGCCGGAGAAACTCCGGCAACTCTCCCTACAAAAAACGCCGGAACCATAGCCCCGGCGTTTTTCTTTTTGTTTTGCTGTTTTCGGCGGTTTTACGCGCCGTCCTCACGCGAACCGGAAGCCCCTGCGCTCCGGCAGGCCGCTGCGTTTTACGCAGGCGGCGGCGATTTCGCCTTTTTCTCCCGCTTGCGCAACGGCGAGGAGATTTTCAGAACAGAGCGCCTGCGCGGTGAGCGGGCAGACTGTCACTGTCGTCTCTTCGCCGCAGGCTTCGGCGAGCCGTTTCAGGAACGGGAGCGTGAATTCCTCCGCCATCAGCTTACTGTACTTCGGGCCGAGGATGTCGCGGCTGCCCGCTGGGTCGGAGTAGGAGATGTATTTCACGCCCGCAGCGCGGATGTCGCGCGCGAAGTCCAGAAGCATTCCGGCGATCCCGTCGAGGCAGCGCTTCGCGGTCTCGGGCTCTTTGCGCCAGCTTTTGAAGAAGCTGTTGAGCGGCATCATGCAGCTTAATATCGAGACGGGGCCGCTGAGCTGGTAGACGACGGCGATGCCCTCGGACGAGAGCTCCCGGCAGGCTTCGAGCAGCCGCGCGGCATCCGGGCTCTTCGCTATCTCGACCGGAGCGAGCTCTTCCGGCCCTTTGAGCGTGCAGCTTCCGGGGCGCGGCCCGGCAGTGTCGTCGGCCGGCTTTATGTCGGCGCCGAGCGCCTTCGCCTCGACCGTGTGGCAGAAGGGCAGCAGCACGAAGCCGCGCCCGTCCGCCTCGCCCGCGGCCTTCGCGAGCTTCACGATGTTTTCCGTCGAGGCGTATATCTCCGACGGCGCTATGCCGAGCGAACGTATCAGCTCGGGCGATATCATTTCCTGATTTTCCGGCGAGCATATCAACGAAAGTACGTCGTTCATGCTTTTATCCTTCTTTCCTGCAGTTCGTCACGCTTCCGGCGCGCCGGCACATTTCGCCGCCGCGACCATGGCGCGGATATTGCCGAGCGGCGTCGAGAGCGGCAGGCCGCAGGCGGGCGCGAGGATGTCCACGCCCATTTCGCGCGCGTTGAGCGTGAGGGCGCGCACTTTATCCTCCGGCATCGTGCCGATGGCGTGTGTGCTGACGTTGCCCATTACGGCCTTGCCGGGGATGTAGGGGCGTATTTCGCGCGCGTTGACTATCGCGTCGAAGCTGAACGCGTCGCAGCGCAGCGCGCCGAGCTCTTCGTAGACGGCGCGCAGCTTGCCGCAGATGTGGACGATTTTAACCGGCACGTCTATCGCGTCGAGCAGCCTGTTTATGTACGGGACGGTGAACTCGCGGAATCTCTTCGCGCCGAGTATCTCGCCCGTGCCGCTCGGCTCCGCGACGCATATCGCGTCCGCGCCCGCCTCGGCCATCGCGCGGCCGTAAATTATCAGCGCGTCGGTGATTATGTCGAGCAGGTGCGCGCATTCGTCGGGATGCCTGCGCATATCGTTGAGGAAAACGCTCATATCGACGAGCGTCCCCGCGACGCTGACGGGGCCCGTTATATTGCCGATTACCGGGACGCCCGCGCTGCGCAGCTTCAGTATGCGCACAGCCTCGACGACCGCAGCGGCGCGGCCCTTCGTCACGTCGAACGGCTTGAGCCTGCCGGCCTCGGCGCACGAGGCGATGGCGGGGCGCACGACGTGCGGCTCGACTTCGCAGTCGCCCATGTCGGCCTCCGCGCCGAGCGCTTCGGCCTCGACGGTCATGCAGAAGGGCACGCCGTAGTTTTCAAAGCCGCCGCTTTCGTAGAGCGCGCGCGACAGATCCGCCATCATCTGCGCGTCGCAGTGCGCCTTGGGCCAGTAGATGCCCGTCTTGAGCATCACGTCCTCGACGACGCCGTTCATCATGCCGCCGGGGCAGATGCATGGCGGGCGGTCGACCGCGCCGCCGTGCGCCGCGCCGCAGAGCCTTTCAAGCGGCGTCATGCGGCCCTACCTTTCCCTCGACTGTCCCGATTTTTCGGCGACGAGCCTGTCGACGAGCTTGACGGCCTCGGTCGCGTTCGCGGAATATCCGTCCGCGCCTATCTTGCGGGCGAAGGATTCCGATATGGGCGCGCCGCCGACTATGACGGAGACGCCCTCGCGCGCGCCCTGCTCTTTGAGCAGCTCTATAATCTTGCCCATGTTCTTCATCGAGGTGGACATAAGCGTCGAGAGCGCCAGCACCTTCGCGCCCTGCTTCTTGACCTCCTCGACGAACTTCTCCACGGGAACGTCGCGCCCCATGTCGGTGACTTCGTAGCCAGCCGATTCGAGCATGATTTTCACGAGGTTCTTGCCGATGTCGTGCGTGTCGCCCTGCACGACGCCGATGACTATTTTGCACTTCGCCCCGGCCTCGTTCTTCGGCAGCAGCGGGCGCAGCACGTCGAGGCCGTTGTACATCGCGGCGGAGCAGCCGAGCAGCTCGGGGATGAAATATTCCTCGCGCTCGTAAAGGTCCGACGCCTTCTTCATTCCTTCGACGAGGCCGTCGAGTATGCCGTCGAGCGGATCGTGCCCGCTGTCGGCGTAGGCCTTCGCCACGTCTATGACTTCGTCCTCTTCCATCTCCAGCACACAGCGCGAAAGCTCCGCGAGATAATCTTCTTTAGTGCACATAGCCATCCTACCTCTCCTCCGAAGCGGCGAGCCGCTCTCTGCACTCCTCAAGCATATCCTTAACGCGGTCGGGGTTCACCGGATAGCCGACCTCGCGCACCGTGTCCATCATCATCTGAATGTTCTCGAACGGCGTGTCGACCGGCAGGCTGCACCCGGACATGACGACGTAGCCCTTCGGGTTGTCGTAGCCGTCGAGGATGCACTGCAGCGTCTTTTCGCGCACGTCGAGCGGCGTGCCGGAGTACATTATGCGCCCCGGGTCGACGTTGCCGAGGATTTTCACCTTGTCGCCGACGAGGCGCTTGCAGTCCGTGATGCTCGCGACGTTGTCGATGCTGAGGCCTGAGACGCCGAGCGCCGCCACGTCCTCCCAGATTTTGCTGGTCTGTCCGCAGATGTGGATGATTACGCCCTTGCCGCGGCCCTTGATGAAATCGACGAGCTCTTTAAGATAAGGCAGCGAGAACTCGCGGAAGTGCTTCGGGCTGACGACGGTGCATGACGACATAGGCTCCGAAATCGTCGGCGTGAGTCCGATGTCCATCGCCGCGGCCGCGTAGGCCTTGATCGTCTCCATCGAAATTTTGCAGAGGCGGTGTACAGGCTCCGGGTTCTTGCGCAGCATGTTCAGCGTCTTGTCCACGCCCATGAGGAAGAAGGCGTTCGTAAAAGCGCCCGGAATGCCGCAGGAGCAGCCGATTTCGCCCTCGACCGCGTCGCGCAGGTACTTCATCGCTTCGAGATGCACCGGCAGACGCCCGTCCTTGTAGGGGTCGGCGGGGCGCAGCTTGTCTATTTCGCTCACGTCGCTGATTGCGGGCGTTTCGAGGTCGGCGGTGTCGTCCTCCGGGAACTTCCCCTTCGCCCCCATAGCCTCGGCCCACGGGAAAAGGTCCGTGAAAATCCTTATGCTGTCGTAGCCGAACCTCCGATATGAGGCCACCTGCGCCGCGGCGAGAGTCTTCGCGTCATGGTTGAACTCGGAGATTTTGCAGCCGTAGACGCGCGCCACGCCGTTCGCGACGTTCGGGTTGCACGGAAGGCGGTCAGCCGGTTTCCCCTGCGCTATCGCGGCTCCGCGCTCCGCAGGCGTCATTGTGTCTGTCATGGAAAATCCTCCTTAATATATCCGATGCGGTAAAACCGTCGCTCCGGCCGCGCGTACCGCATGCGCGCGGCAAGAGCCGCCCCCGCGGTAAAATTCCGCGAAAGAGCGAAACGCGCGCGAACCACCGCGCGCCGTCGATATTCGGCTTAAAAAAGGATTTTTCCTGAAAATTCGGCTTGAGGAAGAAAGCTCCGCCGCGAAGCGAAGCGTGCGATACGCGCCTAGACGCGCGCCGCGCGGCATAACGCGCGGCTCCGGCGGTCCACAGCCGGCGATGCGGCCTCCATGCCGGGATTCGGGAAAATCCTTACAGCCCATGCCATAGGCTTTGCAGAATTACGTCACATGAACATGCAGGCCGCCCCTTTCCCGAAATTTTGAACCGCCCGCAGCGAGCCGTGAAGCATACGCCGCGCGCACGATAATCTTACCGCAGCCGCAGGACAAAAACAACGCGGCGCGGAGCGTCATAAACGCGGAAATGCCACACTTGCCGCGGCTTTGCCCGCATGTTAAGATTTTTTTGCGTTAAATCAACAAACACGAAACACGGGGAGGGCCTGCGCTATGGCAGCCGAGGAGATTTTCAAGCCGCCGCTTGCGGAGGGGGCGCTTACGGTGAACGTCACGTCAGGGTGCAGCTATAACCGCTGCGCCTTCTGCACGATGTATCACGGCGAGCCGTTCCGCGCGCTGCCGCTTGACGCCGCGCGCGCAGAGCTTGCGGCGGCGAAGAAAATTTACCCGCACGTCGGCCGCGTCTTCCTCGAGGAGGGCGACGCCTTCTCGCTGCCTGCCGCGCGCCTCGCGGAAATCGCGCGGCTTGTGCATGAATTTTACCCCGCGGCGGAGATTGCATGCTTCGCCTCGGTACACAACATAAAGGCCAAGAGCCGGCGCGAGCTTGCGGAGCTGCGCGCCCTCGGCGTGAACCGCCTCAACGTCGGCGCGGAATCGGGGCTGGACGACGTGCTCGCGTTCATGAACAAGGGCTTCACCGCAGCAGAGACGCGCGGGCAGCTCGCAAAACTGCGGGCGGCTGGGATAGATTTCTCAATCAACATAATCAACGGCGCGGCAGGCAGCGGCAGGCAGAGCGAGAGCGCGCGTGCGAACGCGGCGCTCGTCAACGAAGTACGCCCAGCCGCGGTATTCACGACTAATCTTCTGCGCGAAGCCGGAAGCCGCCTCGATCTGGACGTAAAATCGGGCGCGTTCCGTATGTGCACGCTGCGCCAGCTAATAGAGGAAGAGCTGGAATTTATCGAACGGCTCGAAATAGACGGCGCGTACCTCTACGGCATGAATCCGTGCGGAGTCATGCCCATCCGCGGCAGGCTCATGCGCGACAAACCGCGTATGCTCGAAAAATTTCGCCGCCAGATCGCCTCGCTTTCCGCAGAAGAGCTGAACTGGACGCCGATGTGGGGATATCACGAGGAGTAGCCGGAAGCGAGGGACGCCGGACCTTCCGGCTGCGGTTCACGCCTTCAGCGCCATCACGTCGCGCGGGTCTACCGCGGCGAAGACCTTGTCGCCGGGGGCGTATTTTTTCGCCTCTTCTTTGGAGAGCTCTATTCTTATCGTCGAAAAGCCGCTGCCCTCGGGCGCGCCTTCGGGGCGGACGTTTACGATGGCCGTGAAGACGTCGTCGCGCACGCTCACGACTTCGGCGCGGAAGCTGTTTTCGGCTCCGGCGTATTCTTTCGAGAGTTTTATGTAGTGCGCGCGGATTCCCGCGAATTTCGCGCCGTCCGGCACATCGCGCGCGCAGTCGAGCTCCACGCCCCAGTCGAGGGTCTTTATGCGGCGCGGGGCGATCGCTTCCGCGCGCGAGAAGTTTTTGCAGCCGGAGAGTATCGCCGCGGTGAGCGTCGGCGGCGCGTCGAAGAACTCGGCGACGCTCTTGACCGGCTCTGACCGCCCGTTGTTTATGACGCAGACCTTCGAGCACAGGCGGTAGACCTCGTCGCGGTTGTGCGAGACGTAGAGCGTCGTGCCGGGGAATTCCGCAAGCGTGCGCCGGAGGTTGAGCTCGAGCTGCCAACGCAGGTAGCTGTCGAGCGCCGACAGCGGCTCGTCGAGCATGATTATAGCCGGGTCGCTGGCCATTATGCGGGCGAGCGCGACGCGCTGCTGCTGGCCTCCCGAGAGCTGCGAGGGGTAGTGCTCTTCAAGTCCCGTTATGAAAAATTTTTCGGCTATCTCGCGGTAGCGCGCCTCGCTGTTTTCGCACCGGCCGCTTCCGCGCCGGAGGACGGTCATTATGTTCTGCTTCGCCGTCATGTTGGGGAAGAGCGCGTAATTCTGGAACAGCAGGCCGCACCGCCGCTGCTGCGGCTTGAGGTTTATTCCGCGCTCGGAGTCGAAGAAAGTCACGCCGTCGACGACTATTTTCCCCTCGTCGGGCGTCACTATCCCCGCTATGCATTTGAGCGTCATGCTTTTGCCGCAGCCGGAGCCGCCGAGCAGCGCGAGGACTTCGTTCTCCGCCTCGAAATCGACGCTGAGCGAGAAAGCGCCGAACTTTTTGCGGAATTTTACGAGCGCGCTCATCTTTCGCCGCCTTTCTCGAATTCTTCGCCTATCGTGTGGTTCGCGGCCTTGCCCTTCGGCTGGCGGTAGCTGTTTTCGAGCATGTTGACGGCGACGAGGACGACGAAGGATATCGCGAGGTTGACGAATACCCATTTGTAGGCGAGCGCCTCGTTGCCCTCGCGCCAGAGCTGGTAGACGGTCGTCGATATGGTCGCGGTGCGGCGCGGTATGTAGCCCGTCACCATCGTCGTCGCGCCGTACTCTCCGAGCGCGCGCGCGAAGGCGAGCACCGTAGCCGCGAGGATGCCGTCCTTGCAGTTCGGCACCATGACGCGCCAGAAGATGTACGTGTTCGACAGCCCCAGCGTCTGCGCGCTGTATATGAGGTTGTGGTCGAAGCCGTCGAATGCGCCGCGCACCGTGCGGTACATGAGCGGGAAGGAGACTATCGCCGTCGCGAAAATCGCGGAGTACCAGGTCATCGTGAGGCGCACGCCGAAGATTTCAAGCACGGGCGCGCCGACGGGGCCGAGCGGCCCGATTGTCATGAGCAGGAAGAAGCCCACGACGGTCGGCGGCAGCACCATCGGCAGCGTCAGCACGCAGTCGAGCACGCCCTTCGTGAACTTCGGCAGCTTCGAGATGTAGTAGGCCGCGAAGATGCCTGTGAAAAACGTTATGACCGTAGATATCCCCGCTATGCGCAGCGAGTTATATAAAGGAAACCAATCCATCGTTCCACGCTCCCTGGAAAAAGCCGCCGGATACGTTAAAAAAGGAGCCGATGCGTTCGGCTCCCTTTCACGAGGAGAGAGGAGAAAACCTTTAAGGGGTTATTTCTCCGGGATAGCAAATCCGATTCTTTCAAAGACCGCGGTCGCCTCCGGGCCTTTGAGGTATTCGACGAAGGCCTTCGCCGCAGCTTCGTGCTTCGTGCCCTTGAGTATCGCGGCGGGGTAGACTATCGGCTTGTGCGAGCCCGCGGGAGCTCCGGCGACTACGTCGACCTTGTCCGAGGTCGCGGCGTCGGTGCCGTAGACCACGCCGCAGCTGACGGCGGCGGACTCTGTCTGCGCGAGGACTTCCTTAACGTTGCTCGCGAACGATATTTTGTTCTCGCCGTTGAGCTTGTCCCACACGCCCATGTGCTTGAATATCTCTTCCGAGTACTGGCCCACGGGGACGTCGGAGTTGCCGAGCGCGATGAGCGTCACCTTGTCGGTGGCTATGTCGTCGAAGCTCGCGATGCCGGTCGGGTTGTTGCCCTTCGGTACGATGAGGACGACTTTGTTGGAAACTATGTTGAAGCGCGTGCCGTCCATGACGTGCGTGTCGTTTATCTGGTCCATCTGCTTCTGTCCGGCGGAAATGAAAATGTCGCACTCCGCGCCCTGCTCTATCTGCGTCTTGAGCGTCCCGCTCGAGTCGAAGTTGTAGACGATGCTCACGTCGGGCGCGACCTTCTTATACATCTCCGCGATCTCCGTCATCGACTCGTTCATCGAGGCCGCCGCGAAGACGGAGAGCTCCGTAGCCGCGAGCGCCGGAGCCGCCGCGACGAGCAGCGCGCAGACGGCGGCAAGGAATGAGAACTTCTTCATAAAAAATCCGCTCCTTTGATAAACTCCTGAAATTTTCGCAACTCCGTGTCGCTTTACGAGGATTATATAACGCGCCGCGCTTTTTCGCAATGCACATGCGTTGCATAAAAGCCGCAAAATCACAGCGCGCGGCGACAATCCGGCTTCGTCGCCGTAAAGTTTGGTGTTCTTCACTTTTCGTGATAGAATGTGTGAACTTCACGCAATAAAACAGAAGTATCAAAGGGGTTCAGCAACACAAAATCTTTTGGAGGGATTGCGATGCAGCTCGAACGTTACAACGGCCATATTGAAGATGCGGATTTCCTCAGCATGCTCATGGTGGACATAGCGGGGAATATCCGCAGCGTCTCTCTGCCGCGCGGCTATGTTTCGGACAAGGTCCTCGCGGACGGGGTCGGCTTCGACGCCTCGAACTACGGATACGCGAAGGTCAACAATTCCGACATGGTGGCCGTGCCGGATATGGAGACGGCTTTCTATGAAATCCGCGGCGATTACAGGATTCTGCACGTCCTCTGCGACGTGGTTTCGACGGAGCGCGAGCCCTTCGGCCAGTACCCGCGCAACGTCGTGCGCGCGGCGCGCGATTTCCTGCGCGAGAAGGGCATCGCCGATACCGCGAAGGTGCTCGTGGAGCTCGAGTATTACGTCTTTGAGGAGACGGAGTACAAGACGGGCGTGGATCAGGCTTTCTACCGCGTGAAGTCCGCCGAGGGTCTCGGCGAGAGCTGCGACGACAAGCCGCGCGTCGGCCTGCACGCCGCCTATCACAGGCTTCCGCCGGAGGACTGCTACGCGGATTTCCGCAACGAGACGGTGCATCTGATGGAGGTCCTCGGCATTCCCGTGAAGTATCATCATCACGAGGTCGCCGTGTCGCAGCTCGAGATAGAGCTCGACTTTATGGATATGGCGCGCGCGGCGGATATGGTTTCGCTCGCGAAGTGGATTATCAAGCAGGTCGCGTCGGAGTGGGGGCTCTGCGTGACTTTCATGCCGAAGCCTCTTTATAAGATGCCCGGCAACGGTATGCACGTGCATCAGTTCCTCGAGAAGGACGGGAAGTCCATCTTCCCCGGCGACGTGCTTTTCAATCTGTCGAAGGAAGGGCTCGCCTACACGGCCGGTATGCTGAGCCACAGCCTTACGGGAAGCCTGCTGGCTTTCGGCTGCCCGAGCACGAACAGCTACCGCCGTCTCGTCCACGGCTATGAAGCGCCGGTCTCCGCGACTTTCGCGAAGGGCTCGCGCGCCGCGGCCGTGCGTATCCCGGGTTATGTCAAGAAGGACGAGACGCGCGTCGAGTACCGCACCGGCGACGCCTCGTGCAACCTCTACTACTTCCTCGCCGCGATGATACTCGCGGGCGCGGACGGCATAGTGAAGGGGCTCGACCCGGTCGCGCTGGGCTATCAGAGCCAGGACGCGAAGGACGAGCTGACCTTCCCGCTCAACCTCAACGCCGTCCTCGACGGCCTCGAGAAGGACAACGAATACCTCGCGCCGGCCTTCCCGCCGAAGCTCATCGAGCTCTGGACGAAGGCGAAGCGCGCCGAGGCCGAGTACGTCTACAACGCGCCGACCCCGCAGGAGTACGAGCTGTATTTCTAGCGCGCGGACGCAAAATACGGAAAAGCAGCAAAACGACGGGAGGGGCCGCGAGCCCTTCCCGTTTTTGTTTTCTTTTGTTCATTTCCGCTAAAGACGAGCCCGCCGCGCCGTTTACACCGCCGCGAAAGCGCCGCTATAATAACCTGACGCGCCGGCGCGGGCTGCCGCGCGCGCGAAATACGCAAAGAAAAGGTGCGCGACATGGCCTCTAAAGAGATAAACATGACGGAGGGTGACTCCTTCCGGCAGATGCTTTCCTTCGCGATTCCGCTGACGGCTGGCGGCGTGCTCCAGCAGGCGTACAGCATGGCCGACGCCGTAATCGCGGGACGCTTCCTCGGCAGCGACGTTCTCGCCGCGATTTCAAACAGCATTTACGTGATATGGGTGATGACGCTGCTCTTCCTCGGCCTCGGCCACGGCGCGTCGATAATAATTTCGCAGCTCTACGGCTCCGGCGAGCGCGAGCGCGTGAAAAGCGCGGTCGACACCTGCGTCGTGCTGCTCGTCGTCTGTGGTCTGCTCTGCACCGCGCTCGGCATCCTGCTCGCCGCGCCCGTGCTGCGGCTCATCGCCACGCCCGAGAGCCTTATGGAGCAGTCGACCTTTTATCTGCGGATAATCTTCGCTGGAGCCGTCCCGTCGCTCGGATATACGATAATCGCCGCGCTGCTGAATGCCGTCGGCAACTCGCGCACGCCGCTCGCGCTGCTCGGCGCGGCCGCGGTTCTCAACGTCGCGCTCGACCTGCTCTTCGTCCCCGTGCTCGGCATGGGCGTCGGCGGCCTCGCGCTCGCCACGGTAATCGCGCAGACAGTCTCGCTCGCGGGCTGCCTTGTCTGCCTCGGCCGCTCCGACAGCCTAATCGCGCTGCGGCTGCGCGGCTTCCGTTTCAGCTGGAAAATGCTCGCGCTCATTGTAAGGCTCGGCGTCCCGACTGGGCTGCAAAACGCGCTGATGATGATATCGATGATGGTGCTGCAAAAGGCGACGAACGAATTCGGCGTCGCGGTCATAGCGGGGCGCGCCATCGAATCGCGCATCGAAGGCGTCATGCTCATCCCGCTCGCGGGAATCTCGACCGCCGTCATGACCTTCGTCGGGCAGAACATCGGCGCGGGAAAGGACGAGCGCGCGAAGCTGGGGCTGAAGAACGGCTTCGTCATGGGCGCGGCTGTCTCGTTCGTTTTCTGGCTCGCGCTCTTCCTCTTCTCCGGCCCGATACTCGGCATATTCTCCTCCGACGAAGCGGCGCTCTTCGAGGCCGGGCGCTGCGTCGGCATCATAGCGCCCGCATTCGTCTTCTACAGCCTCGCGACCATCTGGCAGGCCTTTTTCCGCGGCGCGGGCGACACGATATTCCCGCTTGTCGTCTCCATAGTCACGCAGTTCGCCTACCGAATAGCCGCCATCGGCCCCTTCCTCTCAATATGGCCCACCCCATCCGGCATCTGGTACCTCTACGTCTCCAGCTGGTTCCTCATGTTCGCCCTCGACTGGGCCTACCACAAGACCGGATTCTGGAAAAAATACGCAAAGGCGATAAAGTCGGGGGTGTAGCGCGAAAATCCGCCGCAATTTGCGCGCTTCCGCTATTGACAACGCGGGGCGCGCATAGTATCATTCGCTTTAGTTGCGAAAAGTGATAAAGATTTTTGAAGGGAAAGGAGGCTCGTGCGATGAGGATGTTTGAGTTTGAACGCTATTTTTATTACTCTTACGCTTATCCCCGCGCATACGACGCCTCGGGGCTTTTGGTGTTTTCTTCGAAGTAATGAGCGCATAGAGTAATACGTGCAAGCAGCTTCAAAGAACCGCCGCCCTCCGGGGCAGGCGGTTCTTTTTTGTGCTCGCATCAAATATAAACTTCAGGCAAAAATTTGAGAGGAGAATGTGTTATGTTCGGAATGGATTTATGGGTGCTCTGCGCCGGAGGTTCGCTTATTTGGAGTACGGCGTGGTCCGTGGCGATGCTCGTCAAGAGGGTGAGGTAAGATGACCGCCTTCGTGCTGCTCTGGGCCGGCTACGCTCTTATACTCGTCTTTATCGCGAAGTACTCGCGCAGCCACGACGCGCTGCTGCCAGGCAAGGTCGGCGTCGCGGTGCAGGCGCTCGCCTATGTCGCCACGTATATCTCGGCGGTCGCGCTCGTCGGCTTCGGCGGGCTATGCTATCTCTTCGGCCTTCAGATGCTGCTCGTCGCGGCGGGCAACGTCTGGTTCGGAACGTGGTTCGTCTACAGATACCTCGCGTGGCCGACGCGGCTGTGGCAGAGGAAGCTCGACGCGCGCACGCCGGCGGAGCTTCTCGCGAAGGCTTACAAGGCCCCGTTCCTCCAGACCTTTATAGGCGCGATTTCCGTCGTCCTGCTGGTCGTCTACGGCTCGGCGGTCTTTAAGGGCGCGGCTGTGATGGTCGCGGGCGTCATCCCGATTTCGGTGAACGCGGCGCTCGCTCTGCTCGTCGCGGTGGTCGGCCTTTCGGTCATCTGGGGCGGGCTGCGCGGCGTGCTCTACACCGAGGCTTTGCAGGGGCTTATCATGATCGTCGGCATAGGAGCGTTGCTCGTCGCGCTATTCCACGCGGTCGGCGGCCCCGCGGAGGGGCTGCGCCGGCTCGCGGCGCTCCCGCCGACTGAGGGCGCGGACAACGGATTCCTCGCGCTTTCAAGCGGCGCGGGCGGGCTTAACATAGTCTTCCTCGCCGTCGTCACGTCGGTCGGCATCTGGGCGCAGCCGCAGCTCATACAGCGCCATTTCGCGCTGCGCAGCCAGGAGGAGACGCGCAAGGCTGCGCCGCTTGCGATGCTCGCGCTCTCCGTGGTCGTCGGCGGAGCGTACTTCGCGAGCGCCCTCTCGCGCGTCATGCTCGGCGGCGGAATCACCGACCCGGACACGGTGCTCCCCATCCTTGTCCACAAACTTCTCCCCGCGGCGGGCCAGCAGCTTTTCGCTCTCGCTATAGTATCCGCCTCGCTCTCGACGGCCTCGGCTCTGCTGCATATAGCGAGCGGCAGCCTCGGGCGCGACGTGCTGAAGCGCGAGCTGCACGGCTGGCCGTGGCGCGTCACAGTCATCTTCTGCGCGCTCGGCAGCGGCCTCTTCGCTCTTAAAAGCTCGTCGATAATCGCCGTCATCTGCGCGACGAGCTGGACTCTGCTCGCCTGCGCGATAATGGCCCCGTACCTCTGGCTGCTCGCCTTCGGCCCGAAGGCCGGCCCCGCGGCCGCGACGGCAAGCTCGCTCTCCGGCTTCATCGGCTCGATAGCGTGGTACGCCCTCGGCTACGCTTCAACCTCGATGTCCATCACCGGCATAGCCGCGCCCGGAATCATCGGCGCGGTCCACCCGATAGTCCCGGGCGTGCTGGTCTCCGCCGCGGCGTTCGTCCTCTGCGCGCGGCGCGCCGAGGCGGGAGCCGCCGTGAAGCACGCGGCATAGCGAAAACGCCGGAGCCGCGCGAAAGATACATCGCTGTCTATATATAAGGAAAGAACCGCCCCGCTTCGCTCGACGCTGCGCCGCGAAGCGGGGCGGAATTTTTGTGCGCGGCTTTATAAATACGCACCTGCAAGGCACGGCGCGCGCTGCGGAGTACGAGGCTGAGAGGCGCTGCGAAGCCGCGCCATCTCAATCCATCGTGGGCAAAGTACGCCGCCGCGTGCGCTCTGGCTTGTGTGTAAATCGACGCGCCATGTTTTATACATGCTTCTCTTGAAGAACGAAACTACGGATTTCGTCATTCCGCGTCCGGCGCGGGGAGCGGTGTCTATGAATTCCACGGCGTCATAACATGCAAAGCGCCGCGCTGAGACGCCGGCCGTACCTTCTGCGCGGCGGCGCGCCTGGCTTTAACCGTCCGAACGGCGCTTTGCCGAAAGTCCCGCGCGTTTCCCGTTCGCGCTGAACTTTCCCCCTCGCCGCAATTATATTTAGTCAGTATAAATCAAATATATATAACTCTTTTTAAGCGCTTTTAGTGATCTTCGTCACGCCTTTTTTGGCGAACCACGCCTCGGCGCGGTCGGATATGTCGCCTTGGAGGACGATTTTTCCGTCCTCTATCGTCGAGCCGCAGCCGAGGCCCTTGCGCAGCTCCTTCGCTAGCGCGGCTGTGTCGCCTTTGTAATCCTGCGGAAGTATGACGAGCGTGACGGTTTTGCCGCCGCGTCCCGCGCGCTGGCGCTGGAGCGCAACCTTGGAGATTTTCGGCTGCGCGGCGGGCTCAGCTTTCGCGCCGCGCGCGGATTGCTGTGCGGCCTTCTTTTCTTCGTTTTCGGCGGCGCGCTCCTTCTGCGGGACGCCGAGCAGCGCGCCGATGGAGAGGCCGAGCGGCTGTTCCTGCGCGAGCGTGAAGCCCTCGCCCTCCGTAAGCTTCTTGTTCTTCTTTTTGTTCTGCATCTTTTTCCCTCTTTTCACGTAAATTGCCCTATTTTTATAAAAATGCGTTCACACAATCGATGTAAATATTATAATTAACTTACGAAGAAAGAGGCGTTTTTTGAAGTTCCTTCCGAACGCGGCGCTTGCAGGCGCTGGGCTCTTTCTGGAGAAAAACCGACGACGCCGGGCCGCGCGGGCGCAAGGCTGCGCGCGGCTTGTTCGAACAACGTATAAGGAGAGGTTGCCAATGGATTTTGCCGGAATTTTCGACAAAAATTTCTTTTCGTTCGCCGGGATGCTCGGCGGCGCGCCGGGAGGCGGCCTGCTGCCGCTCGGGGGCGCGTCCCTCGCCGCGGCGAGCGGACAGCCGCACGCCGGCGAGAATTACGCGCTGCTCGCGAGCGGCGCATGCGCCGACGACGTAGAGAAGGCCGCGCGCTTCTTCGCTGAGCGCGGCGCGGAGTTCGTGACGCCGTGGCTGCCGCAGACGCCGCACTCGATAGCGCGCACGCTTGAGGAGCGCGGCATAGAGCGGCGCAGGATATACACCTCGATGTACCTTCCCGTCGAGGCCGAGCGCGGGCACGGTTCGCCGGAGGTCGCCGAAGTTACGGCGGATGACGCCGCGCGTTGGGGCGAGGCGGCGTGGTACGCCTTCGGCGGCGAGGCCGGAAAGGCTGCCAAAGCCTACGTGCCGTTCGGCGAATATCTTGCGAACCACCCGAAAAACCGCGCTTTCGCGCTCGAAGAGCATGGCCGGTACGTCTCGACCGCGCTTATCCACGAGACCGACGAGGCCTACGGCCTTTACTATTTCGCGACTGTGCCGGAGCGCCGCAGGCAGGGGCTCGCCGCGAAGCTGATGGACGGCGTCACCGCGGCCCTGCCGGAGAAGAAGCCGCTCGTCCTGCTCGCGACCGAGGCGGGGCTCCCGTTCTACATCAACTACGGCTTCAAAATCATCGACAAGGTGCCGGTGTACTCGGCCTGCGACGATATTTAGAAATTCCGCGGCCTCAAAGCCGCGGCTTAAAACGAATCGAAACGCCCAAACGCGGCGCGGAACGGCTTACGTCCGCGCCGCGTTTGTTTGCGCGTATAGCGAGATGGCAGGTTCGCGGTTTTTCAGCGCCTCGCAGGGTTTAGACGCGCTTGAGCACAAGCGCTCACGCAATGATGCCTCCGCACGCATGTAACAAGATAGCTGCGCGTGAGGGGCGTTGGACTGCGCCCCGGTATTGCCGCGCGACGCGCATGTGTCGTGTAAACGCGTCATACGCGCGGCAAACGCGGGGCGCGATGTGCCGTTTTTTTCTGCGAGGCACAGGGTTTATGGCGTTTTCGCACATTTACGGAAACAAGGCGAAGGCCGCGCGAGACTGGCGCGCTTATGGCCTTTGTCTTGTTTTTGTACGGTTGTGAAATGAGGAATGCTTCGCGCATGGGACGTTGGACTGCACCCCGACGTTGCCGCGTGTCGCGCCGGTGTCGTGTAAAAGCGTCATATACGCAGCAAACGTTAGCTGCGCAGCGTCGTTTTTCCCGCGAGGCACAGGTTTTATGACGTTTTCGTAAATTTACGGAAATGAGGCGAAGGCCGCGCGCAGCCGGTGCGTTTACGGCCTTTGTCTTGTTTTTGTATGGTAGGGAAATGAGAATGCTGGCGCGCGAAGCGTTTGATTGCGCCTAGTATTACCGCGCGACGCGCATGTATCGTGTATACTCGCTTAACTTCATTCGAGAAACGGCACATCGTCACCCCGCGCCCGACGCGGGGGCCAGCGTCGTTAAATACCGTAACGCATGGGAGTTCGGAGCCACTGGATTCCGCGTCACGCGCGGAATGACGCTTAACAGGCGTTTTCTTAAAAAGTTGAATGAGTATAAACGCGTCATATGCGCGGCAAACGCTGGCTACGCAGCGTCGTTTTTCAGCGAGGCACCGGTTTATGGCGTTTTCGCAAATTTACGGAAATAAGGCGAAGGCCGCGCGCGTTTGGTGCGTTTGCGGCTTTCGTCTTGTTTTTGTATCGTTGTGAAAACGGCGCGCCGCAGGTTTTTTGCGTTTTTCCTCGCATCGCGGCGTTTGGGCAAATCGCGGCGGACGCGCGCGTTTTACGCCGTTATATAAAAAGCTCCGGCTCTTTTCTGACCGAGCAGGCGTCCTTGAGCTTGAGCGCGACGGCGGAAATTATGTTCGCGTCCACGGCGCGGGCCGAGCGCGGGCAGACGGAGACGCAGCGCATACATGAGACGCACTTGCCGGCGTCCGTGACAGAGGGGTCCTCCGCGCTTATCGCCTGCGCAGGGCACCTCCGCGCGCAGAGGCCGCAGCGGACGCAGCCCTCGCCCGCGCACGGCACGAGCGTGCCTCCGCCAGAAAGCTGCTTGTAGGGACGATTGCCAGGCATTGCGGGGACGCCGCCGTCCGCGCCGCGGCGGATTTTCGCGGCGATCTCGCGCGCGAAGCTTTTCAGCGTCTCGACATCCTTTTCGTCGGGCCGCCCCGCCGCGTAGGCGCGCACGACGGAATGTTCGGCGACCGCCGCAACGCCAGCGGCGACGCGGAAGCCGCAGCGCGAGGCCGCGTCGCTCAATTCGAGCAGCGTGTCCTCGTAGGCGCGGTTGCCGTAGACACATAGCGCGACGCAGGCCGCGCCGCCGCCGCGTATCTGCGAAAGCCGTTCCGCCGCGAGCGCCGGCACGCGCCCCGCGAACGACGGCGCCGCTATAATCGCGACGTCATCCTTGTTCAACGTGACCGAAGAAAAATCCGCGCCCGCATCCGTCAAGTCCACGACGGCTCCGGCCGTCCCGAGCTCCGCCGCTATGATTTCCGCGGCGCGGCGCGTTCCGCCGGTCGGGCTGAATATTATCTGAACGACGTTCATTTCCGCTCCCCCTTCGAGTTTAACTCCGATGCTGAAATTATATGCCCGCGCCGCCGTTCTGTCGCGGGATATGGGCGCGGCGAAACGCGGAGCCGGGCCGCTTTTTCAGCGAGGCACCGGCTTTGTGACACTTCAGCGCCATTTTATGCTAATGAGACGAAGGCCGCGCGCGGACCTAGCTTGTCCACTGCAACTATGCACGCATTGCCGTAGCTAACGCTAAAAATTGCGCTCTCACTCAGCGGTCGAAAAAGCCACGCTCTATCGCTCTATCCATTCTCCTGCGTCGCGCAAAAACCCATGCTGCACGCAAAGAACAACAATCCTTGTTATAGAGAATCTCACGAGCACGGGAGACCAAGCTGCCGCATCGTTTTGAAAAAGGGCAAGACAAAAACGGGAAATGCGACATTATAAAGGGTATAATGTACTGTTCAAAGTTAAGGTGATAATTTCCATAACAATAATATAGCTCGAAGAGAGTGCGCTTCTCCGCCACGCGCCTCTGACGATAATCTCGCCGCATAGCAGTACGGCAGTCCACTCGCTCTCCGCAAACGACAACGGCATCTAGCTCACGACCACAGGCAGCGATAGCGCTGTCAGCTAGCTTGTCGACGACTAAGACACAGACGCCGCCAAGGCGTCCAAAAATGTGCTAATTACCTATGCAACGAAAAAGAATACGTCGTCAACGCTGAAAAAAGAGATTTAATGGACAGTTGCAAAGCAACACGAAGCAATTGACGAGCATAAAAAAATGCCGGAGCGGACAAACCGCGCCGACACTGAATTTTTAATGGTGGAGATAAGGGGATTCGAACCCCTGACCTCTTGAATGCCATTCAAGCGCTCTCCCAACTGAGCTATACCCCCGAACAACAAAAGTCATTATACGGATGAAGCGCTTCTATGTCAAGCACGATTTTCTGTTCGGCGCGAAATTCGCGGCGGCGATGCGCGCGGTGTGCGCGGCGGGAGGCTTTCAGGGGCGCGTATGGTAGCTTAAAAGAGTATTTTATATTTGATTTATCTTAACTATTTTTCTGCGGCGGCATGAGGCGGCGGCGTTTCGCTTTTTTGAGGCGCGCGGCAGAAATTTATATGCGGATATATAAATCGCTGCGGTTGTTTATGAACGATGAAAAAATGGTTGTTATTGACTGACACTATTGGTACGGCTATACTTTTTGCAGAGGAATTTAACATGTAAAATCGATACTTCTATCTCCATACTTTTTAACGAAAGCGAGGCGACGCCATGAGTTTTTCAGCAACCATAAGACGGTACCGAAAAGAACGCGGCTGGACGCTGGAAGCGCTTTCGCAGCGCGTTGGCCTGTCGGTCGCCCAGCTTTCCAAGCTTGAGACGGGAAAGTCGGAGCCGAGCATCGACAGCCTGCGCCGTCTCGCGGCGGTCTACGGCGTGGCGGTCTCCGCGCTGACGCAGCCGGAGGGGCGCGAGCCGCTCGCGCCGGTGCGCAGCGGCGGCGGCTTCGTCGTTCACGCGGGGGAGGACGGGCGCGTGACGCTGCGCTATCTTACGATGCGGCGCAGCGCGAAGATGCAGCCTATCGAGGCCGTGCTGCCGGGCGGCGCGACGCTCGAGCTCGGACAGCCCGCGCCGGGCGACGCGTTTTTCTACGTCGTGAGCGGCAGCGTCAGTTTCCATTACGGCGACGGCGTCAGCTGCGAGATGTACGAGGGCGATTCTCTTTATTTCGACGGCTTCGTCCCGCACCGCTGGGAGAACGGCGGCGAGGAGGACGCGGTGCTCGTCCTCTGCGGCGATATGCCGTCGGTCTGAATATCAGGCAAAACGTCGATCCCCGCCCTGCGGCGGGGATTTTTCATGCGCGTCGGAATTTTCGCGCGGCACGGCGCGGCCTTGACTTCGAGCCGGCTTTAAGTGTTATTTTTATAATGTGGAAACAAATAGGGGAAATATCCCAAAAGGAGAGCAATATATAAATGGATAAATTTTTGATGTACGTACCGACGAAGGCGCTTTTCGGCGCGGGCGAGCTGAACAACCTGCACAAGCAGGCGCTGCCCGGGCGCAGGGCGATGCTCGTCATATCGAACGGAAAATCCACGCGCGAAAACGGCTATCTCGCGCGCACGGAGGAGCAGCTTGCGAAGGCGGGCGTTGAATTTTTCGTCTTCGACAAGGTCGAGGCGAACCCGCTGAAGTCTACGGTCATGGCGGGCGGGGCCTTCGCTCGTGAGCACGGCTGCGACTTCGTCGTCGCGCTCGGCGGCGGCAGCGTAATGGACGCGTCGAAGGCCATCGCGCTGATGGCGGCGAACGGCGGCGACCTCTGGGACTACGTGCAGAGCGGCACGGGCGGACGCAAAACGCCGGAGCGCGACCCGCTCCCGATAGTCGCGATAACGACGACGGCGGGCACGGGCTCGGAGACGGACTCGGGCGGCGTCATCACGAACCCGGAGACGCACGAGAAAACCGGCATCGTCAGCGAGAAGTTCTTCCCCGTCGTCGCGATCGTCGACCCGGAGCTGATGACGAGCGTGCCGCCGAAATTCACCGCCTATCAGGGCTTCGACGCGCTCTTCCACAGCACCGAGGGCTACATCTCGAACAAGGCGAACCTCATGAGCGACATGGTCGCCATCACCGCGATTGAAAATGTCGGTCGCAACCTCGCCGCGACGGTGCGCGACGGCAAGGACCTCGACGCGCGCGCGAAGGTCGCCTTCGGCAACTACCTCTCCGGCATCCAGATGTGCGTCGGCTGCTGCACGAGCGAGCACTCGCTTGAGCACGCGATGAGCGCCTACCACCAGGAGCTTCCGCACGGCGCAGGGCTCATAATGATAAGCCTCGCATATTACGAATTCTTCATCAAGAAGGGCGTTGCGCCGGAGCGCTTCGTGCGCATGGCGCAGGCGATGGGTATGACGGAGGCATCGAAGCCGGAGGACTTCCTGACGGCGCTCGCGAACCTGCAGCGCGAATGCGGCGTCGACGACCTCAAGATGTCCGACTACGGCATCACGCCGGACGAATTTGAGAAGATGGCGAAAAACGCGATGGACTCGATGTGCTGGCTCTTCGTCAACGACCGCGTCGAGCTTTCAGTCGAGGACTGCGTCGAAATTTACGCGAAGTCATATAAATAAGAGGCGATACAGATGGCTGATTTCAAAGACAGCTTGATGTTCCCCGCGGGGGAAAGGTTCGACAACGAAAATTTCAGCGGCGAGGTCTGGCTCAAAATGCTGACGGGGATGCCCTGCCCCGTCGCGAACGTAACCTTCGCGCCCGCCTGCCGCAACAACTGGCACACCCACCGCGGCGGGCAGATTCTGCTCGTCACGGCGGGGCGCGGATATTATCAGGAGTGGGGCAAGGATGCGCGCGAGCTCCGCGCGGGCGACGTCGTCGAAATCCCCGCCGAGGTCAAGCACTGGCACGGCGCGGCTCCCGATTCGTGGTTCTCGCACATAGCGATGGAAATCCACCCCGAGCTCGGCCCAGCGACATGGCTCGAGCCCGTCTCGGACGAGGTGTACGGGAAGCTGAAATAGGCGCGCGCGTCGTTTTTTCGGATACTGTTATTGCGAAAGCGGCTCAGTTATAGAGCCGCTTTCGCTTTTATGAGCTATAATAGCGCCGGTCTGTACCTGAATTATACTTTCGATGCGGAATAGGAGACGGCTTGATATGGGCGGCAGCGGCGGCAGATTTTTTTCTCCTCTTTTTTTCAGACTTTGGATACCGTTCGGCTTTGCGTTTTTTCTCGGAATGTTCATCGGCAGCGTCAATTCTGTGCTCGCGCCGTATATTACGGAGGAGTTCTCGCTCACTCCTGCGGCGCTCGGCTTCGTCTCGTCCATGAACCTCGCCGCCTTCGGCATAGCGCAGCTTCCGCTCGGCCTCATGCTGGACCGTTTCGGCGGCAAGGTCACGCTCATCGTGATGCTGTCGTTCGCGCTCGCGGGGACGTTCCTCTTCGGCTGCGCGCAAAACTATGCCATGCTTATCTGCGCGCGCGCCCTTATCGGCTTCGGCTTCGCCGCGGCGCTCATGTCCGCCTTCAAATCGTTCGCGCACTGGCTGCCGCAGGAATATCTGCCGCTCGCCTTCAGCCTCGAAAGCATGATGGGCGGCATCGGCGTCATGTCTGCGACGCGGCCCGTCACACTGGCGCTGCAGTTCTGCTCGTGGCGGAAAATAATGTTCGCCGCAGCCGCTGCCGTCTTAATCGCGATACTGCTGCTCGTCTTCCTTGCGCCACGCGAGACGGCGAACAGGGGCGGCTCGCGCCAGAGCCTGCGGCGCGCGGCTAAAGAGATGTTCGGCTTCGTGACGGATAAACGGTTCCTCTACGTGGCCCCGGTGGTCGCGGTCGCCGACGGAGTGCTTTTCTCGTTCGCATATCTGTGGATAGGGCCGTGGCTCAGGGATGTCGCAATGCTGGAGGGGGCGAGCGCCGGGCTGATGATGCTGCTCAGCTCGACGGGCATCGCCGCCGGTTATCTTCTGAACGGCGTGATAGCCAGCTTCCTTTCCAGGAAAGGCTGGCTGACCTGGGAGGAGTTTTATTTCTTCGCGGGCGCTCTGTTCACCGCCGTCGTCGCCGCAATCGCCTTTTTCGGCGGCCCGGCCGCGCCGCTCTGGTGCTGCGTGATGTTCAGCGCGACGATGACGATGATTTCGTTCTCGATTACGGGGCGGCTGTTCGAGCCCGCCGTATCGGGGCGCGCCTTCTCGCTGCTCAATTTCACGATTTTCGTCGTATCCTTCCTTTTACAGTGGTTCATCGGCGTGATAATCAACCTGTACCCGGTGTCCGGCGGGAAGTTCGCCGCCGAGGGCTACCATTGGGCGCTCGTCTTCATAGTCGCGCTCAGCGCCGCCGCGCTGGTGCAGCTTTTCTTCGCCCTGCCGAAGCTGAAGAAGCTCGGCAAAAATATTACTCGATAAACCAGCCGAGAGCACATAGCGTGAATTTGGCACACCACCTAAATCGGCGATGTCTTAGCAGTTAAATGATATACATGACAAATACCGACAAATTTCAATATAACAATGGAATGGCATAAGCATTTATTGATGCCTATGCCATTCCATGCTAAAGTCCTCTTGAAAAACAGAATTAACTATTTGTTCACCACATTAATCGGGGCACCGTCTATCACAGATCTGATATTCTCGGCGGTCGTGTTCATAATCCTTTCTCGAGCCTCTTTGGTGGCCCAGGAAATATGCGGGGTTATGATACAGTTCTTAGCTCTTAACAGGATATTATCCGATTTTATCGGCTCGGTTGAAACCACATCAAGCGCAGCAGCAGCCACTTTACCGCTTTCAAGCGCGTCGTAAAGGTCTTGTTCTATAATCAGCTGCCCTCGGCTGTTATTGATTATAATCACGCCGTCTTTCATCTTCGCAATCGTCTCTTTGTTTATAAGCCCCTCTGTTGCGGGGAATAACGGACAATGCAGGAAAATGAAATCAGACTTGCTGAGAAGTACGTCTAAAGGCACGTACGCAGCGACGCTTTTACCGGCCTCGTTTTCAAATGTATCGTATGCCAGCACGTCGACGTTCATTGCTCTTAAAATTCTCGCCGTGTTATATCCTATTCTGCCTAACCCTATAATGCCCGCCGTTTTACCCGAAACTTCTATCAGAGGATAATGCCAATAACACCAATCGGCGTTTGACGCCCATTCTCCCGCATGGACAGACTGGTCGTGATGACCGATATGAGAGCATACTTCGAGCAAAAGACTTACCGCGAATTGGCTTACATTGTCCGTACCATATACTGGAACATTTTGAACGGGAATCCCTTTAGATTTTGCATATTCATAATCCACAACGTTATACCCTGTCGCCAAAACGGTGACGGCTTTAAGATTAGGGCATTTATCTATAGTTGATTTGCTGATGGGGGTCTTATTAACGACAACGATTTCCGCGTCCCCAATTCTTTCGGCAATAAGCGGAGATTCAACATATGAAGTTCTGTCGTATACCGTAACATCCCCAAATGCTTCCAACGGTTTCCACGTTATATCTCCGGGATTTTCTGTATAACCGTCTAAAACGACTATTTTCATGCTTTCTCCCTCCATTCTACATTCTGGCTTATACCTTCAACGCATTTCACTAAATAGGTATGCCGCGCGAACAATATCCTATGCCTCCCAGAACAAAGGGAGGCATAGCCGTATTACATCAAAAGTTGAGACAAGATGACTATTATTTGGACTGCGACAAATATGCCAGCAAGCCGCCCGCATTAATCATCTCTTGAAGGAAAGGCGGAAACGCATCTGTATGATAGACTCTGTTGGCAGTCACATTAAAAATAGTTCCGGATGACAGATCTACTTCCAGCTCATCACCGGCTTGGATTTCAGAAGCTGCATGAGCAGACTCCAAAATCGGCAAGCCGATATTGATTGCGTTGCGATAAAAGATGCGGGCAAAGGATGCCGCGATCACACAGCGTATCCCGCTGGCCTTGATAGCGATAGGGGCATGCTCTCTCGATGAACCGCAGCCAAAATTTTCCCCTGCGACGATAAAATCACCCGGAAGTACTTTTTTTACGAAATCAGCATCAAGATCCTCCATGCAATGAGCGGCAAGATCTTGTTCTTTATAAAGCGCCAGGTAACGCGCGGGCAGAATTACATCCGTATCTACGCTGTCTCCATATTTGAAAACATGTCCGGACATTACAGCACCTCCTTCGGCGCAGATATTGACCCTTGAATTGCGCTTTCCGCGGCCACAGCCGGACTTGCCAAGTAGACCTCCGAGTCTTTGGCTCCCATGCGTCCGACAAAATTCCGATTGGTAGTGGATACGCACCGCTCGCCGTCGGACAACACCCCGACATGACCGCCGTTGCAGGGGCCGCATGTCGGCATGCTGACAGTAGCGCCCGCCTTGATAAACTGTTCCAAGAGCCCTTCCTTCATAGCCTGCATATATATAGCCTGCGTCGCCGGAATAATGATACAGCGGACATGGGGCGCTACATGGCGTCCGTTAAAGACGGCTGCGGCTTGCCTCAAATCTGAAATATGCCCATTCGTACAACAGCCTATGACTACCTGATCGACACGCCGCCCTGCGTATTGTTCAACCGGCGCTGTATTGGATGGCAAACTCGGAGCGGCGACTACAGGCCGTATTTTGGACAAATCCATATCGATGGTACAAATATACTTAGCATCCGCATCAGCCTCTACCGGGGTGAAAGGACGCTCCACACGCCCGTTCAAATAGTCCATGGTCACTTCGTCTACGGGGAAAATGGCGTTTTTAGCGCCTGCTTCGATGGCCATATTACAGATAGTAAATCGATCGTCAATTGAGATGTGCTGTATTGCGGAGCCTGTAAATTCCAGGCTTTTATACCGCGCGCCGTCCACGCCAATCATGCCGATCAAGGTCAAAATCAAATCTTTCCCACATACATATGGCGAGAAACGACCGCTTAGATTAACCCGTATGCCGGACGGCACTCTAAACCAGTTCGTCCCGGAATACATTCCGGCAGCCATATCGGTAGAGCCGATTCCGGTCGCAAACGCGCCCAATGCTCCGTATGTGCATGTGTGAGAGTCGGCTCCTATAATCAATTCGCCGGGAGCTACAAACCCCTGCTCGGGCAAAAGTGCGTGCTCGATCCCCATTCTGCCGCCATCGTAAAAATGTTGAATTCCCATATCTTGCGCAAATCGACGAACTTTCGCGCAGTTGCGTGCAGCTGTAATATCTTTATTGGGTGCGAAGTGATCCATGACCAAAACAATCTTGTCAGGGTCAAATACACGGCTCAGCCCATATTTCTCCATCTCCTGGATCGCAATCGGAGTCGTGACGTCACTGCCCATCACCAAGTCTAATTTAGCGCGTATCAAATCTCCGGAACGCACCTGCTCCGCACCGCAATGCCGCGCAAGGATTTTTTGTGTCATGGTCATTCCCACTGGAACACATCTCCTTTCTATCAACAGCGGCGGATTAGTCCTGCTTCAGGCGGCTCTTATACTCGTCAACCTTATAGCTTGACTCCATGGCGACCAGTTCGTCCATCCCAACGATCTTGTTGTACTCGGCGAAAGTCGTCATCTTTGCGGTATCTTCAGTCATGCACCGTTTTGCTTTCAGCTCAGCCAGCATATTTTGTATCGCGCGCGCGGCAGTAAAGATAGTGCCCACCGGATAAATAACAATGCTGAACCCAAGCTCCTGAATTTCATCTGCAGACAGAGGCGGCGTCTTGCCGAATTCTACCTGATTTGCAAACTTATAAACCCCTGGTATCGCGCCCACCACCTTCATTTCCTCCGGGCCGCGCAGGGCGTCCGCATAAATGATATCGGCGCCTGCGTCACGATATGCCTCGAGTCTGCGGACGACTTCATTCAAGTCATGCGTAGCCCTGCAGTCCGTGCGGGCGATGATGAGCATGTCGTCTCTCGCTGCAACTGCAGCACGAATCTTTTCCACATGCTCCTCCATAGGTATTACGGCTTTTTTCTCCATGTGACCGCAGCGTTTAGGGAATACCTGATCTTCCAAATGAACGGCGGCCATGCCTGCGCGCTCAAACTCTCTTACTGTACGAAACACGTTCAAAGGGTTGCCGTAGCCGGTATCTATATCCCCAATCAAAGGAATATTCAACACAGCATTCATGTTTGCGCACACGGTTGCCATCTCGTTCATAGTCATTAATCCATAATCCGGCTGCCCAAGAATAGATCCTGAAGCGCCGAAGCCGGTCATGAAAGCCGCCTCAAACCCCGCCTGTTCTATTAAACGGGCAGAAAGGCAGTCATAGCAGCCGGGAGCCATGATAATCGCCGGATTCTTTAACCGTTCACGAAGAAGTTTTGCTCCTGAAATTCCGCTGGTATTACGCATAATTTATTGTCCTTCTTTCTTAGTCGAATATAGTTAAGTGAAAAATCAATCCAACACTGTCCTGGGAACGTAAACTCGTCCCTCCATGATACGGCGTGCCGTACGACCAAAGACAGCTCGAGTAATCACACCGTTTTCCACGGCAGTATCGCATTCTATTATCCCGCCCGGATGCCCGATGCGGACGATGCCGTCCTGCTTGGGCCCTCGTAATTGATAAACCAAAGTCCCCGGCGTTACGGCGGCGCAGCCTGTGCATACAGTAGCGGTACCGGAGTAAGTTTTATGCATAATCTGCATGAACATATCGCGGCTGACGAAATCAATATCTTTTCCGGAAACCGGCGTACCGTCAATATGGCTCCGATAATCTTGCGGTGGGGCCACAAACGCCACCATCGGCACGGCGCGCACTTTCTCTCTCGCCACAGAACGTTCCGCTATTCCCATTTTTTCAGCTGCAATACAGCGAATATCCTCTAGCAGTTTCAGCATGCGGTCGTCGGAATCTATCTGAGCCGGGCTTTCAATACCCGTCAGCCCTAGGTCTGACGCGCGCACAAACACCATAGGACTGCCGGCATCCACCATAGAAACCTCCAGAGTTCCAAAACCGTCTACTTCAATCAAATCTGTCGGATTGCCGGTCGGCAACAGGCGTCCCGTTTTCGCGCCGATCGTCCCCGCCATATTCAAACCAATGCGAGCGCCGGTTCCGGGAACGCCGTGTATGTGATAATCGCCCGATACGGCGGCTTTCCCGTCAACAACAGGAACCTCAGCTTGGAATACCCTGTCCGTATTGGTATTATAGATACGCACCACAGTTACAGGCTCTACGGCCTTCACAAGCCCTTGGGCAATGGCAAACGGCCCGACGGCGGACGATATATTCCCGCAGTTGCTGGAGTAATCCACAAACGGCGTATGTATGTCTACCTGGCCAAAGGTATAATCAACATCGGCGTCAGGCCTTTCTGAACGGCCGATTATAGCCAATTTGCTCGTCAGAGGATCCGCTCCTCCCAGCCCGTCTATTTGACGCCTGTCGGGACTGCCAAAAATAGAGAGGATCACCCTATCACGTTTTTGCGGCTCGCGCGGCAAATCATTTTCCAACAAAAATACCGCTTTGCTGGTTCCTCCGCGCATAATTACACACGGAATACTTTCTTGTTCAGGACGGTACATGGTTATCTCCTTAATTTCTGATTCCTGGTCGTTCTTATTTCACCGCTGTACTTGGCAAGAATGTTATAATCTCTGGAATTGCCATAAACAGAATTAGTAGAAGTAGCGCCAACGTCAGATAGCACCAGAGATGCCGGTTTACCACCGTTTCTAAGCCAACTTTTCGTAAACCTGCCGCCACATATAGATTTAATCCTACAGGTGGGGTACAAAGACCGATGCCAAGATTAACGACCATGACGACACCGAACGCGACATTGCTGATTCCGTAGTTACCTAGACATGCAGCAAATAGCGGGGCTAAAATCATAATGGCCGGCACAGTATCCATGATGCAGCCAACGATAAGCAACAGAACGGTTACCAGCACCCAGAACATGAACTCATTCTGAGCCGCTCCAATAAGCGCTTTTGCCATATCTGCCGTTACATTTTCCCTGGTGAGGACGTAGGCAAATGCGCTTGCAGCACAAACAATGAACATTATTTGGCAAGTTGTTTTTGTTGCTCCCTGGAAAATATCCCGCAGTACGGCAAGGCTTAATTCATGGTAAATAAATTTACTGATAATCAACCCATACAGGATGGCAACCGCCGCTGACTCCGTAGGAGTAAAAATACCGCCATAAATCCCCCCCAGAATGATGACTGGCATCAAGAGCGCCCAAATCGCGTCTTTAAAAGCAAGTCCAAGATTTCGGAAACTGAATTTATGGATGACGATCTCATCCCTATGTTTGATACCGTAAATCACCGAATAAATCGCCATACCGCAGGCAAGCATAATACCGGGAATAACGCCGCCAAGGAATACATCCGTAACGGAAATTCCAAGCGCCATGCTGTATATAACCATCGGTATACTCGGAGGTATGATGATTCCCAAAAACCCGGCTGATGCAACAGTTGCCAACGCAAATTTCTCTGTATACCCTTCTTTAATCATAACGGGTACTATAATCGAGCCAATAGCGGCAACCGTTGCGGCAGAAGATCCGGAGATCGCTCCGAAGAAGGCGGAAGCAATAAATGCCGCTATTGCCAGACCACCCGGCAGCCAGCCTAGAATTGCATTAAACAGATCAACCAATCGTTTAGCGACACCGCCTTTTTCCAAAATCCCGCCCGCAATGATGAAAAACGGGATAGCCATTAAGCTATAGGAATCTGCAGCAGTAAAGAACTTCTGGGCAACAACCATTACTGGAATATTGCTGAAGCCAAACAGATAGATAAACGACGCAAAGGTCAGTGAGACTGCGACAGGTACTCCTGTAATTAAAAGGAAAACGAACGTACTAAACAGAACGACACTGACGCTCATGCATCTGCCTCCTTTGCCATTTCCAATATATGCTCCTTATGTTCCTCAACCATGTTAGACAATTGTGCGATTGTCGCCAGAACAAAACCCACTAAAATCACAATGTACATCCATACTATAGGAATGTGCATCGCAGGAGATGTCTGGCTGCCCCTCAAAGCTCTCATCACAAATGAGTAGCATGCGTAATCAATAGCCAAATATGCGATCAGAGTGACTGTGTCAGAAAAAATCAGCGCCAGCCGCTTCATGCTCTTGGGCAGAAGATTGATAAAAATATCAACCCCTAAATGTACGTGCCCGCGAACAGCTAAAGGCATTGCCACGAAGATTCCCGTAATCATTGAGTACCGAGCAGCCTCTTCAGCCCATGAGATAGGGTGCTGCAGAATGAATCGGAACACGATTGTAGTCAGGACAAAAATGCACATCAGCACAAACGCTACAGAAGCAATTAATGATTCAATCGTATCCGAATACCGCCCTATCTTGGCTAACAAGCTTTCTTGTCGCTTCATAGCAGTTTCCTCATAAATATTCTTTTACTATTTCAAAAACCGCTCAGAGTCTACAGCCCAGCAACAATTTTATTAATTGCGTCAATGTCGTCCTGACTTACAGAGGAACCTACGAATTGCGGCCATACTTTATCCTGCATGAGTTCTTTGCACTCTGCTATCTGCTCTTCTGTGAAATATGTTACTTCTACTCCCGCTTCTTTGAAGGCAGCAAACGCTTCTTTCTCCATTTCATCAATAAGCTTGTATTCCACAGCAGACGCAGCTTCTGCTGCTTCGTACATAAGAGCCTGGTACTCGGCAGGTAATCCGTCGTATGTAATCTTGCTCATGATAACCGGTATAGGACTGTAGATCATATTTGCAACAGTGAAGTATTTTGCAATGCTCTGGATGCTGGATGTATAAAGAGTAACAGGCGGATTTGATGTCCCGTCGACTGTGCCGTTTTGAATAGAAGTAAAAACTTCTGACCATGCCATGGGAACAGGATTAATTCCCAATGCTACCATAGTTTTGATGAAAACGTCATTCTCCATGACGCGGATTGTCAATCCAGGAAATTCAGACATTTTAGTCACTGGGTGGCTTTGCTGCATTATGTCAAACATGCCGGCTTCCCAGAACGTCAAACCTATCATGTCAAGCGACTTAAGTTCAGCAAGCTTTTGCTGTGCCCAATCACCGTGAAGCACAGAACGGGCCTCTTGTTTGCTTGTAAAAAGATATGGGAGATCGAAAAGAGTAAAGTCTTTCGTAAAATTGGACAATGTAGCAGTCGCACCGATCCCGATATCTACTGTTCCCATCGAGCACCCTTCCTGCAGATCTCTTTCATTGCCAAGTTGGGAATTCGGGTACACTTCAATGCGTAATTCGCCATTGGTTGCTTTGCAAAGATATTCATCCATGTACAGTAATGACTGATGGTATGGGTGATTTTCCGCTAAAACATGACCCGCTTTTAGAACATACTTCGCCTTGTCAATATCATAGCCCTCAACTGTACTCGCCTGGCTGCTATTCACAAATCCAGCAATGATGAACATTACGACACCGACTGCCAATAATTTTTTCATATTCAACATATAAATCAGTCCTTTCTTTTTGTTTGGTTATTTGTTGTCGGGGAAAACACTATGCTCTAGAATTTTAGGTTCGTGGCCAGGAAGCACATGAAAACCCGTCTCTGCCACTTTATTCATGCTTTCATAATACTCAAATAAGTTAGTATGCAGCCCATTTATAATCATTGGATTCCGTTCCATGCATGCATACAAACAGATCAGATCGCCAACAATTATAAAATTTCCCTTTTCCGTATTAACGATAACCGACTGGCTGCCTGGACTGTGTCCTGGAGTAGTTATAACAGAGATGCCTTCTGTAATCTCAGACGCTCCATTTAATGTAATATACTTTGTTTGGGAGATAAGCTCTTGGTTATATGCGTTTTTCTGAATTGCCAGAGGAGCCATCGCATAATCCAGCTCCTTCTGCTGAACATAGAACGTTGCATTTTTAAACATTCCGTTATTGCCAGCGTGATCCCAATGCAGATGCGTCAATATGACAATCTCAACTTCATTGGGAGAAACTCCATGCAGACGCAATTGTTCTTCCAGCGTACAGCCAGATGCCTGAGTGTAAGGCATATAATGAACACCGTCTGCCGGCGTGCCACCTGTGTCAATTAAAATATATCGTTGTCCATCGCATAACAACCACGCTAGCAACGGAACGGTAATTTTTTTCCCAGGGTCAACCATATACATCATGTTCGTATTATCACGAACAATATCTCCGACATGGAGCGGATATATTTTATATGTCCTCATAATACCATGCCCCCCAGAGCACCTCTGTCTTGGAGTACTCCAAGACAGAGGGTTTGAACTAAATTGTTATTACGCCAGCAGTTCTACAAGTTCGTCCAGGTTTTCGAGCTCTTCCAGACGGCTGCAGAGATCTATGATGCGGTCGATCTTATACGTGCCGATCTCGTGGCCTGCCATAAAGCGGAATTTCTCGACGGCCTCTTCCCAGCTGACAGGATTTTCCGGGTCGCCCTTGGGGTACTCGATGTGGCAGACTTCCTTCGATCCGTCTTTCATGGTGACTTCGACTGTGCAGGGATAATACTTGGGGTATACTTTTTCGATTTCCGGATCTAATACCCATGATACCTTCTTTGCAAGGGCGAGTACTTCCGGATCACGGATACTCTCGTTGGTGTAGTCGTCAATATTCTCGTGTCCCTTGACCATACCGCAGGCTATAGCGTAAGGAAGCGAGAACTGCGCGTCGACGACGGTCTGAGGATCGGCTTTCGTCTCCACAGGAATGGTCAGGACCTTGATGGAGTATTTGTTTACTCTGGCAAGTATGGAATCAACCTGTTTGTAGTCCACTCCGCGCTTGTAGAGCTCGACGCCGGCATCGGCCAACGGGGCGGAGAAGCGGCAGCAGGCGTGGACTTTAATGGAAGTATCCGCCATTTCCCAGCGTTTACCGAATTCTCCGTAAACCTTTTCTTCATTCCATATATCCTTATATGAGTAGGCTCTGAGGAAGCCGTCCTGGCCATCCCAGACCGTCGTCGGGGCGGTATATCCGTTTTTCGCCATCAGAGCGCTTATAACGCCGCACATTGCAGGATGTCCTGCCTGATAGCGCTTCGACCAAGTCCCCTGCGCCTTCCATTCAAGCAGACCTGCGGCCTGGCTTCCGGCCAAACCAAGAGCATAGGTGATTTTGCCGGCGTCAAGGTCAAGCAGTTTGGCTGCGCCGCCGGTTGCTCCAAATACACCGCAGGTACCGGTGGGGTGGAATCCCTGATAATAAGTCTGCCCTTCAAAGGCTTCGCCGAGGCGAATGGTGATTTCAGAGCCATAGGCAAAGGCGGTAATGACTTCTTTACCGCTCTTTTTGTACTGTTCGGCAAGAGCCAATATAGCCGGGAATACGACGACCGACGAATGCTGCGTACCGTAACGGTGGTCGTCGTCCATATCAAAAGCATGGCCGAACGTGCCGTTGATCAGAGCCGCCATCTGCGCCGAGGTTTTATAATTGCAGCCGATAGCTGTACTGGTAGGAGTTCCGCCCAGTTCCATGGCCGTTTTCAGGCATATCTCGCTAGAGTCGACATGGCGAGAGGCGATGATGTTGCCGAGCAGGTCCATGATAAACATTTTCGAATTCTTGACCACGCGCTCGGGCAGATCTTCAAATTTCAGGCTGGCGCCGAATTCAGCTACCTGCTGAGAGAGAGATAATTTCTTTTCCATAGAAGAAAAACACTCCTTTGCATAAATTATTTGTCTAAAATTAGGGCCCCCGGCAGTACTTCTGCCTATCTATATTAACAGCAGATACGATGCCAATTTGTGGGAATAAAATTTTTTGTTTATCAAATTATGGCGCAACCGTACATTTTACGGATTTTTGATGCGCAGCACATAGTATTTTCAGTATAAAAAGATGCCTTTATCGCCGATAAGACATGTATATGATTGACGCATACGCTGTCAGCGTCATACGCAATATATTTCATCTGTTTCAATACGTAATAGTTGATACATTTTTTGTTGCATCTGATTAAGCTTTGTGTTACCGTTTATATAAAGAAACGAAGAATTTTCGCTTATTACAGAGGGGCTGGAATTATTGAGACCTAAAATTGGAGTTGTCTGTACAGGCGCGATCGGCCAAAGGTTGATCCAGACTATTGAGAATATGCAGATCGACGCTGACTTTATTTGGTCAGACACTTTGCTGCGCGATGAGAGTTGCCTCCCCGCCGAATTAGCAAAATCCGACGTTCTGCTTTCCAGCGGCTACCTTGAGAAAGCGCTTAGGCGCGTTACAGACAAAACAATCATTAAGATTGAACCAAGTCTGTTCGATATCCTGCTTGCCTATAGCCGCGCCATTCGTTATGACCCTTCTCCGGTGATTATTTTACCTTCTGCCTCCGGCTCCCCTCTGGTCAGTCAGATACAGGATATTTTAACTGTTAACATTTACTCGGACTATTACGACGCCCTTACTGATATAGACGATAAAAGACGTTTTTATAAGGAACGGGGACACAGCTGTATTATCGGCAGCGGTTTGGTCTGCGATAGAGCTGCGTCTATGGGAATGAAAAGTATATTCGTTTATCCCAAGGAGTCTTTGCAGGCTTTCATACAACTGGCTTATGATACGGCAAGATCCATTTGTAAAGAGGTTGAGACAAGCCAAAAGATGTCCGCCGTCTTCCAGAATACTCACCAGGGAATACTCTTCACTGACGAACGCGGCGTTATTTCTTTTGGCAATAAGAAGGCCGGGATGATTTTAAATATGGAGGCGGAGCAGCTGACCGGCATTCAACTGAATCAATTCTTTCCAGAAGAAACTCTGAAGCGCGTATTCACAGATTACGAGACGGTCAAAAATGTTTTATGCAGCTTCGGAGGAGAGCGATATATAGTGTCGTTTTTCGCTCTGCTTTCCAAGGGAGAACTTGTAAATGTAATGGTGAACCTGGATGATGTCCGCACTATTCAAAAACAAGAGCTCCATATACGAAATGTTATGGCGCAAAAAGGTTTTATCGCCAAGCACCGCTTTGAAAATTATCCTACGATGAATCCATCCTATCGCACTCTGATTCAAACCGCTAAAAAGTTTGCTAAAAGCGATGAGTGCTTGATCATCCTCGGCGAGACCGGCGTCGGCAAGGAAGTTATGGCTCAATCCATACACAATTACAGCGCGCGGGCCAATAATCCATTCGTGGCTGTCAACTGTTCCGCTATCAGTGAGAACCTGCTGGAAAGCGAACTGTTCGGTTATGATGAGGGCGCTTTTACCGGTGCGAAAAAGGGCGGTAAATATGGATACTTCGAGATAGCTCACAGAGGCACCATTTTTTTAGATGAAATCGGCGAGCTAAGCCAGCCGTTTCAAAGCAAGCTGCTGCGGGTGATCCAAGAAAGACAGCTGGTGCATGTCGGAGGCAACAAAGTTATCAACTTCGACGCCCGTATAATCGCGGCGACTAACCGCAACCTATGGGATTTGGTGCAGCAAAAGAAATTCCGCGAAGATTTATACTATAGGCTGGCTGTTTTAGAATTAGAAATCCCTCCGCTCCGCCAGCGTCAAGAAGATATATTCCCCATGTTCCTCCAGTTTGTCTCCGTACGCAACAGCCTTCTCGCTGTACAGATGGAAAAGCAAAAAGCTGCTTTGGAAAAATTATTATGCTCGCATAGTTGGCCCGGGAACGTTCGTGAACTGGAAAATTTTGTGAAAACTATATTGGCTGTTTGGGAGCCGGAAGAGCCGTACAGCGTCCTTTTAGGGCTGATTCAGCAGGAAATGCAGCGACGCTGCTTACGTACAAAAACGCAGCCGGTCGCTATTCAATCAACTCATCGATTAAAAGACGAGGAATTCAGACAAATTCAGGCCGCGCTTCTAGAGACGAAAGGCAATTACACAAAGGCCGCCGCTTTATTGGGAATCAGCCGCGTTACTCTTTGGCGCAAACTGCAGAGTAGATCGAAAAGTAACACAACGGGCAATGGAGAGGCCGCGCCGGCTAACTAGACGCTGCATATCGGTAAATTGATAAACGCACCAGTTTGATGCCAATATTTTCGCAAAAAAATGTACGGGAGCAACAAAGTTTAAATCTGTTGCTCCCGTACCGAGTAATGTTGACGTTACCGCCTGAGGGTTCTATTTCACAGCTTTTCCCTTCACCGCACCCAGAGATAGAAAATCGTCTCCGTTCCCTCTACCGCTTCGCCGTGCGCGTCGAAGCACTGCGTCGTCACGGTGTAGAGGCTTTTGCCTTCGCGCTTCGGCAGACGCAGCGTGCGGCGGAATTCGTACAGCGAGGGCGAGGCGGCGTCGGGCGCGGCGGCGTCGTAGAAGCGTTCGAGGCCGACGGGGAATTCGTCGATTACCACTTCGCCGCGGCTGATTTCCTCGGCGCGCAGGCGCAGCGTTTTTATCCTGTTTTTAATCGTATATGTGCCGTCGTCGTTCGGCTCGACCTCGGAGAGCATCGGCTGGATGGGCGTCACGACGCCGTAGAGCGTTACGGCCTCGCCGGGGCGGAAGGCGACGGAGTTGTAAACGTTCCAGTCTACGCGGCCAGCGTTTTCGCGCGGGAAGTATTTTTCTGGCCTCTCGCCGATCTCCGCGCGCGAGAAGCGCAGCCGCTCGCCCTCCTGGAGCCGCACCAGCTCCCCTTCGCGGCGCGCCTCGCCGCCGCGTTCTTCGTATGCCAGCGACGGCTCGCCGATGTCGTAAACGTAGAAGAGCACCTCGTCGCTGCGGAACATCCGCCCGTCGAAGGCGATGCGCCCGAGCTCCACGCTCTGCGAGGCGCTGCTCTCCGAGATGTTGTAAATCACGGCGTGGACGAAGCCGGAGGAATATTCCAGCGCGTCGTTCGCGCGCCAGCGGACAGGTATCTCGCACGGCGCGGGCAGGCCGGCGTTCCAGTATCCGGGGAACGGGTCGAGATACATGCGCCAGCCGCGCTCGCGCGCGAGCGCCGAGGCCTTGGCGAAATGCTCCGGCGGCGAGAAGCGCGTCAGAATTTTGTCCGGCACGGAGCCGAGCATGACATCCTTATAGACCTCGGCGACGACGCGCCCCTCGTGCAGCGCGAGGGCCGTGACGCGGAAGTAGTTCCATTCGAGGTCCGTGTCGTAAATTTTAGAATAATCGCCGTCGTATTCCTTCGTCGCGCCGCCCTGCACGAGCGCCGCGTAGCGCTCCTCCGTCACGGCGGCCTTGACGCGCGGGTCGCGGAACGACGCTGGCGCTTCGGCGCGGAAGACGAGCTCCGGCGGCGGCGAGGCCGCAAGCTCCTCGCGCGTGAGCTTCACCCACGGCGCGATTCCCGCGCAGTCGAAGAGTATGTCGCGCGGCTCCGTCACGCCGCTTTTGCCGACGCGGCTTTCGACGACGCGCACCGGCCTGCGTATTCCGTCGCGCATCTCGCCCGCGTCCGCGACCTCGACGCGGATGTCGAGCGGCATTTCCGCCGCGGGCACGCCCTCGCGGTCTATGCGCCCCGCGACGTAGAAGTCGCGCCCCGATTCGAGCACCGTTTCCGTCACAGACGGAATATCTATCGTAAGCCTGACGGCCTCCGCTCCGCGCGGAAGCGCGAAGCCCGCGAGACAAAGCAGAAACGCCGCCGCGGCGGTAAATTTACGAGCGCGCTTCATGCGACGCGCCTCCTTCCGAAAGTTACTGACACGCCATTATTATAGCGGAGAGCGCGCGGCGGCGCGCGTGCGGCGCAAAATTCGGACCTCTCGCGCTTTTGCTGCTTCACGCTATAATTTAAGACGGCAAGAAAATTCTGCGCGAATACCGCGCGAGGGGGAGAAATTTCCGATGATAGAGGATTTCACATATTACACGCCGACGAAGGTAGTGTTCGGACGCGGCGCTGAAAATAAGACCGGGGAGCTCGTCGCCGGACTCGGCTGCAAAAAGACGCTGCTCCACTACGGCGGCGGCAGCGCCGAGCGCACGGGGCTGCTCGGCAGAATACGCGATTCGCTGCGCGAGGCTGGCGTCAGCTTCGTCGAGCTCGGCGGCGTCGTGCCGAACCCGCGCCTTTCGCTTGTCAACGAAGGGATAGAGCTCTGCCGCCGCGAGGGCGTAGACTTCATCCTCGCCGTCGGCGGAGGCAGCGTCATAGACTCGGCGAAGGCGATAGCCTACGGCGTCGCAGACGAAGAGCGCGGCGACGTCTGGGACTTCTACGCGCGCATCCGCGTGCCGCGCGCCTGTCTGCCCGTCGGCTCCGTCCTCACCATAGCCGCGGCCGGCAGCGAAATGAGCTGCTCCTCCGTAATAACCGACGAAGCGACCGAAACGAAGCGCGGCTACGGCAACGACCTCTGCCGCCCGAAATTCGCCATCATGAACCCCGAGCTGACGATGACCCTGCCCGCGTACCAGACGGCCTGCGGCTGCGTGGACATCCTCATGCACACGATGGAGCGCTGGTTCGGCGGCGGCGGACGCATGGAGCTCACCGACGGCATAGCCGCGGCGCTCATGCGCACAGTTATCAGGAACGCGAAAATACTTGTGTCCGAGCCCGAAAACTACGACGCGCGCGCCGAAGTCATGTGGGCGGGCAGCCTCTCGCACAACGGCCTCACCGGCTGCGGCACCGACGGCGGCGACTGGGCGACGCACCAGCTCGAGCACGAGATAGGCGCGCTCTTCGACGTGGCGCACGGCGCGGGCCTCGCCGCGGTCTGGGGAAGCTGGGCGCGCTACGTCTATAAAGAGAACCCCGCGCGCTTCGCGCAGTTTGCGACGGAAGTCATGGGCCTGCAGCCCGCCGCGACGGACGAAGAAACGGCGCTCGCAGGCATCGCAGCGATGGAAGAGTTCTACCGCGAGCTGAAAATGCCCGTCACGATACGCGAGCTCGGCATCGAGCCCACCGGCGCGCAGCTCAAGGAAATGGCTGAAAAATGCGCCTCGAAATTCGAAAACGGCGCGGCCGGCACGATGAAGAAGCTCTCCGCCGAGGATATGGAGAAGATATTTAGGGCGGCGATGTAGAAAAAACGCTCCGTCCGTTCCGTAATGCCGGGGCGGACGGAGCGTTACATCCCCTGCGTAAACGGATCCGTTATCACAATGATGTTGTCGAAGTCCGGCGGCGTGTGCTCTCCGGCGAAGGCGGAGGGGCAGGCTTTGCGCGCTATGTTCGCGCTCGCGTTCAAGTCGGCGTGGATGTATGTTCCGTCCGCCGTTCTGTATTTGTCCTGCGTCACTCGTTTGCCGGAGAAAACGGCCTCTATGATGCCGCTGTTCGCCGACGGTATCGCGTCGCCGTCCGGGAACGAGGCGAGCGACGTGTACACCTCGTCCACCGCGACGAACTGGATGCCCGAGGCGGCGGCTTTTCTGCGTATTTTATCAATCAGTACGGCGGAGATGAAATTATAGACGCTCGCGTAAAAGCTCGCGTTGCTCTTCGTGTCGATTCGCACCAGTTGTCTGCGCAGCGCGGCGGTCCCGCAGAAAATCGTGCCAGTTTCCACGCGCGCGCACCAGTCGATTATGATTTTCGCAGCCATGTCGAGCGTGCGGTGGATTTCGCGAGTGTTCAGGAGCGCGGCGGCCTTGCTCCTTTCCACCGCGATTATGTGCGGCTTTACGCGGGGCAGTCCGCGCATTTGTTTTATTTCGTTCCGCAGCCGCGAGAGTTCGCCGCTCAGCATTTCCTTCTTGAGCAGGAAGCACGGTTCGCCTACGTTGTTCGTAATCGCGGCCAAATTGTCCGTTCCCGTGTCGATTGCGCAGACGCGCAGCGCGTTCGGGAGCGATTCGTCCCATTCGACGCGAAGCGCGGAGCCCGCCGCGTTCTGTTCCGCCGCGGCGGAGCGGCAGTCCGCGACGGGGGTCTCATAGGAGGCTGCGCCGTCGTTTTTTGACGTAGGAGGGGAAAGCTCTTTCTCAAAGGCGAGAATAAGCTCAAAGCCGCCGCCTTTCGGAGTTATCGTCACCTGCGCCAGCTGTCCCGGCGCGTCTGCGCCGCTGATATCGAAGCGCCGTTTCCTCTTCGCGAGCGGCAGGCTTATGCGGCGTGCCTCTTCGCCGTTTCTTCGTTTCCATGCGTGATATGCGCATTCGTCCCTGTGTATTGTGACGGAGCGGCGGCCTCCGCGCTTTGCCTCTTTGGGCGGCTGCGGCTTGATTTGCGATTTTTTCTTGCTTTTCTCGTAAGCCTCGATCGCTTTGCGGTAATTGCGTACCGCCGCGGCGGCGTTCTTCACTATGTACCGCGCCGAGCTGCGCGGCAGAAACGGGAAAACATATTCCTCACAGCCTATGGCGGACAAAAAGTCGTTCATGAAGACAGAGTCGAGGAATACCGCCGGGCTGACGACGAACCACGGCTCGCTTCTGATTATTGGAAGAACGGCCATAAGCTCGTTCCACACGCGCCGTTCCGCGGCGGTCATTACGCTCTCGCGCTTTCCGCACATAGCCGCGCCGTGCGTGATTCGGGACAGCGCCGCGTTCCACAGCGCGCCCGCGGCCTTCGTCAGCCTGTCGCAGTATTTATATAGCTTATGGCCTTCGTTGATTTCTATCCTGACGCTCTGCGCCATCGCTTCCGCCGCTCCTGTGTGTCTGCGTTAGTATACTTTAAGTATATTGTCAAAGCTTGATAAAAACAATAGCATCAAACGTTTTTCGCTTTCACCTTGCTTTTCCTTTTTATTATGCCTGCGCACAACCGCAAATTTTCTGAAATCATTGCTAAATGCGCCGTTTGTGACTATCATAATCATGTGGCCGGACGTTTTCGGCCGGAAGGGAGAGTGCGCCAGATGACGTGATTTGCCGGTGCCGGCTCGTGTAACGGGTCTGTCGTCTGCCGCGGCGCGCTCTCGCATATTTTCCCCCTTTATTTGTAAGCGAAGGACGAATCGCCAGCTTCTGCGTACGTCCGCGCGCTTGGAGGCGCGAAGATGCCGCCGCTGCCGTATTGTGCGCGGCAGTCCCGCCCGTGCGTTTCGTCCGTTGATTTTCGATTTTATATTCCGAACATAATTGGAGGTAAAAGCAAATGGATCGTCTGCTTATGTCAAAGAACGGCCCGGCGGTTGCGGGGCTGGTTTTGGGCGTAATAGCCGCCTTTCTCGTAAAATTCGGCAACCCGGGCAACATGGGTTTCTGCGTCGCCTGCTTCACGCGCGACATCGCGGGAGCCTTCGGGCTGCACCGCGCCGCGATAGTCCAGTATCTGCGCCCCGAAATCGCGGGCTTCATCCTCGGGGCCTTCGGTTCGGCGCTCGCCTTTTCTGAGTACAGGCCGCGCGGCGGCTCGTCGCCGATGGTGCGCTTCGCGCTCGGTTTCTTCGCTATGATCGGCGCGCTCGTATTCCTCGGCTGCCCGTGGCGCGCCTATCTGCGTCTCGCGGGCGGCGACTGGAACGCAGTCGCCGGTATCGCCGGACTCATCGTCGGCATAGCCATCGGCGTATGGTTCCTCTACGGCGGATTCAGCCTCGGGCCGTCGCGCCCGACGCCAAAGGCCGCGGGGCTCATAATGCCGCTTTTCGCCGCCGCGATACTTATTCTGCTCTTCGTCCGCCCGCTGCTCGGCCCGAAGGGAACTGGGCCGATATTCTTCTCAGAGAGCGGCCCGGGCGCGGCCCACGCACCGATACTGATTTCGCTCGCCGCCGGGCTTGTGGTCGGATGGCTCGCGCAGCGCACGCGCTTCTGCACGATAGGCGCGGTTCGCGACCTTATCATGATAAGGGACTGCCACCTGTTCAAAGGCATCGCGGCTTTCATAGTCGCGGCTTTTGTGACGAACTTCGCGCTCGGACAGTTCAAGCCCGGATTTGAGGGCCAGCCCGTAGCGCATACGATGCAGCTGTGGAACTTCCTCGGCATGGTGCTCTCCGGTCTCGCTTTCACGCTCGCGGGCGGCTGCCCCGGCCGTATGCTGATCATGTCCGGCGAGGGCGACTCCGACGCGGGCAGCTTCGTCATGGGAATGCTGGTCGGCGCGGCTTTCGCGCACAACTTCTCGCTCGCGAGCTCCGGCACCGGAATCGGCGCTTTCGGCATACCCGCGACGATAACGGGGCTCGTCTTCTGCCTCGCCGTCGGCTTCGCTTTCAAACACAGAATGAACTAGGAGGCGTGTAATTATGGATAAAATCACAGTGGACGCGCGCGGCCTCTCCTGCCCGCAGCCCGTCATCGAAACAAAAAGGGTGCTCGACAAGCACAGCTCCGGCGTCGTCGAGATCCTCGTGGACACCGTCACCTCGCGCGAGAACGTCATGCGCTTCGCGCAGAACGCCGGCTGGAAGACGGAATGGAAGGAGCAGGACGGCGGCTACGCCGTCACCGCGACGAAGTAACGCGCGCGCGTTTTACGCACGGGAACGCCGCACGGCAGTCATTCAGTACGCATAACGGAACGGCGGGCTCATTGCGGGCCCGCCGTTTTTATTGCGCCTGCAAGTATTGTCTATCGTGACGACAAGAGTTCCCGCATTTTGTTGAAAATCTCAGGCGTGTAATATTCGCTGGGCATTAGTTTATCATAGGACATCCGCGCACCGGTCAGATGGTTAATGGCGACGACCATTCTGCCGTTTGCGTCGCGGGTCCACGCGTTGCGCTTCTTTTTGCCATCCTTGTCTATGTCAACGGAGTCCCACAGCTTGCTCACTTTCATGACGTCCGTTCCACGGTCCTTTTCAAATTTGCAGAACCTTTTCGTCGTTTTTTTGCCGACCAGAAAGACGATTTTCGCCTTGCTGCTGTAGAATATTTCTCTTGAAAAATTATCCTCCCAGCAATCTTTCCATAAGTCTTTTGGAATTTTGCCCTCTGTTGCGGATTTGAATGGAACCATCTCCATACTGAGGATACGGCTGAATATCTCCCGCCGTACCGATTCGTCCGCCGTTTTCTCGTCAAGTTCCATGCCGAGGATATTTGCGGCTATTTTCATCATCACATTCCAGTATTTGACGCCTCTTATGCGGCACGGGCCGACGCCGCCGTCTCCGTTGTTTCTAAACTCATAAACGCCGGGAAGGAGCGACTTTGTGTATGGGTTCTCTTGAAATCGCCTGATGAAGAACTGTCTTACCTCTTCGCGCGATAAATAATCGGCCCGCTCGGCGTCTGTGACAGGCGAGTAAGCAAATCTCATCTCGCCGGACGTTTTGTCTCTGCCTATATAACGCGGGAACTTCTCAAAAACGTTAATGCCGGGGTTGGAGGAGAGAAACAGTATATCGGCTTTCTCCAAGTCTCCGTTCCACGGCTCCGGCACCTGATACCCCTGTTCCGCCGGCTTCAGCGATTCCATCGGCCGGCCATTTTTCTTCCCCGGCTGCAAATACTTATTATATTGGCTGGCGGCCATTTTGCTCAGACGGTCGTCTTCATTGTATTCCACGCCGTTTTCGATAAGGCCGTCCCAGATTTTATAAATTTTTTCGTCGAACAATATCTTGTCCATGTATTCCAGCGCACGGTCCAACATTGTTGACTATGCCTTCTTATGTACCGAAAATTCCAGTTGCTTGGATTTAGATTATACAGCATACAGCGACGCGGCGTAACGTCGTCAGACGCGGTAGACACAAAGCGCCGCGCCGGCGCAAATTGCGCGGCGCGGCGTATGTTTTATGGCTGCGTCGTATTGTTCTGCCTACCCGCAGCGTCTTTCCGCGAAGAGCTTCGCTATTATGCCGTCGACTAAGCCTACCTGCGGGACTATGAGGTTCGGCGCGCCGCAGAGCTTGCTGATGGTGAGGAAGATTTTCAGCGCGGGGATGATTACGTCGGCGCGGTATGGGTTGAGCTTGAAGTTCTTGATGCGCTCCTCGAAGGTCATTTTTTTGAGCATGTCGTAGAGCATTTTGAGCTCGATGTAGCTGACGGGCTCGCCCTCGCGTTTGTTGAGGAGCTTCTGCGCTTTGTTGATGTTGCCGCCGGAGGCTATTATGCGCTGTATCGAGTATTTGCCTCCGATTTCGCGCAGCGCGGCTTTGAAGTCGTCTTTTTCCTCGCTCGAGACGGCCTTGTTGAGCAGGCGGACTGTGCCGAGCGGGAAGGAGTAGGACTCCGCGACGCGACCCTCGGCGTAGACTACGACCTCGGTGCTGCCGCCGCCGACGTCGACGTGCAGCGAGTTCTTCCCGCCGCCGCAACCGGCCGAGGCTATGAAGGGCTGCGCCGCGGCGTAGATTATCTCGGCCTCGGTTTCGCCGGTGATTATCTCGACGTCGATGCCGCTTTTTTCTTTTATCTCGGCGAGCACCTCGGGGCCGTTTTTCGCGTCGCGCATGGCGCTGGTCGCGCAGGCGCGGTAGGCGTGTACGCCGAAGGCCTTCATCAGGTGCTCGAACGACTGCATCGCCTCGCAGAGCCGCGCGCGGCGCTCCGGGCTTATCGTGCCGCTCGTGAAGGCGTCCTCGCCGAGGCGCACGGGGACGCGCAGGAAGGCGACCTTGCGGCACTTTTTGTCCGAATCCTCTTCGATGTTGCTTATCAGGAACCTCACGGCGTTGCTTCCTATGTCTATCGCCGCGATGGTGTTCATGTTCTTCATTACTGTTCGCTCTCTTCCTCCGCCGCTTTTTTGTAGAATTCGTGGAGCGCGAGCTGCGAGCGGCATTTTTCGCTTCCGCCGTTCCCCGCGGAATACCGGTTCTCGCCGAAGACGGCCATGTCGCGCGCCTTGACGTTGTCGTTCCACTGGAGCTCGAAGACTCTGCGGAGCTGCTCGCGTATCGCCTCGTCGTAGACGGGCGTGCCTACCTCTATGCGGCGGCTGAGGTTTCTCGTCATCCAGTCCGCGCTCATTATGAATATTTTCTCGCGGCCTCCGCTGCAGAATATCGCCATGCGCGCGTGCTCGAGGTAGATGTCGATGATGCTTATCACGCGGATGTTCTCGCTCTGCCCCGGCACCCCGGGCTGGAGGCAGCAGGCCCCGCGCACGATGAGGCTTATCTTCACGCCGGCGCGGCTCGCCTTGTAGAGCAAGTTTATCATATCCTCGTCGGTGAGGCTGTTGAATTTCGCCTTGATGTAGGCCTCTTTGCCTTTCTTCGCGTTCTTTATCTCGTCTTCGACAAGCTTCTCGAAGGTGTGCCTCATGTTGTAGGGCGCGACGAGCAGCTCGCGGCATTCGAGCGGCCTGTGCGCCGCTATGAAGTCGAAGACGCCGCGCGCGTCGGCGACTATCTCGCGGCGGCAGGTGAGCAGGCCGAAGTCGGAGTATATCTTCGCCGTCGATTCGTTGAAGTTGCCCGTGCCGACGTAGGCGTAGCCGCGCGTTCCGCCGCGCTCGCGCCGCTCGACGAGTATCAGCTTGCAGTGGATCTTTAGCCCCGCGACGCCGTCGATGACGCGCACGCCCGCGCGCTGGAGTATGTCCGCGTATTCTATATTCTGCCCTTCGTCGAAGCGCGCCAGCAGCTCCATGACGACGGTGACGTTCTTGCCGTTCTTCGCCGCGCCGATGAGCGCGTTGATGACCTTCGAGTGCTCCGCCGTGCGGTAGAGCGTGATGAAGATGCTCTCTACCTTCGGGTCTATCGCAGCCTCGCGAAGGAAGTCTATCACGTGGTTGAAGGTGTGGTACGGGAAATGCAGCATGATGTCGCGCCTCGCTACGACCTCGAGGATGCTCGCGAAGGGCTTGATGAGCGGATGGCGCAGCTGCGCCGGCAGCTTCTCCTCGAGCTGCGGCGCGACGCGCGGAAACTTCATCAGGTCGCGCTTCAGGTGGTAGCGGCGGCCCGGGTCGAGCGAGGGGCCGTGGCCCTTCTTCACCGTGAGCTTGCTGACGATGAGCTGAAGCAGGTCCGCGGGCATGTCCTTGTCGTAGATTATGCGCACGGGGTCGCCGAAGTTGCGGTTCTCGATGCCCTCCTCCATCTTCTCCATCAGGCTTTTCGATATGTCGTCGTCCATGTCTATCTGCGCGTCGCGCACCACGCGCAGCGTATGCGCGCTGATATCGTCGTACTTGAACATGAAGAAAATCTCGCGCAGGCAGAAGCGTATTATATCGTCGAGATAAATTATGTCGCGGCGGCCCGGCGCGGAGGGCGGCAGCTCGACGAAGCGCGGGCAGGCGCTGCTGACGGGAATCTGCACTATCGCGTAGCGCGTGCTCTGCGCAGACTCGCCGGTCATCTTGACGCCGAGGTAAATCGCGCCGTCGCTGAGGAAGGGCATCTTCATCGTCTTGCGCACGAGGAAGGGCACGATGCGCTCGCTGACCACCGACGCGTAATAGTCGATGCAGAACCTCGCCTGCTCCTCCGTCAGCTGCGTCTCCTTCACGACGTTTATGCCGATTTCCGCCATCTCTTTGAGAATAGCGTCGTAGGTCGCGTCGAACTTCTCCTGCGACTCCGCCATGCGCGCGTAAAGCTGCGGCAGGACCTCCACAGCCTCGCGGCGCTTGGCCTGCTGCGACGGCTTCAGCCCGCGGAGCTGGCTCAGCCGTATCAGCTTCGCGACGCGCACCTTTATAAACTCGTCCTGATTGTTCGAAAAAATGCCGAGGAAGCGCAGCCTCTGCATCAGCGGCACGCTCCTGTCCTGCGCCTCCTGAAGCACCCGGTCGTTGAAAACAAGCCAGCTCAGCTCTCTGTTGTTCATAATCATATCGTCGTCCCCCGTCGCTAGGTTCGTCAAAATTATCATATTCCGACTACATACTACCGCGAAAACGCGGAAGCGCGGCGCTTTTCGCCGAAATCCAACGTTACAGTTTTGTAAAGAAAAAGCGCGGCGGCACGAGGCGTTTCCTGATGGATATTACAGAGCTGCGAACTTAGCGCAAAGCGTTCCGGCACAAAAAATCTGCCCGCGTGAGGTCGGCGCGGGCAGAAGTTTCATAATGCATGACGGCGCGCAGTACGTGCGCAGCCTTTACCTCTCCGCCATCGTCAGCGTGAAGACGCTGCCTTTGCCGGGCTCGCTTTCGGCGGTTACGCGCGCGCTGTGGAGGCCGGCTATTTGTTTGACTAGCGAGAGGCCGAGGCCCAGGCCGCCGCTTGAGCGCGATTTGTCGGAGCGGTAGAAGCGCTGCCAGATTTTCGGCAGCTCCTCGGGCGGTATGCCCGCGCCGTCGTCGATGACGGCGAGCTTTATATTTCCGTCCTCGCGGCGCAGCGTCACGCGGACTTTGCCGCCGCCGTATTTGAAGGCGTTTTCGACGAGGTTCTCGATGAGGCGGCTCATCAGCGCCACGTCGAGCTCGGCGTAGATTTCCGGCTCTATCTCCGAGGACAGCTCGGCGTCGGGATGCACGGAGGACATTTCGCGGCAGACGACGGAGGCGAGCTCGCTCAGGTCGGCGCGCTCGAACTGCGCCTTTACCGTGCCCTGCTCGAGGCGCGTAATGTTGAGCAGGCGGCTGATGAGGCGCGACATTTTCTGCGCCTGGCGGTCTATCGCGGATATTCCCTTTTTGTAGTCTTTTTCGGTCAGCCCCTCTTTTTCGAGCGCGGAGCACTGCGCGAGGATGACGGCGGTCGGCGTGCGCAGCTCGTGCGAGGCGTCGGAGGCGAATTGTTTTTCGGATTCAAACGAGGCTTCGAGGCGCGCGAGCATTCTGTCGAAGGCCGCGGCTATTCTGTGTATCTCGTCGTCCTTCGGCGGCAGGCCGATGCGCGCGGAGAGGTCGCTGCCTTCGTTTATCGCGTCGGCGGCGGCTATCATGCGGTCTATCGGGCGGAAGGCGCGGCGCACTATGAAGTACCCGCCAGCCGCGCCTATGAGCACGAGCACAGGCAGGATGACGAACGAGAGCCGCGCCATCGAGGAGAAGAACACCTCGGCCTCCTCAGCGGTCGTGACGCCGCGCACCCACAGCGCGCCGCCGGAAATCGGGAGGTCGCAGATGTAGAAGCGCTGCCCGCCGCCGCTGACGAGCCTCGGCGGCCCCGCGGCGAAGGGCTCTCCCGCGCCGAGCCCGTCGGGCATGACGCCGGTGAGCAGCCGCCCTTCGCCGGTGTAGACGGCGCAGCGGCTTCCGAAGATGTTCGGGGAGAAGTCGTCGTCGAGCTCGAATTTCTCGCTTCTTTCGTCGCGGTAATATTCGACGGCTCCGGCGTTCACCTGCACGGCGCGCGAGAGGTTCGCCTTCGCTATGCCCTCGAGCATCGTGCCGCCGAGCGCAACGATGAAGCCGAGCGCCGCTGCCGTGACGAGCAGCATCAGCGCCGTGAACCACGCGGTGACGCGCGCCTTGACGGAGAGGCGGAGCGCCATGCTATTCCGGCTCCTTTATCATCCAGCCAGCGCCGCGCACGGTGTGGATCAGCTTCTGCTCGAAGCCGTCGTCTATCTTGCGGCGCAGGTAGCTTATATATACGTCTACGACGTTGGAGCCGCCCTCGTAGTCGTAGTTCCACGCGTTGTTCTCTATTTTTTCGCGCGAGACGGCCGCGCCCTTGCTGCGCATGAGGTATTCGAGTATCGCGAACTCCTTCGCGGAGAGGCTTATCTCGCGCCCGCCGCGCGAGACCCTGCGCGACGCGGTGTCGAGCGTCAGGTCGCCCGCGGTGAGCGTCGCGCTCTTTGCCTGCGAATATTTGCGCGTGATGGCGCGCAGCCGCGCGAGCAGCTCCGGAAAGGCGAAGGGCTTTACCAGATAGTCGTCCGCGCCGTCGTCGAGGCCCGCGACGCGGTCGTCCACGCCGTCGAGCGCCGTGAGGAATAGCACGGGCGTCGATATCCCCTGCGCGCGCAGCTCGCGCACCACTTCGCGCCCGCTTTTGACGGGCATCAGTATGTCGAGCACCGCGGCGTCGTAAACGGCGCATTCCAGGAAATCGAGCGCCTCGCCGCCGTCGTAGCAGCGGTCTACGCTGTACCCGGCGTCCTCGAGCGCCTCCGATATGAGCCTGTTCAAATCCTTTTCGTCTTCCGCGACAAGTATCCTCATCTTACCGCTCCTTCCGCGCAGCCTTCGTCTCTATTATATGCGCCGCGGGCGAACCGCGCGCCGTCCGGACGATACGAAAAGAGCCGGCGAAGCGCCGGCTCCCGTTCGTCCCGTCCGCGGGCTAGTCTATCTCCCAGCCCACTACCTCGCCGGTCACGGCGTTGATCTCGAACTCGTACTCGCGGAAGTTGTAGAAAATCTCTCCCTCGTAGAGCTGCATGCCGTCGTCGTAGTCGAGCTTCAGCTCGCGCACGTGCTCTGGCTTCGCTCCGGGCACCCTCGAAAGCGCTATCTGTATCGCCTTCTGCTCGCCTATCAGTCCCTGCCCGGGCTGTCCAGGCTGGCCTCCGTTCTGGAACGGGGCGGCCGCGTGGGTCTCGCGCGAGAACTTGCGGACCGTGCCGTCCGCCGCGTCTATCTCGTAGTCGTACTCTACGTTGCCGACGAAGAACTCAAGCTCGTACTCCGTGCGTCCGAAGTCCCTGTCGAGCTTCATCTTCGTGAAGTTCGCCTGCTGCGCCGTGACGCCCGCGTGCTTGAGCGCTATTTCCTTCGCCTGCGCCTCGGTGATCTGCGCCGCGTTCGCCGCCGCCGTGATTCCGAAAATTACCGTAAGTACCGCCATTATCCCTATGAACTTCTTCATTCCGTTTCCTCCTTGTATTCTCTCGATTTCGTCTCTGAAATCTTTCTGAGATAAGTATAGTTCGCGATTATTAGAATAACATTAAAAAAGCGCGCCGCTCGGAAAATTTCTCCGCGGCGCGCAAAATTTCGGCTAGAGCAGGCTTTCGAGGAATTTTTCGCCCTCTTCGCCGCCGTCGGGAATTTCCCCGCGCGTCAGGGCTTTCACGATTTTCCCCTCGCTCATGACGAAGAAGCGCGCGGCGAGGCGCAGAGCCTGCGGCAGGCTGTGGGAGACCATTATTATCGGGATGGTTTCGCGCAGTTCTTCGAGCAGGGTTTCGATGGTGTCCGCAGAGCGGCGGTCGAGCGATGCGGTGGGTTCGTCAAGGAGCAGGATGTCCGGTTCGAGCGCCAATGTGCGCGCGAGGCACATCCTCTGCTGTTGTCCGCCCGAGAAGCCGGAGGCGGCGTCGTTGAGGCGGTCCTTGACCTCGTCCCAGAGTCCGGCGCGGCGCAGGCTCTGCTCCATGCGTTCCTCGGCTTCGCGCTTTCCCATGCCGAGCGTCAGCTCGAGCGGCAGCGTGATGTTTTTGCGCAGCGAGAGCGGCAGCGGGTTCGGCACCTGAAAGACCATCCCTGCCCTGCGGCGCACCGCCGCGGGCTCGGGCGCGGAATCGCCGTAGATTTCCGTCATTTTCCCGTTTATCAGCAGCTTCACGCTTCCGCTTCCGTCGTAATCGTCGAAGCACTCGTTGAGCCTGTTGAGCGAGCGCAGCAGCGTCGATTTGCCGGAGCCGGAACGCCCGAGCAGCACCGTGATGCCGCGGAGCGGAAAGTCCGCCGTTATTCCGTGGAGCACCTCCGCGCCACCGAACGATACGCGCAGGTCCTTTATTTCAGCGCAGTTTTCCAATTTTCGTCACCTTATACCCTTCCAGCGGCGTTCCATGCTTCTCTGGCAGAGCCATGCCGCGCCCATCAGCGCAGCGGAGAGCAGAAGCAGCACCAGCGCAGCGCCGAAGCCGCGCAGCAGCTCGTTTTCGTCCATATACTGCGCCGCCGTGTAATATATGAGAAAAGGCAGGGCCTCGAACTTCGCGCCGAGCCCGGCCGGCATTCCGGAATTTACGACCACGCCCGTCAGCATTATGACCGCCGTATCCTCGGCGGCGCGCCCCATCGCCAGCATGAGGCCGCCCAAGATCCCGCGCGCGGCGGCTGGTACGAGCAGGCGGCGCAGTATCTGCCCTTCGGAGAATCCCAGCGCCGCGCCGGTGAAATAAAGCGACGGCGGCAGGCTTTCGACCGAGGAGCGCGTGCTGACGACGAGCGAAGGCATGACGAGCAGGGCCATGCAGAAAGCAGCGAGGAAGATGCAGGTCGTCGCCTCCGGCGCGAATGTGCGGCGCAGCGCGAGTATGAGGACGAAGCCGAAGAGCCCCATGACTATTGACGGCACGCTCGCGAGCAGATCGACCGCGAGCGAAAGGCGCTCCTTCATTTTGCCCTCGGCGAAGCGCGCGAGGTACAGCCCGAAACATACCCCGGGAAGCGCCGCCATGAGCGTGGTCAGAGCGACGAGGCAGAGCGTCCCGGCGAGCGCGGGCCATATCCCGTCCCAGACCGGGCGCAGGCCGAGAATCGCGTCGAGCGCCGGAGTGTCTCCGAAGAAAAGCTTCGGCCCGAGCACCGGCAGCCCGCGGCTCACGATGAAGAATATCAGCGCCCCGCAGCATCCGACGACGTACGCCGCTCCAGCGTAAGCCAGGATTTTACACAGAATCAGCTTCGCTTTCATAGTTTTTTGCTCCGTTTTATCGCGCGGAAGACGAGGTTCGCCCCAGCTGAGAGCGCGAGAAGCACGCCGCCCGCGGCGAACAGCGAATAGTATGCCGTGCCGCCGACGTCCGACGAAAGCACGAGGCCGATGTGCGCCGTCAGCGTCCGTATCGCGTTAAGCGGCGAGGTCGGATACTGCACGGCGTTGCCCGCGAGCATCGTAGGAATCATCGTGTCGCCCGCCGCGCGTCCGAAGCCGAGCAACGCCGCGCCCCAGAGCCATTCCCTGCACGAGGGCAGCACGACGAAGACGAGGTGCTCCGCGCGCGAGAAGCCGAGCGACGCGGCGGTGAGGCCGCTTTCGCGCACGGCCTGCTCGACAGCGCCGTCCATGACGAGCACCATCGTCGGGGTTATCAATAAAGCCAATATCAGCGTGGCGGTGAACCACGAAAGCCCCGAGCCGCCGAAGCCGTTTCGGACGATCGGGACGAGAAGAAAGACGGAGGCGAAGCCGTAGACGACGGTCGGAATCGCCGTCATCACGCGCAGCAGCGAGAGAAGCAGCGCGCCGCCGCGCTTTCCGCCGAAGCCGTGGATGTAGCAGACGCAGCCGAACGATACGAGCCAGCCGAGCGCGAGCGACGATAGCGAGAGCGCCGCCGTCGCCGCCATCACGGGCAGGATGCCGAACTGTTTGCTCTCCGGGTGCCAGACGGAGGTGAAGAGCCCGCGCCCGCCCATGAAGAAGCCGTCGGCGGCGCAGACGATGATAAAGACGAAAACGCATGAGAGCAGCGCCGTCACGTAGACGGCGGAGGCCTTCAGCAGAAACGGGGATTTGGAAGAGCTGCGCATGGCGTGCGGAAAGAAAAGGCGAAGCGCCGGAATTTCGGCGCCCCGCCGGATTTCGTTACTTCTTCGGGATGGGGATGTAGCCGCAATCGGCGATGATCTCCGCGCCCTCGGGCGAGTAGATGTAGTCGATGAAGAGCGCCGTCAGCCCCTGCGGGTCGCCCTTCGTGTTCATGAAGAGGTCGCGCACGACGGTGTAGCTTCCGTTCGCGGCGTTCTCCTGCGTCGCGGTCATGCCCTCGAGCTTCGGAGCCTTCACGGACTCGTCGATGTGGCCGATGCCGACGTAGCCGATGGCGTTCGTGTCCTTCGCGACGGCGGTCTTCATGGCGCCGTTCGAGTTCACGACGTTCGCGGAGGCCGCGACCTCGCCGCCCTTGATGGCCTTGTCGGTGAAGACCTCGCGCGTGCCGCTGCCGTCCTCACGGACGTAGAGGTTTATCTTCGCGTCCGCGCCGCCGACTTCCTTCCAGTTCGTAATCTTGCCCGCGTAGATGTCCGCGACCTGCGCGAAGGTCAGCTCGGCCACCGCGTTCGACGGATGCACGACAACCGCGACGCCGTCGATGGCGAACGGGAAGGTCTTAAGCCCGTACTTCTCGACCTCTTCGGCCTTCAGCGGGCGTCCCGTGTTTCCTATCTCGACGAGCCCTTCGCCGGCCTGCTTCACGCCGACGCCGGAGCCGCCGCCCGCGACGGTGATGCGGATGTCGGGATTAAGCGTCATTATGCGCTTCGCCGCCTCCTGCATGACGGGGATGTGCGCGGTGCCTCCCGCGATGTCCACTTCGCCCTTCTGCCCCTTGAAAACGTCGAGCGGAGCCGCGACGGCGGCCGAGGCGGCGAAGATGCACGCCAGCGCCGCGAGAGCAAACTTCTTCATTCTCATGACAACAGCACTCCTTTGATATATATAGTGTATTTTCCGCACGGCTGCAAAGCCGCGTTGCGGCAAACGTAAACAGCGCGCAAGTCACGCGCGCGCGGCGGGAATATAGGGCATGGGAAAAATTATCGGAGCGGAGTGCCGGCTAAATCAGACGAAAACGGCGAAAAAAGACGACGCCCGCGTCCGCACAATGCATCCCGTGCATTTTGCCGCCGCATGATCACGTCATCAATTCCCACCGTCCTTCGAGGTCGTTACATAAATCTTACATTAGACAAATATATCACATCCGCACCGCGAAAGCTTACGCCGTTCGCGGTTTCGTTCGGATAAAACGGATTTTTTAGTCGCGAGTACAAAAAGCGGCGCGCGGGCGGCGCAGCGAAAAACGAAAATTCCGCTTCGCGTCAAAACAACGCGCCAGCGTAGAACCCGTGACACGCTTATGGCTGTTTACGTTACGTGAAGTATGGCTAATCTCGTCATTCCGCGCCTGACGCGGCGGCCTGTCCGCGAAGCGGACATTCAGAAATTCCATAGGCCGCCGCTAATATCGGCGGCGTTTTCGCCGATGGACGCGGAATCTAGTGGCCCTAAACTCCCATGCGTCACGGTATTTAACGACTCTGGATGCCGCGTCGGTGCGCGGCATGACGAAATGGCCGTCTTTCGTGCAAAATTCAGTCGTGATAATGCGCGGCCTGTTCGGCCTCTTATGCGGTCCTCGCGCGTTCCGCCCCGCTTGCGGCCTCCGCGCTCATGTTATAGGATTTGCGCGGTGATTATAAAATGGAGAGAAACCTCACGACCGGCGGCGTCTTCAAAAATATCGTATATTTCTCGCTGCCGTACCTTTTATCCTACTTTTTGCAGACGCTCTACGGAATGGCGGACCTCTTCATCACGGGGCAGTTCCGCGGCGTCGCGGACATCACGGCAGTCGCGATAGGCTCGCAGGTCATGCACATGCTGACCGTCATGATAGTCGGCCTCGCGATGGGCTCGACCGTCGCGATAGGGCGCGCGGTCGGCGCGGGAGACCGCGGGCGCGCCGCCTGCGCTATAGGTAACACCGTCACGCTATTCATGGCGCTCTCGCTTGCGCTCACCGTCGTGCTCTTCGCGCTCGCGGATAAAATCGTCGCCGTCATGTCCACGCCGGCGGACGCGGTGGGCGGCACGGCGGCCTACCTCAAAATCTGCTTCGCGGGCGTCCCCTTTATCACCGCATACAACATAATCAGCTCGATATTCCGCGGCCTCGGCGACACGAAAAGCCCGATGTACTTCGTAGCCGCCGCCTGCGCCGCGAACATCATGCTCGACTATCTCTTCATCGGCGGCCTCGGCATGGGGCCGGAGGGCGCGGCGCTTGCGACGACGCTCTCGCAGGCGGCGAGCGTTGCGCTCGCGCTCTTCGTCGTAACGCGCCGCGAAAGCGGAATCTCCGTCTCGCGCGGCGACCTGCGGCCGAAGCGCGCCGTCATGGGGCAGATACTCAAAATCGGCGTCCCGATAACGCTTCAGGACGGCTTCATACAGATTTCCTTCATCATAATCACGATAATCGTCAACATGCGCGGCCTCGCCGACGCGGCCGCCGTCGGCATCGTCGAAAAGATGATGAGCTTCTTATTCCTCGTGCCCTCGTCGATGCTCTCCGCCGTCTCCGCGCTCGGCGCGCAGAACCTCGGCGCGGGCAAGCCGGAGCGCGCGCGTCTCACGCTGCGCTACGCGGCGATGATCGCCGTCGCCTTCGGCGCGGCGGTATCCGTGCTGATGCAGTTCGCCGCGGAGCCCGCCGTCGCGCTCTTCACCGACCCGTCGAGCGAGGGCGGCGCGGAGGTCGTGCGCCTCGGCGGCCAGTACCTGCGCGGCTACGTATGGGACTGCATCTTCGCGGGCGTGCACTTCTGCTTCAGCGGATATTTCTGCGCCTGCGGACGCTCCGGCCTCTCGTTCATGCACAACGTCGCCTCGATAATCCTCGTGCGCGTCCCGGGCGTCTACCTCACGTCGAAACTCTTCGCCGCGACGCTCTTCCCGATGGGCCTCGCGACGACCGCCGGCTCGCTGCTCTCCGTAGCGATATGCGCCGCGGCCTACGCGGTGATTACGAAAAAAGAGCGCGTGGCGCGCGCATAGAGCAAGCCGCAGCTTTTTAGTCGCGGCCACAAAATCCGCGCCGCGCGCGCCTTTTGCGCGTGGCAAATTTTTAATTTGTGTTATACAATTCATCGGAGAGAATGTTCTTTCATTCTCATACGAAAACCAGAAGGGGAGGCGAATCCATAATGACGTGACGCTGCGGACTCTGCGCGATGCGCGTGGCGCACGATTGCATGGATTTGCCCGAGAACCGTTCCGGCATAGCCCTTTTCTAAAATCCTGCAATCTTTCCCTCATTCTATAGACTTTCGGACCGGTACGCCCGCGCGCCGCGGCATGCGCGCGTGACGCCGCGTCTGCAAGAATACATATATCCTATATAAAGGGAGCTATTGTTTCATGAAAAAGTTATTTGCGCTTGTTCTGGCAGTTCTTACGGCGGCCTTCGCCGCCCCGGTCTTCGCGGAGGACGTCCCCGTCATCCGCGCGAGCTACACGATGACGACGCATCAGCAGGCCTTCATGGTCGCGATGGCGGAGGGCGAGAAGCTCAAGGATAACGGCGTGTGGCTCAAGCCCATCGTCCCGAAGGAGAAGTTCGACCTCTACGACAACGGCAAGAAGGTCGCGCGCCTCGAAGTCATCGTGACGAAGAGCGGCTCGGAGGCTACGACGCTCTTTGCGCAGGGACACCTCGACCTCACGACCAACTCCTTCCCCGCGATGCTCTCCGGCATCGACAGCGGCGCGAAGATAAAGGTCATCTCCCCGCTCCAGTCCGACGCCATAGCGATGGTCTCGCGCACCGACATCGACGTCAAGGGCTGGGAAGCCTTCGAGAAGTACGTCAAGGATTCCAAGCGTCCCGTGACCGTCGGCTACCACTCGCCGACGAGCGCGCCGAAGATAGTCTTCGAGGCCGCGATGGCGCAGTCGAACCTCCGCGTGACGGGCGACGCCAACGCGACGAAGGAGCAGGCCGACATCGTCATGATGGACCTTAAGGGCATCCCGAACGTCATCCCGGCGCTCATAGCGAAGCAGGTAGAGTTCGCCGTCATCCCGGCCCCGACGCCCGAGGTCATCGAGGCGAAGGGACAGGGCCACGTCGTCCTCCAGATGAAGGAACTCGAGCCGGCAGGCGCGTGGGAAGACTTCCCCTGCTGCTGCATCGCGGCGAGCGACAAGGCGATAGCCGAGCAGCCCGAAGCGCTGCGCGCCTTCGTGAAGCTGATGGACGTGACGAGCCAGTGGTGCCTCGAGAATAAGGACCAGGCCGCCGTCGCCACCGGAGACTGGCTCGGAATCGAACCCGCCGTCATATCGAAGGCCGTCATGGGCCTCTCCACGACCGTAACGCCGACGTGGATGAAGAACGCCGCGCTCTATCCCGACATCCTCAACGAACTCGGCCAGCTCACCGGCTCGCTGAAGGGCAAGAAGCTCGCCGACGTTCAGGACCAGGTATTCGACTTCCAGTTCACGAAGACCGCGAGATAAGCAGGCTGCTATAGAAGGAGACAACCTCACGATGAAAAAATCGTTCCTTGCGGCCTTCGCCGCGGCGGCGTCGCTTTTCGCCTCGGCGGCGTTCGCCGAGGAAGTCCCGACGCTCCGCGTAGCCTACAGCCTGTCGACGCATCACGAGCCGTTCATGGCGGCTATGGCGCGCGGCGAGCAGTTCAAGGATTCCGGCGTCTGGCTCAAGCCCGTCGTCGAGAAGGAGAAGTTCGACCTCTACGCCGACGGCAAGAAGGTCGCCCGCCTCAACGTCATAGTTTCGAAGAACAGTGCCGAGACGACGTCGCTCTTCGCGCAGAAGCATCTCGACCTCTGTGTCAACTCCTTCCCGGCGATGCTGACCGGCATCGACAGCGGCACGCCGATAAAGGTGCTCGCGCCGATGCAGGCCGACGCCATCGCGATGGTTGCGCGCAACGACATCGACGTGAAAGGCTGGGAGGCTTTCCAGCAGTACGTCAAGGATTCGAAGCGCCCCGTGCTCGTAGGCTATCATTCGCCGACCAGTGCGCCGAAGATAGTATTCGAGGGTGCTATGGCTAAGGCGGGACTGCGCCTCACGGGAGACGCGAGCGCGACGAAGGAGGACGCCGACATCCTCATGGTCGACCTCAAGAGCCAGGCCAACGTCATTCCCGCGATGCTCGCCGAGCAGGTTGAGTTCGCGGTAGTCCCCGCGCCGACGCCCGAGGTCATAGCCGCGAAGAAGCAGGGACATGTTGTGCTCCAGATGAAAGAGCTGCCGCCGAAGGGCGAATGGGAGAGCTTCCCCTGCTGCTGCGTAGCGGGACTTCAGGATGCCGTCGAGAAGTACCCCGAGGCTGTGAAGCAGTACGTCCGCCTCATCACCGTCGCGAGCGAGTGGTGCCAGCAGAATAAGAAGGAAGGCGCCGCCATCGGAGCCGACTGGCTCGGCATAGAGCCCGCCGTCATCGAGAACGCCGAGATAGAGTTCTCCACCAAGGTCACGCCGACATGGCTCAACAACGCCGAGCGCTACCCCGAAATGCTGAACCAGCTCGGACAGCTGACGGGCGCGCTCAAGGGCAAGAAGCTCGCCGACGTCTACGATTTAGTCTTCGATTTCCAGTTCACGGAAGTCGAGAAGTAACTTATCCCCGCCGCGCGGAGCCTCCGCGCGGCGGATTCACGGAGGAAACGATGAAATTTCTTTTTGACAGGATTTTGCTGCCGTTCGCCGCGCCTCTGCTCGTCCTGATAATCTGGGAGCTTATCGCGATAGAGCTGAAGAACGACGTCGTGCTGCCGACGGTCGGACAGGTCTGGGTGCTCTTCCTTCATCCGAACGAGGACCTGCTGCGCCTCGGCTCGCTGCTCCAGAACCTTGGCATGAGCTCGATACGCGTCCTCTGCGGATATTCCGCGGGGCTCGTGCTCGCTCTTCCGCTCGGCATACTTATGGGACATTATAAAAAGGTCAACCGCTTTATGACTCCGCTTGTGGAGATACTGCGCCCGATGCCGCCGCTTGCTTGGATTCCTCTCATCCTCGCCTGGTTCGGCGTCGCGAGCTTCGCGACGATGTTCGGCGTTGAAGAGGGCGAATGGTACGTCTTTCTCAACAATATAAAATTCTCAATGCTGATTATTATTTTCATCGGAGCTTTCTTTCCGATACTTCTTAATACAGTGTACGGCGTTTCGAGCGTGCGCTCGACGCTGATAGATTCGGCGCGCGTCCTCGGCGCGTCGGAGCGCGATATTTTTATGAAGATCCTGCTTCCCGCGGCGGCCCCGTCGATAGTTACGGGCATGAGGCTCGGCCTCGGCGTCGCGTGGATGTGCCTCGTCGCGGCGGAGATGATGCCCGGAAGCATCTCCGGCATCGGCTACGTCATAACGCACGCTTACACCGTCGCGCGCACCGATATAGTCATAGCGGGCATGGTCAGCATAGGCGCGGTCGGCCTCGCGCTCGACGCGGCCTTCCGGTATTTCGAAGCGAAGTGCTTCGCGTGGCAGAGGTTGTCGAGATGACGGCGCTTATCGAAACGAAAAATCTGCGCAAGGAATTCGTCCTTGACGGCGGCGGAAGGCTCGAAGCGATCGCAGGCGCGTCTATTGCGGTGAACGACAAGGAGTTCGTATGCCTTCTCGGCCCATCCGGCTGCGGCAAGTCGACCTGGCTGCGCATAGTCGCCGGGCTTGAATCTGCGACGGCGGGCGAAGTTTTATACAAAGGCGCTCCCGTCACGGGGCCCGGCAAAGAGCGCGGCATGGTATTCCAGGAATACTCTCTGCTGCCGTGGCGCACGGTCGCGGACAACGTGGCGCTCGGCCCCGAGTTTGCGGGAATGGAGGCGAAGCGCCGCCGCGAGCTGGCGATGGACTACCTGGCGCGGGTCGGACTTGAAAAGTTCGCGGACGCGAAGCCGCACGAACTTTCCGGCGGGATGCGCCAGCGCGCCGCGATAGCCCGCGCGCTCGCCAACGACCCGGAAGTGCTGCTGATGGACGAGCCCTTCGGAGCCCTCGACGCGCACACGCGAGTGCTGCTCCAGCGCGAGCTGCTGAAAATATGGGAGCAGGACAGAAAGACGGTCGTCTTCGTCACGCACAGCGTAGACGAGGCGCTTTACCTCGCGGACAGGATAGTCGTGATGACGGCGCATCCGGGCCGCGTGCTTGAAGAGATAGACGTCCCGTTCGAGCGTCCGCGCAGCCGCGCGACGAAGGGATACGGCGAAATGGCCGAGCGGATACTCGAACTTCTGGAACAGAACGAAATATAGAAGGGAAGACGAATTATGAGCAATATTGAAAAGATAGACGCTCTGCTCGAAGAAATGCGCGAAGGGGTGCGCAACGGCCCGGTAAACATCAAAGAGCTGAAAGAGGCGGGCGTGCCCGTCGTCGGCACATACTGCACGTTCACGCCGTGGGAGCTGGTCAACGCCGCCGGCGGAGTCGCCGTGTCGCTCTGCAGCACGAGCGACAAACCGATAGCGGCGGCCGAAAAACACCTGCCGCGCAACCTCTGCCCGCTCATCAAATCGAGCTACGGCTTCGCGCTCACGGACACATGCCCATATTTCCATTTCTGTGACATAGTCATAGGCGAGACGACCTGCGACGGAAAGAAGAAAATGTACGAACTGCTGAACGAATTGCGCCCGACGCACGTCATGCAGCTGCCGCAGGACGCGAAGCACGAAATGAGCCGCGAGCTCTGGAAGCACGAGATCCTGAAACTCAAAAAAGTACTCGAAGAACGCTTCAACGTCGAGATAACTGACGAAAAAATCCGCAAAGCCATCGCGCTGCGCAACAGGATGCACGCCACGGCGCTGCGCTTTTACGACCTCGCCTCACTGCCTGTACCGATGGTCGGCGGCAAAGAAATAATGCTCGTCTCCGATTTTCTGAAATTCACCTTCGATTATGAGGCCAGCATCGCGAAGGTCAATGAGCTCGTCGACGCGATACTCGAAGCCTACGCGAACGGCCAGTGCCGCAAAGACATAGCGGCGCACCGCATACTGATAACCGGCTGCCCGATGGGCAAATCGCTCGAAAAAGTAGTCGACGCGATAGAATCCTCCGAAAGCCCCTCGCTCGTAGTCGGCTTCGAAAACTGCGGCAACCTCAAATGCACGCACTACAAGGTGCGCGAGGACATCGACCCTATCGACGCGCTGACGGAGAAATACATATCCATCCCATGCTCAGTCATGTCGCCCAACGGCGAGCGCCTCGAGCTGCTGCGCGAATATGTCAAAAAATACAGGGCCGACGCCGTCGTAGACGTAATCCTCCAGGCCTGCCACACCTACAACGTCGAGACCTACACGATAAAGCAGTTCCTCGCCGGCGAAGGCGTGCCCTACATGTCCGTCGAGACGGATTACTCGCAGGGCGACGTGGGACAGCTCTCGACGCGCTTCGGAGCCTTCGCGGAGATGCTGTGATGGCGAACGTCGGAGTGGACATCGGCTCGACGGCGACGAAGTGCGTGCTCTGGGACGGCTCGCGCTTCGTCTATTACCTTACGCCCACGGGCTGGGCCCCCGCCGAAAGCGCCGAAAAGGCGGTGCGCATGGTCTGCCGCCGCGCACACATACTCAAGCGCGGCGACGTACACATCACCGTCACCGGCTACGGAAGGAACATATTCCAGGCCGACCGGCGCGTCACGGAGATAACCTGTCACGCCGCGGGAGCCCACCGTCTCGCGCCTGAGGCGACGACTGTGCTCGACATAGGCGGGCAGGACTCGAAAGTCATAAGGATAGACGAGAACGGCAAAGTCCTAGACTTCCTGATGAACGACAAATGCGCCGCCGGCACGGGCCGCTTCCTTCAGAACATGGCCGTCCACCTCGGCTGCAAGCTCGCCGACTTCTGCAATATCCCGGAAGGGACTCCGCTCCAGCCCATCAACAACATGTGTACCGTCTTTGCGGAGTCGGAAGTCATCGGCCTGCTAGCCAAGGGCGCGGACAAAGACTCGATCTGCCTCGGCCTCCTCGACTCCGTCGCGCAGCGCGCGGCGAACCTTCTCTCACGCGTCTCCGACGACGGCGACATCTGCTTCACCGGCGGCTGCGCGCAGAACCGCCTGCTCGCGCGCCTCATAGAGCAGAAAACAGGCCGCCGCGTGATAACCCCAGAAAAAGCCCAATTTGCCGGCGCGCTCGGCGCGGCGGTGATGGAGGCTGTGAGGTAGCAAAAGCGCAGGACAATCCACAACGCGCACGGCGGCTTCCAACCGGAGGATTTCGGCGGGAAGCCGCCGCTTTTTGCAAAAGAGCCGCGCCCGCTGCTGACTTTCAGCAAAACGACATTCCCGTCATGCCGCGCTCCGACGCTGTGCGCCGCCCGCCTTGCGGACATGACAGACTTCTTCGGCGTGCCGCTAGCGTCGAGCGCCCCCCATTTTTCCTTGTATTGCTCTGAATATTCTGATAAAATAAAAACAGCAAAAGAGATGAAAGCGGTGATAATCACGACAAAATAAGGGGGAATTGCTATGATAAAAATTCTTCTCGCCGTTATATGCCTGCTGCTGTTCGTCATGCTCTTCCTGCTCGTCCGCCGCTTCAGGCTGGAAACGATGCGGAACGGGCTGAAGCTCATGCTGGTCCGCGCAATGTCCGAAGCTGAGGCGCTTGAGGCCAGGCTGACGGGCGAGGAAGAAGAGCTCGCAGTAGCTGAGCTTCAGGCCGGAATCGACAGCGCCTCAGCCTCGCTCGCCGCGCTCAGAAGAATCAGCGGCTGGGTCGCGCTCTTCCTCATCCTTTTCACAGTCTGGTTCGTCATAGAGACGCACTGACGGACTTATATCTCTGATAAATTCACATAAAATTAAATAAAAAGCACAAAAAAAGTTCCCGGCGCATAACCGGGAACTTTGCGTTCATTATGGCGGGCCCGACCGGAATTGAACCGATGGCCTACTGCTTAGGAGGCAGTCGCTCTATCCAGCTGAGCTACGGGTCCGCTTGCATCTTTGTTAGTTTACCATGCGCCGGGCCGTTGTTGCAATAGCTTTGTGCTTTTTCGGCTAGAGCTGCATGGAGACTGTCTTTTCCTTCCCTTTGTCGGAGAAGGTCACTTTGACGGAGGCCCCGGCAGCGGCGCGGCGCTCTATGAAGGCGCAGAGCTGTTCGACGCTGACCTGCGCGGTGGTGTTTCCGTCGATTTTGTAGAGCGTCGCGCCTTTCGTCATGCCGGTGTAGGCGGCGACTGTCGAGGGCGTCACGCTCTGGATTATCAGATGGCCCTGCGGAGTGCGCGCGTTTTCGTCGAGCGTGAAGCCGAGGCGCTTGAAGGCGCTCGCCGTCTCAGGCGGCAGCGGAGGCTCCGGCGCGGGAGGCGCGGGCTGCTGCTGGCGCAGCGCAAGCGGCGCTTCCGTTCCCGGCGGCTCCGTGTAGCGCGAGCTGGCGCTTTCGGAGACGTTGTAGGCGGGCGCCGTGACGGTCACGGTCTCTTCGCGCGCAGAGCGGTCGAGCCAGTAGACTATCGTCAGGTTCTCCTGGAAGCCGGAGACTCTGAGCGAGCGTATCGGGTCGCTGGTGTCGAGCGAGGTGGTCTGCCCCTGTGCCTGCCAGTATTCGTTGAGCTCGTAGAGCGCGGACTGTGATCCGATGCGCGATATTATCTCGACGAGGTGCCTGCTCTGCTGGTCGGCGGTTTCGCGCGCGGCGCGGCGGACTTCTTCCGCGCGGCGTTCGTAGTCGCGCTGGGCGCTGTAGTCGCTTGAGCCGCTGTTGGAGAGCGCGCCGATTATGAGCCCTATTCCGAGTCCTCCGAAGAACCAGTCGTCGTGCCAGTGGTGGTATCTATGGTAGTAGCGCGGCGGCGGGGGCGGAGGAGGCGGCAGGTGGTGGCCCGGCCTTACGGGCGGTCTCGGCCCGATTCCCGGATGATGCGGCGGGCGCGGCGGCATCGGACGCGGCGGCGGTCCGCCGGGTCTCGTTCCCGGACGCGGGGGCATGGGCCTCGGCGGGCGGTTTATGCCGGGCGGCGGTCCTCCGGGGCGCGGCCTTGGCGGACGCTGTATTCCGGGGCGAGGCGGCATGTGGCGCGGAGGACGCTGCACTCCGGGCCTCGGGGCCGGCCTCGGCGGGCGCTGCACGCCGGGTCTCGGTCCGGGACGCGGAGGCGCGGGGCGCATCGCGGGGCCTCTGCCAGGGCCGGGGCCGCCGCGTCTCGGCGGTGGGCCGGGGTTCGCCATCGCCGCGGACGCGAGCATGAGCAGCGCGAGCATTGCGGATATGAGCTTTTTCATTTTTTTCGCTCCTTTCTCAATTTTATCTGTTTCTTGCCGTTTTATCGTTTTTCGCCGCGCGCGGGCGGCGGGCTGCCGTTTTACGCCCGTCCGCCTGTGGCCGCGGCGCGTTTCATCAGCTCGGCGGGCGCGGAGTTTTTCGCCGCGGGGCTTTCGGCGTAGGTCGAGGCGAGCTTCTGGAAGTATGCGAGGTTCGCGTCCGTCTCGCCGCGCGCTATGCCGACGAGCATCGTGACGCGCTGCCCGTGGAAGAGCGCCGCCTGGAATATGAGCGCCGGCGCCTTGTCTTTCGTTTTCGCCGTTATGACGACTGCGGGAGCGCCGCCTATCGTTTCGTCCGTCTGCGAGATTATTTCAAGCGACGCGCCGCGTTCGACTTTCCGTATCTCTGTGAGCGCGAGCTCCGCGCGTTTCTCTGGGGCTATGTATTCTCGCGCCGCCGAGGAGACTACGAAGAGCGCCTGGTCCGCGGACTGCGTCGGGATTTTGCCGTCTTTGGTGTATATCAGCGCGTCCTGGCGGAAGCCCGCGAGGCGGAAGGGCGTTCCCTTCGGGTCTATGCCGCCGTAGAGCGGCCAGCCGGAGCCCTCTTCTTCGCCGTTTTCCCACCACGCGCTGCGTATCATGTCGAGGACGAACTGCGCCGAGCGCATGTCCTTCGAGTTGTAGGAGCCGCTTATCATCCAGCATTTGTCCGCGCCGCGGTCCACGATGAGCACCCATTTGCCTATCGTGCCGCCGCGGCCGCCGGCGAAGATTTTCATCAGCTCTGCGCGGCTGCCGTTCCAGATGAAGGAATAGCGCGATTTGACCTCCATGCCGCCTTTCTTGAGCGCGTCGTGCGAGATTTCGTCGATTAGCCGCGAGTAGGGCATGTGGAGCAGCGTGCCTTCGAGCGATACCTTCTGTTTTTTGTCCACGACGCCGCCTTCGATTTTCTCGAAGTTGTAGCCCATCTTCGGGACGAGGGCGACGGGTATGTCGAAGAAATTTTTGTGCAGCACCGTTTTTTTGTTGTTTATCACCTCGGGCGCTTCGGCGCAGAGCGCGGGCGAGGCGGAGAGCGCCGAAACGGCTATGACGAGCGCGGCAAGCGCGAGGCGCAGAGTCCGCATCACTTCACGTCACCCGACGCCGCCGGTTTATCGCCGATGCCGAGCTCGGGCAGGACCTTCTCGACTATGCCGTCGAAGAGGTTTTTGACCGAGCCGAGGCTGATTTCCTGCCGAAGCTCTTTCGCGTACTGCAAGGCCTCCGCCGTGCCGAGCTTTTCAAGCGAGGCGACCTCGGTGCGCGCCGCTTCGAAATTCTTTTCTTCTATATATATCTTGGCGAGCCTGTAGCGGGCTTCGGCGTGCGCGCCGTCGGCCTCGGCCGCGCGCGAATAGCAGTCCTTCGCCGCGGTTTTGTCGCCGAGCCCTTCGCGCGCCTCGCCGAGCGCCGTCAGCACCGCCGCGTCGCCGCCCAGCGAGAATTTCTCCGCGCGTTCAAGGTAAGCCGCGGCCTGCGCGTAGTCGCCAGCCGCGAGCGCCGCCGTCCCCTTCTCAAGCCCGCGCTTCTTCACCGCCCCAGCGCCGAGCCACGCCGCCGCGATGAGAAGTATTATCGAAATTACGGCTACGAGCACCGCGCCCGCGCCGCCGGTTCTTTTTTTCATTTGAAGCTCCTCCCCCGCTTTTACGCTAGAGCCGTTCCGTCTCCGGAGTCCAGTTATATCTCACGAGCCGCCATCTTCCGCACGAGGGCTCTACGACGTCGATGCCGCAGTAGTCGAGCGGGAAGAAGAACATGTCGTTGAGGTCGAGGCCGAAGAGATGCGCGACTATGCTCCATATCGCGCCGCCGTGGGCCACTATCAGGATGTTGCCGCTTTCGTGCGCGGCGGCGATTTTTTCAAAGGCCGGCACCGTGCGGCGCTGCATCTCCTCGAAGCTCTCGCCGCCCGGCGGCGCGGTGCGCGCGAACTCTACGCCGCGGCGCTCGTATATCTCGCGGAACTGATCGCGCACCTCGTCGTACGAACGTCCGTCCCAGTCGCCCAAGTCCACCTCGCGCAGCTCCGGCACGGCCGTTCCCGCCATTCCGGGAACGGCAAGCGAGGCCGTCTCGACGGCGCGCGTCATGCCGCTCGTGTAGAGCGCGTCGAACTTTATCCTGCCGCGCAGATGCCCGCCGAGCGCCGCCGCCGCGGCGCGCCCTTCAGCGGAGAGCGGGAAGTCCGTCCTCCCGTAATAAACGCGGCCCCCGAACGGGAGCTCCGGCTTCGCGTGGCGCATGAGATATATACGTTTGCTCTCAGCCATTTCATCGGCTCCTTCTGTCGTTTCGTCTTTTATGACGAGCCTATTGTATCATTCCGTTGTGGGATTTTTGTGAGAAGAAAGCTGCGGCGAAGCGCAGGGGGAGCGCTTCACCGTGTCCGTGCATTTCAGTCTTTGCGGCGCGCCGCGCCGCTTTGCGCCGCTATCAGGCGCCGAGCTTGATGCGTTCGTACCGCGGCTCGAGCTTAGCGTCCACGGTGATGGAGAATATTTCGAGTATCGGGAGCCGCCGCCAGATTATCTCGCGGCCTCCCGCCGTTATTTTTATGTCGCTGATGCCGAGTATGGAACCGCGGCCTATGTCGAGCTCCGCCCTGCTGCCGTCGGGGACCGGCGAGGCTACGCGGTTTTCCGACCATTTTTCCGCGCCGGTGTACGATATGCGCAGCGAGGTTATCTCGACGCCGCTTTCGTTGACTATTTCAAGCGGCCAGTCGCTAGCCGCGGCGGCGTGAACGCAGACGAACGCGGGAAGGACGAGCAGCGCGAGCGTAATTATAAAGAACGACAGAATTTCACGGACGGCGGCCATAGGCCCAGCTCCTTTCGGCGGAGTTTCGCGCGGGGGCTTGTTTGTTTTTCACCGCCACTTCTCGCGCACTAGCGGCGTTTCGTCCCATTCGCACTGCGTGAGGAACGAGCGCGCGCGCATCTCCGCGAGCGGCGCTTCCATCGCGTCCCGCATCGAGAGCGGCACTTCGAGGCGCACGGAGACGTCCTCGCCGTATTCCGTCTTTATGCGCTCTTCCGTGAAGCCCCACTTGCGCAGCGTCGTGTCGAGAGTTTTGGAATAGTCGTAGCCGCAGCGCAGCAGCAGGGCGTTGTGGAACTCCATCTCGACCGCCCCCGCCTGTTCGACGGCGAGCTCCGCGGCGGCCTTGTATGCGTCGATGAGGCCGCGCACGCCGAGCTTTATGCCGCCGAAGTAGCGCGTCACGACGATGAGCGTGTTGGTCAGCTCGTGGCGCTTTATGACGCCGAGGATCGGGCGGCCCGCCGTGCCGGAGGGCTCGCCCGCGTCGGAGCAGTGCTCGAGCGCCGTCCCCGTCCCTATCCTGTAGGCCCAGCAGTGGTGGTTGGCCTTCGGGTAGATTTCGGGGAATTTCTTTATAATTTCCGCCGCCTCGTCGGCCGAAAGCACGGTGCGCACGGAGCCGATGAAGCGCGAACGCTTCTCCGTGAACTCCGCGTCGCAGTCCGCGCGCGGCGCGCGGAAGGTCGTTATTCTATCGTCGGCCATATCGCCTTGATGCGCGAGTAGGTCGACGCGAGCGACTCGGAGAGCACGCGCACCTCGCCGATGACCGGCATGAAGTTCGTGTCGCCGTTCCAGCGCGGCACGATGTGCATGTGCAGATGCTGGTCTATGCCCGCGCCCGCGACCTTGCCGATGTTCATGCCGATGTTGAAGCCGTGCGGCTGCATGAGCTGCGTCAGAGCCTTCACGCACTTCTGCGCGAGCGCCGTCATCTCGGCGAATTCCTCGGCGGTCAGCGAGGTGAAGTCCGCGGTGTGACGGTAGGGCACGACCATCAGATGTCCCGGGTTATAGGGATACGCGTTCATTATCACGAAACAATACTTGCCGCGCTCGATTATCATGCGCTTCTCGTCCTCGTAGCGTTTCGGGAACTCGCAGAAGATGCAGCCGTCGATTTTCTCCTTGTCGTCCGAGTTTGAGAGAATATACTGCGCGCGCCACGGCGCGAAAATCTTTTCCATAACGCCATCTCCTCATAATAATTTGCCGAGTACATTATATGCTTTTATTGGTCTTTATGCGCGCGATAGGATAAAATATGGTTAAGCGCAATAATGAAAATCAAGGGAGGAATCGTAATGAAAATAAACAGAAAGCTTTGCCTGATGCTCTCGGCGGCCATGCTCGTCCTCTGCGCCTGCGGCGCGGCGTTCGCCAAAGAGGCGGCGCACGAGCGGCGCATACGCCTCGCGACGGATCTCATCAACAAAATGGCGATAGAAGAGGACGCCGACGCGCTCGCGAACGTCATCAAGTCCGGCAAGGGCGTCGCGATATTCCCGAAGGTGACGAAGGCGGGTCTCGGCCTCGGCGGGCAGACGGGCGAAGGGCTCGTGCTGCTGCGCAACAAGAACGGCACGTGGAGCGGCCCGGCCTTCATGGGCATCAACGGCGCTTCGATAGGCTTCCAGATAGGCGTGCAGTCCGTCGGCCTAGTGCTCGTCATTACGAACCAGGACGGCCTCCACGCGTTCACCGGCGGCAACAGCTTCAAGCTCGGCGCGGACGTAGCGATAGCGGCGGGCCCCGTAGGACGCGACACCTCCGCCGCGACCGACGGCCGCGCGCAGGCCTCGATATACAGCTACTCGATGTCGAAGGGCCTCTTCGCCGGCATCTCCATCGACGGCTGCGTGATAAACCAGAACCGCGACGCGAACAAAGCCTACTGGGGCAAAGAAACCTCCGCCCAAGCCGCGCTGAAAAAGCCCGCGAACAACAAAAAAATTCAGGGCCTCGTCAAGGCGCTGAATAATTTGGTGAAGAAGGCGAAGTAAGGACTATAAAGTAACGGATTATTAACAAGAGCAGACAAGACGCGCGCGCCTTTTATCAAACTAGGCGCGCGTCGTTTTTATGTTTCGTTTATTTCCCAATATTTTTAAGCTGTTTTGCAATCACGCGGTCGAATTCCGAAATATACTCTTTATCTTGTTTTTTTCTAAATTCCGTATATATCTCACTTGCTTTTTTCACAGCGTCTTCATGCGAGACGCCGCCTTTACCTTCCAGCACTCTGCGCCGGTTGTTTGAAAGGAAGCGGTTGGTCTCCTCCAGCCAATCCTTCATACTCATAGGCTGTTGGTCTTCGGCCATCAACTCGGCGTAGTCGATGAACATGGTGACCAGACGGTTAAGTTTTGTCAGTTCTTTTTCGTTCAGATAATTTTTTGCTACGATAACGTCGCTTTTCAATATTTTTCCGTTTGGCGCACTCTTCCATCTAGTCAAGCCCATTGTCGGGCTGTCAGGCGTGACACGCTCTGAGATGAGTTCTGCCGCCGTTTTGCCCGTCACGGCAAAGTGAAGCTTGTTTTGAACAAAAGCATAAAACGCTTTTGTAGTTTCGCTGTTCTTATCATAATCATAGCTGCACTGCTCAAATATATCTGCGATTTTCTGATAAGCGCGGCGCTCGCTCGCGCGTATTTCTCTTATACGCTCAAGCAGCTCGTCAAAATAATCTTTGCCGAACTGACGTCCATTCTTCAACATATCGTCGTTTAGGACGAACCCTTTTTGAATATATTCTTTGAGCGTCTTCGTGGCCCATTGCCGGAATCTGGTCGCCTTTTTCGAATTAACGCGATATCCGACGGCTATAATCGCGTCAAGGTTATAGAAATTCGTAGGCTTGGCAGCAAATTCGGAAATTCCGAATTTTCTCATGCACTGGTCTTTATCCAGCTCCTCTTCTTCAAAAATATGCTTGAGATGCTCGCTGACATTGGACTTACTTGAATCGAACAATTCCGCTATGCCCGCCTGCGGCAGCCAAAACGTCTCTTCCATGAATAAAACATCAACATAAACCTTTTGCGCTTCGTCGCCGTACAATAGTATTTCCCCATGTGAGACCGTCATATCGCTCATTTCAAACACCTCGTTTCGACAATACGACACAATACAATACGACACAATTATACAAGACACGGTAAAATAAACGCCCCGACAGTCCAATGAAACCGCGGGGCGTCATATTCCAAATATCTCAGCCGTTCTACTTCAGCAGATTCCCGTCCTCGAAGTAGTCTATTTTCATCGCGCGGCGGACGTCGGCTAGGGTTTCGGCGGCTTTTCTTTCGGCGACTTCGCTGCCTTTGCGGAGGATTTCGCAGACCTCGGGGAGACGCGCTTCCCAGGCTTTGCGGCGTTCGCGTATCGGGCGCAGCTCTTCCTGCATTACGTTGTTGAGGAATTTCTTGACCTTTACGTCGCCGAGGCCTCCGCGCTGGTAGTGCGCTTTGAGCTCGTCGAGGCCCGCGTATTCGGGCAGGAACTGCTCGAAGTATTCGGGGCGGCAGAAGGCGTCGAGGTAAATGAAGACGGGGTTGTCCTCGATGTGTCCAGGGTCCTGCGCGCGGATGTGCAGCGGGTCGGTGTACATCGACATTACCTTCTGGCGTATCTCTTCCGGCTCCTCGGAGAGGTAGATGCAGTTGCCGAGCGACTTGCTCATCTTCGCCTTGCCGTCGGTGCCCGGCAGGCGCAGGCAGGCCTGGTTGTCGGGGAGCATGATGTCCGGCTCCGTCAGGGTCTCGCCGTAGACGGCGTTGAATTTATGGACTATCTCGCGGCACTGCTCAAGCATCGGCGCCTGGTCCTCGCCGACGGGGACGACGGTCGCGCGGAAGGCGGTGATGTCCGCCGCCTGGCTTATCGGGTAGCAGAAGAAGCCGACGGGGATGCTCGCTTCGAAGTTGCGCATCTGTATCTCGGCCTTGACGGTCGGGTTGCGCTGTACGCGCGAGACGGTGACGAGGTTCATGTAGTAGAAGGTCAGCTCCGTGAGCTGCGGGATCATCGACTGGATGAATATCGTGGACTTCTCGGGGTCTATGCCGCAGGCGAGGTAGTCGAGCGCGACCTGAAGGATGTTGCTGCGCACCTTCTCCGGATGCTCGGCGTTGTCGGTGAGCGCCTGCGCGTCGGCTATCATTATGTAGATTTCGTCGAATTTCCCGGAGTTCTGGAGCGTCACGCGGCCCTTGAGCGAGCCTACGTAATGTCCAACGTGGAGGCGGCCCGTCGGGCGGTCGCCGGTCAATATTATCTGTCTCATCGTCTGCTCCTTTTGGCAATTTATCGCGCCCGCCGCAATTCCGCGCGGGCCGTGATTCATGTTCTTCTCAGGCGGCTTTCAGCCGAAAGCGCCGTTATGAATTATATTGTGAAAAGGCGGCTGTATCAACACCGCGCGCCGCAGCGGCCCGCGTAAAACGCTCTTGACTTTGGTACGAATCCGTACTATAGTTCTCCGCGCGGTACGAATTCGTACCAAGGAGGATGAATTTATGGCTGACGGATACGATTTGGTGCGCCGTCTCGGAATGGCGGCGGTCAGGATGGACGGGGCCTATTACATGTGCGCGAAGAAGTTCGGCGTGAAGGAGAATATGCTCGATCTTTTTTACGCGCTCGACGACGGCGCGCCGCACACGCAGAAGCAGATCTGCGGCGACTGGCTGATGCCGAAGACTACTGTGAACACGAGCGTCAAGGAACTCGTCGCCGCGGGCTGCGCGGAGTTGCTTCCCGCGGAGGGCGGGCGCGAGAAGACTATCCGCCTGACGGAGAAGGGCCGCCGCCTCGCAGAGGAAATTATGGGCGGCGTCCACGCGGCGGAGCAGGCTGCGCTCGCGAAGACGGTCGAGAAATTTTCCGACGAGTTCATAGCGGCGCTCGAATGTTACGCGGAGCACTACTGCGCCGAAATAGACAGGCTTCCGGCGCGCGGGAAGGAGGGGCGGCTCGCGTGAAGGGCGAGATGCACGATTTCTTCGCGAAAACGCGGCCTTCGCGCCTTTTCCTCGCCGTCGCGCTGCCAGGCGCGGTCAGCATGCTCGCCTCGTCGCTCTACGCATGCGTCGACGGCGTGCTCGTCGGGCGCTTCCTCGGCTCGACGGCCTTCGCGGCGCAGAGCTTTATATTTTCGTTCGTCGTCATCAATTTCGCGCTCGCAGACCTCATAGGCGTCGGCTCCGCCGTGCCCATATCGATAAGCCTCGGGCGCGGCGACGAGGAGCAGGCGAACAACATATTCTCGTGCGCCTGCGCGATGATAGTCGCGGCGGGGGCCGTAATCGGCGCGGCGCTCTATTTCGCGGCTCCGCTGATAGCGCGGCTGATGGGCGCGGAGGGCGAGCTGGCGCGCCTCGCGGTCGAATATCTGCGCGTCTACGCTGTCTGCTCGCCGCTTACGACGATAATCTTCGCCGTCGACAACTACCTGCGCGTCTGCGGCTACGTGCGCGGCAGCATGGCGCTCAACATCTTCATGTCCGCGATAAGCTGCGCGCTCGAGTTCTTCTTCCTCGGCGTCCTCGGCTTCGGGATATGGGGCGCGTCGCTCGCGACCTGCCTCGGCATGATGGTGAGCGCCGCGATAGCCTTCGCGCCCTTCTTCCTCGGCAGGGCGCAGCTGCGCTTCCGCCGCCCGCGCTTCAGCTTCGCGATGACGCGGCGCATCGTCGCGGCCGGCGCACCGAACTTTCTCAACAACATCGCGGGGCGCGTCACCTCGATAATGATGAACATGCTGCTGATACGCCTCGGCGGCGCGGACGCGGTATCCGTCTACGGAATTTTGATGACCATCGAATATCTCGTGCTCGCGCTCTGCTACGGCCTCTGCGACGGCCTCCAGCCCGCCGTCGGCTACAACTGGGGCGCGGGGCGCTACGGGCGCGTCAAGGCCATTGAAAAATACTGCTTCGCCTCGAGCGCGGCCGTCTCCTTCACGTCGGCTGCGGTCATATTCATATTCCCGGCGCAGATAGCCTCGCTCTTCATCTCAGACGCGAGCCCGGCCTTCATCGAGATGGCCGTCTATGCGATGCGTCTTTTCAGCGCGACATACCTGCTGCGCTGGTTCTCCTTCGCGACGCAGAGCTACATGCTCGCGGTCGAACGCCCCGCGGGCGCGACGGCGATATCGCTCTCGACGGCGCTCATCTTCCCGGTGCTGCTGATATTCCTGCTCCGCCCGCTCGGCCTCACCGGCCTCTGGCTCAACTTCGCCGGCACGGCGATGCTCGCCGCGCTGCTATCGCTCGAAGTCCTGCGCCGCTTCAAAAAAGAGCTGCGCGGCATAGCGCTGACAAGACTGCTGAAAAAAGCCGCGAGGCAGTGAAAAAACAAAAATTTACGGGACGCCCGCAGCTTCGGGCGTCCCGTTTTATATATCCGTCAGTATGAAATTCTGAAATAATCGAGCCAAGCCTTAAACCTGTCCTGCGCCGTGAGGCAGGTGTCGCGCAGATAGCCGCGCTCACGCTCCCATTCACTCAGGCCGCGGTAGTAGAACATCCTCAGCTCGTCCGTGATGATGAACGGGACGACGCCGCTGCGCAGACATTCCTTGAACAATATCAAACGCCCGACTCTGCCGTTGCCGTCCTGAAACGGGTGGATGCGCTCGAAGCGGTAATGAAAATCGAGCAGGTCGTCCAGCTCGCGCGCGCGCAGCTTTTCATACGAAGCGAGCAGCTCCCGCATCCGCGCGGCGGTCTCCTCCGGCGGCGCGGTCTCGACCCCGCCGACTTCGTTCGGCAGCCTCTTGTAGCCGCCCGCGGCGAACCAACTGCGCCTGCTGTCCGAGGTGCCGTTTTTGAGGACGAGGTGAAGCTTTTTGATAAAAGCCTCGCTCAGCGGACGGCGGGCCTGCTCGATAATCATATCGACGCAGCGGAAGTGATTCGCCGTCTCCACGACATCGTCCACGCGCAGCGCCCCGCTCTCCGCGGCTATCGTGTCGGTCTCGAATATATAGCGCGTCTGGTCGTGCGTCAGGCTGCCGCCCTCGATGTGGTTGGAGTTGTACGTCAGCTCTATCTGAACCTTATGATAAATCCCGCCGGAGATGCCCGCCGCCTTCTCGCACCTCAGAGCTTCGAGCAGCGCGGAGCTCGGAGCGGAAGCCGCGCGGGAACGGCAGGGCTTCACGGCGTCCTCCGGGATGCGCCACCTGCCGCCGCTGCGCAGAGCGCCCGCGATAAGCCCGCCGGCGCAGTAATTCCGCACGCGGCGCACAGAAACGCCCCATCTCCCGGCCGCTTCCTCCGCCGTCATATACTTCACCGCACACCACCTCCGTCCGTTTGTTTCATTATATACGCGCGGCGGCGAAATTTGGCGGAGCCGCGCAAAAAAGCCGCGAGGCAGTGAAAAATCCGCGGAATACGGCAAGCCCGCCGCAGCCGGAAGGGCGCGGCGGGCTTTGCTATTTATTGCAGTTTACGCAAATTTGCGGCGGCGTTACTTCAGCTCCGAGGTGCAGTGCGGGCATCTCGTCGCTTTTTCGTTTACTTCGGAGAAGCAGTAGGGGCAGAGGCGCGGCTCGGGCTTCGGCGCTTCGGGGGCGGGCTTGCGCAGCTTGTTCGCGCACTTGACGACGAGGAAAATGGCCCACGCCTGTATCAGAAAGTTGATTACAGTGTTGATGAACGAGCCGTAGGCGATGACAGGCAGGCTCGCCGCCTTCGCCTCGGCGAGCGTCGCGGCGGGCGTGCCCGAGAGGTTGATAAAGAGGTTCGAGAAGTCCATGCCGCCCGCGAGCAGCCCGATAGGAGGCATTATCACGTCGTTTACGAGCGACGTGACGATTTTGCCGAAGGCCGCGCCTATAATGACGCCGACGGCCATGTCCATGACGTTGCCGCGTACTGCGAATTCTCTGAATTCTTTTATCCAGCCAGTCATTTTTTTATTCTCCTGTATTTTTAGATAGTTCGCGCCGCGACCGGGAATATCATAAAAATCCCGCGAGGCAGTGAAATTTTCGACTTTCGGACGGTTTCGGCTACGCTCCGCAGCCCGTGCAGCCGCCGCATTTTTCGGTGCGCACGCCTGTGCAGCCTTCCGGCTTCGACGCGGGCTTTTTGTGACGGCAGCCGCCGCCTTCCGTCATCATTTCGTAGACGGGAACGTAGACTTTGAGCAGCGCCGCGGCGTTTTCGCGGCATCCGCAGCCTGAGACGTTGCGCAGCGCACACTCACCGCCGCAAAGCGGCACGGCTTTTTCTATATCTTCGAGCGTGCGCGCGCCCTCTGTGATCGCGTTCAGGACGGCGTTTTTCGTCGTCCCGGTGACGGCGCATACCGGCGTTCCGGCTTTCGCGTCGCGCCAGAGCCCTTCAAGGTCTATCATCAGAAATTCCTCCCTTTCGCTTTTCGTTCCGCACGCGGATATTGTAGCTTAAATCCGCTCCGCTGTGGCGGCTTCGCGCCGGCTTCGGCTTTCTGCGGCTGAGTTTATGGCGTAGAATATGCCGTGAAATTTACGTTCGGGAGGGATTTTATGCTCGTCATCGAAACGGAGCGGCTCGTTCTGCGCGAGCTGACGGAGGCGGATTTTGATGCCGCGCGCGAAATCTTGGGCGACGCGCGGGTGATGTACGCCTGGGAGCACGGTTTTTCGGACGCGGAGACGCGCGCGTGGATTGCGGAAAACATTGCGAGGTACCGGCGCGACGGCTTCAGCTACCTTGCAGTGGTCGAGCGCGGGAGCGGCGCATTGGCTGGCTTCATCGGCCCGCTGGTCGAAACGGTGGACGGCGAGCGCCGCATGGGCGTCGGCTACATACTCGGCAAAAACTTCTGGGGGCGCGGCTACGCGACGGAAGGCGCGGCGGCCTGCGTAGATTATGCGTTCGACCAACTCGATGCGTCCGAGGTCATAGCCGAGATACGGCCGGAAAACAGCGCCTCGCGGCGCGTAGCGGAGCGCCTCGGCATGACGGCGCGCGAGAGCTTTGTAAAAATCTATAAAGGAAAGGAGATGCCGCACCTTATCTACATCGTGACGAAGGACGAACGGCGGGCGCGGAGGCAGGATCGTCAGCCGCAGACGACGGATTGCGCCCGAAGGGATTGATTTTATGGACGGACGCGGACTCGCAGGATTTGTCATAACGCCCATGACGGCGGCGCGAATCGAGGAATATATCGACGTTTTTATAAGCGTGTTCACAAAGGAGCCGTGGAACGACGTTTACGAGTCGCGCGGTCAGGTGCGGCGGTTTTTTGAAAATTACATGGCGGACAGTTATTTTCTCGGCTTCTCGCTCGAACGCGGAGGCGCGTGCGCGGGGCTCTGCTTCGGCGCGAGGAAGCCGTGGCTCGGCGGCATGGAGTACTGGATTGACCAGTTCTGCGTCGCGGAGGATTTTCAGCGGCGCGGCGCGGGCACGCTCTTTCTCTCGCTCGTCGAGGAAGAGGCGCGGCGGCTCGGCCTGAACGGGATTATGCTCGCGACGGCGCGCGGCTTCCCGGCGGAGAATTTTTATCTCAAAAACGGCTTTCGCCGCCTCGACGACACCGTGCTGCTGGTGAAATAGCGTCCCGCCGCGCTACATAAAGAGCGGCGCGGCGGCGATGCCGGCGACGGCGGATGCGGCGATGTAGACTATCGGATGTTTCTTGAACTTCCGTATGAGGAACAGAATCAGCACAAAATATGCGATGCGCCACCACGGCATGGCGGAGAACGAAGGCATCGCCTCGCCTATGTGTACGACGGCGATGCGGAAGACGTCGAAGCCCGCGGCGGCGATGAGCCCTGTCACGGCGGGGCGCAGGCCGTAGAACATGTAGTCGACGTACTTGTTGCCGCTGAATTTTTCAAGGGATTTCGAGACGAGCGTGATTATGACTATCGCGGGAATGATCGTGCCGAGCGTCGCTACTATCCCGCCCGCCACGCCCGCGAGGTTGAAGCCGACGTAGGTCGCCATGTTGATGCCTATCGGCCCCGGCGTCGATTCCGATATCGCTATCATGTCGGTGATAAAGCGCTCGCTGAACCAGCCGGTGCGCTGGCTGAGCTCCTGGAGGAACGGTATCGTCGCCATCCCGCCGCCGACGGCGAAGAGCCCTATTTTGAAGAATTCTATAAAAAGCTGAAGCAGTATCATTTACTTCGCGGCCTCCTTCTTCGCGGCGAGCGTTTTGCAGACGACGCCGAGCAGCGCCGCGCCGACGATTACCGGAATCGGCGAGACCGGCGTGAACTCCATCAGGACGAAGACCGCGGCGCAGAGCGCGACGCCGAGCTTGTCCTTGACGCCCTTCTTCCAGAGGCCGAGCACCGCGTCGAGTATCAGCGCGACGACGCAGATAGCGATGCCGTTCATCGCCTCTTTGACATATATGTTGTCCTGGAAGTTCGTGAGGAAGGCGGCGATTATGCTGATGATTATGATGCAGGGCGAGACGCAGCCGAGCGCGGCGGCGATTCCGCCCGCGGTGCGGCGCACGTGGTAGCCGATGAAGACGGCGACGTTGACGGCGATGATGCCCGGCAGCCCCTGGCTGACGGCGTAGAAGTCCATCACCTGCTCGTCGCTGACCCAGCGCTTGTTTTCGACGCATTCGCGCTTGAGTATCGGCAGCATCGTGTAGCCTCCGCCGAAGGTCACTGCCCCCATTTTGAAAAACGACAGATATAAATCAAGAAGCTCTTTCATTTATCGAATCCTCCGGTTTCTTTCGGCGTTCGCGCCTGTTGAGCTACTATACTACCCGCGGCGCAAAAGAGCCAGAGCGCGCGTCATTTCGGGGCGCGGCGCGTATTTAACGGCGACAGGAATTGCATTTGTCAGCGGCTCCGCCCTTACGCTTTATCTTTGTTTGACAAACGCGGCATATGAAATAAAATTTACATGATCGGTATTTATTCCGGCGCTTTAAGCCGCCGGCGTAAAAACTTCCTGTTTCCGCAGACACGGAGGTGTTGCGTGCAGATGCTAAGGCCTTTCATATATCTTACATCGTTCTCGGTCATGTTCTTCCTGACCGAATTTGCACTCCACACGCACCTCAACGCCTTCGGCGCGCAGACGATGACCGCGCTCTACGCCGCCGCGATGTTCATAAACGGATGCGGCTACCTGCTCTTCCCGCTGCTCGCGCGGACGCGGATGCCGGCTGTTAATAAAAACCTACTCGTTCCCGCCGCTTCGGCGCTCTTCGTCCTCTCCGCGGCGCTCGCGGAGATTTTCGCGCAGCCGGGGCCGAGGCTCCTTTTCTCGTTCGCCGCGATGGCGGTGGGCGGCTTCCTCGGCGGCGCGTCGCTCTGGGCCGCGGCCGTCGCGCTGCGCCCGACCGGCATGACCGGAAAGCTCTACGCCGCGGCCATCGCCGCCTCCGTCGCCGTGCAGTACCCGATACAGAACTACTTCGCCGCGCCGCACCTCCGCCTCGCCGCGGTCGCCGCAGCCGCGGCCCTCTTCGTCAGGGCCATGCCGCCCTCGTTCGGCGAGCCGGCGCGCCGCCTCCCGCCGCAAGAACGCAGAACCCCCGCGGCGGAATTCCTCTTCGCCGCAGCGATGGTCGTGCTTCTCAGCTACTTCTACAGCCTCGGCGACGGCGTCCTGATGAAACTCAACGCCGAAGGCAAACTGACCGTCTTCAAATGGCCGCGCCTGTTCTACATCCTCTCTCTGATGGTCGCGGGATGGGCCGCCGACCTGCGCAGCGGGCGCGCCCTCGCCGTCATCTCCCTCGCGGCCGCGGCCCTGACCGCGTTCTACCCGTTCTTACTCGCCAGCGGCTCCGGGGGCTATCAGATATTCCACCTCTGCTTCTGGTGCTTCGCGGGATTCTACGTCATCTGCTTCAGCGTCCCGTTCATGCGCATGGCGGAAGAAAGAAACTTCCCCGAGCTATGGGCCTGTCTGGGCAGAATAATAAAACAGTTCGTAAACTGCGCCGGCGTAGTATTCACCTCGGCCCTGACCGAAGTCTCGGGCGCGCGATGGATATTCTGGTGCAACGCCGCGCTCGTCGCCGCTATGGCGGCGTGGCTCGCCTTCGGGCGGCGTATCGGCGTCGGCGAAACCTGCGCGCAGGAAACCGAAGACGAAGCCCCGGCCGCCCCGCAGGCGACGGAAGACGAACGCATAGCGGCCTTCGCCGAAAAATACGGCCTCTCCGCGCGCGAGATGGAAATACTAAAAATGCTCGTCGACAAAAACGCCGAACAGACGACGCAGGAACTCGCCGACGCCCTCGGCGTGAGCCGCCGCACCTGCGAACGCCGCCTCTCCGCGCTCTACGCAAAAACAGGCGTCAGAAACAGGGCCGACCTGATGATCGCCTATATGCGCGAAACGCGCTGACCCCGCGCTTGACGCGGGGCCCGGCGGCTTTAAACTCCCAGACGTTACAGCGTTTTGAGTCGCCGGATGCCGCGTCAAGCGCGGCATGACGGAGCGGCGTTATTTCTTTTATCAAATTAAGCCGCTATAACGTACTTTACGGCATAAAGCTAAACAGGCATAATTCCCCCGTCTCCGCCCTCTGTAGAAAACTTCCGGGAATCCGCCGCGCGCGAAAAAATTCCCCGCATCCCCCGAAGCTCGCCCGCCCGCAAAACGCGCCCGCCGCCCCACGCGGCCATCCGCGCGCAAAGAATATTATCAGTATATATATTTAGCAATAAACTGACTGATTATAACAACGGCGGAACTCCGCCACATTTGTCCGCACACTGGCGGAGCCCCGCCACATTTTTCTCGAAAAGTGGCGGACGTCCGGCCTGTTCACCGCCGCGGTTTTATGCTCTAATAAAAACGCCCGGGACACAAATCAAATAAAAAAGAAAAAGGAGTGCTTTTCTGATGAAAAGGCTATGTGCGTTATTGCTTGCCGCGCTGCTCGTCTCCGTTGCGGCGTCGTGCGCTTTTGCCGCCGTAACGTTAAGCGGCAGTTACTATCCCACGACGGCTGACGAAAACTTCACCGTCACGCTGAGCCAGAACGGTGTCAGCGACGTCGAGTGTTATTCCAGCCAGTACATAAAATCGTGGGTGGAAGACGAAATGAACGAGGGCTTTTATGATTCTCTTGAATCGCCGACAGCGGGCGAGATAATGTCCGTTTTTGTGCTTTCTGACATAAAAGCCCCTGCCTCCGTCGATTCCGTCTTCTACAATGGCGTCCCCGACGCTATCTCCTCGCAGATAGGTTCGCTTCAGCTCTACTTCATAACGGAAAACATGGAGACTTATGCTCTTACGACGGTCGCTTCAATGCCGCTCGCAGGCGCTTATGACGAAAGCAAGAAGATGATTGCGCTGACGCAGCTGCCGGACGCTCTGCTTGCCAGGCTTGCAGACTGGGACAGCAGCCTCCTGCTGCGCCTGACGATTGTTAAAACGGACGGAACGCCGGACACCCCCGACACCCCCGACACGCCGGCCGCTCCGACGGTAGACATTGACGGCTTCGTGGGGCAGAAGGAAGTTACAGTTTCGACGGAGCCACAGATAGAGGAAGGCGAGTTGGATTGTGGTTCCTTCGGCATATGGCCCGAACTTCTTGAGGTCTTAGGCGTAACCGAAATGACGCAGTACAAGACCATCTCCGTCCTCACTATCATTTCCCTCGAAGGTGTTGACGCGGACGTAACATTCAGCGATCCGTGCACCGTGACGGCCGAACTCAACCCCGGAATTACCGTTCCCGAAGGAGCGGAGCTTCGCGTCTTCTTACAGCGGTACGGCGGCGATCCGGCTGACACTCCGGCGGCGAACGCGCTCACAGCCAGCGTCATGCCGGCCGAGGCCCGCGCGGCGTCCGCTCCTACCCTGCTCGACTTCCCGGCGCGGTATAACGCGGATACCCGCACCGTGACATTCACCACCGAAGGCGAAGTTACAATCCCAGGAAACATGCTACTCCCCGTAACCATCGCGGCGGTGACCAAGCCGGCTCCCGCGCCATCCGAAAGCGGGAGCGGAGGCGGCGGCTGCTCGGCGGGCTTCGGCGCTCTCGCGCTGCTCGCAGCAGTACCGCTCTTCGCGCGCAGGAAAAAGTAACGGCGTCAGCCGTGCCGTGCGCCTCGCGCCGCAGGGGAACGCCGAACTCCAGCGGCGCGAGGCGCAGTAAATACGGCGTGGCAGGATAAAAAATAGAAAGCCGCGCGGCAGGCCTGCATTTTCGCAGCCGCGCGGCAAAAACATTCGGAGGCGCGAAGGGAGGAAAAGGGAAAAACAGAACTGAAAACAAACGGCACGGCGGGGCCGGCGAGACGACGCCGGCACTAGCGGCGCACTGATGATAATTGAAAACGTCCGCTAACGCGGACCGTGCGCCGCGTCGCCGGCGGGACGATGCCGGCACTAGCGGCGCACTAAGGATAATCAAAACGTCCGCTAACGCGGACGGTGCGCCGCGTCGCAGCAAAATTTTTCGGCACAGCGCCGCCGCTCCGGCTGAAGGCCGGAACGGCTGGCACATCATTTTTTATCTATCAGAAAGGAGCGTTTACAGATGAAAGCAACGAAACAAGCAACGCCTGGCACATCCGGCCGCAGCGCACCGGCGCGCGGGAAATTCGGCAAAATCTGCCTTGTCCTGCTTCTGCTCGCGACGGCTGTGTTCTGCGGCTTCGCGCCGCGGGCGTGGGCCGAGCCAGTCGGCTGCTGGACGGACGTGGGCAACTACGACATATCGTGGTACACCGACAATCCGGAAGCAGAAGAATACGACCTCATGGACGCCGCGGACCTCGCGGGGCTCGCCTATCTCGTCAACAACAACATTGAATTTTTCAATAGCTCCAAGTCAAACAACGGCAAGATCGTCCGCCTGCGCGCCCCTGTCGACATGTCGGCCCACTACTGGGAGCCGATAGGCACATTCAGGGTGAATGGTATTACTGATGTATCGCCGTGCTTCTTCGGCACCTTCGACGGCGGCAACCACGCGATATCCGGCATCGTCGTGCAGAACGACGGGACGGACAAGAGCGTCTACGCCGGCTTCTTCGGCTACATCGAATGGGACTCCAAAAACCCGAATTTTGATTTCGACGTCTACCGCTTCCCCAGACTGCTCTCCATCAACATAGTAAACGCCTACATAGAGGGCGCCGACAAGGTGATGGAGTACAGCGTTCCGACATCCCCCAATCCGTTGAAGGTAGAACCCATAGCGGCGGGCATAGTAGCCTACGCCGATGCGGGAACCATCGGCACGGAGATATACGACTGCACGTTCTCCGGCTTCGTCAGTGGCTACGACGCGGCGGGCATCGTCGGGAAGAATAACACCGGCGGCGCGGTATCCTGCGTCAACATGGGCGGCGTCTCCGCCGAGCGCTACGCGGGCGGCATCGTCGCAAGAATGGAGGATGGGTCAAACATAGAACAATGCACAAACGAAGGGCCGGTAGCCAGCAAATTCGCGGCGGGCGGCATCGCTGGGCTGCACGGCAACTCAGGCGATGGCCCCGGAGCCATCTCCTACTGTTCCAGCACCGGCCCCGTCTACGGGAAGCCGCATTCCGGCGCGATAGCGGGGTATACAAAGGGGACCCAAACCGGCTTTACCTACAAGACAAACTACTACTGGCTCAACGAGACCAGCGCAGACGTCTTCCCCTCGGGACAGGTCGGCAACGCGAAAACCTCGCTCGGAGGCAGTGAAGAGGAGCTGACCACCGCTCCGGTGGAGGCTAATAAAGTAGATACCCTCGCCAAAATGCCTCCGACTACCGTAATATTCGACTACGCTAAAGCGCCTTACGGACGCAGAGAAGACCGAAAGACCGCGTACAACTATAGTCCCTATCATTATGTTTACCCGGACGATGACGGCGTTTACACTCTCGGCCCCATAACAATCTATCCGACTGGCAGCGCGACGGCGGGCGACATAATCATAGGGCCGGAGGGTAACTATGCACTGTCGCGCACGAACCTGACGAAAGAAGAATACTCAAAGCAGTTCTCGCTCTGCGTGACTAGCGGCTCCGTCGGCAACGATATTAACATCCGCTACGTACGCGCAAAAGACGACGACAGAATGAACTACGCCAACACCCTTATACGCAAGTTCAAACCCTACCTGCGTCTGGAAAAAATCGTAAAGGCGCCGACGGCGATTACGCTCTCAGACGCGACGCTCAAGACCGGAGAGACCGCGGTCCTGACCGCCGTATTCGACCCCGATACGACGCCGCAGTCCGCCCGCGGGCTGAAGTGGAGCTCCGACAATGAAAGCGTCGCCACCGTGGACGCTTCCGGAAAGGTGACGGCGGTCGGCGTAGGACAGGCCAGGATTACGGCGACGTCAGAAGTGTTTGAAGAGGCGTCCCCAGCAGAGTGCGTCGTCACTGTGAACAAGAACGACGTGCAGATCGAGGGCGTGGCTCTCAACGAGACGGCTGTCGAAGTCAAGCCGGGGGATAAATTGCAGCTCTCGGCCTCCGTCCTGCCTGAAGGCTCGCCGCAAGGCGTGACGTGGAGCAGTTCCAACGCCGAAGTCGCCTCCGTCGACGAAGCGGGCCTCGTCACCGCAATAGCGGAAGGCACGGCGGTCGTCACCGCGACCTCTTCCGCCGATTCCTCGAAGTCCGCATCCTGCACCATTACCGTCACCGCCTCCGCGCCTCTGCCCGTAGTCGTGACGGCCGACTGCGTGACGCAGGACCCCGGTTCGCTTAAAGCGTTGACTGAACAGCTGCCCGACGGCGTCGATGTAGTCACATCCGTTTCGCCGGAATCCGAGACAAACGCACTTGAAACGCTCGCCGCGGGCGGTCACACCGGCACGCCGAACATAGAGGGCATAGACCGGACCGAGCCCGGAGCCGTAAACGCGCTGACGTCGTTCACGCTCGACGTACAGCACGACGCCGCCGCGGACGGCGACCTGACTATGACGATAAACCTGTCTGCGTCGATCAACGTCGCGGAAGGCAGTTCGCTCTACGCCTTCATCCCGTACCGCGACGCCCCGAAGAAATTCGGCTCGTTCGTATGCACCCCGGCGAACGGCGCAAACATAACCTCCGTGACATTCACAGTGAAGAGCTACGCGCGCTTCTTCTCCGAAGCGCCTGTGATACTCGCGTCGGTCAAAGACAGCGCCCCGCAGCCCGCGCCTTCGGGCGGCGGCGGTGGCGGCGGCTGCTCGGCGGGCTTCGGCGCGCTCGCGCTGCTCGCTGCGGTCCCGCTCCTCGCGCGCAGGAAAAAGTAAAGGCACCGCCGTGCCGCGCGCCGCGCGCCCGCCGGATAGTATCACTCCCCAGCGGCGCGCGGCGCAGTAAATACGGCACGGCAGGATAAGAGATACAGAAAGCCGCGCCGGCCCGAAAACGGAAACGCAGACGGGCCGCGCGGCAAAACACAGAGTTTATCTTCTTCTGTCAGAAAGGAACGGAAAGGAGCGTTTACAGATGAAAGGAACGAAAGAAACAACATTGAGCACTTCAACCATAGTGCCCCCCCCCCGCGTAAAGTTTAGAAAAGTTTATTTTCTCCTGCTTCTGCTCGCGACGGCCGTGTTCTGCGGCTTCGCGCCGCGGGCGTGGGCCGAGCCTGCCGGCTGCTGGACGGACGTGGACGAAGACGGTAAGCCGCTATATGCGAACATATCGTGGTACACCGACAACAAGGAAGCAGAAGAATACGACCTCAAGGACGCCGCGGATCTCGCGGGGCTCGCCTATCTCGTCAACAACAACATTGAATTTTTCTATAGCTTTAATGCAAGCGGCAGCAAGATAGTCCGCCTGCGCGCCCCGGTCGATATGTCGGCCCACTACTGGGAGCCGATCGGTGTGTACAGGAGAGAGAAAGTAGGTAACAGTTGGCAGACAAAGGCTGGCTTCGTAGGCACCTTCGACGGCGGCAACCACGAGATATCGGGCATCGTCGTGAAGAGGGACGAGGCAAATCCGGAGAAGAGCGTCTACGCCGGCTTCTTCGGCTACATCAACTTCAACAGGAACGATCTGGGGCTTACATCAACCTCAAACGTCATCCCCAGAATCCTCTCAGTCAACTTGGTGAACGCATACATAGAGGGGGCCCTCGAACCGCTTACACTTGAGGGCATGACAGCCCCAATAGAACCGCTGGCGGCGGGCATCGTCGCCAACGGTCACGGAACCAACGGCACTACGATACGCGACTGCACCTTCTCCGGCTACGTCGAGGGCTACGACGCGGCTGGCATCGTCGGGCAGAATAACAGCGGCAGAACCGAATCCTGCGTCAACAAGGGCGGCGTCTCCGCAGTGCGCTACGCGGGCGGCATCGCCGCAAGGATGGTCTACGGCGGCAATGTTGTGCTATCCACAAACGAAGGGCCTGTGGCCAGCGACGACGCGGCGGGCGGCATCGCGGGCGTGCACGGCACAAGCGGATACTACGGCCCCGGCAACATCCAGTACTGTTCCAGCACCGGCCCAGTCTACGGGGAAAAGCATTCCGGCGCGATGGCGGGATACATCAAAGACAGCACCAGAGGCAACGACTACGGCACCTGCTGGTACTGGCTCAACGGGACCAGCGCAGACGTCTTCCCCCCGGGACGGGCCGGCAACGCGAAAAGCAGCCTCGGCGGCAGCGAGCTGACGCTTAACGAAGGGACGCTGGTGGAGGCGCATAAAGCGGATACCCTCGCCGAAATGCCGCCGACCACCGTAATATTCGACTACTCGGACGCGCCGTTCGGACGCATGGAAGGCTACAAGACCGACTACACCCGTACACCAGGCCGTTATATTTATCCGGACGAGGACGGCGTTTACGCCATCGGCCCGGTAACAGTCTATCCGACGGGCATCGCCGGGGCGGAAAATCTGATCATATCGAGCAAAAATACAAGCGTAATATCGCGCAAAAACCTGACGAAGGAAGAATACTCGAAAGCCTACGCGGCCTGCATGACGAGCGCCCCTGGGAACCCTGCCCAAGAGATGGTCGTCTTTGCCGAAGACAACAGTATGTACGGCGAATACGCCAACGGGCTACTGAGGCGGGGCACTTACCTCCCGATGCTGTACATAGGGAAAATAGTCCCCTTGCCTTCTGTCGCGCTATCCGGCGCGACGCTCAAGGCTGGGGAGACCACGGTCCTGACCGCGTCCTTCGACCCAAATACGACGCCGCAGTCCGCCCGCGGGCTGAAGTGGAGCTCCGACAACGAGAACGTCGCCACGGTGGACGCTTCCGGCAAGGTGACGGCGGTCGGCGTCGGACAGGCCAGGATCACGGCGGTATCCGAAGTGTTTGAAGAGGCGTCCCCAGCAGAGTGCGTCGTCACTGTGAACAAGAACGACGTGCAGATCGAGGGCGTGGCTCTCAACGAGACGGCTGTCGAAGTCAAGCCGGGGGATAAATTGCAGCTCTCGGCCTCCGTCCTGCCTGAAGGCTCGCCGCAAGGCGTGACGTGGAGCAGTTCCAACGCCGAAGTCGCCTCCGTCGACGAAGCGGGCCTCGTCACCGCAATAGCGGAAGGCACGGCGGTCGTCACCGCGACCTCTTCCGCCGATTCCTCGAAGTCTGCATCCTGCACCGTTACGGTGGCGGGCGATACGCCGCCGGAGCCGGCGAAAGATCCGGTAGTAAATGTAGACGGCGTCCAAAAACAGAGCGTCGCTCCGACCGTCTCTGACACGGAGCTGCCGGAGGGCGTGACCGTCACTCCGTCACTGTCGCCGGACAAGGAAAACGCCGCGCTTGACGCACTCAATTCCGGCGGCGAGACCGGCACTCCGCACATAGACGGCATAGATCAGACGGAGCCCGGAGCCGTAAACGCGCTGACGACGTTCTCGCTCGACGTGGAGCACGAGGACGGCGCTGGCGGCGACCTGACGATTACGCTGACGCTTACGGATGCGATCAACGTCGCGGAAGGCAGCTCGCTCTACGCCTTCATCCCGTACCGCTATGAGCCGCATAAATTCGGCTCGTTCATCTGCACCCCGGCAACAGGAGAAATAACCTCCGTGACATTCACCGTTACGGGCTACGCGCGCTTCTTCTCCGAAGCGCCGGTGATACTCGCGGCGGTCAAAGGCAGCGCCCCGCAGCCCGCGCCTTCGGGCGGCGGCGGTGGCGGCGGCGGCTGCTCGGCGGGCTGGGGCGCTCTCGCGCTGCTCGCGGTAGTACCGCTCTTCGCGCGCAGGAAGAAGTAAAAAAATAATAATCACTGCGCCGCCGCACGAATTATAAAAAAGTCCGCTTGTGCGGACGGCGCGGATACGCCCGCCGCCTTAGCGCGCGCGGGAAGCGGCGCGGCAGGATAAGGAACGGAAAGCCGCGCGGCAGAAACAGACGAAGGCGCAAAAGCGCGAAGGGGGGAGAAACAGAACGTCAAACAAACGGCGCGGCGAGAGATGCGTCCCGTACCATGAGCCGCGCCGTTTTCCTCTTTTGCATTGCGCCCTCCTCCGCGTCTCCGTCCCGTATGATTTTATTTTCATGCGGAAGGGAGCCGTTTTATTTAACAGAGCATACTTGATAAATTTCCTCCACTATGTTACCCTAGTCACGAAGGGGAAACGCGCATGATTATGACGAGAGAAAGCGATTACGCCGTGAGGATACTGAGGGCGCTCGCTGGCGGCGAGAAGATGACCGTCGGGCGGATCTGCGAGGCTGAGTTCGTGCCGGTGCAGTTCGCCTATAAGATTCTGAAGAAGCTGGCGAAGTGCGGCTACGTTGAAATTTTCCGCGGCGCGGAGGGCGGATGCCGGCTTTCGGCGGACCTTGGAGCGGTGACGCTTTACGATCTGCTGCGCTGCATCGACGAGGATCTTTTCGTGAACGCCTGCATGTCGCCGGACTACGAATGCGCGTGGCGCGGCGCGCACTGCGGCGAGTGCCGCTTTCACAGCAATCTCGCGGGGCTGCAGCGCGTCATTGAGGACGAGCTGAAGCGCCGGACTGTCGGCGCGATGCTCGGGTAATTTTTTTAGCGTTAATGTGGAGAAACTTTATCAACAATTAAAAGCTTATGTGTGGGAGGAAAAATTATGAATCAGTGTTTCGGTTGCAACACCTGCAAAAGCGCGGACAAGCCGCTTGAGGATTTTATCCGTACTCTGCCGAACGAGACTTCGCACCACAGGGTCGCGGGCCAGTCGGTGAAGTGCGGCTTCGGCCTTCAGGGCGTCTGCTGCCGCCTCTGCTCGAACGGGCCGTGCCGCGTGACGCCGAAGGCGCCGAAAGGCATCTGCGGCGCTACGGCGGACGTGATCGTCGCGCGCAATTTCCTGCGCGCGGTCGCCGCGGGCTCCGGCTGCTATATCCATATCGTCGAGAACACGGCGCTGAATCTTAAAAACACGGCGCTCGCAAAGGGCGTCATCAAGGGCGAGAAGGCGCTCGAGCACCTCTGCGAGCTCTTCGGCGTGACCGGCGGCGACAAGTACGAGAAAGCTCTCGCCGTCGCTGAAAAAGTTCTCGCCGACATCTATAAGCCCGAGTACGAAAAAATGGAGCTGGTCAAGAAAATGGCCTACGCGCCGCGCTACGCGAACTGGGAGAAGCTCGGCATCCTCCCCGGCGGCGCGAACGCCGAGATAGTGAAGGGCGTCGTCAAGTGCTCGACGAACCTTAACTCCGACCCCGTTGACATGCTCCTGACCTGCCTCAAACTCGGCATATCGACGGGACTGTACGGCCTCACGCTGACGAACCTGCTCAACGACGTGATGCTCGGCGAGCCGGAGATCCGTCCCGCGGCCGTCGGCCTCGGCGTCATCGACCCGGACTACATCAACATTATGATAACGGGGCATCAGCACTCCTGCTTCTCATACCTCCAGGACAAGCTCGTCACCCCTGAGGTCGAGGCTAAAGCCAAGGCCGCGGGCGCGAAGGGCTTCCGCCTCGTCGGCTGCACCTGCGTCGGCCAGGATTTACAGCTCCGCGGCGCGCATTACCAGGAGGTCTTCGTCGGACACGCCGGCAACAACTTCACCTCCGAGGCTGTGCTTTCTACGGGCGCGATTGACGCGGTGCTTTCCGAGTTCAACTGCACGCTTCCCGGCATCGAGCCTATCTGCGACGCTCTCGACATAAAGCAGATATGCCTCGACGACGTGGCTAAGAAATCCAACGCCGAGTACATGCCCTTCGTCTTTGAGACGCGCGAAGCCGACGCGGACAGGATAATCGACAAGGTGCTCGAATCCTACAAGAACCGCCGCGGCAAGGTAGAGATGCGCCTCATGCCCGAACACGGCAACAAGGACACCATCACCGGCGTTTCCGAAACGTCGCTCAAAAAATTCCTCGGCGGAAACTGGAAGCCGCTCATCGACCTCATCGCCGCGGGCGAAATAAAGGGCGTCGCGGGCGTAGTCGGCTGCTCGAACCTCACCTTCGGCGGACACGACGTGCTCACCGTCGAGCTGACGAAAGAGCTCATCAAGCGCGACATCATCGTCCTCTCCGCGGGCTGTTCCTCGGGCGGGCTTGAGAACTGCGGCCTCATGGAGCCGAAGGCGGCGGAACTCGCGGGGCCGAAACTCCGCGCAGTCTGCGAAAAGCTCGGCATTCCGCCCGTCCTCAACTTCGGCCCGTGCCTCGCGATAGGCCGCCTTGAAATAGTAGCGACGGAACTCGCCGCGGCGCTCGGCGTGGACCTGCCGCAGATGCCGCTCGTCCTCTCCGCGCCGCAGTGGCTTGAAGAGCAGGCGCTTGCGGACGGAGCCTTCGGCCTCGCGCTCGGCCTGCCGCTCCACCTCGGCGAGCCGCCCTTCATCACCGGCAGCAAGGTCGTCGTCGACGTGCTCACGGAGCAGATGAAGAGCCTCACCGGAGGACAGGTGATAATAGACCCGAACGCGGCCACAGCCGCCGACACGCTCGAACGCATCATCCTCGACCGCCGCGCGGCTCTCGGCATCTAAGGAAGGAGGCCGGCTGCGATGAAGCGTATATTCATAGACGCCGACAAATGCGACGGCTGCATGAACTGCACCCTTGCGTGTATGAACGCGCACCGCAAGGACGGCAAAGAGGATATTTACACGCTCGACCTGAACGACGCCGAAAGCGAAAGCCGCTGCTTCATACGCCTCGGCGCTGAAAAAAGCTACAAGCCGGTATTCTGCCGCCACTGCGACGAGCCAATGTGCGTCACAAGCTGCATGAGCGGCGCGATGAGCAAAGACCCGGAGACGGGGCTCGTGACCTACGACGAGAAAAAATGCGGCGCGTGTTTCATGTGCGTCATGAACTGTCCCTTCGGCCTGCCGAGGCCGGACGCGGCGACGCGCCAAAAGGTTATCAAATGCGATTTCTGCCGCGACCGCGAGGAAGGCCCGGCCTGCGTCAAGGCCTGCCCCAAGGAAGCCATACACGTTGAGGAGGTGCGCTAGCATGAAACATCTCATAATCGGATGCTCCGCCGCCGGAATAGCCGCCGCGCGCAAAATACGCGCGCTGCGCCCGGACGACGAAATAACCGTCGTAGCTAAAGACGACGCGCCTCACTCGCGCTGCATGCTCCACCACTTCATCGGCGGACACAAAAGCGCCGAAGATATAAACTTCGCGGGCGCGGACTTTTTCGACAAAAACCGCGTGGAATTCATCGCGGAGGAAGAAATAACAAAAGTCATGCCCGAAGAAAAAGCCGTCGTGGGCGCGAAAAGCGGCAAAATACATTACGACCGCCTTCTCATTACGACCGGAGCGAGATACTTCATCCCGCCAGTACCCGGCTTCCGCGAGGGCAAAAACGTCTTCGGCCTGCGCGACTTGGACGACGCGCGCAAAATCAGCGAGGCGGCGCTGAGCGCGAAGCAATGCGTCATAGTCGGCTCCGGCCTCGTCGGACTCGACGCCGCCTACGCGCTTGCCGAACGCGGAGTCAAATGCCGCATAGTCGAGATGGAAAACAGGCTCTGCCCGCTGCAGCTCGACGAGACGGCCGCCGCGCCCTACAAGGCGCTCTTCGAGAAAGCCGGATGCGAATTCTACCTTTCGAAAAAAGCGAGCGCCGCGGAGCTCGACGCGGACGGAAACGTCACAGCCGTAATGCTCGACGACGGCACGCGCCTGCCGGCGGACTTCCTCGTCGTCAGCGCGGGCGTGCGCCCGAACATAGAATTCCTCGAAGGCAGCGGAATCGCGCTCGACCGCCGCATCGTCACCGACGCGCACATGCGCACCAGCGTCCCGGACGTTTACGCCGCGGGCGACGCGGCGGGCCTCTCTGGAATATGGCCCAACGCCGCGCTCCAGGGCGAAATCGCCGCGAAAAACATGTGCGGCGTCGAAGCGGAATACACAGACCGCTACGCGATGAAGAACACGATGAACTTCTTCGGCCTCACGACCCTTTCGCTCGGCCCGACCGCAGCGAAAGAAGGCGACGAAGTGCTGACCGCCGAAAGCCGCAGCGGCTACGCAAAAGCGATAATCCGCGGCGACGCGCTCGTCCACCTCACAATCCAGGGCGACATCGGCAACACCGGCTTCTGGCAGGAAATCGTCAAGCGCGGCATCAACCCGCGCACGCCAGGAAAGTCCCTCGCCGAGCTCAGCTACGCCGACTTCTGGAAATACGACGAAGCAAGCGGAAAATACGCGTGGGATTAGCCCGACGCCGACGTAAACGAAAACGACACAAGAGCGGGACGCGCATGAAAGCGCGCCCCGCTTCTCGTATAATGAGCGTACCGGTTGAAGGAAGGGAGGCAAATCGACATGATAAACACACGCGGCAACAGCGGCTTTACAACACAAATAAACCAAGTAATTTCAACGGCAGAAGCCCTATTCGAAGTTCAGATGCTCGGAATGTATCTATACGGCTCCGCGACGATGAACGGACTGCGCACGCACAGCGACATAGATATACTGATAATCACCGAATGGGAGATGAGCGATGCGGCAAGAGAGACGCTGACAAAGCGGTTATTGAGCGTTTCAGGCCGCGCGGGCTGCGCCGGGAAAAGGCCTTTGGAGGTTGCCGTCGTCAATCATAACGATATCGTTCCGCTGCGATTCCCTCTTAAATGCGAATATATGTACGGAGAATGGCTTCGTGAAGAAATGGAAGCGGGGCAATATCCTCAGCCGTTCCTCGACCCCGATATAACGGTTTTATTATGGCAGGCCCGAAAAAGCTGCATAACTCTGAAGGGCGCGGAGTGCGAAAAGCTCATTCCGCCCATCCCCTTTTATGAAGTCCGCAAAGCGATTCAATTTTCTCTTCCCGCTTTAATCTCCGGCTTCACCGGCGACGAGAAAAACGTGCTGCTGACCCTATCCAGAATGTGGTTCACCTTGGAAACGGAAGAAATAACTTCGAAGGATATCGCCGCGGAATGGGTGATTCCAAAATTGCCGGCGAAATTTTCTCCGCTGCTGCATACGGCGAAGGAGGCCTACCTTGGGAATCTGTCCGACGAATGGGGAAGCGTCGAAAAAGAAGCCGCCGCTCTCGTAAATTTTATGAAAGAACGGATTGAGGATTTGCTTGCTTTCAGGAAATCCGAAAAATAATGGGGAGCTCCTAAATCAGCAACGCTTCGCGTTTCTTGACTGGCAGTTCACCGCGGTATAGACGGCACTATAGAGGATATGTAGCCAGTCTAATTTGCCGCACCACAAAACGACGAATTGCGGCTTGCCTTTTTCCAGCACCCGTACGCGAAAAGACCTCCGACAAACGCCGGAGGTCTTTCGTTCCTTGGGTATTGGCAGCAACGTTTTACAGAGTTTCGTTCTGGCGGGCGTTCCGCGCCGCGGGGCGTTTTATGCAGGGCGCCTTTCGGCTGCGCCTCGCTTCGCCTGTTCGCCCGCCGTGTGTGGGAGACTGGTTTTCACGTCCTTTCCTTTGAGATGAGTACCTTTTTTATTACGAACCCGAGAGCGCGAGCTTTCGGGGAGTGCCGTATGTTCTTTGGCGGGATTAAAATCGACCTTCACGTCCCCGCCCTTTCTGATAAAAAGTATAGCGCCGGGATGTGAAGGTCTTATGATTGTTTTATGTGTTTTCTGTGGCGGAAATATGGCGATTTTGTGGCGGCGCGGAGCTACTGTCCGTCGTGTATCTCCTCATAATATGTGCCCATGAGCTTTTTCCAGTCGACGTTGTCGTCGAGCAGGTTCGGGCACGTCGCGTCGGGGTAGAACCATTTGCGGCCGAGGCCCATGAGTATCTGCCACCAGTCGTGGACGTCCGGCGTCAGTATCTCGCCCTCGGGGCCGATGCGGCGCAGCTCGCGGTAGACGAGCGCGACCATCTGGCTTTCGTCCATCGCCGCCGTCGTCTTCGCGTAGAACTCTATCATGTAGAAGTAGGAGCATGAGCCGAGCTGGTAGAGCAGCTCGGTCCATTTCGGCGATATCTTCGACGTCTTCGCGAGCGTCATCTGTTTTTTGCTTCCCGAGCTTTTATGGTTCACGACGAAAAGTATCTTGTCGGGGTCTATGTGGTGCAGCTCGTCGTATTTTTTGATCAGCGCCTCGGCTATCGGCCTGATTTTGCTCGAGCATATTTCGTAGTCGAATTCTGCCTCTGTTCTCGCGGACATATTTCATTCCTCCGTTTTCGTGCTTGCGCAGTCTTTTCTGCCGTTCTTCATTATACCATTGCGCCGCTCGCGGCTTAACGGCGCGCCCTCTATCCACGTTTTTGTGGATAAAAATGTGTATTATGTTGTTAACTTATCCTGACCTTATGTGGATATGTGAGTATATCTCGGAGTGCGGCTGAAAACGAAATGCACAAACGGTTGGAGCCAAGCTGTAGTCAAACTAAAAACGACGCCCGCGCCGGAGCGTGAGCGTCGTTTCTTTTACTTTGCGTTGTTGCGTTGATTTTTGCCGCGCGGTTATTTTTTGAGCGAGCGGCCGCGTCTTACGAAGGTCGGGTTTTCGTATGCGTCGTAGGCTGAACGGCGGCGGCCAGCGTAGGGCTCGTTCTCGGCCTGTTCGTCTTCAGCGGGCGCGTCGTCGCGCAGCCACGCGGGCATGTGGACTCCGGCGTAGGGCGACGGCTGCTGTTCGGGCTGCGGCTGTTCCGCCGCTTCCGCCTGCCGGACGGACTCTTCATTATAATAGCGCCTCTCGGACGCGCGTTCCTCGCGCTGCGGCGCGGCGCGGCGCGTGTAGACGTTTATCTCCGGCTCCGGCTCGCGCGGCGTTTCGTCGAAGCCGGCGGCGACTATCGTCACCTCGACCTCTTCTTCTATCGATTTGTCCTCGGCGCAGCCCCAGATGAAGTGCGCGTCGGGCGACTTTACGTCCTCGATGATGTCGGCGGCTAGGCCGACCTCGTAGAGCGCGAGCTCTTTTCTGTGCGTGATGTTCATGAGCACGCCCTTGGCGCCCTGCATGGAGCATTCCATGAGCGGGCTTTCGAGCGCCATGCGCACGGCTTTCTCGACGCAGTCTTCGCCGCTCGCGGCTCCGACGCCCATGACTGTGCGTCCCGCGCCGCGCATAACGGTGTTAAGGTCGGCGAAGTCGACGTTTACGAGCCCGGGGCGCGTGACGAGGTCTGTGACCCCCTGCACCGCCTGGCGCAGAACTTCGTCGGCGAGCGAGAAGGATTCCGTCAGAGGCGTGTTCTTCTGCGCTATTTCGAGAAGCCTGTCGTTCGGCACGACGATGAGCGCGTCGACCTCGGGGAAGAGCTTTTCGATGCCCTCTTCCGCGTAGCGGCGGCGGCGCTTTCCTTCGAACGAGAAGGGCTTCGTGACGACCGCGACGGTCAGTATCCCCATTTCGCGCGCGGCGCGCGCAATTACGGGGATGGCTCCCGTTCCGGTGCCGCCGCCCATGCCCGCGGTCAGGTAGACCATGTCCGCGCCCTTCATGTAGCGGCGTATCTCGTCGATCGATTCGAGCGCGGCGCGCTCGCCCACCTCGGGCACGGCTCCCGCGCCGAGCCCCTTCGTGACGCGCTCGCCGAGGACTATCTTCGACTCGCAGAGCGAGCTGCCGAGCGAGCGCACGTCGGTGTTCACCGCGAGCGTGTCCACGTCCTTGAGGCCGTGCGATATTATATGGTTGAGGGCGTTTCCGCCGCCCCCGCCTATCGCGATGACCTTTATGGCCTTATGGAAGATTCCCTGAGCTGCGGTCTCTTTCATATCCGCTTTATTTTCTTCGGCCCGCCCCTGATATGCGGGGCTTTCACCAAACTGTCCATAGTACGCAAATTCTTCTGCCGGCACGGAGCGACACACCTTCTTTGCCTGTTGATGTATAATATTCCGTATGTTTTTATTATAGCATCGAGAGGTGTTAATTTTATGGCTTCGGGCAACGGATATGCAAATTTTTTCAGCGGCAACGTGCCTTTTATAATTTTCTTCGCATTCTTCGCGCTGCTCGCATGGGACATAACCTCGCCGATGGCGACGGCGATTATATGGGCCGGGATGCTCTCGTTCGTCGCGACGCCGCTTAACAAAAAAATTCTCAAGGCGCTCCGCGGCGGCAAGTACCCGAGCATCTCCGCGGCTGTGACGATGACGGCGCTGCTGCTGCTCTGCTTCGTCCCGGTGCTGCTCGCCCTCTCGACGCTCGCGAGCGAGGTGACGAGCCTCGGGCGCATCTTCGCGCAGCTCTTCGTCAAGATTCAGCACGTCGCGCACAACGGCGCGGCGATAGAGTTCCCCGACTGGATGCCGGCCTGGATAGCGGACAACATACGCAATTTCATGGCCGACTCCGACGCGCTGCGCGGCGCGGCGCAGAACGTCGTGCAGTGGGCGACGCGCTTCCTCAGCTCGATTTCGGCGCGGCTCATAGAGCACGGCTCCTCCTTCCTGCTAAACTCCGTCATAACTCTGATGGTTTCCTTCTTCTTTATACGCGACGGCGAAAAGATAATCGACTACATAGAGAGCGTGACGCCGCTCGAGCCCGAGGAGAAACAAAACTTTTTCAGTCAAATTTCGGGGATTCTGAACTCGATAATATACGGTATAATCTTCACCGTCGCAGTCCAGGCGGTGCTCGGCGCGATCGGCTGGTGGATAGTCGGCCTCGGGAATCCGGTGTTCTTCGGGATGCTGATGTTCTTCTTCGGCATGTTCCCCGCTGGGACGGCGGTCGTCTGGGTGCCCGGCGCGATATACCTCGCCTTCACGGGCGACCTGAAGAACGCCGCGATACTTTTCGTGTGGGGCGCGGCGATAGTCGGGACGATAGACAACCTGCTCCGCCCGTACCTGATAAGCTCGGGCGGCAGGGGCGGCGTCGAGATATCGACGCTCGTCATAATACTCGGCCTTTTCGGCGGCGTGATGAAGTGGGGCTTCCTCGGGGTTTTCGTCGGGCCGCTGCTGCTGGTGCTCTTCATATCGGTCTGCGGACTTTATAAAAAGCGCTGGCTCGAAAGTATTGGAGGAAAATGATTTACAATGCTCGCAGAATTCATAGCCACCGCGGCGACCGGCGCGTCGCTCGCGATGGATGCCTTTTCCGTCTCCATCTGCATAGGGCTCTGCCATGACCGCATAAGCGCGAAGAACGTGCTGACGGTCGGAGGCGCGTTCGGATTTTTTCAGTTCTTCATGCCTCTGCTCGGAGGCGTAATAGCGGGAGGACTCTCGGGATTTTTCAGCACATGGACGCCGTGGATAGCCGCGGCGCTCATCGTCTGGGTCGCCGTCAACATGATACGCGAGGCGGCCTCGGGCGGCGATGACGACTGCTCGTCTATGACGATAACGCTGAAGAGCATGACGGTGCTCTCGTTCGCTACCTCGCTCGACGCGCTCGCCGTCGGCTTCTCGATAGAAAGCACGGGCGGCTCCGCGATGTCGCTCGCGGTGCTCGCGGGAATCATAACCTTCGCCTTGTCCGCCGCAGGCGTGCTGGCCGGCAAAAAAGTCGGCTCGCATTTCGGCAGGAAGGCCGAATACGTAGGCGGCGGCGTCCTGCTGGTCATAGCGGCGCGGATAATTTTGCAGGCGCTGTAAAACAACTCAGGCAAATACGCAAAAAGAGGCCGCGAGGCCTCTTTTTTCTATCTGCATTCGCAGTTGCCCCATACTGTGCCAGCGCTATAAAATCTATATACAAAATACAGACTGCTCATGATGGGGATAAAGCAATGAAAAAAGGTGAACGGCAAATCTCAATACGCAGCTCCGCCGCGGAATATCTGACATATATAGCGTCGACGGGAGAAGAAAGCAGCGGCGTTGAAATTCGTTACGAAGACGAAAATATTTGGCTGACGCAGAAAATGCTGTCTGCGCTGTACGATGTCGACGTTAGGACTATAAACGAACATATTAAAAAAATTTTTGCCGACTCAGAATTAGAGGCGGCGTCAACTATCCGGAAATTCCGGATAGTTCAAAACGAGGGCGGGCGCTCGGTCAGTCGTGAAGTCAACCACTACGGACTTCAAATGATAATTGCCGTAGGTTTCAAGGTAAATTCCGAGCGCGCCGTGCAGTTTCGCAAATGGGTAAACCAGATAGCACGAGAATACACAATCAAAGGCTGGGTAATGGACGACGAACGGCTGAAGCGCGGCGCATATCTTACCGATAAATATTTTGAAGAACAGCTTGAACGGGTAAGAGAAATACGCGCGAGCGAACGTAAATTCTATCAGAAAATAACAGACCTCTATGCGACGGCTGTTGATTACGATAAAAACTCTGCATCTACAAAAAGATTCTACGCCACGGTGCAGAACAAAATGCATTACGCCGTTCACAGACACACGGCTGCCGAGCTTATAATGGAGCGTGCAGACAGCACGAAGGAACATATGGGGCTCACGACATGGCAGGACGCGCCGGACGGTAAAATAAAAAAATCAGACGTGACGGTGGCTAAAAACTACTTAAGCGAATTCGAACTGCGCCAGCTCGACAGAATGGTGACATCATATCTTGATTTTGCAGAAAACATGGCGCAGAGGAAAATTCCGCTCACAATGCACGATTGGGAGACAAGGCTGAACGGATTCATTATGATGTTTGAATACGGAATGCTGAAGGACGCCGGTAAAGTAAGCGCGCAGATAGCAAAACTTCACGCCGAAACGGAGTTTGAAAAATACCGAATCATACAGGACAAACTTTTCCTTTCAGATTACGACCGTTTCATAATTGAAAGCGAAAACAGCGAAAAACCGGACATCTAATGTGCATAAAACAATAAAATAAAAACGCGGACCGCCCTGAGAAAGCGCGCTCCGCGTTATTTCACGCGCACGCTGCGCCGCCGCTAAGAAACATAAAAGACGACTGCGCCGCGGCGCTCCGCCGTCTCTTTATAAAACTTCTTTATTTCTTTGACATAGTCACGAAGATACTCGAAAAATCCGTCCCCGTCGCTTTCGTCCATAATCGGATACACTTCGTCCGCCAGCATCGCGCCGAAGTCGAACATGCCTTTCAGCTTATCTTCGTCAAGCGAATCAAGATACTCAGCAGCTTCGCGCACCTGTTCCGCATCGGCGAAGAAAGCGCCGAATTCCATGCCGCTCTCTATAAAATTTTCGTCGCGTATCGGAACGACGTATCCCATAGGCGGTTCTCCGTCGTCTATATCGCCGCACAACAGATAATGCACGGCCTGCCACGACTTATCTATATCAAGCGTCCGGTGCTCCTCGGGATTCATGTCGAAAATATCAATCTTTCCCGAACGTATGCGCTTCAGCTCATCTTCGCCGACCGCGATATAATTTCCCAGCATACCCATAATTTCGCCGCCCCTATCAAAAGAACGCCGCGTATGAAACGCGGCGTCTTAAGCATTTATTTCGCTATATCTCCATCAGCTCGTACTCGCGCGTGCCTATGCCTATCTTTTCGGCGTGCTCGAGCGTCGCCTGCCAGTGCGTGTCGGGGTGGATCGTGTGGAAGTGGTCCGCGCCGGCTCCGCGCTTCTTTATCTGGTCGGCGAGGTAGCTGTTCGCGACTGCGGGGGCCTTCATCACGGCGTCGGCGCAGGCCTGGTCGAGCGCGACAGGGTCGTGCGATGCGAAGAAGCCGATGTTCGGCACGACAGCCGCGTCGTTCTCCGCGTGGCAGTCGCAGAAGGGCGAGACGTCAACGACGGCGGCGATATGGAAGTTCGGCTTTCCGTCGATTACGGCCTTCGCGTACTCCGCCATCTTGCGGCAGACGGCCGTCTCCGAGCCCTCCCAGTCCGGCTTCACCGCGTCGAATGGACAGGCGCCGATGCAGCGGCCGCAGCCTACGCATTTTTCGTGGTCGATATGCGCCTTGCCCTCGGTTATCCTTATCGCCTTCTGCGCGCAGTTCCGGGCGCAGCGGCCGCAGCCGATGCACTTGGCCTCGTCGACCGAGGGCTTGCCGTCGCTGTGCATCTCCATCTTGCCGCCGCGCGAGCCGGAGCCCATGCCGAGGTTTTTAATAGCGCCGCCGAAGCCCGTTATCTCGTGGCCCTTGAAGTGCGTCAGCGAGATTATCACGTCGGCGTCGGCTATCGCGCGGCCTATCTTCGCTTCCTTTATATACTCGCCGCCCTCGACGGGGACGAGCGCCTCGTCGGTGCCCTTCAGGCCGTCGGCTATGACGACGTGGCAGCCGGTACAGAAGGGGTTGTAGCCGTTCTCGTAGGCGGCCTCGAGGTGCTCGAGCGCGTCCTTTCTGCGCCCGACGTAGAGCGTGTTGCTGTCGGTCAAAAACGGCTTGCCGCCGAGCTCCTTGACCTTGTCCGCGACGACCTTCGCAAAGTTCGGGCGCAGGTAGGCGATGTTGCCCGGCTCGCCGAGATGTATCTTTATCGCCGTGAACTGCTTTTCGAAATTGATCTCCTCAATCCCGGCCCGCTCTATGAGCGCGCGGAATTTCTGCAGAAGGTTCCTCTCGGGCGTGGCCCGCATATCAGTGAAATAAACGACAGAACGTCCCATGTATTCTCCTCCGTTGTCAGGCCTCGCGGCCTTTTTCCAAACACACTGCGTTTATCATACAACATTGAGCGGACTCAAGGAAAGACGAACGCGCCGCAGCTTTTCGCCGTTAGTTTAGTCAAATAAAATCAAATATAAATCTCTCTTTTTTAGCGCGTTTTCTCCGGAACAACGCTGTTTTTAGCCTTATAATCAAATTCGCCGCACGCGATAAACGACGGTGAGGCTCACAAAGATTTGAGGAGGAAGACGAAAATGCTCAAAAACAAAGACGAGGGCGTAAAGGCCGAAAAGCTCGGAGGAAGCGGCAAGGGCTGCGCGATGAGATTCCCCGTGGAGATACCGGACAACGACGGCGCGTTCACGATGACGACGCGCATCGAGCTCGAGCCGGGCGCGTCGATCGGCTATCACCTCCACGGCGACAACGAAGAGGTCTACTTCATAATGAGCGGCGAGGGAACCTATTGCGAGGACGGCGAGAAGCACGCGGTCAAGGCCGGAGACATCATGCTCTGCCGCAAGGGCCATTCGCACGGCCTCGAAAACACCGGCGCGGCGACGCTCGTCATGGGAGCCGCGATAGCGAAGCGCGGTTAAGAGATACAGCAGCAATCATAGAGCAGGCGCGGGCGCGCGGACTTCACGCCCGCGCCTGTTTTTTATCCGGCGCGCGATGCACCGGGCCGCGTCATGCGGCGGCGAGAGATTGAATTTTTTCTCAGCGTTCCGCTCTGCGCCAGCGCCGTCAAGCCTACGGCTCCCGCACAAACGCCGCGCTCCGCAGCTCGCGCGGACGGCGTCGTGACTGCGGGACGGCCGCATATACACGGCGCGGCAAAGCGCAGCGCTTCGGCAGCTCCGGCGCGTCAAGAGGGCGCGCAGCGGCTTTCGCGCCCCCGCGGAAATTACGTTCCGCTCAGTAAACAGCGCCGCGGAACGCTGACGGACGCGCGGTTCGTGAATTTCGGGCGCGAGCGCGCGCCGTCCGCTTCTTTACGAATTTATGAAATTTCCTTAACCTTACTTTTACATAACTGAAAAGCCGGAAAGGGCAGAGCGCCTATATCCACGCCACTTATGTACATAGTTATCCACAATTTGTGAATATCTCCGTGTATTTCTCTCAGTTTTGCCTCGCAAAGCCTCTGCGCCCTATTGAAAAAGCCGTTTTACATGTGCATAACTCGCGCCGAAAAGTGTGGACAACGCCATGAGCGTCCGGCGGATCGGCGGCGCTTTGCCTGACTTTTTATCGTAAATATATATAATAATCATGGAAGCACAAAATCGCGCCGTTTTCGCATAATCCGCGCGGCGCGGCAAAACTCGGCGCGGGAGGCGTATATTGTGGAACTCAGGGAAAAGCTGGAAAAGCTGCGCAGAAACGGGATAACGCTCGACATTTTGGGGAGCGCGGAATATAAACGCGGCGGCACGCGCTTCGGCGGGCGTCCCGACGTTCCGCGCGGCTTCGAGTGGCCCGCCTATGAGGGAGAGGGCATGCACGGCAAAACGGCAAAGCGCCCGCTCTCGTTCGTCGCGCAGTTCGACTGCGCGGAGCTTGCGAGGTACGATGCGGAGCGCCTGCTCCCCGACCACGGAGTGCTCTCGTTCTTCTACGAGATGGATACCATGCGCTGGGGCTACGACCCGAAGGACAAGGGCTGCGCGCGCGTCTATTGGTTCGAGGATTCGGCCGCGCTCGAAGCGGCGGAGTTTCCCGACGATTTGGATGAGGATTACAGATTCCCCGCGCTTGCCGTAAAAATGCGCGCCGAGCCGTCGCTGCCGGGTTGGGAGGATTTCACCGAAATTTATCCCGAAGAGGCTGACTGCGGCGACGAAGGAGACGAGTTCTTCACGGTGCGCGCGGAGCTCGGCGACGACGACCCCGACGAACGCTCAAAGCTGCTCGGCTGGGCCGACACGATACAGGGGAGCATGCCGGCGGAATGCGAGCTCGTGACGAGCGGATATTATCTCGGCGGCGGCTGGGACGAAATTCCGAAAAATGAAGTCGAAGAGGCGGAGAAAGAGGCGCCGGACAAATGGCTGCCGCTCTTCCAGCTCGACGAGGTCGAGGACGGCGATTTCGACCTGATGTTCGGCGACTGCGGGCGGCTCTATTTTTACATCACAAGGGACGACCTCGCGGCGCGGAGGTTTGAGAACGTCTGGCTGATTTTGCAGTGCTATTGACGCCGCGCGGCGAGAGCGGATTTCACGCGGAGGCTGAGCCGCCGGCTGCGGCGCTTTTTTGATTAGCTTCGTTTTTCGGAAAATGGTGAAGAAAATCCAAAGCTGAAGCGCTGGGATAAAAGCTTCGCCGTTTCCGTAAATCTGAGCCGAACGCAACAATTTTGCGCGGGACGCAGAAAGGCCGCCCGTTTGGGCGGCCTTTCGTTTAATCGCGGATTACGCGCTTGTTTCGTAACTTATTCGACTTCGATGGCCTTCGAGGACTCCCAGAGGCCGTGGACGTTGCAGTAGCTGACCGCGATGAGCTCGCCGGACTTGGCGGGCTTGAACATCACGCAACTGCCGGGCTCGGCGTAGGCCGCGCCGGGGTTGTCGAGGTTCATCGTGTCGCCGTGGCTGTTGTAGCAGAACTTCGCGACATCGACGACGGGGCCTTCGGCGGGCTTGAAGTAGAGCTGGATCCAGCTGATGTGGTGGAGCGGCGTGTTCGGGTGCTTGATCTCCTTGCCGACGCAGACCTTTACGAGCGCCTCTTCGCCTGCCTTGATTTTCTCGGGGGCCTCTATCGTCGGTACGTGCTTCTCAGCTTTGAAATCTCCGTCTCTTACAACTTCTCCGATTTTCATTTTTTGTTCCTCCGTTTTTTTCTGATTTCTAAATTATTTTCAACTTCCACGTTAATAACATTATACCACTAAAAGCCGAAAAAAACCGAAGGAATTTTGATTATTGGTAAATCTTCATCTTCTGCGCTTCGAGAGCTTTTCGAGCGAGAGCATGACGCGCGCCATCGCGCCCGCGAGCTCGGGCGACATTCCGCCGCTTAGGAAAAATTTTGCGCGCTCGGCAATCTCTTCCTCGCCGTTGACGACCGGCGCGCGGCGGTAGATTTTCTGCGGGGCGGAGCGCGCGGGCTGGGCCGGCGGGCGTATCGGGCCGACTCTGAAATCTACGGAGACGGCCGCGCCGCCGAAGAAGGCGGATATTCCGCGCTCGAGCCGCGCCTTGCGGAAGCGCGCCGACGAGAGCACCATCTGGTCCGGAACGTTGACCGTGATAACGAGCCTGCCGCCGTCCTCTTCGCAGGCGGCGGGCGCGCTGCGCGAGGCGAGCGGCTCTCCAGCGACGGCGCGCCAGTTCTCCGAGAGCTCGGAGAGCTTTATCGAGAGATTCACGAGGCTCCAATATTCCGGCTTGTATCTGACGCCGCGGGCTTTTTTGCGCGTTTCTTCGCCGCATTTGCCGCAGAGCGCGGAGCCGACTATCTCTCCGGCGCTTTTCGCAAAATCGTCGTCCACGCGCTATTCGTCCTTTTTGCGGCGCGCGCTCTCTATCGCGACCCAGAGAAGCTGGATGTCCGAGGGCGGCACGCCCGGGATGCGCGAGGCCTGTCCGAGCGTCGCGGGCGAAATTTTCGAGAGCTTGCCGCGCCCTTCGGCCGAAAGGCCGCGTATCTGAGCGTAGTCTATGCTCGCGGGAATTTTGAGCAGCTCCATGCGGCGGAATTTTTCGACCTGTTTCTGCTGGCGCGCGATGTAGCCCTCGTATTTTAGCTCGTTCGCTATTTTTTCGCCGAGCTCGCCGTCAAGCTGCGAATCGGTAAGCTCCGCTACGAGCCGCCAGCCCACTTCCGGGCGGCGAAGAAGTTCGAGCGCGCTGACGCCTTCCGCAAGAGGCGAAGAACCGGCCTCGCGCAGTCTGTCGTTGACCGCTTCGCACGGGCGCATCTTGAATTCGCGCAGACGTTCGCGCTCTTTTTCTTCCGAGCTGCGGGCCCCGCAGTACTTTTCCCATTTCCATTCCGGCAGAAGTCCTACGGCGCGCCCTTTCGCGCACAATCTGTCCGCGGCGTTGTCGTGGCGCAGCAGCAACCGGTATTCGCATCGGCTTGTGAGCATTCTGTAGGGCTCGTTGGTCCCCTTCGTTACAAGGTCGTCTATCAGAACGCCGATGTACGATTCGTCGCGTCCGAGGACGAAGGGCGCTTCGCCGCGCACGCGCAGCGCCGCGTTGATTCCGGCGACGAGCCCCTGGCCCGCCGCCTCCTCGTAGCCCGAGGTTCCGTTTATCTGTCCCGCGAGGAAGAGGTTTTTCACGGGCTTCGTCTCAAGCCACGGGTGAAGCTGCGTAGGCACGACGAAGTCGTATTCTATCGCGTAGCCCGGGCGCAGTATGTGCGCGTGTTCGCAGCCCTTTATCGTTCGCACGCTTTCAAACTGCGCTTCGAGGCACATAGAGGTCGAAAAGTTCTGGACGTAGACCTCGCGCCCCTCAGGCGTTATAGGTTCGAGGAAGATGGGGTGGGTATCCTTTTCGGGGAACTTTATTATCTTGTCGTCGATGGAAGGGCAGTATCTGGGCCCCTCAGTTTCGAGCCTGCCCATGTAGAGCGGCGACTGCTCGAAGTATTTCCGTATGATTTTGTGCGTCTCGGCGTTCGTGCGCGTGAGGCCGCAGACCATGCCGCTGTAGACGCGCTTTTCGCCGAAGTGGGAAAAGGCCTGCGGCTCGTCTATGCTTTTTTGGCAGTCGAGCGCGGCCCAGTCTATCGTGTCGAAGTGGAGGCGCGGCGTGGTGTCTGTGCGAAGCCGCCCGATTTCGAGTCCGGTTTTTTTGAGCGACGCGGCGAATTCCTTCGCCGGCGTCATGCCGAGAGGCCCGGACTCGCGGCAGCTGAGGCCGGTGTATATCTTCGAGGCGAGGTACGTCCCGGTCGCGAGCACTACGCATGAGGCGAAGAAGGACTGCCCCGTCGCGATTCTGACGCCGCGCGCCTCGCCGTTTTCGACTATGAGCTCCGCAGCCTCGCCCTGGTGGAGGTCGAGATTTTTCTGAGTCAGGAGCGCCGTGCGGTAGTGGTCGCCGTAGCGGCGCGGGCTGCACTGCGCGCGGAGCGTGCGCACCGCCGCGCCTTTCGAGGTGTTGAGCCAGCGCAGGTGCTGCGTCGAGTCGTCCGCCGCCGCCGCGCACTCGCCGCCGAGCGCGTCTATCTCGCGCACGATGTGGCCCTTCGCGGGGCCGCCTATCGAAGGGTTGCAGGGCATCATCGCTATGCTGTCTATGTATATGCAGAGCAGCAGCGTCCTCGCGCCCATCCGGGAGGACGCGAGCGCCGCCTCGCAGCCCGCGTGGCCAGCGCCGACGACTATAACGTCGTAAAATTCGCCTATTTTCATCTTTTTCTCACTTCTTTATACTTTTTCTTCAATTTTATCTATTTTTCCTGAGCTTATCCTGTAGACCGCGCACGGAACTGCGGGCGAAATAGGCTCTGCGGTCGCCGCGAATATCTGTCCGCCGCGCGCGTGGAGCGTCGAAAAGAGCTGCTCCTTTCCCGCCGGGTCAAGCTCCGCCGCGACCTCGTCGAGGAGCAGAACAGGCTCGCGCCCGAGCTTGCGCCTCACGCTCTCCGAGGCCGCGAGCATCAGCGCCATTGCGGTGCGCCGCCGCAGTCCGCGGCTCAGCGCCGAAGATGCGGGGCGGCTCTGCGACGTGATGATTATATCGTCGCGGTGCGGCCCGACTACCGGGAAGCGCATCGCGCGCTCGCGTTCGCCGTTGACGACGAGCGCCTTCGCGTAATCGTCGGCGCAGTCCCGCTCGAAGCCAGCGCCGCCGCGCTTGAGCGACAGTCCTATCCCGAACGGCGCGAGCTGTTCGAAGCCGCTAAGAGAATCCGCAAGCAGCGCGACGCCCTCCTCGCGCATCCTCCATATCCACGAGGCGAGCGGAAGCAGCGCGCGGTCGGCTATCATCGACGGCATTCCGCGCTTCAGGAAAAGCGCCTTCTGCCGCACGCCGCGCCGGTACTCCGAGAGCCGCATAGCGTAAGGCGGAATTATCAGCGCGAGCACCATGTCGAGCAGCCGCCGGCGAAAGACCGACGAGCCCTCGACTATCGACATATCGTCGGGAAGAAAGGTCAGCACCGGTATCTTCCAGCGAAGCTCCGAGGCGCTCGAAGCTTTGTCGTCTATGCGTATCGCGTAGCGGCGCGATATCTTCACCTTGATTATCTCCGAGCTTTCGAGCTCGCCGGTAAGCTGCACCTCCGTCGAGCCGCTGTTCCAGGACGGTATGGAAAGCGTCTTGGTGCCGCGGTCGAGCGGCCCCCAGCCGGAGATTATGTTTATCCCCTCGAGGATGTTCGTCTTGCCGGAGCCGTTCTCCCCCGTCAGCAAATTCAGCCCCGGGGACCAGCGCATCTCCCGGGGCTCAATGTTTCTGAAATTATTGAATCGTACCCTTTTGAAGCCCATTCCTAGCCGAGGTCGGAGTCGAAGGCCTTGAGCTCCTCCTCCGAGAGGTTGATCGGCGCTATGAGGCAGAGGAAGTCGTCGCCGTCGCCGCGCCGCACAGACATGTGGCCCGACTGACCGTTGAACGAAAGCTTGACCTGCGGGTCGCGCAGCACCTTGAGCGCCTCGAGGAAGAATTTCGAATTGACAGCGATGCGCAGCTTGTCGCCCGTCGTCTCGGCCTCAATCTCTTCCTTCGCCTGTCCGAAGTCTGGCGCCTTGCCGCGCAGCACGAACGGGCTCTCCGGCGCCATGTCGAGGACGACCATCCTGTTGAAGTCGCGCACAATGACGTCGACGCGCTCGAGCGCGGAGATAAGCTCGCCGCGGTCCGTCAGCACGTCGAGCGTGCTGTGCTTAGGGAGTATCTTCTCGTAGGGCGGGAACTTCGACTCGACGCGGCGCACCGTGAACTCGAGCGTCTCCGTCTTGAAATAGAACTGCGCTCCGTCGAAGAGCACCTTCACCTCTGTCTCCGGCGTCAGCGAGCCGAGTATCCTCTGGAGCTCCTTTATCCCCTTCATCGGAAGCAGCGCCGACTCGCCCTCCTTACCGTCAAGCACGGGCGCGGCTGACAGAGCGAGGCGTCTCGTATCCGTCGAGACGATGTTGAGCCGCGACGATATTATCTGGAAGTTTGCGGACGAAAGATAAAGCGGAAACTCTTCGCCGGCCGACGCGGCAAGCGTTCCTTCGTCGAGAACCTTCGCAAGCTCTCCGGCCGGTATCGCGCAGAACAGCTCGGCCTCATCCGACGAGGGCAGAGCGGGAAATTCGCTGACAGGATAGGTCGAGAAATTATATTTGCTTCTGCCCGCCTTCAGCACGACCTTGCCGCCGTCTACGTCGAGGGTGAATTCCTCGCCGGGCGCTTTTTTGAAAAGGTCGCTGACCATCTTTATCGGGAACACAGCCTCGCCCGGCTCCAGAACGGAGACTCCCGCGGCGCGGCAGATAACGGAGGTCTTTATATCCGTCGCTTGGAGTATCACCGATTCCGCCGAGGCCTTTATCAATATCGACGAGAGTATGCTGACGGTGCCTCCCGCGGAAGTGCTTCTTTCGGCGAGGCTCCAGCTTCCGAGAAACTGTTTTTTATTTACCGCTAGTTTCATAGGTTAGACCTCCTAGTAATACATCTCTTTTATATTTAAAACCGTAATAGCAGTAATAGGCGCTGTGTAAATGTGTAAAACTCATATTTTTCCTTGTCCCGCGCCATTTTTTCGTGTGGAAAAGTTTTTACGTTCGTCACAAACTTATACACATTATCCACATCGCATTTGTGAAAAACCCTGCGCGAAAAAACTGCCCACAAAATAGGGCACCTGTTTTTTCAGCTTTTTCAGAGCTTATTTACAATGTTATCCACAAAAGATCTGACCCTCATGTCGCTTTTGATCGTGTCTGAAATTCTTCTGCACGCGTGTATCACGTTCGTATGATCCTTCTTGTTAAACGCGTAGGCTATCTGTATCAGAGGCTCGTTCGTCTTGTTGCGCGCTATATACATGGCGACCTGGCGCGCGAGCGCAACCTCGGCCGTACGCTTGTTCGATAAAAGGTCTTCAATCGTTAGGCCGAATGTTTCGGCGGTCAGCTGCTGTATAAGGCCAATCGTGACCTCCGTCCCGGGCGCGCTCTTTATTAGGTCCTTGAGCCAGAGCGAGGCGTTTTCGATAGTTATTGTCTCGTGGTTCAGGTCGGCGCAGGCGACGATTCTGTTCAGAGAGCCTTCGAGCTCCCTGATGTTGCTCGGGATGTTCTGCGCTATGAACATGATGACCTCTTCAGGAATGTTGCGGTATCCCTTCATCTCGACCTTTTTCTGAAGTATCGCGACGCGCGTCTCAAGGTCCGGCGGCTGTATGTCGGTGACGAGGCCCCACTCGAAGCGCGAGACGAGCCTGTCCTCTATACCCTGGATGTCCTTCGGAGGGCGGTCTGAGCTTATGACTATCTGTTTCTTCGCGTCGTGAAGCGCGTTGAAGGTCCAGAAGAATTCCTCCTGCGTCTGCTCCTTGCCCGCGATGAACTGGACGTCGTCGATCATCAGAACGTCGAGCTCGCGGTAGCGCGCGCGGAATTCCTGCGTTGTGTTGTTGCGTATCGAGCCGATCAGGTCGTTAGTGAACTTTTCGGCGCTCACGTAGAGTATTTTAGTTTTCGGGTTCGCATCTTCTATATGGTGCCCGATCGCGTGCATCAGGTGCGTCTTTCCGAGCCCGACCTTTCCCCATATAAAGAACGGGTTGTAGGTGTTTCCGGGCGACTCGGCGACGGCCAGGCTCGCGGCGTGCGGAAGGCGGTTCGACTTGCCGACGACGAAGGTCGAAAAGACGTAGTTAGGGTTGAGGCCGTTCTTGCTCGCCGTCCTCTTGGGAGGCTGCTCCGGCTCATGCTGCGGCTGAGAGACCCTGCTCGGAATTTTTTCTTCCTTGCCTTCGTGGTTCTCCGACACAGAGAATCGCAGCTCCGAGGCGAAGCCTGTTTCGGCTATGAGCTTCTGCATTCTGTCCATGTACCTGTTTCTTATTTGCTCCATCGCGAACGGCGTCGCGACGTCCACGAGCAGCACGCCGTTTGCAAGCGACACCGGCATACAAGTCTGAAGGTACATTTCGACCGTTTTGTCTTCTTTGCCTATCTTTTCGAGGCAATATTTATAAAATTCGTTCCACACTAAATCCGCGTCGTTAGCCATTCATGTCACTCCAAAAAAGAAGAGAAACGATTAATATTCTTCTTCAACAGATTTTATCATGAATCTATGAAAGGCAAGACAGTTTTTTGCTCTGCCCTGCGCGGCGCCGTTGATTTCGTAATCGTCGCAATTAGAGATAAAAAATACACAATACTTATTCACATATCCACATAGATAATCACAGTTAAATGTGCAGAAATATAAAATCTAGTCTGCAAGCCGTTTTACAGACGAAAATCTAAAAATCTGAAAATTTGACGAAGGCTGATATTCTGCTTTGAACGTAAAAATAACGTAGGAGCCGTCGGTTATGGCGTGTATTCTCAATTTGTGCATAAAAGATATACGTATGGTTGTTTTATAAGCGATTGGTGTAAACATATAATTGCGTTTATCTTGCGCTTGGGCAGGCGCTTTTATAGGTTCCGGAGCATGTTTATCAACTGCGCTGTGAAAGTTATTAACACGATGTGGATAAAAATTGTGTGTAAGTATGTGTAATTCCGAAAACTGGAAAATTAAGCTATTAAATAGAGTGAATAAAGATTGACTAACGCTGATTATAGCGGCGCAAAAAAATCCGGCCCTCCGCAAAGCGCGGGAAGGCCGGATTTTTTACTGCATTTGGTTTTTCTTACTTTTCCCAGCTCCAGCTTTCTCCTGTTTTGGCTTTGCCGGGATTGCCGGACATCGTCACCGCGTCGTTCGTCATCCTTATTCTGCTGAATTCTACCGGGAACGGTATTTCTGAGAACGAGAGCAGCGGGTTCACCCTGTCGGTCACGAGCTCCGTTATCGTGTCGGACTGGCGCGCGCCTTCGGCATATATGGCGGTGTCTTCCAGGTACACGCCGTCGCTTTTCAGCCCCAGCTTTCCTTCGGCTTTGAGGTCGAGGTCGAGCTTCAGCACAAGCAGCTCCGCCTCGAAGCGTCCCTTGGCCTTGTAGCCTTTCGGCGTGAAGTCGAAGGCGAGGCCGGAGAATCCGCTAGCCGCTTCGCCGCTCGCGAAGTATTCGTTGACGTCGCGCTCGGCGAGGGTTATCTCTCCCTTCGAGCTCTCTATGCAGCTTATTATCTCTTCGCCTGTTTCCGCGCTTTTCATCGCCTCCGGGTCTATCGCCGCGTCGAGCTTGATTTCCTTTATCTTTATTCCGGATATCACGGCTCCAGCGCATTCGGCCCACGCCCTTTTCCCGTCGTTTGAGACTGTGACGCTTACGCTGTCGGGGCTGAACTCGTTCCTCAGCGCCTCGCCTATCTTGCGCGCGGCGTCAGCTTCGGCCGTTCCGGCGCTCGCTTCTCCCGCGATCATAATTGCGGCCGCAGCCAGCGCCAGTATTTTTTTATTGAACATTTGCAGCACCTTCTTATTCTAAGATACGCCGATAATTTTACAATATAACGGACGCTCGGGCGAGGCGGCGAATATCCGCGCCGCTTTCCGCGATTTTTTCAGTCGTTTGCACAGCGTAAAATAAGCAAAAAACGTTATCCAATTCGCAGCGAGTATTTTATAATCTGATATATCTGTTTTACAATGCCGTTTTATTCGTCGGTATCGGATTTTCGGAGATGTTATATAATATGTACGGGGTTGGTATAACAGAGGGTTGAAATATGAGCTTGTGGGAATTGTTCGTATTCTTTTTCAGAATAAGCGCGGTGACCTTCGGCGGCGGGATAGTCATCCTCGGCATGGTTCAGCTTGAACAGGAAAAACGCGGTGACATCGACCCCGAGGTTTTCGCCGACATGGTAAGCCTCGCGGCTTCTATGCCTGGGCCCATCGCGGTCTCTATCTCATGGCTCATGGGGAGATATTACAAGGGGCTCGCCGGCAGCCTCGCGGCCGTAGCGGGCGCAGTCCTACCTCCGTTTTTGATAATCCTCTTTCTGTCCCCGCTGATAATTAAATATTCGGACGTTCCGGCCGTAATGGGATTTTTCCGCGGCGTCCTCGCCGGGACGAGCGCGATAATCCTTCTTGTGATAATCGACAACGTTAAGGGCGCGCTCTGGGGCAAATGGTGGAACTTGGTCCCCTACCTGCTCGTCATTTCTACGATAGGAGTGTTCCACGTTCATCCGTTCGCCGCTATGGCTGGCGTGCTTGCTCTTCAGTACGCGCGTGAGAGGGCCGCAGCGAGATGACAAAGATTTTCGAGCTCGTATGGGCTTTTTTGCAGGTCGGGATAACGGCTTTCGGCGGCGGGCTTTCGACGCTGCCGCTGATAGAGTACCAGCTCGTCATTAAGAACGGCTGGATGACCGGCGACGGCTTCAACCAGCTGGTCGCGATATCGCAGGTTACGCCCGGGCCTATAGCGATAAACGCCGCGACCTTCGCGGGCTATCAGCAGGCGGGATTCTGGGGGTCGCTAGCCGCGACGCTCGCGCTCGTATCGGCTCCGGTGGCCGCGCTCTGCGTCATTCTCGCCGTGCTGAAGCGTGTTTCGCCGGACGGCAGCAAAAAGTTCAAAGCTATGCTGCGTCCCGTCGTCGCCGGGCTGCTGACGCTGTCGGTCGTCTCGCCGTTTATGGCGACCTTGGAAAACGGATGGAAAGCCGCCGCGCTTTTCTGCGCGGGCGTGCTTCTCATAAAATATTGTAAATTCGTCAAAGATTATCCGTCTGTGATGCTCCTCTGCTTCGGCGTATTCGGATCGGTATTTTTGCAGTAAGAAATAAAAAATTTTTTCTGGCGCTGAAGCCCGGACGGGATAATAATTGCCGGTATATGTCTGAAAGTTTTATATATTTTATATAAATTTGTCAGACTGATCGTAAATGTAAGTATTTTTCGTACCTTGACAGAGGAATAGCGGATTTTACAGCTTTGTATTCACTGCCGCGGAGAGATATTTGAACTTTCGTTATTGAAATATCAACCTGCGTGCGTTGAATTTAAAAAGCGGCGTAAAATTGTGTAAAAAATATTTGACAAGCGGCGTCATTTATTGTAACGTAATTTGTACGCACTACTGTCAATTTACACAATTTTATACAGTGCGGGAAACTGTGCAGAAGGAGGGTTGTATAGTTCGGCTACACTGCCGGTGCAAGCAGCGTTTTCTTATCAGCTGACTGATGACATGATTCTGAAGGGAGAGTTTTTCATGAAGAGATTTGCGCTTATGCTCGCTGCAGTATTTATTTTTGTGGCCTTGGCAGGCCCCGCAACCGCCGCACCGATCGTCTTCCGCTTCGCCGGACAGTCGCCGCCGGAGCACATGGCGACTAAGACCATGGAGGCGATGGCGAAAGAGATCAATGAAGGAACCGACGGCCGCGTCGAGATAAAGACTTATCCGGCCGGACAGCTTGGAAACTATACGCTCGTTATGGAAGAGATGATGCGCGGGACGGTCGACATGGCCTGCATGTCGCTCGCGACCGACTTCGACCCGCGCCTCGAAATGACCTACGCGAACGGATTCGTCACAGGATACGATTCCGCGAAGAAGGCTCTGACGCCCGGCGCATGGTTCCCGACCAAGCTCAACGAGTTCCTTAACTCCGTAGGCGTCCACCTGATCGGCTCCTACGTCGAAGGCTTTATAGGCATCGCCTCGACGAAGCCTCTTATCGAGCCGCTCAACCCGAAGGTGGACAAAGGCGTGCTTACGCGCGTTCCGAACATGGTTTCGTACATGACCGGAGCCAAGGCTATGGGCTTCCGCCCGATTACGATACCGTATCCCGACGTTTACCAGTCGATGCAGACCGGCGTCTGCGACGCGGCCGACGGATACCCGACGGCAGCCGCCTACACGATACTCGGTGACGTAGTCAAATACTGGTACGCAACGAACTACTCCATGGAATATCTCGGAATCATGGTCAGCGACAAGTCGTGGCAGAAGCTGACGCCGGAGGATCAGCAGGTCTTCCGCGACGTGGCTAAGAAGTACACGCTGCTCTCGATAGACAACGCCCAGGCCGAGGACGAGAAGTACATGGACCTCATGGAAAAGCGCGGCGTCAAGGTCTTCAGATACACCGAAGAAGAGCTCCGCCCGATCAAGGAAGCCTGCATGGCGACCTGGGAGGAAATGGGCAAGGCAGGAGTCGGCGTCGAGCTCATGAAAGAGTTCCGGGAGAAAATGAGCGAGCTGTAAGCTCTGGAGAGAGAGAAAATCAAAATACGCACGCAAAATTTTCCTGAGGGGACGGCTGTTCGTCCCCTCGGGGATTTTCGTGTCTGAAAGGAGTTTATTATATGTCTGACGAAAAAAAGACCGAAGCCCAGGCCAGCTGCGCCTGCGCCGAAGAGACGGAAGTTGTCAACGTAAGGCAGCCGAAATGTCTTTTTGACAAGATCACCATTTCTTTCTATTCGGTCGTATGCTTCGTGATGTCGATACTGCTGATGGTCATCATCACGGCCGCGACCCTGATGCGCTACATCTTTGAAATGGACCTCTACGGCTACGAGGAATGGGTCAAGATATTCGCCTTCTGGCTCTACTTCATGGGAGCCGGTTACGGCGCATTCGCTGGGACGCACATCTCAGCCGACCTCGTCACCGCATACCTGAAAGACGGCGTTTTCAAGAGAGGACTCATCTTCGTAAAGTGCGTCATTACCCTCGGGGTAACACTCCTCTTCACGAAATACGGATGGGACTACTTCATCTTCGGGTTCCTCGGACCGCTCGGTACCGGCGTTGCAATACCTAAAACGGTCGCCTGGAGAATCCCGCTCTGGACCGCGTACGCCGCGATATTCCTCGGCCTGCTCTCGATGTCCTACTATTTCCTCTGGGATACGATAAGAGCCGGAAAGGCGCTTTTTGGAGGTAATAACAAATGATTTACGTAGCGCTTGTAATACTTATATTCTGCCTTGCGATAGGCGTTCCCGTTCCCGTCAGCTTCATGTCCTCCTGCGCGTGGCTGATCTTCTTCGGCGGCGCGAACGGAGCCGGATATCCCGCGACGCAGCTTCTGCCTTACGGCTTCACGCAGATGAACTCTGTTTCGCTGATAGCGATAGCGATGTTCATCCTCGCCGGCGGCATCATGGAGCGCGGACGCATCGCTGAAAAGCTCATCGACATGGTCGACGTCTTCGTCGGACATATCCGCGGCGGACTCGGCATCGTCGCCGTCATCTCCTGCGCCGTGTTCGGCTCCATCTGCGGAGCTGCCTGCGCGACGCTCTCCTGCATCGGAGCCATCATGTTCCCGCGTCTCAAGCAGGGCGGATACCCGATGGGCCACGCCTGCGCGCTTATGGCCAACGCCTCGCTGCTCGGACTCCTCATCCCGCCAAACGCGACGCTCATCATCTTCGCCTGGATAAGCGGCATCTCCGTCCTCTCCTGCTTCCTTTCGACGGTCGGACCGGGCTTCGTCACTATAGCCCTCCTCAGCATCATCAACGTCTGGATGCTTCGCAACAATAAGGAAGTCTTTGTCGAAGTCAAGCGCACCGGCAAGGAGCGCATGGACATGTTCATGAAGCGCGGACGCCTCGCGATTCCGGCGCTCGTCATGCCCTTCATGGTTCTCGGCGGAATCTACGGCGGCGTCATGACGACGACCGAAGCCTCCGCCCTCGCCGTCTTCTACTGCATCCCGATAGGACTTTACGTCTACAAGGGACTCACTTGGAGAGGGCTCTTCAACATCGTAGTCGAAAGCGCCATCACGACGGGCGTCATCATGGTCATGCTCTACTCCGTCTCGATGCTCTCGCGCCTCTACATCCTTGAAGACCTGCCGGGCCGCGTCCTGCACCTCTTCTACTCCATCTCGACGAACCCGATCGTCGTTATGATGATGATCAACCTCTTCCTCGTACTCATGGGAATGCTGATGGACGACATCAGCGTCGTCGTCCTTACGACGCCGATACTGCTCCCGATAATCCTCGACCTCGGCTTCAACCCCGTTCACTACGCGGCCATCGTCGGAGTCAACACGGCCCTCGGATGCATCACGCCGCCGGCCGCCCCGGTCCTCTACCTAAGCGGACGAGTGGGAGGAGCGCCCATCAACGAGATAATGAAGCCGGCTCTCACCTTCATGCTTCTCTGCTGGGTGCCGGTCCTCATCGTCACAGCCTACATCCCGAAGGTCTGCCTCTTCCTGCCGCACGTCGTCCTCGGTGTGCCTTGGTAAGCTGACGCGGACAGACCGCACGGAAACAAAAGCATGCATGGCCGTCCCTTCGCGGGCGGCCTTGTTTTTTTGCCCGCGCTCCGCGCTTCCGCATTCCCGCGCTTTTTCCGCGGCGCGGATAAGCTATAATATTTCCCGAAAACAAGGATAAAAGGGTGTGGAAAAAATGTTCTTCAGAGACCTCTTCGCATCGCTCTGCTTTATATTCTTCGGCCTCGCGCTCGCGACGCAGCATCCGTATCTGTTCTTCGGCGCGATGATGTGCGGCTGCCTCGCGCTCACCGCGAAGAAAAAACAGTGGCCGAACCCCTCGTGGTCTGACGCCATCTACGACAAATTTGAAAACTGGGTGTACAGCAAAGCTGAGGGGCCGCAGCGCGAATTTACCGACGGCGAAGAGATAAAACCGCTGCCGCCGCTCGACGACAAAAAATAGCGAGTGCGAATTTGCGCCTGGGTGTTTAGTCTTCAGTTTTTGCAGCTCTTTGTGACGCGAGGAGGGAAAAGTCTTGTATTACCGTACGAAGTACGTTTCGCCGCTCGGAGCGCTTGTTCTCGCAAGCGACGGAGAAAATATAGCGGGACTTTGGATAGAGGGACAGAAATATTTCGGGGACACCGTGACGGGCGAGGCGGCGGAAAACGACGCCCTTCCGGTATTCTCGTCGGCGCGGTTGTGGCTCGACCGCTACTTCGCCGGAGAGATGCCGCTCCCGTCGGAGCTTCCCCTTCGCCCGAACGGCGGCGATTTCCGCCAGGCTGTGTGGAAAATCCTATGCGGAATAGCGTACGGAGAAGTCACGACCTACGGCGCGATAGCGAAGAAAATCGCCGCTCAGAGCGGAAGGCCGATGTCCGCGCAGGCGGTAGGCGGAGCCGTCGCCCACAACCCTATTTCCATAATAATCCCGTGCCACCGCGTCGTCGGCGCGAACGGCAGCCTCACGGGCTACGCCGGCGGAATCGAGGCAAAAATCAGGTTGTTGGAACACGAGGGCGTCGACGTATCACGCTTCTTCACGCCTAAGAAAGGCACTGCGCTGTAATGGACTGCGAAACGAAAGGCTGCGCGTGGGCCGACGGCAAAAAACGCTGCTTCTGGTGGGCCAATCCGAAAAACGAGAGATACATAGCCTACCACGACCATGAATGGGGCGTGCCGGTGCGCGACGACCGTAAGCTCTTTGAAATGCTGCTGCTCGAATGCTTTCAGGCCGGCCTATCATGGGAATGCGTGCTGAACAAACGCGAAGCTTTCCGGCGCGCATTCGACGGCTTCGACTGGGACATAGTCGCGGCGTACGGCGGCGAAAAAGTCGAAGAACTTATGGGCGACGCCGGAATCATACGCAATCGCCTTAAAATAAAAGCCGCCGTCACAAACGCGCGCGTCTTCATCAAAATCCGCGAAGAACACGGAAGTTTTGCAAATTACCTCTGGGGCTGGACCGGCGGCGAAACTATACGCGAAACCGGAAAATCCAGTTCGCCGCTGTCTGACTCCGTCTCCAAAGATTTGAAAAAGCGCGGCATGAAATTCGTAGGCACGACCGTGATCTACGCCTATCTCCAGGCTGTCGGCGTGATATGGTCGCACGAGGAAGGCTGCTTCCTGGCGCGGCCTGATGCAGCGGCTGAGTCTGGGGAATGAAAAAATATACCGGCGTAAACAAATAGCAAATCCATTTCGGATCTGATCGGTTTTTACATAATATGATATAAAACAGCTAAAATTTTCGTGTCGCCTCCTATAGACCATGGGGGCGGCTTTTTTATGCACGCCGCATGAGATTTCTGTGCCGCACCGTATTGCAATCGCGCCGCTCGTAGTGTAAGAATAGAACGTGCAACGGTCTACATACGAAAAATCACTGCAACACGAAGGAGGACGCACAATGGACATAGCGCGCTTTGAATTGGAATTCTGGCTCAATCCGCTCGACGACAAGGCGGAGTACAACTTCGGGTCAAGCTGCTGCAAGCCCGTGACGGTCGGAGAAATGCTCGAACTTACCGGAACGGACAGGGAAGAGTTCTTCCGAGAGGTCGAGGCCATGAGCCTGCATTACGGATATTTCGACGGGATGCCGAGGCTGAAGGCGGCGATAGCGGCGCTCTACGACGGGAACGTGACGCCGGATATGGTGATTTCAGTGCACGGAGGCACGGGCGCAAATTCTATAGTCTGCCAGGCGCTCTGCGGCCCGGGCATGAACGTCGTCTGCGTCCTGCCGAGCTACCAGCAGCATTACTCGATACCCGCGGCGCTCGGCGCCGAGGTGCGCACGTACAACTGCGGCGAAGGTGAGGAGTACCGCGTCGACCTCGAAAAAATACGCGCGATGGTGGACGCGGATACAAAGATGATATGTCTGACGAATCCGGGAAACCCGACCGGCTACCGCTTCTCAAAGGAGGAACTTGAAGAAATTGCGAAAATGGCGCGCGGCGCCGGCGCGTACGTGCTCTGCGACGAAATATACCGCGGGCTCAGCGCGGAATATATGCCGTCGATATGCGACATTTACGAAAAAGGCATAGTCACGAGCAGCACGAGCAAAGTTTTCTCGAGCGCCGGCACGCGCGTCGGCTGGATAGTTACGCGCGACCTTTCAATAAAAGAGGCGCTGATGAACTGCCGCTCTTACAACAGCATCTGCGAGGGGCCGCTGAACGAGCTCATCGCTGCGATAATACTCGAACACAAAGATGTGTTCTACGAGCGCAACCGCAAAATCGCAGACGAAGGGCGAGCCGCACTGCGCGAATGGCTGCGTACCCAGCCGAGGCTGCGTCTCGCCTGCGACAGCGCCGGGCCGACATCCTACGTATATTACGACTACGACGTGCCGGCGCAGAAGTTCGCCGAGGATCTGCTTGCCTCCAAAGGCGTGCTCGTCTGTCAGGGCGGCTGTTTCCAGCAGGAAAAGAGCTTCCGCATAGGCTACGGATTCGGAGACGTGGAATATTTCAAAGCGGGGCTGGCGCGCTTCGGCGAATATCTTAAGGAGCTCGACGGCGAAGAACGTCGCCGCGAGCGCACGCGCTAGAGAAAATTTCGCAAAACGACAGAAGGAGGCATAAATCCATGAAAATGATGTTCCTGAGCCGCGCCGACATAGAAAAGGTGCTCGACATGAAAAGCACGATAGAGGGCGTGCGCGAGGTCTACCGGCTCAAATCGCTCGGGCGGACAGCGGTCTGGCCGCTCATCTCATACGATTTCGACGACCCGCACGGCGTCATGGACATAAAGTCCGGCTGCGTCTTCGGCGAAAACGTACACGGCCTCAAGATGCTCAACAGCTTTCCGGGCAACGCGCAGCGCGGCCTGCCCGTCTTCACCGGGATGCTGATGATATTCGACTCCGAGACGGGCATACCGCAGGGCGTGATGGACGCCTCATATATAACGTGCATGAGGACGGGCGCGGCGGGGGCTCTCGGCGCAAGCCTGCTGGCGCGTCCTGAATCGCATCGGCTTTTTATACTCGGCGCGGGCCGTCAGGCGATGTTCCAGATAGCCGCCTCGCTCATGCTCATGCCGAAAATCGACGCCGTGCGCATATCGGACCCGTTAGACGCCGGAAACGCGCGCAGCTTCGCCGCGCAGTGCCGCGCGCGCCTGCTTGAATCATTCGGCATAGACGCCTCCGGCGTTTCCTTTGAAGCGGCGGAGGACATAGAAGCGGCGCTCGCCGAAAGCGACATAGCGATAACCGTAACTCCCGCCCGTACGCCTGTAATCAAAAAAGAGTGGGTGAGACCAGGCCTTCACCTGAGCTGCGTCGGCGCGGACATGCCGGGCAAAGAGGAGATAGAGCCGGAAATATTCCGCGGCGCCCGCATCTTCACCGACGACACGCCTCAGTGCCTCAGATGCGGCGAGCTCGAACTCGCCGCTGCAAAGGGCGCCGTCTCCGAAAAAGACATAGCGGGCGAGCTCGGCGACGTAATCGCCGGAAAAACCGCGGGCCGCACCTCGCCCGAAGAAATCACAATATTCGACGCAACCGGCATAGCGATGCTGGACCTCGTGACAGGCAAAAAAGCGCTCGAGCTCGCAAAGGAAAAGGGATTGGGACAGTACGTGGAGCTGTAACCGTAAATTTTAGAAACAGGCCGCCGTGCCGCGCAGGCTCCGTCGTTTGAAGGAACGGCGCGGGCTTTGCGGTACGGCGGTATTTTTGTGCTTATGCACTGAATTCTCGTTTCTGAGAATTTTTATTGCTCGACCTGGCTGGCCAATATGCGAAACGGGAGTATAATATCTGAACAAAATGAAAGGAGTGATGCAGTTGCAGCGACGAAGAGATTTTATAACCGCGTTTTTAATTCATACGGAACGGCATGAAAGCCGCAGAAAGGGCTTTTTGTGATTTGAAAGGAGAATAACCATGAAGCCAGAAAAGAAGATGGCTAAAGAAATACCGCATATTTTTGTTATTTTGTTTTTTGTCATAGTTGCTGCAACGATAGCCACATATATCATCCCGGCCGGACAATACGCGCGCGTTCTGGACGAGACGATCGGCAAAACCGTCATCGACCCCTCAAGCTTTAAATATATCCCCAACACTCCGGTCGGACCTTTCGCGATGTTTGTCGCAATAGAACTTGGGCTTATTGAGGCCGCGAATATTACATTCATGATATTCGCCGCTTTCTCGTGCTTATACCTGATGGAAAAGACCGGCGCAATCGACGCGAGTATCGCTATGATGGTCAACAAGACGCGCCGCCACCCGAAATACGCGACCGCCATCATAGTAGTCCTGATGATAATTTTGTCCGTATGGGGCTCTACCGGTACGCTTTCCTACGAAGAGATAATCGCATTCACGCCGATATTCGTCGCGCTCAGCATCGCGCTCGGCTACGATGCTCTGGTCGGCGTAGCTATTTCCGTCATTCCAGTAGGCGTCGGCTTCGCCTCCGCTACGGTCAACCCGTTCACCATAGGCGTCGCTCAGACGATAGCTGAGCTTCCGCTCTTCTCCGGCCTCGGCTACAGATGCGTCATCCTCGCAGTCATGACCGCGTATACGATACTTTATGTGCTGTGGTATGCGCGTAGGATAAAGAAAGACCCGTCCAAGAGTTTGGTGAGCAACGTCGATTATTCCGATTTTACCTTTGACGAAGAACGCCTGAGCACTCCGTTTACGCTTGAGCGTAAGCTCTCCATGCTGGTGCTCTGCATTGGCGTCGCGGCCATGGGCTACGGCCTCATCTTCCTTAAATGGTATATCAACCAGGTCGCGGCAATATTCATAATCGTATCGATCGTCGTCGGCATTATAAACCATTGGAGCGCCAACAAAATTGCCGACACGCTCTGTGAGGGACTGTCGCGCGGAGTACTGGCCGCGATGATAGTCGGCATAGCCCGCGGAATCCTCGTTGTAATATCCCAGGGGAATATCCTGGACACTATCATCCATGCCTGCGTGAAATTCCTGGAACAGCTCAGCCTCCATGTCAGCGCCATCGGGATGCTGTTCTTCCAGAATCTGCTGAACTTTATCGTACCGTCAGGCTCCGGACAAGCCTCTGTCTCTATGCCGTTTATAATTCCCATCGCCGACCTCATCGACATGAACAGGCAGATAGCCGTGCTCATATTCCAGTTCGGCGACGGGTTCTCCAATCTGCTGTGGCCTACGAGCTTCATGGTCATAGTCTGCGCCATGGTAAAAATACCGCTTTCCAGCTACTATAAGTGGATAATGCCGTTTTATCTGATTTCGCTGCTGATACAGACCTTCTTTATTTTCCTTGCGATAGAGATAAACTACGGCCCGTTCTAAAATATTCGAGGTGTAAAGCATGTTGACAGCAGATATGATAAAGAAAGAAATCGGCGGATATTTTGACGAAATAGTCTCCTTCAGGCGGCATCTGCACATGCATCCTGAGACGGGGCTCGACACAAAGGAGACGGAAGCCTACATACGCAGGTTCCTCGAGAGCGAGGGCGTCGGCGTGCTTGAATCGCAGGTCGGGGTGATAGGCTACATACAAGGCGGGAAATCAAGCGGCTGCTGCGTCGCGCTGCGCGCCGACATGGACGCCCTGCCGCTCGCCGAAGAAAACGAAGTGCCGTACAAATCTCAGGTTCCCGGCAAAATGCACGCCTGCGGACACGACGGACATACCGCGACGCTCATGGGCGCGGCGCACGTGCTGAACAAGCACCGCGGCGAGCTCTGCGCCGACGTCGTTCTCATATTCCAGCCGGCCGAAGAAGGGCCGTTCCCCGGCGGAGCCGTGATAATGCTCGAGGATTTGAAAAAGCTCGGGCTTCTTGAAAAAATCAAGGCGGTAATCGCGCTTCACCTTACTACGGAACATCCTGCCGGCAAGGTAGCGATAGGCTGGGGTTCCATGATGGCCTCCACAGACGAATACGACATCGAAATAACAGGCGTCGGAGGACATGTCGGGCTGCCTCACAGGGCCGTAGACGCGCTCTCGATAGCGGCGAAATTCGTCACGGATATGGAAAGCTTCATGTCGCGCCGCATCGACCCGTTTGATTCCGCGGTTTTCGGAACCGGCGTAATGAGGGCGGGAAGCGCGCGCAACATCATCCCGGAGAAGGCCGTGCTCTCGGGCAGCCTTCGCTGCCAGCGCGAGGAGACGCGCCTTTACGTTCTCGAGAACGCAGAAAAAATACTCAAGGCGCTCTGCGAAGCCTACGGAGCGAAATATGAAATGAAGGTCACGCGCGGACTTCCCGTCCTGCGCAACGACGACGCGGTCGTCGCCGTAATGGAGGAAAGCGCGGAGGAGACGGCCGGAGCCGAAAATATAATCCGTCTGCGCAGCTCCAACATGGGCGCGGAGGACTTCGCCTTCTTCTCGGAGGTTAAGCCCGCCGCCTTCGTCTGGATAGGCGCGCGGAACGAAGAAAAAGGCTTCACCCACATGATGCACAACCCGAAATTCGACATTGACGAAGAGGCGCTGAAAACAGGCGCGGCGCTGCTTTGCCGCGCCGCCGCGGCTCTCGGCGAAAAAACGCAGGCCGAAACCGAAGCTTAACGGCGGACGCAGGAGCGCTGTGGCTTGAGTCCCCGCGCTTTTTCGTATCGGCGTATCGTGGAAGATTTTTCGCGTTTTTCCTTGCCGCGCAGGCGTCTGCGCGGCGTTATAATATTCGCGTATATTGGAGCGAAGGGTCTGGTTTTTACGAAAAACGGGGAAAGACAGCCGAAGGATAAGCGCGAGATAACAAGCTCGATGACGCACCTTGCCGGGGCGCTGCTGGCGGCGGCGGGGCTTGCGAAGCTCGCCTACGACGCCTGGAGCCGCGGCGAAGGGATCGGAGCTATCGTCTCGGTCGCCGTCTTCGGCGCGAGCATGGTGCTGCTTTACTGTACGAGCTCGCTCTATCACTGGTGCTGCGCCGTCCACGCGCGCGCGGCGGCCTTCATGCAGCGGCTCGACCATATGGCGATTTTTCTGCTCATCGCGGGGACGTACACGCCCGTCTGCGTTCTGCGGCTCGGCCCGCCCGCCGGGTATGTGATGCTTGCGCTCGTCTGGGGCGTCGCCGCGGCGGGCTTTCTCGTAAAAATTTTCTGGATGGACGCGCCCGTCTGGCTCTCCTGCGCGGTATATATCGCTATGGGCTGGCTCGCGGCCTTCTTCATCGTGCCGCTCTGGCGCGCGATGTCCGCCGCGGAGATGGCATGGCTCGTCGCGGGCGGCCTGCTTTACACCGCGGGGGCCGTCGTCTTCGCGCTCGAACGCCCGCGTCTCAAATTCCGCTGGTTCGGCCCGCACGAGCTTTTCCACCTCTTTGTAATGGGCGGCTCGCTCTGCCACTACATAACGATCGCGGGCTGCGTAGCGTAGAAATGGCTGGGGCTTCCGGCACGCGCGGCGCGGTTGAAGAAGCTGTAAAAGAACTCGGCCTGAACCGCACGCGCTTTTTTGAGGCGCCGAAGCAGAAATATGCCGCGATTATAAAACAGATAGAAAAAACATTCGTCGTAGACGGCGGCCAAATCCACTGGGCCAACATAGAACGGCGCTTCTCGCCGCGCTTCGAGCGCCGCTTTCTTGACGTGAGCCGCAGTCCCGGCTGGTATCTCGCGCTTCCGAATATTGTGCCCGAGCCCGATAAGCCGGTCTACGCGCTCTTTGAGGACAGTCTCGCCTTTGAGCCGAAGTACTGGCTTTATGAGGCGTATCTGCCGGAGCTCGTTAAAATCCTTTACGAAACGCCAGTATGCGATTTCTATGTCGTCTCTAAAAAATATAATTGGCTTATCAGCGAAGACCATGAGGAAACGGCCTGCTTCGTGGGCGATGTTTTCTCGTCCATGCCGAAGGCGGCGCTCTTTTAGCGGCGTAGAAATCTCAGTTAATATAAAAACCCCCGAAGCGGATGGAAAAATTCCTCGCCTCGGGGGTTTTCGATTGTTTTGAAAAATTCCCGCTACCGCGCCGCGGTTTCGCCGCGCAGCCGTTTCACGTCCGCGCCGTATTTTACGGCTATTATCTCGGACATTATGGAGACGGCGATTTCGTTGGGCGTTTCGGCTTTTATCGGGAGGCCGATGGGCTGATAGATGCGGTCGAGGTGCGCGGCGCTTACGCCTTCGGCGAGGAGCTTGGCGCGCACGGCGGCGATTTTGCTGCGCGAGCCGATCATGCCGTAGTAGGCACCGGGCTGCCCTTCCGTGACGCGGACGGCTTCGGCGTCGAGCGCGTGTCCGCGCGTCATTATGACGACGTAGCTGCGGCTGTGGAGCTTTACGCCGTTTTCGTAGATTTTGTCTATCGGGCATACGACGTTGCGCGCCCACGGGATACGCTCGTCGTTGGCGAACTCGGGGCGCTCGTCCCATACGGTGACGCGGAAGCCCGCGAACGCGCCGAGCTCTGCGGTAGCGCGGCCGACGTGGCCCGCGCCGAAGATTACGAGCTCGTCGCCGAGGCCTACGACTTCGATGAATACGCTCGCTTTGCCGCCGCAGACCATGCCGTCGGCCGCGGTGAGGCTTTTGTGCCATAAGCGCGAGGCTTCGCCGCTTTTCATGAGCTCAAGCGCCTGCTGTATCGCTTCGTATTCGATGAGGCCGCCGCCTATCGTGCCAGCGATTGTGCCGTCGGGGCGCACCCACATCGACGCGCCGCGGCTGCGCGGCGTGGAGCCGCTTTCGTCTATGACGGTGCATATCGCGCCGAAGCCGCCGTTCTGCACCTCCTGGTTGATTTTGTTCAGAAGTTCCGCGTTCATCTCCCGCGCCTCCGTTCGTTTAACTTCCCGCCGCGAACGAGCAGGCCGGGTAGTGGCAGACGGCGCAGTGCTCGCAGAGGCCACCGACACCCCAGCGGCGGACGAGGTCGCCGGGCTCTATTCCCGCGAATATGAAGGGGAGCAGCTTGTCGAGCGCGGTGCGGTCGTCGAATGCGACGCAGGCGGGCGCGCCTATGACGGCGACGTCGCGTCCGTCCTTCGGCGATTTCGCCCAGCCGAGCATGAGCATCGCGCCGGGGAGCGCGGGCGTGCCCTGGAAGGCTATGCGGCGGCAGCGGGAGCGTATCGCGCCCGGGGTCTTGTCGTCTGCATCGACGCTCATGCCGCCGGTGCAGATTATCACGTCGGCGTCTTCGTCGAGAAATGCGCCTATCGCCTCGCTTATAAGCTCGAGCGAGTCGGTGCAGAAGCGCTGCCCCATGAGCGTGCCGCCGCCGAGGCGTTCGAGCTTTTCAAGCAGCTTTGGGCGGAAGGCGTCCTCAACGCGTTTGTCTACGATTTCCTTGCCTGTCGTGACGAGGCCGACCCTGAGCGGGCGGAAGGGCAGCACCGCGAAGGGCTTGCTGCCGCGCACGACGGCGACGGCGCGCTCTACGCGGTAGTCCTCGAGCACGAGCGGGCGGATGCGGAAGCCAGCGACTACCTGGCCCTTGAGCACGGGACGGTTCGGCGCGAGCGCCGAGAGCACCCAGTCCGGGTCCTGGTTGACGCGGTTGACGGTCTCCGCGAGGTAGCAGAGCATCCCCGACGTTTCGGCGACGAGGTTGCAGCGCCCCTCGGCGGGCGGCGTGACGCGGAGGTTCTCGCCACAGAGCGCCTCGCCGAGCTGCATCGCCGCGTCGTCCTCGTGTACGTCGCCGGGCGAGAGCTCCATGACGGAGAGGTTTTCGCGCCCCATGCTGCGCAGCGTCTCAAGGTCCGCCTCGGTGATTATCTGGCCTTTTTTGAAGCGCGCCGATTTTTTGCGGTTCTTCGCGTCTATCTGCGTCAGGTCGTGCGCTAGCGGAAGCCCGACGGCCTGCTCCAGCGGAATCTGCGTTATCTTCATTGCTGCGTTATTCCTCCCTGCCGGTTTTTTTCTGCACGGCGCATTCGGCGCACCGTCCGTAGACTACGAACTGCTTGCCCTCGACCTCGACGCCCGCGGGGACTTTTACGCGCGGCATCTTCTGGTCCGCGAGGCAGAACATGCGTCCGCATTCGAGGCAGAGGAAGTGCGGATGGTCGCCGGGGCATCCGTCCGCGCCTTCGCCGTGCGCGCAGAAGCGCCACACGCCGTCGATGCCCTGCACCTGGTGGACGATGCCCGCCTTGCGCAGCGTCTCGAGCGTGCGGTAGAGCGTGACTCGGTCGAGGTGCTCTTCGATTTTTGAAAGTATCTCGGCGTGCGAGAGCGGCGAGCCGCAGGCGAGAAGGAGCTCGAGTATGACCCTTCTCTGGCGCGTCGTGCGCAGCCCCGCGTTTTTCAGCGTTTTTTCTATATCCAAAGCGCGTTCCTCCGATGTTTTTATAAGATAAGCGAGCCGCTATCATTATATATTTATTCGCCGATGAAACGCAATTATATTGCGTAAGATTACGCGCGCCGCGCGCCGTCGGGCTTTTGTAAGAGTTCAATGTAAACGACGTAATTTTTATTAAGCGAAGCGCGGCGCTGCTTTTTATATCCGTGCCGAAAGTTGAAAACAGCGCGCCTGCGCTAAGCAAAACGGCGGTGATTTTTATTTCGCCTTGTTGACATTTGTAAAAACTGCTTTTATTATGTTATATGCTATGCCATGAAAGGCGTTGGTCTTTCAATCCGGCACGAGGGGAAGGGCGCTGTGATGCGCGGTAATAGCTTTATATCCAACGTTATTAACGTAGTCGTCGTTATTATTAGCAGCGGGTCCCCCGAAGTGACCGGCGCTTAGCGGCTGTGTTAATTTCGGACCGGGGCCCGCGAGGGGTTCCGGTCTTTTTTATTATTTGAAGTATTTGGAAGAAAGGGCGTTTTCAGAGTGAAGAGTACTTTCAGCATCATATCCGAAGACAATCCGGGTGTGCTCATGCGTATCGCGAACCTCATATGCCGCCGCGGCTACAACATAGAGAGCCTCAGCGTCGGCCGCACGGACGTGCCGGGGCTTTCACGCTTCACCGTCATCATCGAGGGCGAGGAGGGCGCTTACGAGCAGATACGCAAGCAGCTTATGAAGCTCATCGAGGTCGTCGAGGTGCGCAATCTTACAAAGGAAGGGCCCTTCGTCGAGCGCTGGCTTTCTCTCGTGAAGGTGCTTGCGCCGGTCGACCGCAGGCCGCACATCCTCCAGACGGCGGAGATTTTCCGCTGTCGCGTCGTGGACCTCGGCTCCGACGCGATTACGCTCGAGGTGACGGGCGACCGCGGCAAGGTTGAGGCCTGCCTCGAGGCGCTCAAGCCCTACGGCATTCTCGAAACGGCGGGCTCGGGCCAGGTGGCGCTCTCGCGCACCGGCTTCGCCAACTAGGGTTATCACGGGCTTTAACAGCTTTGCGATATAAATAAAAACAAATTTTTAAGGAGTTGTTTCAAATGGCAAAGGTTTATTACGACCGCGACGCAGATCTCAGCTTCCTGAACGGCAAGACGATAGCCATCCTCGGCTACGGCAGCCAGGGCCACGCCCACGCGCAGAACCTCCGCGACAGCGGAGCCTCCGTCATCATCGGGCTGCACGACGGAAGCCGCTCGAAGCCGAAGGCCGAGGCCGACGGCTTCGAGGTCTGCACGGTCGAAGAGGCGGCGAAGAAGGCCGACTTCATCATGTTCCTCATCCCGGACCACATCCAGGCCGACACCTACAAGACGAAGGTCGCCCCGAACATGAAGCCCGACGCGAAGCTCCTCTTCGCGCACGGCTTCGCCATCCACTTCGGCCAGATAGTGCCGCCCGCGTCGCACGACGTCTTCATGGTCGCGCCGAAGGGCCCGGGCCACACCGTCCGCTCGATGTATAAGGACGGCAAGGGCGTTCCCTGCCTCATCGCCATCCAGCAGGACGCCAGCGGACACGCTAAGGACTACGCCCTCGCCTACGCCTCCGCGATAGGCGGCGGCCGCGCGGGCATCATCGAGACCACATTCCGCGAAGAGACCGAGACCGACCTCTTCGGCGAGCAGGCGGTACTCTGCGGCGGACTCACCGAGCTCATGCAGCAGGGCTACAGAACCCTCGTCGAGGCCGGCTACCAGCCCGAGATGGCCTACTTCGAGTGCATCAACGAAATGAAGCTCATCGTCGACATGATATTCGAGGGCGGCATCAGCTGGATGCGCTACTCCATCAGCGACACCGCGAAGTTCGGCGACATGACAGTTGGGCCTCGTATCATAGGCGAGGAGTCGCGCAAGGCGATGAAACAGGTTCTGAAGGAAATACAGGACGGTACCTTCGCGCGCGAATGGATACTCGAGAACCAGACCGGACGCCCGCGCATGAGAGTCTGGGCGAAGGCCGCGCAGGAAGCTCCGAACGAGGCCGTCGGCAAGGAACTCCGCAAGATGATGCCGTGGATGGAGCAGAAGGAAATCCCGAGATTCTAATCAAAAGCACTTTCCGTGCGGACGGGCGCGCCCCGTCCGCGCGGCTTCGCGGAATATCCGCCGCGTAACGAAAAACAGACGACAAGCAAAAAGGAGCGCTGTCAATGGCGAAAATGAACGGGGCTCAGATGATGGTCAAGGCGCTCGAGGACGAAGGCGTAAGCACGCTCTTCGGCATCCCGGGCGGAACTGTCATTCATCTATACGACGCTCTTTACGATTCAAAACTAAACCACATTCTGATGCGCCACGAGCAGGCGGCCGCGCACGCCGCGGACGGCTACGCGCGCGCGGGCGGGAGGCCCGGCGTCTGCATCGCGACATCCGGCCCCGGCGCCACGAATCTTCTTACCGGAATAGCGACGGCGAACCTCGACTCAGTGCCGCTCGTCGCGATAACGGGCCAGGTCGCGCAGTCCGTCATCGGCACGGACGCCTTCCAGGAGGCCGACATGATAGGCGCGAGCCTGCCCTTTGTGAAGCACAGCTTCCAGCTTCACTCCGTCGACGCGATACAGTCGACCGTCCACAAGGCTTTCTACATCGCGGCGTCGGGACGTCCCGGCCCCGTGCTCATAGACTTCCCCGCAGACGTTCAGAAAGCCTCGGGCGACTACCAGTACTCCACGCAGCTCGACTTCATGGGCTATCATCCCGAAAACAACTACAACGTCGCGCGGCTCGACGAGGCCGTCTCGCTGATAGAACACGCGGAGCGCCCCGTGATATTCGCGGGCGGCGGCGTGGTCTGCTCCGGAGCCTCGGAGCTGCTCACCGAATTCGCGCTTAAATACGAGATACCCGTGACGACGACGCTTCTCGGCAAAGGCGCCTTCCCCGAGTCGCACCCGAGCGGGCTCGCGCTCGGTATGGCCGGCATGCACGGACACCCCGTCGCGAACCGCGCGCTCATGGCGGCAGACGTGGTCGTCGCGATAGGCTCGCGCTTCAGCGACCGCACGACCGGAAACCGCCAGAGATTCGCCGCCGACGCGAAGATAATACACATAGACCTCGACCCCGCCGAAATAGACAAAACCGTAGAGTCCGACGTCTGGCTCATCGGCGACGCGGGCCGCGTGCTCGAAGCGATAATGGGCGCGATGCGCAAAAAAATCGCCGACCACAGCGAATGGAACAAAACCCTCGCCGACATCCGCCGCAAAGAGCCGATGCCGCACAGCTCCTACGAGGGCGAGATAGCGCCGTGGCAGGCGCTCGAGGCCTTCTGCGAAATCACCGACCACAAGGCGATAATCACGACCGAAGTCGGACAGAACCAGATGTGGGCGGCCCAGCACTGCAAGGTCGAGGCTCCGCGCCGCTTCCTCAGCTCCGGCGGCCTCGGCACGATGGGCTTCGGCTTCCCCGCCGCGATAGGCGCGGCCTACGCCTGCCCGGGACAGACCGTCTGCTGCGTAGCGGGCGACGGCAGCCTCATGATGAACATACAGGAGCTCGACACCTGCGCGAGATACAACATCCCCGTCAAGATAATGCTCCTCAACAACGCATGCCTCGGCAACGTCCGCCAGTGGCAGTACCTCTTCTACAACTGCCGCTACTCGAACACCATCTACACGCGCAATCCCGACTTCGTCGCGCTCTCGGAGAGCATGGGCGTCCCCGCCTTCTCCGTCTCCTCGCCCGGCGAGCTGCGCCCCGCGATAGAAAAAATGCTCGCGGAGCCCGGCCCTGCGCTTCTCGACGTAAGAATTCCGCAGGGAGCGATGGTTTTACCGATGGTGTATCCCGGCGATTCGATAGATAATATGGTAAGCACGTTATAAAACTTTCTCAAGAAGGTGTGGAAATGAACAGCGACAAAGCGAAAAAAGGCTACATGCGCAGCCCCCACCGCTCGCTCCTCAAGGCGGCGGGCTACACAGACTGGGAGATAGAGCGCCCGTGGATAGGCATAGCCAACGCCTATAACGCGGTCATCCCCGGACACGTCCACCTGCGCAGCATCACCGAAGCGGTAAAGGCCGGCATCTACGCCGCGGGCGGACTCCCGATAGAGTTCCCCGTCATCGGCGTATGCGACGGAATCGCGATGAACCACGAGGGAATGAAATTCTCCCTCGCGAGCCGCGAGCTCATCATGGACTCCATAGAAGTCATGGCGCGCGCGCACGCCTTCGACGGACTCGTCCTCGTCCCCAACTGCGACAAAATAGTCCCCGGCATGGCGATGGCCGCCGCGGAACTCAACCTGCCCTCTGTCGTCATATCCGGCGGCCCGATGATGGCGGGACAGAACAAAGGCAAAGTCCTCGACCTCAACAGCGTATTTGAAGGCGTCGGAATGCGCTCCGCCGGCAAGATAGACGACGCGGCCCTCCAGGAAATCGAAGACAACGCCTGCCCCGGCTGCGGCTCCTGCTCCGGCATGTTCACCGCCAACACGATGAACTGCATGATGGAAGTGCTCGGCCTCGCCCTCCCCGGCAACGGCACCGTGCCCGCGGTACACGCGGGACGCATCCGCCTCGCGAAAGACGCGGGACGCGCCGTCATGGACATGGTGAATAAAAACATCCGTCCGCGCGACATCCTCACGATGGACGCCTTCCGCAACGCCGTCGCCGTAGACCTCGCGCTCGGCGGCTCCACCAACACATCGCTCCACCTCCCCGCGATAGCGTGGGCGGCGGGCCTTGAAATGTCCCTCGACCTCTTCAACGAAATCGGCGAAAAAGTGCCGCACCTTTGCTCCATGAGCCCGGGCGGCGCGCACCACATCGAAGACCTCTGGCGCGCCGGCGGCGTCCAGGCCCTCATGCACGAGCTGCTCGACGCGGGCCTCATCCACGGCGAGACAATCACCGTCACGGGCCGCACCACCGCCGAAAACGTCGCGAACGCGAAAATCTCCGACCCCGAAGTAATACGCCCGCTCGACAAGCCGCACCACAAAGAGGGCGGACTCGCCTTCATCAAAGGCACCCTCGCCCCGCTCGGCGCGATAGTCAAGCAGGCCGCCGTAGCGCCCGAAATGCTCGTACATAAAGGCCCCGCGCGCGTATTCGACGGAGAAGAAGCCGCGAGCGCCGCGATAATGAACAACGAAATCAAAGACGGCGACGTCGTCGTCATCCGCTACGAAGGACCGAAAGGCGGCCCCGGCATGCGCGAAATGCTCGGCCCCACCTCCGCGATAATGGGCCAGGGCAAAGGCAGCACCGTCGCGCTCATCACCGACGGACGCTTCTCCGGCGCGACGCGCGGAGCCTCCATCGGCCACGTATCGCCCGAAGCCGCGATCGGCGGCCCGATAGGCCTCGTCGAAGAGGGCGACATCATCTCCATCAACATCCCGGAGAAACGCCTCGACCTCCTCGTCCCCGAAGAAGTCCTCGCCGAACGCCGCAAGAAATTCCAGCCGCACGTTCAGCCGACCGACAGCCCGTTCCTCAGCCGCTACCGCGCCTTCGCCACCTCCGGCGTAGAAGGCGGCGTGCTCAGAGAACAGTAAACCAAGCCGTAAACCCCAACAGGAACCGCCCCGTGCCGCATAAGCGGCCGGGGCGGTTTTTTGATGCTTTCGTATCCGACGATGAAGCGCGGTGGTGAAGCGCTCCGTCTTTTTTGCAGAGCTAAGCGGCTATTTTAGAAACTCGCTCTGCATTTGTCCCCCGATATACTCCGTGCCTGCGTCGAACAGAGCTTCGTCCGCTTCGGCGTTTTCTCCGACTTTGTAGATTTTCGCCGATTCGGCGATGAGGCTCAGGACGGGGTCGCCGTCTGTGTCGAAGAACTCGTATCTGGTAAGCTCGCCGCCGTCTGCTGTCTCTCTGTATTCGGCTATGTCGTTGAATACGGCATGGCTTTCGCGGATGCTTTCGACGCCGTCATAGATGATTACGAGTTTTTTCGCGTCCCAGGTCCGGAAAGAGATTTTTGCCGTGCCGCAGCCGATGAGGATGCTTGCTATGTGTCCGTCGTATGGGGAGAAATTTTTCAGTTCTTCCATATTTTGCTCGTGCCTCTTCGTTTCAGCACTCGGCCTCGTAGACACGCATTTTCACGCCGTCGTCGCCTGTTGCGTCGGTTATATGACGCCAGCCGTAACGTTCGTAGAAGGTGGTGTGTTCGGTTATTAGGTAGAGTTTTTCTACTCCGACGCGGCGCATGGAATCGCGCGCGAAGTCGAGCAGCTCGCCCGCGATTCCGCGGCGGCGGTGTTGTTCCTCGACGAAGAGCGCGCAGAGGTTGGGCGAGAGGTCTTTGCGGTCGTGGAAGTCGTTTTTGATTATTCCCGCGCCCGCTGTGATTTTTCCGCGCGCGTCCGTGACGGCGAACCACTGCGGGACGGGCGCGCGGCTTTCGGCGGATTCCCTCATGCTCGCCTCGTATTCCTCGCGCGGGATTCCCCATTTGTCGGAGAACCACGCGGCGGCTTCGGGGATGAGCTCCGGCGCTTCGCGCAGGTTCGTTATTTTTATGCTTTCGTCCATCTTTTTCGCTCCGTTCCGTCGTTTTCGACGCAGAGCATAGCACAAAAACGGGGCCTCGCGTGAGGCCCCGTTTCGTGCGTTTTCGTCGCGGCGCGCGTTTCGCGCCGTTTCCGGCCCTTTCGGGCTTTTACATGGTTTTGAGGATTTCTTCGTAGATTTCGTCGGCGAGCGGAAGCGCCTTGGCGAGGAGCGCTTCGCCGTTCTTGCGGTATTCGGCGGCGAAGGCTTCGTCGGCGATGCCGGAGATGTTTATGAGCACGTTGAGCCACGCGCCCTGTATCGCGGCGCGGAGGCTGAGCGCGGAGCAGCCGAGGTCGCTCGCGGCGCTGGCGTTGAGGCGGCCTACGAGCGAGCGGGTGAGCTCGAGCGTTTCGCAGGCGAGCTGCATCATTTCAAACGGCGTCTTGGTGCAGCCTTTGAGGGCTTCCTGCATCGCGGCTTTGCGCGCGGCCTTCTGCTCGTCGGTGTCCTTCGGCATGGCGAAGACGGCGCTGACGGCGTTGAAGGCTTCGGTGTCGCGGTCCATTACGTCGACGAAGCGGGCTTTGAGGTCCTCGGCCTTTTTCTGCGATTCGACGGCGAGCTCCTGGACGTCGGCGTATTTTTTCTTGCCGACGGTGAGGGCGCAGACCATCGCGGTGAGGGCCGCGCCGAGCGCGCCTTCGAGCGCCGCCGCGGAGCCGCCGCCGGGGGCGGGCGCGTCGGAGGCCATGAGGTTTACGAATTCAGTTACCTGCATTTCTGCGAGTTTCATCGTATTCGCTCCTTTAGTCGTTCTTCATGTCGATGACGTGGTATTCCATCACCTGGTTGCGGTAGTCGAAGTTTTCGAGCTTGAGGTAGTACTCGGCGCAGTCGAGGAGCGCCTTCGCGGGAGTGAGGCCGACGAGCTCGCTGCCGACTATGTAGGTGCCGTAGCGCTTCGCGAGGCTGTCCACCATTTCGTAGACGACGGTGAGCGGCGTGACTTCGTAGTTGACCATGTTCATGGAGACCTGGGCTATGCCGCGGTCTTCGAGCATGAAGCCCATCGCTTTGCAGCACTTGAAGCCGCCGGAGGAACCGCGGATGACCTTCGCGATTTTTTTGGCGATGTTCACGTCGGAGGTGGCGAGGTTGATGTTGAAGGCGACGAGCGGCATTCTGGCGCCTATCGCGGTGATGCCGGCGGTCGGGTGGATTTTGCGCTCGCCGAAGTCGGGAGCCCACTCGGGCTGGAGGAGCTTCTCGGGCATGCCCTCGAACTGTCCCTTGCGGACGTTGGCGAGGTTGACGCGGTCGGGCGAGGTGGCGGAGTCTTCATAGAGGAAGCTCGGGATCTGGAGCTCTTCCCAGATGCGCTTGCCGAGGCGCTTCGACATCTCGACGCACTCTTCGACCGTCACGTTGACTGTCGGGACGAACGGGATGACGTCGGTGGCGCCCATGCGCGAATGCTCGCCGTGGTGCTTCGTCATGTCTATGACTTCGGCGGCTTTTTTCGTGAGACGGAAGGCTACTTCTTCGACGGCTTCGGGCGTGCCGATGAGCGTGAAGACGCAGCGGTTGTGGTTGCCGTCGGTCTGCGCGTCGAAGAGGGTGCAGCCGGGTACGCTGTTGGCGACTTCGACGAGCGCGTTGTAGGCGGCTTCGTCCTTTTCTTTGCTGCAGCTGAAGTTCGGGATGCACTCAACAAGTCTGGTCATGTGTGTGTCCTCCTAAATGTTTTGTAGGCGCGCCGCGCGCGCCGCAGAATGGACCGCCGCGCGGCGGTCTCTCCGTTGCTCGTTAGATTGTATCAAACTGTCGTAAAATAGATATAAAAAGGAGCCTCTTTCGAGGCTCCTTTCGCGTTTCGTATTTTTGCGCCGTCCGTTATTTTTTCTTCGCGGCGGCTTCGGCTATGGCGCGCTCCGCTTCGTCGAGGGGCTTCCAGCCTCCGCCGAGGGCTTTGAAGAGCCTGACGGCGTTGGTCGAGATCTGTCCGCCGCTGACGACGTACTGCTCGGAGAGCGAGGCCAGCGCGCTCTGCGCGTTTATGACGTTCGTGAAGTCGACGAGGCCGTTGGCGTATTTCTCGTTGGCGAGGTCGAGGGCGGACTGCGCCGCGTCGACGCCGCTCTTGAGGCGCGCGTTGCGCTCGTACTCCTGCACGTTGTCGGAGAGCGCGTCGCGCACTTCGCCGACCGCGGTGAGGACGGTCTGCTCATAGGCGGCGAGCAGCTGTTCCGCGCGCGCGCCCTGGACTTTGATGTTCTTCGTTATCGCGCCGGCGTGGAATATCGGCCAGCTTATCTGCGGCAGGAAGCTGTACATCTTGCCGGGGCCGTTGAAGAGCGAGCCTTCGTGCGCCTGCGTGCCTATCGCGCCCGTGAGGTAGAATTTCGGCCAGAGGTCGGCGCGCGCGGCTTTCTTGCGCGCTATCTGCGCGGCGAGCTCGCGTTCGGCCTGCCTGATGTCGGGGCGCTGGCGTATCGCGTTCGCGGGGATGCCGATGAGCGCGGTCGAGTCTATCTGCGGCACGGGCTTGTGCTCGGCGAGCTCTTCTTCAAGCGTGCCGGGGATTTCGCCGACGAGTATCGCGAGCGCGTTCTTCGTCTGCTCTATCGAGGCCTGTATCGACGGTATCGTCGCGCGGGTCTGTTCCAGCGTGTACTGCGCCTGTCTGAGCGAGAGCTCGTCGGCTATGCCCGCGTCGACGCGCGACTGCTGGATGCTGACTGTTTCGGTCTGGAGGCCGACGTTGTAATTCGCTATGTCGAGCTGCTCCTGGAGCGTGCGCAGCGAGATATAGTCCATAGCGACCTCCGCGGCGAGCGAGCTCCACGTCGAGTAGAGCATCGCGTACTGCGCTTCGAGCGTCGCCCTCTGCGCGCGCACCGAGGCGCGCTGTCCGCCGAAGATGTCTATCTCCCAGGTCGCGTCGAGGCCGAGGCTGACGAGCTGCTGCGCGCTTCCTGTGCCGCCCGCTTCGCGCGGGGTGCGCGCGTTGCTCCACGAGCCGTTGGCGTCGAGCCACGGAAGGAGGTTCGCCTCGCTTATGCCGAGCTGGTATCTCGCCTCTTTGACGCTGGCGCGCGCGCTCGCGAGGTCGCGGTTCTTCTCAAGGGCGCGCGTGATGAGGTCGGTCATCGTCGGGTCGCCGAAGACGTCCCACCAGCTGGCGAGCTTCTCGGGCGTCAGCTCTTCGGATACGTTCTGCTCCACGAAGGCGACTGGGTAGAGCTGCGCGAGCTCCGTCCACGAGCCGTTTTTCATCTGCACGTCCTGCGACGTGGGCTCGGTCTTCGCCTCCGCGGAGAAGGCGGCGGAGGCCGCCGCCATTATCGCGAGCGCGGATATTGTGAGTATTGTCAGTTTTTTCATTATCGCGCGCCTCCTAGTTCGCCTGCGCCTCGGCGTTCTTGTTTCTGCCGATGCGCGACTTTACCTTTTCACGCAGCCCCTGGAAGGCGACCCAGAGCCCCGGTATGAGGAAGATACCGATACAGGTAGCCGCCATCATTCCAAAGAAGAGCGTCGAACCGACGGCCTTGCGGCTCGCGGCGCCCGCTCCCGAAGCGACGAGCATCGGGGCCGCGCCGAGGACGCAGGTGAAGGCCGTCATAAGGACCGCGCGGAAACGTTCCGTCGCCGCGACCGCCGCCGCCTGTATCAGCGGCAGGCCGTGCAGCTCGCGCTGCTCCTTCGCGAACTCGACGATGAGTATGGCGTTCTTCGAGGCGAGTCCGACAAGGAGGAGGATACCGAGCTGTCCGTAGACGGAGAGCGGGATTCCCATGATGCGGAAGCCGACGAGCGCTCCGAGCATAGCGGTAGGCAGCGAGAGTATGACGGAGACCGGCGTCGACCAGCTTTCATACTGCGCGACGAGGAAGAGGAAGGCGAAGATCAGCGCTATTACGAGCACCATCGTGATGCCGCCCTGCGCGTGCTCTTCCTGGTAGGTCATTCCGGACCATTCGTAGGTGTAGCCGTCGGGCAGGACGCGCTGGCCTATCTCGTGGACGCGCGCGATGCCTTCGCCCGTCGAGTAGCCCTGCTTCATGACTATCGTGATGGCAGCGGTCGGGTAGAGGTTGTAGCGGTCGAGTGAACGCGGCGCGAGCGTCTTCTTGACTGTCGCGACGCTCTGTATCGGGACCTGCTCGCCCGTCGAGCTGCGCACGAATATCTCGCCTATGCGGTCGATGCTGTTTCTGTAGTTCCACTCCGACTGGAGCATGACGCGGTTGACCTGCGTGCCTATGTTGATGTCGTTGATGTAGGCCGAGCCGAAGTAGGTCTGAAGCGTGCTGAATATCGTGCTGACGGGCACTTCGAGCAGCTCCGCCTTCTGGCGGTCGATGTCGACGAAGAGGTGCGGCGTGTCGGCCGTGAAGGAGCAGAAGGCGTAGTTGACCTCCGGCGCCTGGTTCAGCTCGCGCAGCACTATGCCCATGACCTCGGCGAGGCGGACGGGGTCGTTGTCGACCGTCGATTCAAGCCTCATGTCGATACCGGTCGCCATACCGAGCCCCTGGATGGGAGGCGGCGTGACGACGTTGATCTGCGCCTGCGGGTACTTCGCGGCTATGGCGTTGACCTTCGCGACGAGCGCGGAGAGCTGCTGGTCGGGCGCCTTGCGCTGTCCCCACGGGTCGAGCGGGATGATGAGCGAGGCGACGTTTTCGCCTTCGCCGCCGAGGATGTTATGTCCGTAAATGTCCATCACGCTGTCCACGCCGGGAAGCGCCATGACCTCCTGGACCATCGGCTTGACGACGGCCTCGGTGCGCGGACGCGAAGCTCCTTCCGGAAGCTGTACGCCGGCGAAGATAACGCCCTGGTCCTCGTCGGGAAGGAAGGCCGTCGGCGAAAGCTTAAGCACAGTCCAGCAGCCGAAGGCTACCGCCGCAAAGAGCAGGAACGGCAGGATTCTGCGTTTCGCTATGACGATAGCTCCCGCGACGTAGCCGCGCGTGGAGCTCGCGAGCGCGTCGTTGAACCACTTGAGCGGCCCGCGCTGCACAGGCTCCTGCTCGCGCAGCATGTGCGCGCACATCATCGGCGACATCGTCAGCGCGACGACGAGCGAGAAGCAGACCGCGAATCCGATGGTGACGGCGAACTGCTTGTAAATCTGTCCGGTGATTCCCGTCATGAAGGCGACGGGGACGAATATGGCGAGGAAGACGAGCGTCGTCGCCATCATAGGCCCGGTGACATCCTTCATGGCCTGTATCGTAGCGGTCTTCGGATCGCACTTGTCGCGCTCCATAAGGAACTGGACGCGTTCGACGACGACGATGGCGTCGTCGACGACCGTACCTATAACGAGGACGAGGCCGAAGAGCGAGAGCGTGTTGATGGTGTAGCCGACCGCGAGCAGCGCGGCGAAGGTGCCGAGCAGCGAGACCGGTATCGCGACCGTCGGGACGAGCGTCGTGCGCCAGTCCTGAAGGAAGAGGTAGCAGACGAATATGACGAGCGCGAGCGTCATAAAGAGCGTCATGATGATTTCCTTAATCGTCTCCTGGACGTACTCGGTCGAGTCGTACTGCACCTCGAGCTGCATATCGTCGGGCAGGTTCGCCCGGATCTGTTCCATGACCTCCTGAACGCCCGACATGACGTTAAGGGCGTTCGAGCCTGAGGTCTGCGACATCGCTATCATAGCGGCCGGAGCGTCGTTGACGTTCGCGTTGAAGTTGTAGGTCTCGGAGCCGAGCTCTATGCGCGAGATGTCCTTCAGCTTGACTAGGCCGCCGTCGGAGGCGGTGCGGACGATTATCTCTTCAAATTCCTTGACCGTCGAAAGGCGTCCCTTCGCCATCAGCGTGTAGACGAGCGGGCTGTTGATGTCGCTGCCCGGGCGCGCGCCGATGGAGCCTATCGAGGCCTGCTTGTTCTGGCTCTGTATAGCCGCCGCGACGTCCTCTATAGAGAGGCCGAGCGAGGTGATGCGCATCGGGTCGAGCCAGACGCGGATGCTGTACTTAGCGCCGAAGACCTGGACGTTGCCCATGCCAGCGACGCGCTGGAGGCGGCTTCTGATGTTCGCGTAGGCGTAGTTCATAAGCTCAAGCTCGTCGTAGGTGCCGTTCGGCGAAGTCAGCGCGAGGAAGCCCAGCGTGTCGGAGAACGACGTTTCGACCGTGATGCCTTCGTCGACGACCTCCTGCGGCAGCTGCGGCTGAACCTGCGAGACGCGGTTCTGGACGCGGACGAGCGCCATGTCGGAGTCGGTGCCCGTGGCGAAGGTGACGTAGAGCGTATATTCGCCGTTGTTGCTCGAGGTCGAGTCCATATAGATCATGCCCTCGACTCCGTTGACCTCCTCTTCGAGAGGCGCGGCGAGGGTGTTGGCTATCGTCTCGGCGTCGGCTCCGCGGTAGGAGGTGTTGACGCGTATCTGCGGCGGCGCGACCTCGGGGTACTGCTCGACCGGCAGCGAGAAGATGGATATTATGCCCGCGAGCGCGATGACGATGCAGACGACCATCGCAAATCGCGGACGTTCGATGAAGAATTTAGAGAACATTTTTTAATTTCCCTCTTTCGGGGCCTCTCCGCCCTGCGCTGCGGCCTTCTCAGCCGCGGGCTTCTCATCGGCGGAGGTCTCTATGCGGACCTTCGCTCCGGGGCGCAGGCGCTGAAGTCCGGCGACGGCGACGTTCTCGCCCGCCTCAACCCCGCTCGTGACCTCGCGCAGCTCGCCGAACTCGCGTCCGAGCGTCACGCGCGCCTGACGCGCCGTGTTGTCGGCGTTGATGACGTAGACATAGTCGCCCTGCTCGTCGGCCATGACCGCGGTCTGCGGGACGGCGTTGACTATATGGCTCTTGACGGGCTTCGTGAAGACGCGGACCATTTCGCCCGGAATCAGCATTCCTTCCTTGTTCGCGAAGCGCAGGCGCATCATTATCGTTCCGGTCGTCTGGTCGACCCTGTTGTTCTCAAAGTCGCGCTTGCCGGGGACGTTGTATTTCTCGCCGTTGCTGAGAATCAGGCTCGTGTTGTAGACGGAGCCGTCCTCCTTGAAGAGCGAAAGCTGGTCGAGGTAGTCCCTGTCGGGCAGCGGGTAGGAGACGCGGATGGGGTCCATCTGGACTATCGAGGCGAGCTCCGTTATCTGCGGCGTCACGTAGTTGCCCTTCGTGTAGAGCGCCCTGCCTATCTTTCCCGTTATCGGCGAGGTGATGCGGCAGTAGCCGAGGTCTATCTGCGCGAGCTTGAGAGCCGCCTTCGCCTGCGCTACCGCGGCCTTGGCCTGGAGGAAGTTGCCCTCAGCCGTATCTCTGTCCGTCGCGGAGACCGCGCGCTCGCTCGCCGCCGTTACGCGCTTGTAATACTTCTCTGCGGTCACGAGGTTCGCCTCCGCCTGCTGGAGCTCTGCCTTGCGGAGCTGCACCGTAGCCTCGTACTGCTTCGGGTCTATCTGGAAGAGAAGCTGTCCCGCCTTGACGACGGAGCCTTCCTTGAAGCAGACCTTCGCTATCTCGCCGGAAATCTGCGGCTTCACGGAGACCGACTGAATCGACTCCACGCGGCCCACGTACTCCGAAGGCACGGACGAGGCGTCGAACTTCTCGACCTGCTTGACGATGACCACCGGCTCCGCGGCCGCCTGCTGCACCGGCTGCGACGAGCCGTCCTTCCAGGCCTTGTAGCCGAAGAAGACGACGGCGATCACAACGACCGCTGCGGCTATCTTCACCCACGGAGACTTCGGACTGCCCTTAATCTCCACGTTCTTGTTTTCTCCATTTCCCTGCATTTTTCAGTGCCACCTACACTTTCCGTTTTTTGTTTATCTGTATTCCCGTTCTGGCAGGGATTGCCGCCTTTACGCTTCGCTCTTCACCGAGAACTCTTTCGTGAGCGCGTCGAACAGAATGTCGAGGCTCTCCGGCAGCTCCTCCGGCAGCGCGCCCGCGAGCTGCGATATTCCGAAGCCGTGGAAGATGCTGACGAGAAGCACCGCGGCCCTGTGCGCCGACAGCGACTTGCGTATCTTTCCGGCCTTCTGGCGCGTCACTATGTACGTCTCCATCTGCTTGATGTCGCGCATCGTCGCCTCGTGAAGAATCTCGTCGACGCGCTCGCGGATGTCCTCCGGCCACTCGTGGCGGCGGATCATAAGCTCGTGCAGCTTCTTCCACCGCTCCTCGCTGCGCAGGCGCTCAAGCACCTCTTTCACATATCCGCGCAGCGAACCGACGGCCTCGGGCGAAGTCTCGCACAGCCCCATATACTTGTCGCAGTCGCCGGCGCAGAACTCCTCGATTATCTTGATGAGGATGTCCTGCTTGTTCTTGAAATGCCAGTAAAACGCGCCCTTCGACAGACCGATGCGCGCCGTTATCTCGGAGACGGAAGCGTTCGCGAAATTCTTCTCGCTGAAAATGTCGAGCGCCGATTCCATAATGCTCATCCTCGTGCGCATCGCTTCCTCCTTAGTCCTCCGCATTTGATTTTCCCTCCCTTTTCACCCGATGTGACAAAAAACCGCGATAAATTATATATACATACGCGTCAGTATGTCAATAAAAGCGCGGCGTTTTCCGGCGACAATTCGACCTTCATATCGTACCGCGCGAATGTGGCCGAAGCGTGTGGAATCTATGGAGATTTTGTGAAAACGCGGCTCCCCGCCCGACGCGCGGCCCCGCGCCTGTGCTTTGCGCGCGCGCCTTCGCGCGCGGGCGCGCTCCTCGCTTTATGGAAAAGGCGGCGATTCGCCGAAGCTTCGGCAAATTCGCGAACGCGCCGGAAACAGCGCGAAAGCCCCGCCCCTTGCCGCGCCGCCTCCATGCGTTTACGGGAAGACGCGCAGACGCGAGGCGCGCGCAAAAAAGCGGGACGCTCCGCGCGCCCCGCATCGTTTCCGTAAATTTATGCCGCTAGTCGTCGGCCTTCATGTTCTTCAGCATCTCGTCGAGCTCGACGTAGCTTGTCTTGCCGTTGCCTAGCAGGGGGATGCTTTCCATGTAGATGAGCTTCTTCGGGATAGCTATTTCGGCCATGCCTATTGCGGAGAGCTTCTGGCGCAGGTCGTCGCGCTTGATGTCGGCGCGGGTCGTGACGGCGGTGAGGGTTTCGCGGTTCGCGCCGTGGATCATCGTGACGGCGTGCTGGCCTTCGGGCCATATCTCGAACATCGCCTCTTCGACGGCGGCGAGCGATATCATCTCTCCGCCTATCTTCGCGAAGCGCTTTGCGCGGCCCAGTATCGTCACGTAGCCCTCGGAGTCGAGCTTCACTATGTCGCCGGTGTCGTACCAGCCGTCCTTCGGCGGTTCGAGGACGCCGGGGTTCGTCGCGCGCAGGTAGCCCATCATGATGTTGTCGCCCTTTAGCCAGAGGCGGCCTCCCTCGGCGACGCCTTCGACCGGCTCGAGGCGGTATTCGAGACCTTCGACGAAGGTGCCGACGGTGCCGCTCTTGTGGTGCGCGTAGTAGTTGTTCGAGACGATGGGCGAGGCTTCGGTGACGCCGTAGCCTTCGGTGATGCGGATGTTGAAGCGTTCGAACCACGTCTGCTGCGTCGCGGGCTTGAGCTTTTCGCCGCCCTGCACGAGCAGGCGCACCGTCGCGAAGTCGTAGTTGTCGGCGGCGGCTTTCGCGTATCCGGCGAGGAAGGTGTCGGTCGCGAAGAGTATCGTTATGCGCTCGTCGTAGCATATGTTCGCGATGGTCTTGTAGTGCAGCGGCGACGGGTAGAGGTAGACGAAGAAGCCGAGCGAGACGGGCAGGAACACTCCGACGAGGCCGAAGGAGTGGAATATCGGCATCGCGTTGAGGACGCGGTCGGAGCGGTAGAAGTCGACGCGCGTGAAGGTCTGCGCGTGGTTCGTGTTGAGGTTTTTGTAGCTGAGGACGACGCCCTTCGGCGCGCCCTCGGAGCCGGAGGTGAAGATGATGACGGCGGGCTTTTCGACGGCCTTCGGGTCTGCGGGCTTCGAGCGCAGGAACGGGGCGCGCAGCGCCGCGGATAATTTTTTGCCGGTCGTGATTAGCGGCGCGGCGTCTTCAAGCCAGAATATGCGTATGCCCGCTTCTTCGATTGCGTTCGAGAGCGCGTCGAGCTTGCCGAGCTCGATGAATTTGCGCGAGGAGACGACCGTCTTGATGCAGGCGGTGCGGCAGCTCGTGACGATGGCGCGCGGGCCGAGCGAGAAGTTCAGCATCGCGGGTATCTTGTCCATCTTTTGCAGCGCGTATATTGAAATTACGCCGCCGAGCGAGGTCGGCAGCAGCACGCCGACGTTCTTCCCTTCGAGGTTCTGCGCGCGCAGCGCCTCCTCGATGAGCAGCACGCGCGTGATGAAGCCGTTGTAGGTGACGGGCTTCGCGCCGTGGTCGCTGAAGAGGCGCGTCGAGCCGCCGAATTCGCTGCGCGCGTCGAGCAGGATGTCCCAGAGCGGCTTCTCCTTGCGGCGCGCGTAGAGCGAGGCCTCGTCCATTATGCGTTCGAGCGCGCGGCCCGCGGCCGCGGTGCGCTTCGAGCCGGAGAGCCCCTCCGGTATCTTGAGCTCCTTGACGGGGGAGACGGTTATCGTGACCTTCGAGAAGAAGCGCAGCCCGCGCTTGTGCTGAATGCGCGAGAAGGGCGTGTTCTCCGTGCCCTTGATGTGTATCGGCAGTATCTTCGCGTGCGTGTGGTCGGCTATCTGCGCGACGCCCGCGGAGACCTTCATCGGGTTGCCGATGGTCGTCGGCTGGAGCTCGGGGAAGATGACGCAGCGCCCGCCGTTTTTGAGCAGGTTGAGGAAATATTTAAGGGTAAGCGGCGCGTCCGCGTCGAGAATGTGCGTGTCGGCTATCGGAAGGAAGAAGCGCGCGAAGCGTTTTTTTGTGAGCCTGCGCTCGATCGCGAAGGGGACCTTCTCGGGCAGGAAGGCGGCGAGGATCAGCGGGTCGATGAAAGAGACGTAGTTCGGCGCGATAAGCACGCCTTCGCCAGCGTTCTTCCAGTTTTCCCAGCCCTTTACCTCAACGCGGAAAAAGAGGCGCAAAATAAGCTGAACGATGAGTCTGCGCAATAGAATCCCCCCGAAGGACAGGCGCGGCAATAGTGGAAACGCGAGTCCGATATAATAGCCGATTATACCATGATATCAGCGGTTTTTGCCCGTTTACGCCCACTTCCGTAAAATTTGAGTTACAATAAATATGTCATCTTCAATATGAAAACGGAAGGGTGGTAACGATGGAGAGAAAAGAAAACGTCTTTCTCATAGGGGCCGGAGACCACGCGAAGGTCGTCCTTTCGACGCTCGAGGCGTGCAACATCGGCTGCGCCGGAATTTACGACGACAATCCGAAGCTCTGGGGCAAATCGCTCTGGTGCATCCCGATACTCGGGCCGGTTTCCGACATGCCGGACACGCCTGAGACGATGGCGATAATCGCGATAGGCTCGAACGAGGTCCGCCGCAGAATGGCGGCGCGCTTCAAGAACGTCTGCTGGCCCGCTCTCGTCCACCCGCTCGGAATAGTAAACAGCTCCGTGCGCCTCGGCGAAGGGACGATAATCTTTGCGGGCTGCATCGTCGAGTCCGACGCCGTGATAGGCAAGCACACGATAGTCAACTCCGCCTGCTTCATCGGCCACGACACGCACGTCGGCAGCTTCTGCCACCTCGGCGCGCGCAGCGCGCTCGGCAACAACGTCTCGGTCGGCGACGACGTCTTCGTCGGCATGGGCGCGATGGTCAAGCCCTACGTCAACATCGGCTGCGACGTGCTCATCGGCATGGGCAGCTCCGTGCTCAAGGACCTCCCCGTCGGCGGCACCTACGTCGGCACGCCCGCGCGCAAGATAATGCCGCTCGTCATCAAGGAGCCGGAATAGCTGCAGGAGATGGAACGCGATAAGCGTCAGGATGACGAGCTCAAGGCGGCGCAGATAAAATATCTGAAGATGAAAACGGCCTTTCTCCGCGCGCGGATGCTTTGGCCGCTTATCGTCGCCGCGCTCGTCGCGGCAGTCGTCGTTATCAACATAGCCTTCGGGCCGGATATGTAAGACGCCGCCCGCGGCAAAACAAATAATACGGAAGCCCGTGCATCTGCGCGGGCTTTTTTGTCGACGGCATGAGGCTGCCGCCTGCGCGTGAATTTAGCGCAATTATGCTAAAATCAAGACGGGGGTGAGGCTATGAACATGATTCGGCCCGTTTCGGACCTTCGCAACAGCTTCGCGGAGATATCGAAAACAGTGCATGAGAGCGGACAGCCCGTCTTTCTGACCAAAAACGGATACGGCGACATGGTCGTGCTCAGCATGGAGGCCTACGAGAACCTACGGCTCGAGAGCGAGATATATTTCAAGCTTCTCGAAGCCGAGCGCGAGGCGGAGGCGACAGACAAACGCTATTCCTCGAAGGACGTTCTGAAGGCGATGAGAGAGGCCGCGGGGGCGGCGGAGCTTGTATAGGCTCGAATACCTGCCCGCCGCGCTGCGCGACGCGGCGGAAATCGCGCGCTACATAGCCGGGGAGCTGAAAGCCCCTGCCGCGGCGGAAAAGCTTGCGGAGGAGCTCGTCGAAGCGGCGGAGCGCATCGCGGCCTTTCCTTACGCGAATCCCGCCTTCGTCCCCATCCGTCCGCTGAAGCGCGAGTACAGAAAGCGCGCCGTCAAAAATTACCTTATCTTCTACTGCGTCGACGAAGAACGCAAAACGGTGACGGTCGCCCGCGTCATATACGCGCGGCGCGAGCTCTGCGCGCGGCTCGAAAACGACGGCGCGGCGGAGAAGCTATAGCCCCGTCCGCCGCGCGAAAACCTTTACAAAATTTTTACTTCCTTATATATAGAGACGGGCGGGCGCTATTTCACCGCGAGCGCCTGCGGGCTTTTGAGCCAGCGGATTATCCAGATTAGGAAGCAGGCGGCTATTATGCTGCCTCCGATGTCGCCGCAGGGGAAGGACATCCATACGCCCTTGAGGCCGAAGATGCGCGGCAGCGTCAGGAGCGGCACGAACATGCAGAAGACGTGGCGGCAGAAGGAGAGCGCGAGCGAGGCCGCGCCTTTGCCGAGCCCCTGGAGCGCGGAGTTCGTGATTATCGTGATTCCCATGAAGGGTATGCCGAGGTAGCCGACGCGCATGCCCGGCACGCCGATGCGCAGCAGCTCCGCGTCGTCGGTGAAGAGGCCCATAAGCTGCGGCGCGAAGATTTCCGCGAGCGCGCCGCTGACGACGTAGAAGCCGACGGCTATCATCAGCGCGAAGCGTATCGCCTTGACGACGCGCTCCGGCTTTCCCGCGCCGTAGTTGTAGCCGACTATCGGCTGCGTCGCCTCGCCGACCGCCATCGCGGGCAGGAAGATGAGCGAGTCGAGGCTCAGGAATATCCCCATCGCCGAAAGCCCCGCGTCGCCGCCGTATTTGAGGACGAGCTGGTTCATTATGGTCATGTAGACGACGAACGAAATTTCCATGAAGAAGGGCGCGCTGCCGACGGAGAAGATTTTCGCAATCATCTCCGGCCTCGGCAGGCGTATGTGGCGCGCGCGTATGCGCAGCGGCGCGTCTTTGCGGCGGAAGAAGGCGAGGCCGAAGGCGGCGGAAATAGCCTGCGCCGCTATCGTGCCGTAGGCCGCGCCCGCGACGCCCATGTCGAGCGTGACGATGAAGAGCGCGTCGAGCGCGACGTTCGCGAGCGCGCCGACGATCTGCGTACACATCGCGTATTTCGGGCTGCCGCTCGCGCGTACGAGGAAGTTCGCGCCGAAGCCGAAGAGGGCGAAGGGCGCGCCGAGAAGCACTATTTTCAGATAAGGCCGCGCCGTTTCGAGCACCTCGCCGGTGCCGCCCGCGAGGCGCAGCATGTCGTCAGCGAAGAGCAGGCTCGCGGCTATGAACAGAGCGCCCGCGCAGCCGAGCAGCACGAAGGTCGAGGCGAGCGCGCGCTCCGCCTCCTCGATGCGCTTCGCGCCGAAGAGAATGGCGACGCGCGACGAGCCGCCTATGCAGATGAGCAGAGCGAAGGCTATCGTCATGAGCATCGGCGGAAAGGAGACCGTTATCGCCGCGAGCCCCGCGGGGCCGACGTAGTGGCCGACGAATATCCTGTCCACGATGTTGTATATCGCGCCCGCGACCATGCCGACGACGGCGGGCAGCGCGAAGCGCATCATAAGCTTCGGCACGGGCTCTGTTTCCATAAATGTGCGGTCTGTTTCCGTCTGCGTGTTAATGACGCAACACTCCTTCGGCGGTGCAAGTCTCCCGATTATATCAGAACGGCGCGGGAAATAAAGGGAGGGCGCGCGGGTGTCTTACGTTTGTGGACGGATGCACTGAGCGGAAAATTCTCAGTGTGCTCTGTTTATTGTCAATGAGAATAAATAAAGCAGTTGACGTAAATTATCTTTTGGCTTATCATTCGCGCCATGAAGATAAAGTCGATGGCAGAGATTTCATTGTTCGCCGTTTTGTCGGCGGTCGGGGCGAGGATAATGATTCCCGTCCCGTTCGTGCCGTTCACGCTGCAGACGCTCGTCTGTATGCTCGCGGGCTTCGCGCTCGGCGCGCGCAAGGGCGCGGCGTCGCAGCTTCTCTATATGCTGATGGGGCTCGTAGGCATCCCCGTATTCACATCGGCGGCGGGGCCCGCGGCGGTCTTCATGCCGTCGTTCGGCTACATTCCGGGCTTCGTCTGCTGCGCGTGGATCTGCGGCGCGCTCGCGGAGCGCATGAAAGCGCGGTACGGCGAGCCCGGCTTCGCGCGTTACTTCGCGGCGGCTCTGCTCGGCGTCGCGGCCACATACGCCGTCGGCGTCGCATATCTGTACGTGATTCTCAACTTCTGGGTTCAGCAGGAGGGCGCGACCTTCTTCAAGGTGCTTTCGATAGGCTTCCTCAGCACCGCTGGCGGCGACGTGGTCAAGGCCGCTGTCGCCGCTACGGCGGCTGTGAAGCTGTCGCGCGAGGGGATCGGGAAATAAAGCGGACGCGCCGCCGCCGCGTTTACGGTAAAAACGACGCCGCTCCGCAGACTGTCAGCGCGGGGCGGCGTTTTGCTTTTATTAGCATAATTTATCCTCTCGGCCTTGGCGCGCCGAAGCTTTACAGAAATTTTACGAACGCGCGGGTTTCGCCGCGCGCGTCCCTACGCCGCGTGCGCGGCGAAGCGTTTTGCGAGTTCGGCGCTTATTTCGGCGCAGCGCGCGAGGCCGGCGGCTATCGAGCCCGCGAGCGTCGAGCCGCCGCGCAGCGCGGTCGTCATAGCTTCGGTGACGCCGCCCTTCGTCGATACGTTTTCGAGCGAGCTTTCGCTCTTTTCGGCGCGGTGCGCCTCGACGACGCGGCCTATCCACGGCGCGAGGCCGCGGCAGACGGGATAGCGCTTCGCCATCGCGGCGAGCGCTGCGTCCGTCTCGGCTTCGCTGAGCTCGACGTTGAGAAGTATGGGGGGCAGGCATATCGCGACGGTGAAGGCGTCGAGCTCGCTTTCGCAGGAGAGGTCGAAGACCTCGAGCCCCGCGGCGCGCAGCACCGCATGCGGACGCGCTTCGGAGGGGAACGTCGCGCTTACTCCCATGCCGTCGGTTATCGTCTCGGGGCCGCTGCACATCACGCGGCAGAGCTCCGCGTCGAAGACCTTGTGCAGCGTCGCAAGCGAGATGCCCGCCATGAAGGACATGACGAAGGCCCCGTCCTTCAGCCGCAGCCCCGCGAAGGAGCCGAGGTCCTGCGGGCGCGCGGCGAGCAGGATGAAGTCGGCGCGCGATACGAGCGTGCGCGTGTCGGTCATGCACGAGGCGAGCCCCATGCGCTCGGCGCGCGCGAGCGTCGCGGCGCTGCCGCCGCACGATATGAGCAGCCGCTCCTTTGGGAAGCCGTTCGCCGCGAGCGCGGCGGCTATCGAAGAGCCGAGGTGTCCGAAGCCCGCTATCCCTATCGTCTTTCCGTCTAGGAGTCCGTCAGTGTATTCAGCGCAGTTTGCAAAATTCGTCATTTCAAAAATTCCCTTCTAAACCTTAAAGCCATGCGGCGGCGGTCTCTTTGCGTCCGCGCCGCGAAGAGCGTGCCTTCTCTCTCCGCTCAGCGCGGAGAGAGAGGTCAGTTAATTAGATAAGCGTGTTTGAAAAGGGGGCGCGTCCGCGCCCGAAGGAAAAGGTTTAGAAGCTGGACGGTCGAGGCAGGGTGAGCGCCGCGCAGATCGCGGCTTTAGCTTTCAACGTGATTTGTTTGTGCAGCATTTTCTTCACCCTTCTTCCGTCCGAAATATTTTTCGGCAAGTATGATATATTGCAATCGCCTAACTGTCAATTATTTTTTGTAAAGATTTGTGCGCGTGAACGTAACGGCATTGTTACAGTTCGCCGCAGCGGCGCGTTCCCTGCGCGCGGCGAGCGCGGCGTCGGCCAGATAGAGAGCTATCGCGCACCACACGAGGCCGAAGGCGGCGAGCCTGTCCCAGCTCATTGGCTCGCGGTACAAAAATGTGCCGAGGACGAACGTCATGGTCGGCGAGACGTACTGTATGAAGCCGATGGTGACGAGGCGGACGCGCCGCGTGCCGTATGCGAAGAGCAGGAGCGGCGACGAGGTCATCGCGCCCGCGCCCGCGAGCAGGAGGTTCGTCCGCATGTCGTAGGGGTAGGCCGCGGCGCCCGCGCTTTCGAGCCACGCGAGCCACGCAAGGGCGAGGGGCGCGACGGCGAAGGTCTCTATGGATAGCGAGACGGACGGGTCGGCGGGGATTTTCTTCTTGAGCACGCCGTAGAGCGCGAACGAGAGCGCGAGCCCAGCGCCCGCGGCGGGGACGGAGCCGTGCGCCGCGACCTGCACCGCGACGCCGGAGGCTGCGAGCGCGAGCGCCGCCTTCTGCGCGCCGCGCATCCGCTCGCCGAAGAAGAGACAGCCGAAGAGCATCGAGAGCAGCGGGTTCATGTAGTAGCCGAGGCTCGTTTCGAGCACCTGTCCGGAGTTGACGGCCCAGATGTAGAGCCACCAGTTGAAGGTGATGAGGAAGCCGCCGCCCGCGAGCCAGAGCGAAGCGCGCGGCTCTCGGCGGACGAAAGCGAAGGCCTCCCGCCATCCGCGCGCGGCGAAGAGCACGAGCGCCATGAAGACTGCGGACCAGACGACGCGGTGCCCGAGTATCTCGAGCGACGGCACGCGCTCGAGCAGCTTCCAGTAGAGCGGCATCGAGCCCCACCAAATGTAAGAGAGAAAAACCGCCGCGGCTCCCTTCTGCGGCTCCGTCATGTCCATCGCCTCCCGACGCGCATATTGTACTATTTCCCGCGCCGCCGCGTCAGATGCGGGCGCGCGCGGCTTCGGATTTTTCATCAAGCGCGTTTTGTGATAAACTATCAAAAAAATCGGGTTAGTGGCTTCGTTTTACGGAAGGAAGAGCGAGCATGAGGGATCAGACGGAACTTTCAGCGTTGGGAGCGTCGCTCCTTGAAGGGGCGGAACGGATTTACAGCGACATGCAGGATTGGCGGAGGGACTTCCACCAATTCCCCGAGCTCGCCTTCGAGGAGAACATCACCGCCTCGAAGGTCGCCGGAGTGCTGAAATCAATCCCGGGCATGGAGGTCATCACGGGCTACGCGATGCCGACCGCCGTCGTGGGCGTCCTCGGCAGCGACATACCCGGCTCAGCGCTCATGCTTCGCGCGACTATGGACGGCGTCGCCGCCGAGGAGCAGACTGGGCTGCCGTTCTCGTCATGTATGCCCGGCGTCATGCACGCCTGCGGACACGACGCCGAGATGGCGGCGCTGCTCGGGGCCGCGGCGGTGCTCGCGGAGCACCGCGACGAGCTGACGCAGCGCGTCGTATTCCTCTTCCAGCCCGCCGGCGAGGGCCGCAGCGGCGCGAAGACGCTGACCGAGAACCACATCATAGAGAAATTCGACATAGGCCGGTGCGCCGCCGTCGCGTGGACGCCCGAGCTCCCCTACAGCGAGCTTTACACCAAAAAGGGCGTCATGACGGCGCTCTCCGACAGGATACATATAGACATCCGCGGCACCGCGGGCCACGCCGCCGAGCCGCACATGACGGTGGACCCCGTCACGATAGCCGCGAACATAATCATCACGATACAGGCGATGCTTTCGCGCGAGGTGGACCCGCGCGAGGCCGTCGTCGTATCGTTCGGGCAGGTCGAGTCCGGAACGGCCTACAACGTCATCCCCGAGCAGGCGAACCTCTGGGGCACCCTGCGCGCCTTCAACCCCAAGACGCGCGACTTCGTCCAGAGCCGCATAGAGACCGTCGCCCCCGCCATCGCGAAGGCGCTGCGCGGGCTCGCGTCGGTCGAGTACACCCGCAACTACGCACAGATTGAAAACAACCTCGATATGCTGGAAGACATCCTCCGTATCGGGGTTCCTTTTTTCGGGGAGGACGGCATAAACATGCTGGAGCGCCCGCTGCTCTCGGGCGAGGATTTTTCGTTCTTCACGCACGCCGTACCCTCGGTCTTCATGCTGCTCGGCACGGGGCTCGAGTACCCGCTCCATCATCCGCGCTACGACGTTCCCGAAAGCATGCTTCCGTTCTCCGCCGCGTGGGAAGCCTACATGGCGCTCACGCTCTCGGGAAATTAAAATAGATTGCTATACTTCTGGAGTTGATATATTTTGTCTTCCAGCAGGCTTGAAACGATAATACGCGATAATCTCAACCGGCTGCCCGCCGAGCCGTTCATCTGGTGGCAGAAGACGTGGTGGTCGCGCGGCGCGTTCCTCGAGCTCATCGAGGAATGCGAGGAGCGGCTCAAGACCAGCAACTTCAAGCGGGGACAGCGCCTCGCGCTGCTGACGCCGAACAGCCCGATACTTCTCGCGACGGCGGTCGCCGTCTGGCGGCTGGGCGGCGCGGTCGTCCTCATAGACCCGCGCTCGGGCTATACGCCGCTGATACGCCAGCTTCACCACGCCGACGTCTTCGCGGTGCTCACCTCGCGCGGCTGCGACGAGCTCGTGCCGCTCATATCCGAGGACGGCATCCCATGCTCGGCGATAAGCCTCGACAGCCTCGAAGACAACATACCGGGCCGCCCCTGCGACGAGGAAGACCCCGACACCGCGGTAATCTTCTACACCTCAGGCATCACGGGCGAGCCGAACGCCGTGCCGCTCACGCACGCGAACCTTCTCGCCTGCATAGAAAGCTGCGTAAACCATATAGACATGCTCGACGAGGACGACGTCATCCTCAACGCGCTGCCGAATTCGAACGCCTTCGGCTTCGTCTGCGGCGCCCTGCTGCCGCTCGTGAAGGCGGCGCGCCAGGTGATTTTGCCGTCGTTCATGCCCGTCGAGGCTTCGATGGACGCGATACGCAAGGCCGAGGTCTCGATAGTCATGGCGGTGCCGGCCGTGATCGCGATGATGGTCTCCGCCGTCATGCGCGGGGCCGCAGCGCCCACGAAAATCAAGTGCGTCCTCTCGGGCGCGGACAGGCTGCCCTGCGCTCTGCGCCGCCGCGCCGAGCAGGCGCTCCAGACACACGTCATACAGGGCTACGGCCTCACGGAGGCCTCGTCGGTCGTCGCGCTCACGCCGGGGCTCGACAAGTCGAAGCCCGAAAGCGTAGGCACAATAATCTCCTGCGTCGAGGCGCAGATACGCAGCGACGCGGGCGAGGTACTGCCCGCCGGCAGCGAGGGACAGCTCTGGATACGCGGCGCGAGCGTCGCGGCGAGCTACTACCGCAGCCCCGAGCTCACCGAAGGGCGCTTCGACGCGGACGGCTGGTTCCGCACCGGCGACATAGGCCGCTTCGACGAGGACGGCTATCTCTACCTCGTCGGGCGCACGACGGAGGTAATCTTCGTCGGCGGCTTCAAGGTCTACTCGCGCGAGGTCGAGCGCACGCTCGAAGAGCACCCCGCCGTAAAGGAGGCCGCCGTCATCGGCGTGCCGCGCTCGATAAGCGGCGAGATAGTCAAGGCCTTCGTCGTACTCAGGAACGGCGACAAGGTCTCGTCGAAGGAGCTCATCGACTACTGCAAGCAGAAGCTCTCGTACTATAAAGTTCCGCGCATCATAGAATTCATCTCGCAGATGCCGCGCTCGGCCATCGGCGAGATAGTAAAGCGCAAGCTCTCGAAGGACTGACAAAGATGTACGGCGTAACGTGCCGCGTGACGAAAAAGCTTGACCGGTTCGAGCGCCGCGCGGTGGAACGCCTGCTCGCCGAGGCGGGCCTCGTCTTCGAGGGCGCGCCGGACTGCACGGCGCTCGCCGAGGACTGCGACGAAAACATAATCGCGACGGCGAGCCTCGAGGGTTCCGTCATAAAAATGGTCGCCGCCTCCTCCGAATGGCGCGAGGCGGGCCTTTCCGGACAGGTCATATCTGCGCTCATGAGCGCCGCGCGCGCCGAAGAGCGCTATAAATTCTTCATCTACACAAAGCCAGAGGCCGCGCCGAAATTTGCTGCGCTCGGCTTCCGCGAGCTCGCCGCGTCGAAAAATTCCGTCCTCATGGAATGCGGCGCTCCCGGCGTAAACGAATACCGCGCCATGCTCGAGGCGGAACGCGCGAAGAACGGCCCGCGGGCCGGGGCCGCCGTCATGAACTGCAACCCGTTCACGCTCGGACATCAATTCCTCATAGAAGAGGGCGCGAGACAGTGCCCGGTATTTTATGTAATAGTCGTCGAGGAGGACGCCTCGGCCTTCCCGTTCGCCGACAGGCTCGCGCTCGTGCGCGAAGGGACGGCACACATCCCCAACGTCCGGGTCATAGCGAGCGGCAGCTACGCCGTCTCGAAGGCCACCTTCCCGACATATTTCCTGAAGGACCGCGGCGAGCTGCCCGTCGCCGCCGAGCAGGCGGAGCTCGACGCGCGGCTCTTCGGACGGCTCTTCGTCCCAGCACTCGGCGTGACGCGCCGCTTCGTCGGGACGGAGCCCTTCTGCGCCGTCACGGCGCTCTACAACGAAACGCTGAAAAAAATTCTTCCCGAATACGGCTGCGAAGTCGTGGAAATTGCAAGAAAGGAAAGCGGAGGCGCGCCGGTCTCGGCCTCGCGCGTCCGCGCGATGACGGCGGAGGGCGCGGAGGGGCTTGAAGCGCTGCTTCCGCAGGTCACGCTCGATTATCTGAAAAGCCCGCGCGGCGAAGAGGCCGCAGCGAGGCTCAGGAGGGCTGCGCAATGACGCCTCTCGAAGAAGTTTTGTCCGGCCGCGACGAACGCGCCGCGTGCCAGAAAAGAATGCTCGCCTCGCGCGAAGGGGCCTTCGTCTGCCAGATAGGGCTCAACGTCCCCGGCTTTCCGAAGCGCGTGCCGGGCGACGTCACTATAATAAAGGACTGCCGCCGTTTCCTGCTCGCATGCACGGGCGCCGCGCCGTTCGAGGAACAGTACCTCGACAACGGCGCCGGGCTCTGCTGGCAGGGGGCCTTCGACGGTAAAAAATACGACGCGCGCGCGCTGAAGCGCGCCGCCGTCGAAGCGGAAAACAGCATGGAGGCTGGGAGGATACTCGACATCGACGTGCTGACCGCAGACGGGCAGCTCTCGCGCCTCGACATGGGGCTGCCGCCGCGCCGCTGCCTTGTCTGCGGCGAAAGCGCGAAGTCCTGCGCGCGCGCCGGGACGCACGACCCGGCCGAGCTGCGCGAGCTCGTGATAAGGATAATAAAAACCGCGGCGGCGGGAAGATAGACGGAAAACGGCGCGAAACAGGGGATTTTTGCATAAATCCGCGCCGGGGCGCGCGTATTTCAACTTTATGACTATATAATAAAAAATGTGAAAGGCGGTGACGCGGCATGACGGGCAGACCGGAATGGGACGTTTACTTTCTTCTCATGGCGCAGGTGGCGGCGAGCCGCAGCACGTGCCTGAGGCGGCGCGTGGGCGCGGTGCTCGTGCGCGACAGGCAGATACTCAGCACGGGCTACAACGGCGCGCCGCGCGGCGTCAGCCACTGCGAGGCCGTCGGCTGCCTCCGCGAGCGGCTCGGCATAGCCTCTGGCGAGCGGCACGAAATATGCCGCGGCTCGCACGCTGAGATAAACGCGATAGCGCAGGCCGCGGCGGCGGGGACTTCGACCGCGGGCTCGTGGCTCTACTGCACGCACGAGCCGTGCGTCTACTGCACGAAGGCGCTCATCAACGCCGGATGCGAAAAGGTTTTCTATCTTTATCCCTATCCCGACGAGCTCGCGCGCGCCATCATGGCGGAGTCGGGAGTGGAAAGCGTCTGGGTGGACCCCGCGACGCTGCCGCGCGACATTTTTTCGATTCAATAGGGCGGACGGCGGGCGGGCCGGACGCCGGAGAGGAGAGCTGAACAGGATGTCGATAACGATAGTTTTAGCCGACGACCATCCGCTTACGAGAGAGGGAATGAAGGGCTATCTTTCCAAGGAGCCGGATTTCGAGGTCGTCGGGGAATACGCCGACGGAGAATCCACGTGGGCGGGGATAAAATCCCTGCGCCCGCAGGTCGCGCTGCTCGACATACGTATGCCGGGGCTCGACGGAATCACGATAGCGCGCATGGCGCGCGACGCGGGCATCCCGACGGCGGCGCTGATGCTCACGTCTTACGACGCGAACCAGTACGTGCTTGCGGCGCTGCGCGCGGGTGCGCGCGGCTACCTGCTGAAGACCGCGACGATGGATACGCTCTCGAAGGCGATACGCATCGCGGCTCGCGGCGGCTTCTACCTCGACAGCGAGGTGGCGAGCGCCGTGGAGGGCGGCGACAACTTCGTGCCGGAGCCGGTCTCCGTGCGCGAGCGCGAGGTGCTTCTGCTCGCCGCGCGCGGCCTCTCGGGCAAGGAAATCGCGGCGAAGCTCTTCATCAGCGAGCGCACGGTGCAGACGCACCTCGCCTCGATATACGACAAGCTCGGCGCGAAGAACAAAACGGAGGCCATGCTGCTCGCGATAAAATACGGGATAGTCACCATCGAGGAACTCATAGACTGAAGTGAAGAAGAAGCGCGGACTTCTCCATCAGCTGATCATAGCGATCTTCATTCCGGCCTTCCTCGCGCTGATACTCGCGTGGGTGGTCTACAACCAGTTTGAGAGCACGATGCGCGCCGTCTCCGGCAACTACGTCGAGAACCTCGTCGACAGCGTCGCGGCGCGCCTCGACTCTCAGAAATGGAACATCCGCGCGGGCGGCAGGGGCGTCGCGGAGGGCGACGCCGCGACCATGAGCCAGCTGCTCAGCGAGATGGACATCCCGGGCCTCTTCGCGGTGTTCAGCAAGAACGGCGCCGTCATCTACGAGTCGCCGGGCGAGATAGAATTCCTCCACAAGTGGGAGAGTTCGTTCAGCTCGCGCACGCCGGTCAAGATACACGACAAGATAGGCTCGTACTACACGGGCGTGCGCTACGACATACCGAACGAAAACATCTACATCATAGGCGCGGTCTCGTGGGAGATGCTCTTCGGCACGATGGTGCTGCTCGTCTCGCTGTGGCCCTTCGTCATGGCTACGCTCGCGGCATTCACGCTGCTTGCGATATTCCTGCTCTACTACAAGGTCATACTGCCGCTGCGCCGGCTCGACCGCGAGATACTCTCGCTCTCCTTCGGCCGCGACATGCCCGCGCCCGACGCGCCGGGGGCCGTGCCCGAGCTGCGCCAGCTGCGCTCGACCTTCGCGCTGCTCGCGCAGGCCGCGATTGAAAAGGAGAAGCTCCAGCGCGACTACGTCACCGACATAGTCAAGGTGCAGGAGGACGAACGCGAGTGGATTTCGCGCGAAATCCACGACGGCCCGCTGCAGGACGCGACGGCGCTCGTCCAGCGGCTGCGGCTGCTCAAGACGGACCTCGCGGACAACCCGGAGGTCGTCGCGAGCCTTTCGGGCGCGGAGCGCGTCGCGATGATCGGCGTCAAAGAGCTGCGCGAGCTCTGCAACGACCTGACGCCGCCGTGGCTCGACCTCGGCCTGCGCCATTCGATGACGGAGCTCTGCAACAGGATGTCCGCGCAGCTCGGCGTCGAGATAGAGCTCGACATATCGGGCGAGTGGGACGAGGACGAGGAGGTGCAGCCGCAGCTCTGCCTCGCCTTCTACCGCGTCGCGCAGGAGTCGATAAACAACTCCGTCCACCACGGCAGGGCGAGCGACGTGCAGGTCTCGCTCGCGCGCGAGGCCGACAGGATAGTGATGACGGTCAAGGACAACGGCGACGGCTTCGCGGTGCCTGTCTCGGGCGACTTCAGGGAGCTGCGCGTGCGCGGCCACCGCGGCCTCTCGAACATGAGCGAACGCATCCGCCTCGCCGGAGGCACGATAGAGATAAAATCGACGGTCGGAATAGGCACCGTCATACGTTGTGAAGTGCCCGCGCAGAGGGTAGAATAATAAGGGAATGTTGTTATAATTCTTACGCGAAAGGTGGGAGCCTGAGGGCGCTTGCTCATGAAGCTCAGGATACTAGGCGCTGCCGGAGAAGTAACCGGCTCCAATTACATGATAGAGACCGCTGGGTACAAAGTGCTCGTCGACTGCGGAACGCACCAGGGGGCGGACGAGGAGCGTCACGAGGGCGAGAGCTTCCCATACGACCCCACCGGAATCGACGCCGTGCTGCTCACGCACGCGCACATAGACCACAGCGGAAGGATACCGCTGCTCGTCAAGCTCGGCTTCAAAGGCAAGATATACTGCACGCACGCGACGGCGGAGCTCGTCGAGGTGCTCCTGCGCGACTCTGCGCGCATCATGAAGGAAGACGCGGAGTGGCGCACGCGCAAGAACGCGCGCAAGGGGCTGCCGCCCGTCGAGCCGCTCTACAGCGAGCGGGACGTCGAAGACGCGCTCGCCTACCGCAGCCCGATACCCTACGACGAGGTAGTCGAGATACTTCCGGGGCTCGGCGTGCGCTTCCGCGAGGCGGGCCATATTTTGGGCAGCGCCATCATAGAGACGTGGATTTCCGAAGAGGGCATGGAGAAGCCCGTGAAGGTCGTCTTCTCCGGCGACCTCGGGCCGCTCGACGGAGTTATCGAAAAGCCGCCCGCAGTCGTCGAAGAGGCGGACTTCGTGCTCATCGAATCGACCTACGGCGACAGGCTGCACAAGTCGCTCGAGGAGACCCGCGCCGAGTTCCAGCAGGCGATGGAGGCCGCCGTCCGCGCGGGCGGCAAGGTGCTGATACCGACCTTCGTCGTCGACCGCGCGCAGAGGATGCTCTACGAGTTCAAGCTTTTGCAGAAGAAACTCCCCGATCTGAAAATGGCGAACATCTACCTCGATTCGCCTATGGGCGTCAAGACGACGGAGATATACTCCGAGCACGAGACGCTGCTCTCGCGCGAGCTGAAGGAGATGCTCGCGAGCGGCGACGACCCCTTCGAACCGCGCGGCTTCAGCTTCGTCCGCACCGCGGAGGAGTCGCGCGCGATAAACGCGATGGACGACGGCATAGTGCTCGCCGGCAGCGGCATGTGCTCCGGCGGCCGCATCATGCACCACCTCAAGCACAGCCTTTATAAAAAAGACACGCACGTATTCTTCGTCGGCTACCAGGCCTACGGCACGCTGGGCCGCCGCATCGTCGACGGCGCGAAGACGGTGCGCATAGCGGGCGAGGAAATCTCCGTCAAGGCGCAGCTCCACACGCTCAACGGCTTCTCCGCGCACGCCGACCGCGACGACCTTCTGAGATGGGCGTCGCTCTTCACGAAAAAGGCGCGCTTCGTCGTCGTCCACGGCGAGCCGAAGTCTGCGGAGTCGCTCGCGCTCGGCCTGCGCGACGCGGGATACTCGACACGCATACCGGCGATAGGCGACGAGATAGACCTCACGGCTCCGGCCCCGGAGAAGGCCGCGATGCCGGAAATATCGAAGCGCATACTCGACAGGATAGATTTCAACCCGAAGGACGTCGAAAGCGTGCTGAACCTCATATCGGAACGCACCGACGCGATGAGGGAGACACTGATAAAGAACGAAGAGCAGTATCGCAACATCATGCCGCTGCTCATATCCGCGCGCACCCTGCTTGAGACCGCCGCCGCGCTCGGCGGCGCGCCGGAGGAAAAGAAGTAGGACGGCCCGCGCGGCAGAAAAGGAAGGAATTGCTCTATGGGCGCGAAATTCAAGTACATAGCGGCCGCGGTCGGAATCGCCGCGGCAGTCGCCGCAGCCGCAGCGTTTTTATATCTGTGGCCGATGCGCGGCGTGAAGGAGCCTCTCGCCTACATCCCCGAGCCCGGCGGGACGGCCCCCTATATCCTGCTTGAGACCAAGGAACACCACTATCCGGTCGTCCTCGCCTCGCTCCTCACCGACGGCATATACGCCCACCTGAAGAGCGACACGCCGCGCGGCGCGGTGCTCGCGGCCGCGGCGCTCGCCGAAGAGGCCGCCGTGCTGCTTGAGCGCGGGGCCGACGGAGCCGCCGCCGTCTACTGCGCGGCGCGCTTCACGGACGAAGAGACGAAGCTTCTGCAAAAGGGCGCGCTTCCCGCGCCGCTCGACGCGGCCTTCGGGACGGAGAGCGCCGAGGGCGCGGACGGCGTATTCGCCGTGCGCTCCGAAAAATTGTCCGAGCCCTTCTACTACGCCGTCATAGGCAAAAACACGCTGCTCGCGGCGGAGCTTCCCGCGCTCCACAAGATGATTTCGTTCGACAAGGGCGAGGGCGGACTGAAGCATAAAAAATGGACGCAGGAAGAATCGTGGCCCGCGCACATAGAGATGTGCGACGGCGGCGAGCTTTCGAAAAAATCAAAAGAGAAGCTCCCGCTGACCGTCGAAGCCGCGTGGCGCGAGCCGGAGGACGAGACGCAGCCCGGCGAGGCGCGCTGGGCCTTCGTCAACCTCGGCGCGGCCGCGAAGACCTATCTGAACTCCGCGCTCAAGGCGAAGAAATGGGACGTCTCCGACTGCGTGCTGCCGCAGCCGCTGCTGCTCTCCGCGGGCTTCAGCCTGCCGCAGCTCAAGGGCTCCGGCGAATGGCCCTTCCCGCTCTCGCACGTCAGGCTCTTCGCCGAAGGGCTCGGCCTCAGCGACGCGCAGATACGCGAGATACTCGAGGGGCGCACCATCCTCTCGCTCGGCGGACAGAATAAAATATTATGGTTCTCGCTGCCCGGCTTCCTCGCCGAATTCTCCGGCAGGCCGGAGTTGATGCGCGAGCTCGTCGGCGCTTTCTGGAACGGCCTCTTCTACGGCGTCGAGCCGGAGCCCGTCGAGGGCTTTGAATTCGGCGGCTCGGCCAGCGTGCCCTTCTCCGTAATAGGCGCAGGACGCGGCGGGACGGCGGTGCTCGGCCTCGCTTCGCCGCAGTCTGTGACGTCGGGCGCGGCGCTCTCGAAATTCCTCGCCAAGGACGAGGAGGCCGTCGGCTGGCTGCTCGCGGATCTTCCGCGCGTCGGCAAGGCGCTGTCCGAGATGACGAAGATGAGCTCCTTCCTTGAACAGGAAGAGGACCAGGACTTCTACGGCGGCGCGGACGACTACTCGTGGGGCGCGGAGAGCGACCCCGAGCCGCTCCAGCCGGAATTTTCGATAAGCCCCTTCGACCAGGAGATAGCGGATTCCTTCGGCGGCGTGCTCCAGAGGCTCGGCCGCGTTATGGTAGTCTGGGAAAAGCCGCTCTCGGGGCGCATCAACTGGTATAATCATGCAAAATAAACTCAGGAGGGTTTTATAACCGATGCACACAAACGCGCTGCAGGTTTTGAGGGATCGCGGCTTCGTCGAGTGGACGAGCCACAACGAGGAGCTTGAAGAACACTTCAAAAACAACATGGTCACCGGCTACATAGGCTTCGACCCGTCCGCGGACAGCCTCCACGTCGGCAACCTCGTCGCCATAATGGGACTCGCGTGGCTCCAGCGCCTCGGACACCGCCCCATCGCGATAGCGGGCGGCGGCACGGGACGCATAGGCGACCCGTCCGGCAAAAGCGCCGAGCGCAACCTGCTCTCCGAAGAGCAGATACTCCACAACGTATCCTGCATAGCGAACCAGCTCCGCCACTTCCTCAACTTCGACAGCGGCGAAAACAGCGCGCTGCTCGTAAACAACAACGACTGGCTCAAAAACGAAAACTACATAGAATTCCTGCGCGACACGGGAAAATACTTCACCGTCAGCTTCCTCGTCAACCGCGAATACGTCCGCAGCCGCGTCCTCGACCCCGACAAGTCGATAACCTACACAGAGCTCTCCTACATCCTGCTCCAGGCCTTCGACTTCAACCACCTCTACAACGAATACGGCTGCACGCTCCAGATGGGCGGCAACGACCAGCAGGTCAACATCATCGCTGGCATGGACCTCACGCGCAAAAAATCCGGCGGGCAGTGCTACGGCATCACCTTCCCGCTCCTGCTCAACGCGCAGGGACAGAAATTCGGCAAATCCGAAAGCGGCGCCGTCTACCTCTCGCACGAGCGCACCAGCGTCTACAAGTTCTACCAGTTCTGGATCAACGTCGACGACAAGGACCTTGAAAAGCTCTTCAAGCTCTTCACCTTCCGCGAGCTCGACGAGATAAAGGCGCTGCTCGACGAACACGCGAAGGCCCCGCACCTGCGCCGCGCGCAGAAAGAGCTCGCGTGGGAGATGACCTGCCGCGTCCACGGCGAAGAGGCCGCGAAGCGCGTGCGCGACGCGAGCGCCGTGCTCTTCGGCGAGGCCAGCATCAAAGACGCCTCGCAGGAAGTCCTAGACACGCTCTCCGCTGAAATCCCATGCGCCGAGGCCGACCTCGCTGAGACCGCGGGAGTAACCGACCTCCTCGTCCTCTGCGGAGCCTGCGACTCCAAAGGCAACGCGAAGAAAAAAATCAAAGAAGGCGGAGCCTACCTCAACGGCGAAAAAATCGCCGACGCGGGCCGCCGCCTGACGGAAGAAGACCTCCTCGCGGGCCGCTACGCGCAGCTCAACGTCGGAAAGAAAGACTTCCGCCTCATAAAATTTAAGTAACGCACGCAAACACAGCGAAGGTAAAGCGCGGGAGGCGGAAGCCTCCCCTCGCTTTTGCGGCGCAGAACACCGACACCCCGAAAGGCGGCAGGCGAATGAACGAAGAGAGAAGAAAAAAAATAACTGACATGCAGGTGCGCGCATTCATGGCCTTCGCGCGGAGCATACGCCCCGGCTGGCGGGCCAAGGCCCTCGCGCTGCCGCTCATCGCGCTCGTCAAACTCCTCGGCATCCGCAAAGACGTCGCGCGCCGCAACATAATGCTCTGCTTCCCGGAAAAAAGCCGCGCCGAGCGCGAGCGCATACTCGCCGAATCCTACGAGAACATGATATGGACCGGCGTCGAGCTGCTCGCGTGGCAGCACGACCCGACGCTCATCGACCGCATGGCCGTCAGCGTCGAAGGCACGGAACACATAGAAAACGCCTTCGCGCGCGGCAAAGGCGTCGTAATATTCTCCGCGCACCTCGGCAACTGGGAGCTCTCGCCCGCGTGGTTCTCGCGCCGCTGGCCCTTCTGCGGCGTCGTGCGCAACTCCGACAGCCCGTTCCAGCGCGAGCTCATAGCGACGCTGCGCGCGACCTCGGGCTTCAAGACCATCGACAAAAAAGCGCCGATGATGCGCGTCATATCCATGCTGCGCAAAAACGGCTGCTTCGGCGCGCTCGCCGACCAGCACGGCGACGACGGCTTCAAAGCGCCCTTCTTCGGACAGGAGACCGGCACGGCCACCGGCCCCGCCGCCTTCTCCGTCCTCACCGGCGCGCCGATGATCCCATTCGCGCTGCGCCGCCTCGAGCCTTTCAAATTCGCGATAAAAATGGGCCCGCCGCTCGACCCCGCCCCCGAAAACCTCTCGCGCGACGAAGCCATCCAATACCTCACCGTCCGCATGAACGAAGTCTACGAAAAAATGATCCGCGCCAACCCCGGCCAGTGGCTCTGGCAGCACAGAAGGTTCAGGGAGATAATTACGGATTAGACGAAAAACGCCGCGCAGACCGCGCGGCGAGCATAGATAAAACAGCGGCCGCCTCGTCTGACGTCGGGGCGGCCGTTTTGTATTCTTGCGCAGCTTTTCTAAATCTCCATCTCCAGCAGCGCCATGCCGAACGCTTTGCCGTGCTTGTCCATCGCGAGGCTGCGCGTGACGCCGCCTCCGAGCGACTGTTCGAGCACGAAATTCAGCCCGCACACGGAATCAACCTCGTAGCGCGTCACTTCGCCGCGGCAGATGCTGTGATACCATTCTTTTACGCGCTCCGCCGTGAGCTTTTCCTTCAGCATCGGATAGTCGGCGTCGTCGTAGGGTATGACGCAGATGTTGCAGCTGTTGCCTTTGTCGCCTGTGCGCGCGTGGGCTATGTCGCCTAAACGTATCTTTTTGTCCATTGTTTTTACACCTCGCGCCATTCGATGCTCGTCTTTACATCTTTTTTCGGAATCAGGATATTTTCGACGGAAAGCATCTGGTCGACGTCGCTCGTTATGCCGGAGCTTCCGGCGGGGCCGTTGATGTACATACACTGCACCTCGCGCACGACCTTCGTCACGGATTCCTTCGTCTTGCCGCGCGCTGCGATGCGCAGGCGGATTTCGCCGTGAGGCGCGGGCGTGTATCTGCCGGAGATATCCTCGCCGTAGAGCGAGCTGTACCCGATGTAGTCGACGCGGAATTCGTCGGGCTTCGCCCCCGTGATTTTCATGCGTTTTCTCACGATGTCTGCGGCGAGCCGTGCGCGGGCCATCGCGTTCGTTCCGCCGAAGCTTATCTCGGCTTCGCCGGCCCAGCAGTCCTGATAGCCGATGTTCACCTTCCAGGTGTCGGTCAGTCCCTTTGACGACGCGCCGCGCGCGAGGACGAGATTCTCGCCCTTCTGTTCGAAGGTGACGTGCGAGAAGTCCGCTATGCCGTCCGGTGTGATGTAGTGCGACGGGTCTCCGATTTCGTAAAGCAGCTGCTCGCGGCATACGTCGACGCATACGAGGCCGCCGGAGCCTTCCGGCTTCGAGATGAGGAAGTCCCCGCTTTCGTCTATTTCCGCTATCGGCTGGCCGAGGCGGTGAAGGTCGGGCACGTCCTTAAATCCGGGGTCGGCGTAATATCCGCCCGTGAGCTGTGCGGCGCACTCCATGAGATGACCGAGCAGGAGCGCCTGCCCGAGTTTGTCCCGCCGGCTGTCGTCCCAGCCGAATTCATGCTTCAGCGGCCCGACGAAGAGTGCGGGGTCTGCGACGCGGCCCGTGATGACTATGTCCGCGCCTTGGTCGAGTGCCTCGCATATCGGGTCGGAGCTGAGATATACGTTTGCGGAGATGATGCAGCCGTCGAGCGACGCGAGCGTGCCCTCCCTGTCCCAGAGCGGCACAGCATAATAATCTTTGATCCTGTCCATGATGTCGTCGCCGCGCACCATCGCTATCTTAAGGCCGTGAACGTTCTGCTCGCGCGCTATTTTCACGATGGCGTCGACGGCTGCGGGCGGGTTCGCTCCGCCCATGTTGGAGACGATTTTTGTGCCGAAGCGCTTCGCGAGCGGAAGGACGCGCGTCATGCGCTCTTCGAGCATGGGGTTGTAGCCTTTTGTCGGGTCTTTCAGCTTCTCCTTCTGCGCCGCCGCGATTGTGCGTTCGGCGAGGCATTCAAAGACGATGTAGTCCAGCCTGCCTTTTTCGAGAAGCTCTATATTAGGCTCCAGCCGTTCCCATGTGCAGCCGCCGGAGCCGCAGCCTATGCGTATTTTTTTCAAGTTGAAGATACCTCCTCAGCCATCCGGAACGAAGGGCGCGCTACGATTCCGCGTCCTCGCCGATCATCCAGAAGAGCATTTTCCGTTTGAAACGGTCAAACACCAGCATTATCGCGACGAAGACCGCCATGGTGACCAGCAGCCCCGCTATGACGCGCGCGTAATCGGAGAAGTCGGCGTAATACTGCACAAAATGTCCGAGCCCCGAGTCCGTCGCGAACATCTCTGCGACGGTGAGCAATATGAACGAGAAATTCAGCGCCGTCGCCGCGCCGCTGAAAATCAGCGGAGAGGCCGCGGGCATGATTACGAACAGCAGCTTGCGCCAGCCGGACATTTCGAGCACCTTGGCGTTGTCCAGATACTTCTGGTCTATCAGCACGATGCCGCTGATGGTCCCGCTCAGGAAGGGCCAGAAGCTCCCCATGAAGATGACCGCCACGGACGATATGTAGAACGTCGGCATAATCGCTATAAAATAGGGGGTCAACATTGAGGGCGGCAGGGGGCTCAGCATGAAGATAATCGGCTGGAGCGCCTGGTTCGCCTTAGGGTGCAGGCCGATTATTATGCCGAGCGTGATGCCGCAGAACGCGCCGATGAAATATCCCGGAATCAGCAGCCCCATTGAGCTGAAGAACGACGCGATAAGCCGCGGTCTCGCCTCCCAGAGCGCCTCTCCTATCATCGAAGGCGTCGGGAAGAACATTCTGTCCAGCGCTCCGAGCTCCGTCGCCAGCGTGTACGCGGCGAAAAGGAACACGATGATGGCCACCGTGTTCCCGTATCCGCGCAAAACAGATTGCGTTTTTTTCATAGTATTTTACTTGTTGTATTTTATGTAACGCTCTGCGAACTCCTTATAGCGCTTGTTGTCCGGCTCTCTTTTCTGAAGCTCATCGAGTGCTTCCTTATACAGCTCCGAGTTGATGTGCTTTTCAACATCGATGCCCTTGGTCTCGGCGTAGTTGAGCTTGCCGAGAAGCTCCCACATGTAGCGGACGCCGTTGCTTTTGGGGTCGGACTCAAAGACTTGGTTTGTCTCAAGAAGCATTATTCGCGACTGCTCTTCATCGAGCTTGAGGTACTTCTCGTTGATCTTCACGCACTCTTCCTGGTTGTCGAGAAGGAAGGCCTCGGCGCGTATCCAAGCGCGGAGGAAAGCCTTGACCTCTTCCGGCTTCTCTTTTATCCAGCTGTTCTGGCAGACGGGGCGGCAGCAGACGTGCATCGGGTCGAGGTTGTTCGTCCAGGTGAGGATTTTGAGGCCGCCCGCGAGCGCCTGGAGATAGGTCGAGTTCGTGCCGATGCCTACGTCGGCCTTGCCGGCCTTAACGGCGGCGAGCACGTCCGCGGGCTTCTTGAATTCCATGATGGTGCAGTCCTTCGACGGGTCGTAGCCCGCGCGCATCATAGCGCCGCGCCAGACGATGTCGGGCGTGTACATGCGCGCGACGGCGATTTTCTTGCCTACGAAGGACTCCATTCCTTTATAGTCGAAGTCCGGCCTCGCGTAGACCGGCATACCGCCGGAGACGTAGCCGCCGAAGATGCAGAAGTCCGCGCCCTTTGTGACGAAGGTCAGCGGTGCGGCGGTGCCGAACGATACGGCGACGTCGACCTTGCCCGCCTGGAGCGCGCCGAGCGCGTCTGTCGAGTTTGTGAACGGCACGAGCTCCATCGCGACGCCTTCTTCTTTGTCGATACCCTTCTCTATGGCGATGAAGCCGAGGATATTGCCCGTCGCCGGGTTGTACGCCACCTTGACGGGAGCCGGAGCCGCGAACGCCGCGGCGGAAAGGGCCATAAGCACGGCCACAGCCAGAACACCAATACGCTTGATCATTTTTCTTTTCTCCTTCTTATTGTTAAAATACCGTCTGCCGGTAAATTTTTCGCCAAAGCTCTGCGCCCTACAAATCGATATTGCTGTGAAGCATACGCATAAGAGTGTTTCTCAGCTCTATCATTTCCGGGTCTTCAAACATCTTTTCGTGCGGCGGCTTGTCCTCGCCGAACTTGAGATCGTAGACGACGCGCCCGACGCCCGCGCCGAAGACGAAAATCCTGTTCGCGAGCAGCATCGCCTCGTCGACGTCGTGCGTTACGAAAATAATCGTCTTTCTGTGCTCGCCGTCCTTCATCCACAGCTTCAGAATCATGTGCTGGAGATGTCCGCGAGTCACCGCGTCGAGCGCGCCGAAGGGCTCGTCCATCAAAAGGACGGGCGGGTCGAGCGTGAAGGCGCGGCAGATAGCGCAGCGCTGCCGCTGTCCGCCGGAGAGCTGGAAAGGATATTTTTTGTAAATGGATTCGTCGAGGCCTACGTCCTTCAGCCCGCGGAGCACCCTTTCCTTCAGCTCCGCCTTCGGAACGTCCTTAAACTTCTGCTGAAGCGCGAGCAAAATATTTTTGCCGGCGGTGAACCACGGGAAAAGGCTGTAGTCCTGAAAGACGACGCCCCTGTCGAGCCCCGCGCCGAGCACGGCGCGCCCGTCTATCAGAATTTCGCCCGATTCAGGCTCCGCCAAGCCTGCCATCAAGCGGAGGAACGTGCTCTTGCCGCAGCCCGACTCTCCCAGAATGCACACAAATTCTCCCGAATCGATCTCCAGATTGAGATCTTTCAGGACTTCTTCATTTTTATAGCCGAAGTGTATATTTTTTACCGAAATAGCAGGCAATTCCGTACCCCTTCCGTAACGATTGGGAGAAATACAGCCTTGTAAATATCTTTCGGAAGGCTGCCCGCGCCGAAGCCGTCCGATGTCAGAAGAAGCTCGGACGGGCATACTCAAACACGAAACGGCGGCGAAGCGTCTTATCTGTAAAGACGCAGTCTGCCTTCAGATTTTTTCTAAAAGATAAATTAACGAGAAGAGCGCGGCGCGCTTATATCTTTGAAAGCGAAGAGCTTTCCGTACTCTGCTCGTCAAGGCTGCAATGCTGCACGTGCATTGACACGCCGCATCAGGTAAAAGAGCAGAGCATGAAAGTCCCTCCCTGTTTAACAGATAAGGCGAAATCCCCCGCGGCTGATATTTTTTTTAACGCGAGGCGAAATCGCCGCTTTTTTTATAATATTATGGAAAGCATCTGCGGTCAAGAAAGTTTGTGCGTTGGGAGAATGTTAATCGGTAAACCTATTGTATAGCCGCGGTAATGTAGGACATTCGCCGACGGCCGCCACAACGCCCCGCCACGCGCTGTATAATTATGAAAATCTCAGCTTTTCGGCGTAAAGGGGGCGGCGGTTTGGAGTTTCGGGGGCGCGGGCGGCTGTTCAGCTACGGGCTGGCGGCGTCGGTTACTTTTATTTGGAGCGTCACCTTCGTATCGACGAAGTATCTGCTGGGCTGGCTTGAGCCGGGGGAGATTCTGCTTTACCGCGTCGCCGTCGCTTACGCGCTTTTCGTTGCGTTCAGCCCGCGGCCGCTGCCTCGCGCGGGGCTGCGCGAGGAGCTGCGTTTCGCCGCGGCGGGGCTGCTCGGCGTGACGCTATACTTCCTCTGCGAGAACACGGCGCTCTCCTACAGCACGGCCTCGAACGTCGCGCTCATCGGCGGCACGGCGCCGCTCATCACTGGCATTGCGGCGCATTTCTTTACGAAGAACGAGAAGCTCTCGCGCGCCTTCGCGGCGGGCAGCGTCCTCTGCCTCGCGGGGATTTTCCTCATCATCTGCAACGGGCATTTCGTGCTGAAGCTCAATCCGCTGGGCGACGTCATCGCGCTCTGCGGGGCCTGCGTCTTCGCGGCCTACAGCCTCATCGTGAAGGGGACGGGCGCGGACTATACGCCGGTGCAGATTGTGCGCAAGATGCTTTTTTACACTCTGCTGTCGCTGCTGGCGCTGGCGGCGACGCCGGTCATCGGCCTGCATCCGGCGCAGCTCGCGCGCCCAGCGGTCGCCGCGAATGTTCTTTTCCTCGCCGTCTTCGCCTCGGCCTTCTGCACGTGGGCGTGGAACATCGTGATATGGAACCTCGGCGCGGTGCGGGCGAACAACCTTATCTACATCACGCCGCCGCTGACGATGCTCTTTTCCGCGCTCGTGCTAGGCGAGCGCATAACGCCCTTCGCGGTAGCGGGCGGCGCGCTGATTCTCGGCGGCGTGTATATCTCCCAGAGAGTAAAAAAGTAGCGGCGCGCGGCCGTCTGCGCCGCGCCGCATGTTCGTAAAGCCCTGCTTTTATTTTGCGCTCGTCCCGCTGTTTCAGAAAACGCGGCGATTTGACGCCGCGCGCTTCGACGGGCGCGGGGTTTTCGCGGCCTTGCGCTAAGGCCGTTTTTTTACGCTCCGCGGTTCGCGAAAGATATGCTGCCTAAATTTTCACGCCCTTTCGCAAGGCGCGAAAAAGTGCGCGGCCCGGCTGGAAGCGGAGGAAAGCCGGGCCGCGCGTCAGAATGAGGGCCGTTGGGTTAACGTTTTACGCTCGCGTCGTTTTTGAGCATCCTGTAGGAGGCTATCGCCTGGAGCACGACGACGAGGGCGGCGGGGGCTGCGGCGAGCGAGACTATCGCGCGCAGGCCGTCGATTTTCGCGAAGGTTATGACTATCCACGCTATGAGCCCCATGACTACGCCCCAGCCGAGCTTGAGCATTACCGGCGCTTCTTCCTCGCCCTTCATCGCGTCGGAGGTGGTGCACATCATCGCGACTGTCGAGGTCATCGCGTCCGCCGTGGTGCAGAACGAGAGGACTATGACGACGAAGAAGGCCGGGACTGTGATTTTCGCGAGCGGCAGGAAGTTGAGGAAGGCGAACATCGCGGCCTCGACGCCCTTTTCGCTGAGTATCTTCGCTATGCCGAGGTTCTGGACTACTTCCATGTGTATCGCGGTGCCGCCGAAGAGGGTGAACCATACCATTCCGAAGGCCGAGGGCAGCAGCAGGTTCATGACGGCGAACTGGCGGACGGTGCGCCCGTAGGCCATGCGCGCGAGGAACATGCCGGTGACGGGGGCCCAGGCGTACCATATCGCGAAGAAGAAGAGCGTCCAGATGCGCGGGAAGCTGTCGCCGCTTATCGGCGCGAGGAAGAGATGGCGGCTGAAGAATGACTCGATGTAGTTCGCGAGCGCTTCAAGGCCGAGGTTGATGTTGAATATCGTCGGCCCGACTATGAAGACGAAGCCGAGGAATACGAAGAAGAGCTTGCCGTTGATGTCGCTGATGAACCTCATGCCGCGCTTAATGCCGGCGCAGCTCGAGGCGGTGTATATCGCTATCATAAGCAGCGATATGATTCCCCACGAGACGCGCGTCGAGGGCACGCCGAACTGCGAGTCGAGGCCGCTCGCGACCTGGAGCACGCCTTCGCCGAGCGAGGTGACGATGCCGCCCGCTAGCGAGAAGATAATGAAGGCGTCGAGTATCTGTCCCCAGAAGCCTTTCATGCGCTCGCCGAAAATCGGGATGAATGCCGAGCTTATCGTGCGCGGGGCCTTCATGTTGTAGAAGGCGTAGGCGCAGGAGATTCCGCATACGGTGTACATCGCGTATGGCGTCAGCGTCCATTCGAGGAATATCTGCGCGAGCGAGAAGCGCGCCGCCTCTTCGGAGAAGGGCGTGATGCCGAGGGATTTCGGCGGGTTCATGAACTGCATGACGGGCTCCGCCGCGCCCCAGAAGACTACGCCGATCGCTATTCCGGCGCATAGCGTCATCGCGAACCAGTTCCAGTAGCTGTATTCCGGCTGCGCGTCCTGGCCGCCGAATTTTATGTCGCCGTAGCGCGAGAACATGAGGAAGAGCGTCAGCAGGCAGACGAGCAGCGCCGCGAGCGCGTAGAACCATCCGAAGGTGTCGAGCGCCATGTCGAAGAGGTGCGACAGGAAGGCTATCGCCTTAGTTTCGTTGCGCATCCCGATGACGAGGCTGTAGGCCGCCGCTATGGTAAGCAGGACGAACGGCGGGAGAAAGGCGTAGATTCGTATATTCTTCATAATGTTTCCCTCTCTTTCATAAAAATGCCGCGCGGCAGAATTTTTATCTATTAACAATAACAAAACAAATTATGTCGCCCCGGCGATTTTTTGGCCGGGGCCTCCGCCCTACTCGTTAGAGGCAGAAACGGAGCGACTACGCCGCTTTGCCGTCACTAGTGTTTACGACGGAGATTCCCGCGGGCCTGCTCCGCTTTATCGGGCGCAGAAGATTGCGGGAATGACATATTTAGTATTTAGTACCCCTTGCGGACGATTTCCTCTATCTGTTTCCTCACCGCGGGGTCGAGCTCCTTCGGCCTGTGCTCCGCGATGAGCTTCTTCACCTTCGCGTGCGCGCGCTGCTCCATCGACGACGAGCCGGCGGCGGTCCAGTTCTCGTAGGTCATGTAGTCGCCGAGGTCGCTGCGCCAGCCTTCCTTCGCCGATTTGCGCGTCGAGGCCTCGCGCAGGTAGTTGCCGTTGAATCCCGCGTGCTTTATCTCGTCCACCGCGAGCGTCGCCTCGTTGACCTCGACGCCAGCCGTCACCTCTTTGACGCGCGCTATTATGTCGTCCGATATGACGAGCAGCTCGAGCGAAATGCTGAGGCCGAAGTCCAGATATCCGACGTCGTGCGTGATGTTGCAGCCCTGGAGCGCCGCCATCTGGATGAACTGCGTCGCCTCCTCTATCGCCTGCGCGTCGCACATCTTCGAGCAGCCGTTGCCCGCCTCGCCCCAGCAGGGCAGGTTGTAGAAGCGCGCCATCTGGCACATGCCGCTCTGAATCTGTATCGCGCCGGGCAGCGCGTAGCAGCACTGGAGCGTGCGCATGTCCATCGGCGAGTTGCCGAAGCCGTAGACGAAGGGCGCGCCGGGGGCCGCGAGCTGGTGTATGAGCATCCCCATGAGGCACTCGGCGTTGTTCAGCACTATCGTCCCGGCCGGAGAGACCGGCGTCGTCGCCCCCGCCATGCCGCCCGCCGCGTAGTTCGTCGGCACGCCGTATTTCGCGCAGAGGATGAGCTTGTCGATAGCTTCGAACGAGTGGAGCAGCGGCGAGGTCGGCTCGTTGTAGACGACGCCGTAGGGCTTGAGGCGCAGCGCCTCGGCGCTCCCGCGCACCGCGATGTACATGCGGAAGATGTCTTCGAGGTCCTCGGCGTTGTCGGCGACGACGACGTGCGGCTTCGTCGAGTTGAAAATCATGCGGCTGTACTGCTCGCGCGTGTTCGCCGTCACGGGGACGTCGGAGATGATGCCCATCGACATTATGAAATCTATGTTCGGCAGCGCGTCGCAGAGGCGCAGAGCGCCGTCTATGTCCTCCTTCGTCCACGGGCGGCGCGTGCGGCTCTCGAAGTCCGTCACGTTCACCGTGTCCGAGCCGGTGCCGTAATAGACGTTGCGCCCCTCGAGGAACATTGCGGGGTTCCCGTCGCGGTCGAAAAGCGTGATGCGCGAGGGCAGCTGCTTCAGCGCGCGCTCGACCAGCGAGGCGGAGACGAAGACCTTGTCGCCCTCGACCAGCGCCCCCGCGGCCTTCAGCATTTCGCGCGCGCCCTCGTGCTTCACGACCATGCCCTGCTCCTGGAGCACGCGGCAGCTCGCCGCGTGAATCTCCGCGGCCTTGTCCGCTCCGAAGACGCTGAACTGCGGTCCGTTCGCGTAGTATCTTTTGCCGATGTACATGTAAAGACCTCCCGTTGTGATGAAATATAGAAATTCAATAAACATAGGCTCCGCCGCACCCGGCGAAAGACCACAGCTCCAACAGCAGGCCGCGCTCAGCGCGCCTTGCCGTATGCCCGGGGAAATAAAACCGAGATTATTTCCTTCCCGCTAGAAAAGCTTCGCTATCGTGCTGATGCGAAGACAGTGCTCGTAAACCTCGTTGATGTGGCCGCGCAGCAGCTCGCGCGCCTCGTCGGCCTTCTTGTCGCGTATCATGCACGCGAGGATGTGGTGCTCCTCGACGCCGCGCGACATGTAATTCTCCTCCGCGACGCAGAGCATCGGACGCTGCAATTTTTCAAGCACGTCGATGAGCTGAGCGTGGATAATCTTGTTCCCCGCTATCTCCGCGAGGTATATGTGGAACTCGCTGTCGCGCGGCTCCTCCTGCGGCGTGCGCGAGAAACGCGGCTCCTCGTCGCGGTAAAAAAGCCTGTCCGTGTACGAAAGGCTGTCGAGCTTATCGATCTGCTCCTCCGTCGCGCACTCCATCGCCTTCGCGAGACACGTGCTCTCGAGCACCCAGCGGTACTCGTGCATGTCCTTTATGTCCGCGAATGAAATCTCGCTGACGCAGTAGCCGCGCCGCGGAAAGACGTTCACGAGCCCGTCGAACGACAGACGCATGAGCGCCTCGCGCACCGGCGTCTTGCTGCTCCGGAATTTGTCGGCGAGGTAAGCCTCGGTGAGAATCGTCCCGGGCTTGAGCCGCAGCCATAAAATATCCTGGCGCAGAGAAAGATAGATGTTGTCGAAAAGGTTGTCTCTCTCCCCGTCGTTTCGCTTCATCCCGCGCGCCTCCCCTCTTGAAGTATCTGTGATGTCTGTCTAATAACTCTGTGATATATTACAGATATTGTAGCAAGCGCGTCGAAATAATCAAGCGGCGAAAATATTTTCCGCGAAAAGAAAGGCGAAGCGGCGGAACGCTTTAACAACGCCCGCGCGAACTGCGGGAAAGCCGCGCGATTGACGGCGAAGCGCGCAAAGTACTGGAAGTTTTGAAAGCGAAGCGGCGAACGTCGAGCGCATGAGGCAAGGCCGAAACGGCGGCAGGGCGCGCGAAGACGCGGACGCGGCGTGAAGCGGCGCCGTTCGCGCATAACGCGGGCGCTGGCGATAAATCTGCGCGCGGTGCGGACTCGCGGTGATTGCCCGCGCGCAGGCGATACGCATGCCGCCGCGCGGGGGCAAAAGGCGAAGCACGCCGCAAAGCGACGGCTGCCCGCGCCGCGTAACGCCGCGCGCCGCGGACGCAAACGATAAGCCTGGCTCAGAGACGCGGCGGCAAAGCGCATGACGCGGCGTAAAACCGCAGCGCGCTTCGGCGGCGGAGGAAGGACGCCTCGCGCCGCGCGAGTTTTTATGTTTTACGAAAGGTTTGAAATTTTATACTCATCCAGCTATTTCATGGAAGGCCTGTTAATCGCCATTTCGCGCTTCGACGGAACGGCCTGTACGCGAAGCGGACGTCAAAAATTTCATCAGGCCATTCCTAGCGCCCGATAAAGACGAGACGACGCTGTAGTTGTTCAACTTATAAAACAAACTAACTATGTCACCCCGTGAATTTTCTGCACGGGGCCTCCAGCATAAAACGCTAGAGACAGCAAAGCGCCGTATGCGCTTCGTTTCAGCCTCTAACGATAAACGACGGAGATGCCGGCGGGCCTGCCCCGCATCATCGGGCACAGAAAATTGCCGGCATGACATAGTTTTTGTCGTGTGGTTAAGCCTATAATCCGCCGCTGCGATGCCGTGCGCCAATACGGCGGGCGCGGCCGCGGCGAGGCGTTAGAACAGCTTCGAGATGCCGCGCACCTGCGAAATGTGTTCGAGCACCTCGCTGATGTGGTGGTGAAGGACGAGCTGCGCCTTTTCGAGCTCCTTGGCCGCGATTAGGCGCACGAGCTCGTGGTGCTCCTCGCAGCCGCGGAACATGTAATTTTTCTCCGCGACGAAGTACATTATGCGCTGGAGCTTTTCGAGAGTGTCGGTGAGCTGCTTGACTAGAATCCTGTTGCCCGTCATCTCCGCGAGGTAAAAGTGGAAGGCGTTGTTGGAGATTACCTCCTTCGAGAAATGCGGCTCGTCCTCGGTGTAATAGCGGTCCTGCTCCGCGAGCTCGTCGAGGCGCGCGAGCTGCTCCTTCGTCGCGTGCTTGACGGCGTAGACGAGGTTCGCATTCTCGAGTATATAGCGGTACTGGTGCATGTCGCGCATATCGGTCAGAGAAACCTCGGTGACCATGTAGCCCTTGCGCGGAAAGACGCTCACAAGCTCGTCGCGCACGAGCATCGACAGCGCCTCGCGTATGGGCGTCTTGCTCGTCTTGTATATCTCCGCGAGCTCGCTCTCCGTCAGCGTCGTCCGCGGCTTGAGCCGCAGCCACAAAATGTCCTGCTTCAAAGATACGTATATGTCGTTCACCAAACTGCTGTTGTCCGCGCGCATCCGCTCATCTCCAATGCTTTTATAATACACAATAAATTTTTAATTGAACAGCGCGAAGCTGCGCGATTTTTGCCGCGGGAGCGTGAAAAAGCCTCCGGCTGAGGGAGGCCGGAGGCTTTGCGGAGATTTGATGAAATTCAGCGGAGATCAGATTTTTTCGACTTTGACCTGAATCGACTTGAGGACGGGAAAGCCGGATATCGGGTCGGAGACGTCGTCGTAGGTTATCTCGTTTACGTTTTCGTCTACGAAGCCGTGCGTGTGCTGCATCGAGCCTTTGAATATCTCTTTCGGGTGCATCACCTGCGCGGTCGTCTCGAAGCTGCCTATGCGCGAGGTTACGCGCACTCTGTCGCCGTCCTTTATGCCGAGCGCCGCCGCGTCGTCCGGGTGCATTTCGAGCTTACCGTGCGGCTCGGCCTTGTAGAGCTGCGGAATGTTGCGGTATCTGCCGTGGAAATATTTCTGCTTGCGCGCGCCTGTCGATAAGAGTATCGGATATTCCGTGTCGGGGTCAGCCAGCTGGTGCGGCGCGTGGTATTTGGGCAGGCCGTCTATACCAGGGATTTTCTTAGCTTCGAGGTGCGCGCTGTAAAATTCTACCTTTCCTGTCGGCGTATCAAAGAAGCGCGTCTCGCCGGCCGCTAACTTTGCCTCGTGCTTTTCATACGGGTTTTCGCCGAAGATGAAGCCTCCGGGGGCGGTGTGTAGATCGGCGGTCGTGTAGCCAGTCGGCGCGAGCAGCCACTCGTTGAGCTCGTGGTCGTCCTTCCACGGGAAGTATTCGCCCGCGCCCATGCGCTCTGCGAGCCCTTTCATAAACTCGTATTCCGTCTGGAGTCCGTAGTCGAGGTATTTGCCGGTGATGAATGCCGCGCGCAGCGAGCCGTTGAAGAACATCTCCTCGCGTTCGAGGTACGATGCAGCCGGGATTATATAGTCGGCGAGCGCTGCGGTCTCCGTGATGAAAAGATCTTTCACCGCGAAGAGTTCGAGGCTTGAGAGCGCCTTGCGCACCTTCGCGGAGTTCGCGTTTGTCAGCACCGGATTCGCGGCGGTCATCACAAGCCCTTTGAACGGATATGGTTTGCCGCTGATTATCTGGTCCATCAACATTCCCGTGTGACATTCCTGACGCATCTCGTAGAGCACGGGGAAGCGTTTCGCCCCGATTGGGTCGAGCTCCATGAGCGGCTTCTCTTTGTAGAGCGTCAGCTCCGGCAGGCCGAAGCCCATCGGTATCCTCATGCCTCCGCGCCTGTCGGTAGCGCCCGCGAGCGCGTCTATCATAGTTATCGTCCTGATATTGTTGACGCCGTTGACATGGTGCTCGAGGCCGCAGCCGGCCCAGCTCGCAATCCGCGGTCTGGCCGCCGCTATTTCGTCGGCGACGCGCATTATTGTTTCTCTGGGGACGCTCGTGATTTCCGTCACTCTCTCGGGCGTGAATTCCCGCGCATATTCGACGACCTTGTCGTATCCTACCGTAAAGTTGTCTATGAAATGGTGGTCGACGATGTCGCGGCGAATCATTTCGTTGATTATCCCCCACGCGAGCGCGCCGTCAGTGCCCGGGCGTATCTGCACATAGATGTCGGCCTGACGCGCAATTTCCGTATACCGCGTGTCGACCACCATAAGCTTCGCGCCGCGCTCTCGTCCTTCGTTTATCGCCTGCATCCAGTGCGAGTGCGAGATAGGCGCGTTCGTGCCCCAGTTGATAATCAGCCCCGCGTGCGGATAGTCGGCGAGGGGCCAGCATCCGTAGACGAGGTAGAATGCGATGTGGCGCGAGGCGTAGCACTGCGTATCGTTTGAAAAATAGTTAGGCGTTCCTACCGCGTGGGCGAAGCGCCGCGCGAGATGTTCCTGCTGCGCGAAGTCGATTCCTTCGCCTTTCCAGATGCCGATGGCGTTAGGGCCGTATTTCTTCTGAATTTCGAGCAGTTTCGCTGCGATTTCGTCCATCGCCTGTTCAAGCGGTATTTCTCGGAAATTTCCCGCGCCGTCGCGCTTGAGCGGCTTGTACAACCTGTCCGGCCTGTTGAGCCACGTCACAGCCGAGCTGCCTTTTATACAGGTTCTCCCTTTATTGCAGATATGGTTGGGGTCGCCCTCTATTTCGACGACTTTGTTGTCCTCTATATGCGCTATAATTCCGCAAAGCGTCCCGCACATGCGGCATGTAGTCGCAAAACTTTTTCTATCTGACATCTTCGCCGTCGCCTCCGTTTGTGCTGCATCTGTGCTTCATCCGCTCCGCAAGCTGGATGTCGACGCGCTTTCTTACGCGCGCGGAGTAATCTTCGATTTCTTCGTAATTCAGCGCCGCGGCTATACAGTGTCCGACGCATTTCGGCTTTCCTCCGCAGAGGTCGCACTTGCGGCTGACCTGGAGCTTTACGTCGAAATGGATATTTCCATAAGGACAGGCGAGGCTGCACATCTTGCACCCCGCGCACCTTTCCTGCTGTATCACAACTGCGTTAGTGACGGGGTCGCGGACTATCGCTCCAGCAGGACAGACCGCCATGCACCACGGTTCCTCGCAGTGGAGGCAGGTCATCGGAATGACCGCGTGTTCTTCGATGTAATGGTTCACGCGAATCATGGAGGCCTTGCGCTCACACGTCTCTTTGGAGTTGGCGAATGCGCATGCAAGCTCGCAGTTGCGGCAGCCGACGCACTTTGAAGTATCCATAGTTATTATTTTCATGGCTGACCCTCTTTATCCGTTGTCTATTTTTCAAAAAGCCTGACGTTCAGGAAAGCGTCGAGCTTAGCTGGAGCGCAGTTCGCAGCCAGCCTGCGGCGTATGATTGGGCGAAGCTTCCCGAATGTCGCGACCGCCTCCGGCGTCCCGACGAGACATATCCCGACGATTAGGCCGTCCTTATAGCAGAGCTTGCAGTAGCCGTATCCGGCTTCCGCGTCGTAGGTAAATGCGTCGTCTATATCCTTTGAATTGAACTTCCCCATCGATGCGACCGTAACGCCGAACATCTGCGTGACGTTCATGTTGAGGCTGCCGCCGTATTCTACGTTTCTGCCGGCCATGTTCGCTCCGGCGACGCCGCCCATCTCCATCGCCGTAGGCCACAGAGCGTGCGTCACATGTTCGTCGCCGAAGGCCGACGGCCCGGCGGCGGCGTCTCCGGCTGCGTAGACGTTTGCGACGTTCGTACGCATATGTCTGTCTACCGGGATCGTCCGCCCGTATTCTACGCCGCTTCCTTCCAGAAACCTGATGTTGGCGCCGACGCCCGCGCCTACGACGATGAAGTCGGCGCGCAGCGGAGGCTTGTCTTTGAGTTTTATGGTGAATCCTTCGTCTTCTTTGATAATTTCTTCCGTAATCGTAGAAGTATGCACGTCTACGCCGTATTCGTTCATTTTCTGCGCCATTATCGCGCTCGCCTTCTCGTCGAGAACCAGCGGCATAAGGCGGTCCGCTATCTCGACCAGCGAGACGTCAAGTTCCAGAGTGCGCGCGGCCCATGCGGCCTGGAGCGATACAAAGCCGGAGCCGATAATCAGAACTTTCCGCCCTTTTCTGAACTCCTTAATGAGCGCGTCGAGGTCGCTGCGCGTCCACAGGTGGTATATACCCGGCTGCGTTATGCCCTTTACGGGAGGCCACAGCGCGCTCGAACCGCTCGCTATAAGAATGTTGTCGTAAGCGAGCTTCTCCCCTCCGGCAAGAGAAAGCGTGTTCGCCACGGCGTCGAGCGAAACGGCTTCCCCTTCGATATATTCGACGCCGAGTTTTCCGAATTCCTTCGCAAACGGCAGGAACAGCTTGTCGTAAGAAAGCTTGCCTCTCAATACATAAGGGAGGAGAACTCTCGAATAGGCCTCGCCGCCCTCTTTAGAGACGACGGTAATCTGACTTGCCTTGTCGTATTTTCTAAACGCTTTTACCGCGGCCAGCCCCGCGGCGCCGTTTCCAATGACGACAGCTTTCAATTGTATCGCTCCTCGTTCAACAAATGGCAGAAACACAGGTCAAACAAAACCTTTGATACTCTGCATTATAGAGCAGCGTCTCAGCCTCTAGTATATGCCTCGGTACAGCGTTTTTTAGAAAAATATGTATATTTACACATGATTTAAAATATGACACAGTCCGCCTTATTTCTAAAAAAATAGATAAAGCAAAATGAAAAGGCTTTAAGACATATATAATTCTTCACATGCATCCGTCAGATACGCATACGCCGTGTTTGAAAACAGTCACGCCTCTTTTCAGCGCAGAGACGTCTTCTAACGGATTTTCGTCGAGTATCAGAAAATCCGCAAACTTTCCTGCGTCAAGCGACCCATATTCAGCGGATATTCCCATCATCTCAGCCGGTTTGATCGTCGAGGCTGAGATTGCCTGCATCGCCCCCATGCCGTAGAGCGACATATGCTCTATTTCGCAAGCGGCTTTATCATGCCCTACCCACGGGACGCCCGCGTCGGTGCCCATTGCGATTTTTACGCCCGCTTCCAGGTAAAGGCGGAAAGATTCTATTACAGCGGCATATTTTTCTTCTATCTCGCTTCGCTCATATTCTTTGAAAAAAGCCGAGAGAGTAGGAACCAACCAGAGGCCGCGCTCCGCCATTTCACCGGCGAGCCTCCTGGCTTCGTCCGACTGCGGTTCGAGGAGCTGTCCGTGTTCTATCGAATCGACGCCGTTTTGAACGGCGCTGCGCACGCCTACGAGGCCATAGCAGTGCGCTGCGACGCTCTTGCCCATTCTGTGCGCCTCATCTGCAGCTGCGCGTATTTCTTCCGGCGACATGAACGCCGAATCAGCTATCATCGAGTGGTTTACCCGCATTTTCGGCCTTGCGTAGCCCGCGGTGGGCATGATCTTTATCAGGTCCGCTCCGCCGCGTATCTGCTCCCTCACGCCTTTTACAAATTCGGCGGGGCCGTCGCACGTCATGGAAAAATCGGCCGCGTGCCCTCCGGTTATCGTAAGAGGCTGGCGCGCGCATATCATTCCCGGCCCCTCCGCGCGCCCCGCTTCGACGTAGCCGCGGAACTCTACGTCAAGGCCGGAAAAGCAGCCGAGATCCCTTACGAACGTGACGCCGGAACGAAGCGCCTTTTTCATATTGTCCATAATCCTCAGGCAAATCGACGACACAGGCTCGCTTTGATACGCCGCCCTGTCCCACGTGTACGGTTCCATAAAAAGATGGGTGTGTCCGTTGATTATGCCCGGCATTATAGTTTTGCCGGCGCAGTTTATAATCTCGCAGCCCGTCATATCCTCGGGAAAATCCGCCGCGCGACCGACGGATATTATGCGTTCGCCGTCTGTCAGCATTCCTCCCCTGGGCTCCATAACTCCGCGGCGTACGTCTACTATCGCCGCATTCAGGTACAGCCTGCCTCCCATGCTCCAGCCTCCGTTTACTACAATTTCGTTATAAGGTCTGTGTATATCAGGCCGTACATAATACTCGCGGCCTGTATGTCGAACCAGTCCATCGGGTCCTCCAGGTCGTAGCCGAGGAGTTCTTCTATTTTTTTCACTCTTTGATACAGCGTGTTTGGATGGATGTTAAGCTTTTTCGAAACATAACCGACAGACTTATTGAACCGTGAATAATAAAACAGCGTCATCAGCAGTTCCGTACCGCGGCTCTGGTCATATTCAATGATAGGAAGAAGAATATCTTCCAAGTACGCCTCTATATCTTCCTGATTCTGCGTAAGCAGCAGGCGTAGCGCCCCCATGTTGAGATAATTTACGCTCTTTCTGTGAATGAAGTATCTGTTTATGATCCGAAGGCATTGGCTCGCCTCCCAGTAGCACTTGCGCACGTTATAGACCGTTTCATAGATTCGGCTTCCGCTGACGGTCATATTGGGATATTCGCCCGTTATCGCCGCCATCAGTTCGTCTACTGTGTTTGCATAACGTTTGGAGCTTACGCGCGCTCCGCCGCATGAGAGTATCAGGCACACGTCGTGGTATTCCGGTATCGCGATGCCTTTCAACCCCGCGCCGCTTATAAGGCTGTCGAGTTTATTGAGAAACGACGCCCCCTCCTGCGTTTCACAATATGAAAGATGGTTTTCCACCTCTGGAATCATTATCAGTATTACGAAGAATTTGCCTTTTTTCTCAAGTCCCAGCGTTTTTAATTTCGGCAATAGAGAGCTGTCTCCATCGCCCGAAAGTATGCCCGTCAGGATTTCGTTTTTTAGATTGTTGTTATATTCGTTGACGGCGGCTTTTTTCAGCCACACTGAAGCCAGGTACTGCGAAAGAATGTCGAGGGCCGCCTGCATTTTTGCGTCAATTTCTGACGAAACGGTTTTGACCGCAAGTATTCCGCGCGCCCGCCCTCCGTAATGTATCGGTATCAGCAAAAGCGCTCCATCCCCCAACTCGACGCGCGCCCATTCGCTTCTGGAAAAATTGCCGGGCTGTATGAAGTCCAGGATGCTTTCAGGCAGACATATCTCGCACGAATCGCCGGTCCCGGCCAGCTTCTCAAGGAACATATTATAGAGCGCCATCGGAGCGGCGGCGTAAGAATGAGCGATCTCAAGCATTTCCTGAAATTCCTGCCCCTTGAGAAACGCCGCGCCCAGCGCCGCGGCTACGGCGCCGGCGTAGCGCTGCACATCGCCGCCGCATCCGACTGCCTTTTTCATCGTGAGCAGTTCTTCGCTGAGATATGCGTTGTTTTCATTCATCTGCACGATGGTTCTGTGAAGCGCAACCGCCGCTGCAACGCTCTCAGCCTGCATAATATCTTCCGGGCCGAAGGTGCTGTGAGGAGAGTGGTTGATGACGACGATAAGTCCGTCCGGCGCAGAGTTGGCTATAACGGGCGACACCAGCAGCGACGACGGTTCGTAGTACCGCCCTCCGTCGTCAAAGCGCACGACTTCCGTCAAGGGCTCGATCTCTTTCGCAAATCTTTTCAAATGTACGGCGTCCGCGATAACCTCGCTCCGGCCGGAGGCAAATACTTTTCCGCATATTCCTTCCAACGCCGGAGAAAGAGGCATTCCGCGAAGGTTTCGTTCAAAACCGAACGCGTGTTCGAGGTTCAACGACGTTTTGCCTTTATCATAGAAATAAAAAAGCGCCGCTTTTGCCGCGGGGATATTGTTGACAAGCGACTCGAATACATATTGATAGAAATCCGGTTTCGTTATATGGCGCATTAAACCGGCGCAGTCGTAATTTTTATTCTCATGACTAAGCATTTTTTCTCCAGCCTCCTATATGCCGCCGCACATATAATATGTATGTTATGTATATTTACACACATTGTAGTTAAAACTTCCAATCACTAGAATGGATTATATCATGATTCACCGCCTATGGCTCCGCCGGTATTAATAGAGCCAAGGTCTATATTCACAGGAAGAGGAGATGTGGAATATGTCTGGAAATGAAACCAAAAGCCCGAGTTTCGGCGTGTCTCTCCTTGCAGTCGCGGCCATCATAGCCATTCTTATGGTGGGTATTCTGCTGCTGCATGTTGATTTGCACATACTGCTTATTCTCGGCATTATTTCAACGACGCTTATCGGTATGTCGCAGGGGATCAGCTTCACCAGATTCGCAGACGGTATGGCCGCCGGAGTCACCAAAGGACTGCCGGCCATGTTTATCTTTATTCTGATAGGCGTGCTGATCGGCGCCTGGATCTCCGCCGGTACGGTGCCGGCTTTAATGTATTATGGGCTGAAGCTCGTCTCTCCGGCTGTGTTCCTGCCGATGGCGTTCCTGCTTTGCAGCCTGACTTCGCTTTGCACCGGCACTTCGTGGGGTACGGCTGGAACGATGGGAATCGCGATGATGGGCATGGGTATGGGCCTTGGGATGCCCGGCGCATGGGTCGCCGGAGCGGTCGTCTCTGGAGCGGTCTTCGGCGATAAAATGTCGCCTATTTCCGATACTACGGTTCTTGCCGCCGTCTCTGCCGGAGCTGACCTTTACGATCATATCAAAGCCATGCTTTATACCACGGTGCCGGCCTTCATTATTACTTTGATTTTATATGCGGTTATGGGAATCCATTATACGAGCGGGGAGCTCGTGCTCGGCGACGTAGACATGATAACTTCGACGATTGAGAAAACCTTCAACCTGAATCCGATCGTCATGCTGCCTTTCTTCGTCCTTCTCGCCCTGAGCCTTCTGAAAGTACCGGCGACCGCGGCGATGATGATCGGCGCTCTGACCGGCACTCTGGTCGGCATTTTCTTCCAGGATATGAGCGTCGGGCAGGCGCTTACCGCGATGAACTACGGATATACAGAAAAGAGCGGCGTCGAGCTCGTCGACAAGATACTCATCCGCGGCGGAATTCAGAGCATGATGTGGACATATTCGCTCTCGTTTATCGCCCTGTCGCTCGGCGGAGCTCTTGAGGAGTCCGGCTTCCTCAAGACGCTTATCCACGGTCTGATGGCGAGGGTAAGCAACGTTGGAACACTCGTCCTCACCGTCATCGCTACCTGCACGCTTTCGACCGCGGCTATGGCGGAGGTTTACCTCGGAATAATCCTCAACGGCACCGCCTACAAGAAATTCTTTGAGGAGAAAGGTCTCAAACCGGCGATGCTCAGCCGTCTCACAGAAGAAGGTTCGACCTGTATGGGCTCGATGATTCCGTGGACGACGATGGGCGCTTTCATTTCAGGGACGCTGCACACGCCGACTTGGGATTACGCGCCGTTCGCCTTCCTCAACTATCTTACGCCGCTTATTTCCATCATATTCGCCTATATGGGCATAGCGGTATTCTGGCGCGGCATGGATAACAAGATATTCTCCGGCAAGAAGCCGCCCGTCGCGACGAAATAATGTAAAATTGCGGGGAAAGGAAGTGTCAGCCGTGCGAATTTTTGCAGTCAGCGGTTTTTCGAAAACAGGCAAAACGTCTATTGTTGAAGCTCTGTCATCGTTCTTCGCCGGCCGCGGATATTCAGTCGCCACGGTTAAAGACAGCGGCTGCAGTCAGATATGCGCAGGCGACGGCGCGGCGGACACGGGGCGTCACAGGAAGGCCGGAGCTTCCGCCTCCGTCCTTTTGAGCCCTTCACTGACTTCCGTAGTATATGAACGGCGGCTAGGAGCCGCAGAAGTTCTGAAATTCCTGAATCATGATGTAGTGATAATGGAGGGCTTCAAAGCCCTCCGTATCCCTAAAATAATAGCCGCGTCAGATACCGGCGGCGCGGACGCAGTATTTTGCGACGAGGTTTTCGCATTTTCCGGCAGGCTCGCCGGAGAGCTGCGCTCCTATCGCGGAAGACCGGTGCTGAATTGTTTCACAGAGATTGAAAAATTGGCCTCTCTCGCGCTGGACTGCTCGGCGCGCGACAGAGACGCGGTAGCCGCGAAAGCAGGGGTGCTTTATTGAAAGCTTCGGCGCTGATTCTTGCAGGCGGGGAAAGCCGCCGCTTCGGCAGCGACAAGAGCCTTCTCCGCGTCGGCGGCGAACTGCTGATCGAACGTTCGCTGCGCGAATGGGGACGGCTTTTTGAGGACGTCGTCATCGCATGCGGCGCAAAGAAAAAATTCTGCCTCCCCGGCGTTACAGAGGCGGTCGACGTATATCCCGAACGCGGTCCCCTCGGCGGCGTTCATGCGGGGCTCGGAGCTGCGCGCTTTCCGTGGACTTTCGTCGTCGCGTGCGATATGCCTGGAATCGACGCGGATTTCGTCACGGAGCTTTTTCAATACGCCGGCGAAGACTGCCGCATAGTTCTACCGCGGCACGACGGCATTCTGGAGCCATTGTGCGGCCTCTATCACAAGGACTGCTTCGCCGTGGCGGAGCGGATGCTTTCGGAAAACCGTAACTGCATACTCGAAATGTACGACGTCATGCCGGTTCGTTACGTCAAGACGAGGAACTGCTTTTTTAACGTCAATTACCCCGGCGACGTCGACGGCATAGGACGGCATACAAAAAACAGTTCGCGCAGGTTCAAGCGCAGGCTGATGGATTTTTGTTCTGAGAAAGGGTTGAATGATTGATGGACGGCGGCGTGTTTCAAACGGTCGGGCTGGCGTTCGGCCGCAAAACGGGATTTGAGCGCGAAGGCGCGATTCGCACCTACTCGCGCAGGCTGTTCGTCATAAGCGAAAGCGAGCTTGAGACGCTTGCTCTTGAAAAAGAACACGACCGGAGGCTCGGACGTTTTTGGCGCGAAAGCCTCTATTCCGCAAGGGAAGACCACGGAACCGCGGCCGACCATAATTATATCGCCGGAGGGATAGACCTTGCGGCGATGCTGAAAAACGTTGGAATGTCCGGCGACGAAGCGGACGAGCGTCTGCTCTTCGCCGCTAGGAATTATAAAGCCGTCGTCGAGCACCCCATGACGGGACGCTATTATTTCGGAAGCGACGGAAGCGCCGAGGAGCGGACGCCGCTGCTGGCGCTTGAGAGCGCAAGGATAGGCGAAGACGGCGTTTTATGCCGCGTCAAACGCGGAAGCCGCCCGCGCCTTTTTTTCGGGCAGCGCACAAAAAACGACGTGAATCAGTGCTCGTTCGTCAGCGACCTGCGCTGCGTCCAGCCGGAGGATATGCCGCCGGCGCTCGACATTTACCGCGGCGCGCGCCGCTGGGTCTCTCCGTCGCTCGTAACGCTGGCGGCCATGCCGGCCGAGACGCGCACCATAAATGCGGGCGGGACGCGCTATATATGTTTCGGCGCGGATTTGAGCGCCGTGCTTGCGAAATACGGAATTGAAGGAGATTCCCCCCTCGCCGTCGAATACGGCGCGTCGCGGACTTACGTTATAAACGCTGCGCGCGAGGGCGAATTTCTCCTCGCGTGGTACTCCATACGCGAAGACAACGGAACGCCGGCGGGGAACTCAACCGATTTAAAAATTTACGGGAACGGCGTAGTCCTCGACGATGTTTCGGCGCTGCGCTGCGCCGCCTCCGATCTGCGACGCGGGGCGCTGCCGCGCAAGACGCCCCAGATTTCTGAGCAAGAGCTGCTTGATTCAACCTTCTACTGCGCGGTCGAGCCATCGGATGGGAAGCGGCTCGTCTACTACTTCTCGAAGGACGAGCTCCGTTCGCTGTATCCTGTGCGCGAGATGGAATATCCCTACAACGACCACCGCGTAGCGAAAAAGGTGCGCTGCCGCGGCGTGCTGCTCTCCGACATCATAGACAGCCTGCACGGCTGCGGAGGGGAAGAGCTGGCTCTGCCGGGTAGGTGGAAGATGCAGTATCTGGAAGAGGACGGTTATCATGCCGGCACGCCGACCTACACCGACAGCCTGGACGACGTACGCGGCTACAAACGCCCGATGCTGGTCACGGAAAAGCGAGAGATGTTCGTCAGGCAGGACCAGTACCACAGCGACGAAGGATCTTTCAGCGCGCCGGAAAAACAGTGCGCATACCGCACAGCCGAATCCGCCAATGAATCTGCGGTGAAGGGACTCATGGGCGTCGTAATCCGCGAAGATTCGTCTCTTCCGTCTCTGGCCGAGTGCCGCATCCGTATGTTCGACGCGGAGAATGGAGCGCTCATCGCCGAGAAGAAGGTGAGAGGCGCGCTCAGCGGGATGCGCGCCGTCATAGCGGCTCCGCGCCTTGAACGATACGCCGCGCCGGAGCCGCAGTCTGTCGTAATTACCGCGGCGGACGGCACACGCGCCGATTTTTATTACAGAGAAAAGCCTTTCTTCACGCTCATGGACGGCGCTGGGCGAGAGCAGAAGGTCTATGCTGGAAAAGCTCATGGCGTTGTGACGATTCCAGAGTCACGCGAAAGCGTCGCGTCACTCGCAGCCTCCGACGACGCCGCCGTTATCGACGGGAAAGAGGCGGCCGAGCCGAAACGCCGCCTGTATATCGACGAAAGAGTATTCGCGGGAGGCACTTCGCCGTACGGTTACGAAAAATATCTGCTCTATCGCTACGAGGGATGGCGGCTCGACGCTTTGGCCTCGCAGTTCGGCGTCGAAGCGAAATCTTTCCGCGCCGAGGGCGAAGACGGCGCGTCAGTAAAAATAGGAAACCCCTCTGACTGTTTCGTCGCTTTCCGCCGCACAGAAAGCAAGGGCGTGCCGTACAACACGGCTGAATATAAGCGCAAAACGAAAGATTTCCGCCGTCCCGTTTTGGTAAGCGTTTACGACGGCGGCGTAATCTGCAGCGGCGTCGTCAGAATCGTTGCGGAAATGTAAAAGTCCCGCGGAAGTTCTGCATACGGGTTGACAATTCCGCTGTTCGTCATTACAATGTCCCCATATTTGAAGAAGGAGGAGCAAGTCGTGAATTTGAGCGCTATTTATTTTGCAAACAACATGATGATGTGCATGTGCGACGAAGGCTCCTCTTGTGATTTACCGGGCGCCTAGAGCGCCGCGCGCGAGAAATCATAAGACCGGGCCTTTTCGAGGCTCGGTTTTTTTATGCGCTTAAATCCTTAGCAGAAGGACGGGTTTTATATGATTGAGATTACTGGTCTTGGGAAATATTTCGGCGACCACAAGGTCCTCTCGGACATTTCCCTTTCGGTCGGCAAGGGCGACGTTTTCGGTATCGTCGGCCATTCGGGGGCGGGCAAGTCGACGCTGCTGCGCTGTCTGAACGGACTCGAAGGCTATTCCGAGGGCAGCGTCCGCGTCAAGGGCAAGGAAGTCAAGGACCTGAACGACGTCGAGCTGAAGCAGCTTCGCCGCGACATGGGGATGATTTTCCAGAACTTCAACCTCATGAACAGAAAGAACGTATTCGAGAACATCATGTTCCCGCTCAAGGTCTGGGGCACGCCGAAGGCGGAGGCCGAGGCGCGCGTCAACGAACTGCTCGAGCTCGTCGGCCTTTCCGCGAAGCGCGATGAAAAGGTGCGCAACTTAAGCGGCGGGCAGAAGCAGCGCGTCGGCATAGCGCGCGCCCTCGCGCTGAACCCCGAAATCCTGCTCTGCGACGAGGCGACGTCGGCGCTCGACCCGAAGACGACCATCTCCATACTGGAGCTGCTCATGGACATAAACCGGAAGCTCAACGTGACGATTATCGCCGTCACGCACCAGATGGAGGTCGTCAAGATGATCTGCAACAAGGTCATCATCCTGGACGGCGGGCGCGTCGTCGACTCGGGCGACACGGACAAGCTCTTCCTCGCGCCGGGGCCGCAGCTGCGCAAGCTCATCACGGACGACTACGCGGTCATCCCCCAGGGCACGAACATCAGGCTCATGTTCCCGCGCGAGATAGCGAACGAAGGCATCGTCTCGAAGATGGCGCGCGAACTGGAGATAAACTTCTCGATAGTTGGAGGGCGTATAGAGAAATACCGCGACACGGTGATGGGCTTCCTCATCATCCACGTCGACGACAAGGACGTGCCGCGCATCGAAAAATGGCTGAAGGAAAACAAAATGTTCTGGGAGGTAATGGACAATGGGCGCTGAGCTTCTTTATGCTCTTTGGGAAACGCTTTATATGGTAATCGTCTCGACGGTGCTCTCGGGCATATTCGGCTCCGGCGTCGCGATACTCATGATAATTACCGGCCCCTCCGGCCTGCGCCCGAACGCGCCGCTCTACCGCGTGCTCGACGTAGTCGTCAACCTTCTGCGCTCCTTCCCCTTCATAATACTGCTCATCGCGATAATCCCGCTGACGCGCATCATCGTCGGCACCTCGATAGGCAGCACGGCCTCTATCGTGCCGCTGACCATCGCGGCGACGCCCTTCGTCGCGCGCCTCATGGAAGGCAGCCTGCTTGAGGTCGACCGCGGCGTCGTCGAGGCGGCGAAGTCCTTCGGCGCGTCGACGTGGCAGATAATCTGGGGCGTAATGATAAAAGAGGCCATGCCCTCGCTCGTCCTCAACTGGGCCGTAGTCGCGATAAACCTGCTCGGCTACTCCGCGATGGCGGGCGTAGTCGGCGGCGGCGGCCTCGGCGACCTCGCGATAAAATACGGCTACAACCGCTTCCAGACGGACGTAATGATATACTCCGTCGCGATCCTGATAGTCGTCGTCCAGGTCATCCAGTGCATAGGGAACTACGTTTACGAGAAAATCAGATAAAAAGCGTTCAACCGCCGTCCGCGCGGCGGCGGAAAAAATAAAATAAAAAAGGAGAAGAACGGAAATGAAGAAAGCTTTAGCGGCAGTACTGGCAGCGGTCCTCCTCGTCCCGGCGATAGCCTTCGCGGCGGACGACAAGGTCATCAAGGTCGGGGTCACACCCTTCCCGCACAAGGACATAATGGAAGCGGCGCGCCCGCTCCTTGAGAAAGAGGGCTACGAGCTCAAGATAGTCGAATTCACCGACTACGTGACGCCGAACACCGCGCTCGCGGAAGGCGCCATCGACGCGAACTTCTTCCAGCACGTCCCCTACTTCGACAACGCGAACAAAGAGCGCGGCCTCAAATGCGTCTGGGTCGCCAAAATCCACATCGAGCCGATGGGCCTCTACTCGTCGAAGGTGAAGAGCGTCGACGAAATCGAGGAAGGCGCGCAGATAGCGATACCGAACGACGCCACCAACTGCGCCCGCGCGCTCCGCGTCCTTGAGAAGGCCGGACTCATCAAGGTCAAGGAAGGCGAGCTCATCACCGCGAAAGACATCACCGACAACCCGAAGAAGCTCAAGATAAGCGAAATCGACGCCGCGCAGCTCCCGCGCACGCTCCAGGACGTGACGGCGGCCGTCATCAACACGAACTTCGCCGGCGAAGCTGGCCTCAACCCCGCGAAGGACGCGATAGTCATCGAAGACAAGGATTCGCCCTACGCGAACATCATCGTAGTCCGCGAAGCCGACAAGGACAGCGACAAGACCAAGGCGCTCGTAAAAGCGACCCAGTCGCCCGAGGTCAAAGCCTTCATAGAAAAGGACCTTGTCCCCAGAGGAATAGTCCCCGCGTTCTAAACGAACCGCGAGAGACAAAAGCAAGACTTAAAGCAAGACAAAGCGCCCCTAACCGGGGCGCTTTTTTGTAGTTTACGGCGCTGTATCTGCCATGACAGTTTGCCTGTTCTAATTGAACGCAAAATTTTGAGTAACAAATATTATCAGTAAAAATCATGAGCTTGCCCTGCGCAAAAATCATTGACAATAACGCCTAGCATTTTTTATAATATGTTTCGTAAAATGTTACGTAATATTTTTCTATAATGCAGGAGCGTAAGAGTCTATGGAAGTACGAGGAAGAAAAAACGCCGCAGCTTATGAGGAATTAAAGGATTTATTCCTTCATGAGGAGTTTGAAAAAGGCGAGATTATTCCGATAAGCGGCATCGCCGCGAAAATCAACATGGGGCGCTCTCCTGTGACCGAGGCGTTAAAACGTTTAGAATCAGAGAAATATGTAAGAATCATACCGCAAAAGGGAGTTATTGTCAGAGAGATGACAGTACAAGAGATGCTGGATCTCAATGATGTGCGTATCGCGCTTGAAGTGTTCGGCATAAAAAAAGTAGTGGAACGCATTACGCTTGATGATACAGACTTCTTGAGAGATTTAATGAAGAAGCACCGCGAAGCGCTGGAACAAAACGACCCATATCGCTTTCGCGATTTGGATGAAAGTTTCCATATCTTTCTGAGTAAAACTTGTGGAAATTCTTATCTCTACGATCAGGTTCTGTTTATAAGAGAGAAGGTATTCAACACGGCTCTGAAACTCTTGAAGATTCCAGGACGAATGGAAAGCACCATGAAAGAGCATCAGAGAATAGTTGACGCTATTATCGCTAATGATGCGGAAAAGGCTTCCGCTTGTATGCTTGAACACCTAGAACACGGTAAGCAGCATATCGGACTTCTGTAATACGAGCTTACAGCCGGGCTTTGGGGAGAATACGATGCGCGCATGACAGCCGCATCGCTCTTGCAATAAAGACAACTTTAAAAGGAGTTGAGGTAATGAATCGTTTCAATGTGGCTCTTATCCAGATGGACAGCCAGCAGGATAAGGCGGCGAACATTGCGAAGGTTGACAAATTCATCGATGAAGCTGTCAGCCGCGGAGCGAACTTTATCACGATGCCTGAAATGTGGACATTCATTGCGGGCAAGGACGGATTGGTCAACGGAAATGATGAAACCATCCCCGGACCTGTGACGGAATTCCTTGCCGCTAAAGCTAAGGAGAAAAAAGTTTGGATACACGGCGGCAGCATGTATCAGACCGTTCCTGGGGAGTCGAGATACTACAATACGACGGTTGTCTATTCACCTGAGGGAACCATTGCCGCCACATATAACAAAATACACCTTTATGATGTCGATGTTAAGGGCGGCGTATATTACAAAGAATCAGACACGATCAAACCTGGTGACAAGATCGTAGATTTTGACACTGAATACTGCAAGATGGGGCTTGCGATTTGCTACGACATCCGCTTCCCTGAAATTTACAGAATTCTTGCTTTGAGAGGCGCGAAAGTTATTTTCAACCCCGCAGAGTTCGCTCTGTACACCGGCAAGGACCACTGGGAATCGCTTATTCGCGCAAGAGCGATTGAAAACCAGTGCTACATGATATGCGCCGACCAGATAGGCATCAAGCCGGCGATGCATACCTTCGGACGCTCGCTCGTCGTAGATCCGTGGGGCAACGTCATCGCCAAGGCCAGCGACAAGGAAGGCATCACAATCGCTGAGATAGATGTCGACTATGTAGATAAACTTAGGACCGAAGTCCCCTGCCTTACCAACAGAAGACCCGCGGCCTACAAATAATAAAAACACAGAAACACAATACAAATAAAATCTTTTAGGAGGAATATTACAATGAACGATTTCAAAAAAGCTGAGCGCCGTCTTCCCCAGGAACTGATCGACCGTTATAAGAAGATCCATCCGGCAGAGCTCGGACATGTCATCGAGTTCGGCGTAGTTTCGCCCGAGATCACGCCCGTACTCCAGAAGCCCTTCTATTTCGTGGGCCCCGCCGTCACCTGCCGCATAACCCCGATCTGCTCCGCCGCTATCTATGGAGCGATTCGTATGGCCCAGCCCGGCGACGTCCTCGTCGTTGATATGCAGGGTGAGAAACGTCATGCGTGCTGGGGCGAAATCGTCACGATATGCGCCAAAGAAAAGGGACTTGCCGGCGGTCTTGTCGACGGGCCCGTCGTTGACTCGCAGAAAATCATTGAGAACGACTTCCCTGTGCTTTCCCGCGGACGCACCAACCTCACGACGAAATTCGTCGGCCTCAACAGCGATATCAACATTCCTGTTACGATCGGCGGCGTCAACGTCAACCCCGGAGACCTCGTCCTTGCTAATGAAGACGGCGCTGTAATAATCTCCTACGAAGATGCGCCGAAACTTATCGAGAGAGCCGAAGCGGCCGACGCCATCGACGAAGAGCGCCAGGTCTATTTCAAGAAGGGCGAACTCTATAAGTTCATGCAAGTTGATAAATATCTCGATATGATTAAGCCTCTTTAAGCGTACAAAAACGCTGACATTAAATTTGTCTAAGGAGGAATAGTTCACGATGAAAAAGAGTATAATCACCGCCGCCGTCGCGGCTCTGTTTATCGGCGTACTTGCGATCGGCCATGCCGACGCCGCGGAGTTTAAGCCTAAAGCAGAATATAAGATGAGCGTCAACGTCTCCCCAGTCACACCGATGGGTATTGGCGCGAATTATTTTGCCGAAGAAGTTAAGAGACTCACCAACGGCCAGATAAACATCAAAGTATATTGGAACGGACAACTGATGTCCGGGAAGGCGACGAACGAACTCCTGCTTATGAGGAAGGGCGTCGGCGACTTCTCAGTATCTTCCTTCATCAACTGGGCGCCGCAGTTCCCAGCCGGAAACCTTTTCCTGCTGCCGTTCTTCATTTCGGCGAAGCATGACAAATATGCGGCTCTTGACGCGATAGAGGCCGGAAGCGCCGGAAAGATGCTCGAGGCGAAGATAGACAAGCTCGGTCTGAAAGTCATAGGCTGGGGCGAGCAGGGCTTCCGCGAGCTTACTAACGACCTGCGTCCGATCGTAACGCCGGCCGACATGAAAGACATTAAATTCCGCGTCGTCGGCAGCCCTCTCTTCATCGATATCTTCAACGCTCTTGGCGCGAACCCGATGAACATCAGCTGGGCTGAGGCTCTCACGGCTCTCCAGCAGAAGACGGTCGACGGTCAGGAAAACCCGTGGGCGATGTATATACCGAACAAAATATATGAGTTCCAGAAGTACATCACTGAATGGAGCTACAACGCCGACCCGCTTATCTACTGCGTGCACAACAAGGTTTGGGAGACATTCCCCGAAGACATTCAGAAGATCATAGCCGACACCGCGGTAAAAGCCGGACAGTACAACAAGGCTCTCTCTCGCCTCGGCCTTGACAACGGCGAATCAGAGAAATGGCTGAAGGATAACAATCTGTATCCAGCAGAGGCGGATCTCGCTGTAATCAATCCGCGTGAATTCGCTAAGACGAAGGGCGTTGAAATCACGGTTCTGACGCCTGATCAGATAGCTGTCTTTGCCGAAGTCACGAAGCCTGTTTTTGATAAATGGGTTCCGAAAGTCGGCGAGGATCTCGTGAACGCCGCCATTCAGGATATGGCGAACATAAAGTAAGTTCTGTAACTTCCGAATTAAAAAATCCGGGATATGGAACGGAAAATATCTCTCCATTCCCGGATTTTTATCTGAAAGGCAGGATTGCATCAATGAAGAATTTTTCTCTGATCAAGCTTGAAGAAGCAATCGGAGCGGTTGGTTTGGCCATAATGACGACGATTTCGTTTATCAACGTCATCACGCGTTACGTACTGAAATATTCAATGGCCTTCACTGAAGAACTGACGCTCTACATATTTGTATGGATAACTCTCATAGGGACTGCGATAGCCTTCAGAGAGGGTGCTAATATGGCGGTCACTGTGTTCTATAATTTCTTCCCTAAGGGCGGCAGAAAAATACTATACTATATCTCCGTCATATGCACCATAATTTTCATGGGACTTATGGGATATTACGGGATACTGGAAGTGTACGATGAAATATTGATGGACGCTATGACCGAAGCTATGTCGCTGCCGGTATGGTGGTTCACGATATCTGTTCCGATAGGCTCGATCGTCGCTATCATCGGCACGCTGCAGAGAGCTTATATAGACATTAAAAACGATGAATTTTAAGGCGGGTGACGGCTGTTATGTCAATTTTTAACGATCCTGCGCTTTGGGCGGTTCTGCTCTTTATAATACCTCTGCTGCTGAAAGTTCCTATCGGCGTTTCGCTCGGACTGGCGTCTATATTCGTAGCGTTCCACTGGGACATGGGCGCAGCGATGGCGAGCTACAACTATTTCGCTAATATTGCGAAGTTCCCGCTGCTCGCAATTCCGTTCTTCATCCTTGCCGGTACCATTATGGACAAGGCGAGCATAGCGGAAAAGATAGTAAACCTCCTTCGCTGGCTGCTCGGGCATTTTGTCGGCGGACTTGCAATCGCGGCAATCGCGGTCGCGGCCTTCTGGGGAGCCGTCAGCGGCTCTACTTCGGCCACAGTCGCCGCCATCGGTACGATACTGATTCCGGGCATGATCAAGGCGGGATATGACAGAGCCTTTGCTACCGCCGTAGTCTGCGTCGCCTCCGGACTTGCCATCATCATACCGCCGTCGATCACGTTCATCATGTACGCGGTTATCACAGGTGTTTCCGTCGGCGCGATATTCGCGGCCGGATTCCTGCCCGGTTTTGTTATCGCGGCCTGCCTTATGGTTTCGGCGTACATAACCTGCCGCCGCAAGGGGTATAAAGCGGAAGAAATACACCATTCTATCGCGGGCTTCTGCAAACTCGTAAAGGATGCCTTCTGGGCGCTGCTGACGCCGGTCATCATCCTCGGCGGTATATACGGCGGTATCTGCACTCCGACCGAAGCTGCAGCTGTCGCCTGCTTCTATGGATTGTTTGTAGGAACGGTTATTTACCATAGAATAAGCTTTAAGGATCTCTATGAAATCCTTGTCGAGACGGTAAAAGCCTCCGCGATAATCATGTTCATATGCGCCAGCGCTGGCCTGTATTCGTGGATCGGCTCCACGGTCGGGCTCATTGAGAAAAGTTCTTCAATGCTTCTCAGCATATCGTCCAATGAATATGTGCTGCTGTTCATGATTTACTTCATCCTGTTCATCGGCGGAATGCTCCTTGACGGCGTCTCGATGCTCTACGTGTTCATGCCGATACTGATGCCGCTCATGGCGGAGTATGGATGGGATCCGGTCTGGTTCGGCGTAATGATCACAATCATGGTCGCAATCGGCACCATCACGCCTCCTGTCGCTATGAACCTCTATGTCGGATGCAGAATAACGGGTATGTCAATAGAAGAGATCACGCCCCCCGTAATCCCGCTTATGATAAGCGCGCTTATAGGACTTGCGTTCCTGACGTTCCTTCCGGGTATCACGCTCTTCCTGCCGAGGATGCTTGGACTGATAAGCTGACGTCCGCGGAGGAAAGTTGAGGCAGAGATGATATCTTTGCGGCCACATTGATATTATCTTTGTTGTTTATAGCCAGTGTTCAACGGCGTTCTCACAGGCAGTTTCTGTGAGAACGCCGTTTTTCTTTTTGCATTGCTTTTATATTATCTGCTATGATAATATCGAAGGTAAGATATGAGCTTGCGTCAATCTGTCTTTAGGCTGTAGGAGAAAGGGTCAATCGTCGAATTCATGCTGGGAGCAGATCATGGATACTAGAAATTTTTATGGAAAACTTGCGCAGACGGCGGGCATGGCCACAGGTTACGATGTTCTCGTAACCGACGAGCACGGTGTGGTGACGGACTGCACCGACAAATCCCGTATCGGCACTTTGCACGAGGCGTCGCTGCACGTAATAGTAAACCGGAGAGCGGAATATCACGGCCCTGAGGAGGCGCAGAAGCTGAAAGGGACGCGCCCCGGCGTTACTATCCCCATCGTCTTCGACGGCGTGGTCTGCGGGACGGTCGGCATAACCGGCTCGCCGGAAGAGATATCCAAATACACGTCGCTTGTCCATCAGCTTGCGCAGCTGTTCATTAATTTCCAATCGCATCAGCTGACGGAAACCCAGACAGACTATCAGAAACAGCTTTTAGTCAAAGAAATCATATCGTTCAACAGCGCGGAAAACAGCCTTGACCCGTCGATAGCCTATAAATTAGGATTTAATTTAAATTTGCCCCGTATAGCTTTCATCGCCGAAACGGCGAACGATTCCGAGTCGATGAAAGAAAGGCTGTCTGAGCTAAGCAAAATTTTTAACGATCCTCAGGATATAATATGCGCGCTTCGAAATAATTGCTATGCCGCAATGGTGAGCGCCGGCGACGGCGAGTCAGAGAAGGCCGGTATTGACGTCGTGCGCGGTAAATGTATGGCGTTCTGCTCGGCCGCACGTGAAGGGACAATAAAAGTCGGAATCGGTTCGTATGCCGAGAACGTTGAGCAGCTTCATCATTCGTACAAAAATGCGATCTTTGCGTTAGGCGTATTAAAAAAGCAGCAAACAGCCGTGACGTGTGCGTCAATATATGACGTCCTTTTGGAAAAAATCGCCGCCGACATTCCGCCTCAGACGGCGGAATGTGTTTCGGAGCTCGCTTTTAAAAATATTATGAAGTCGAAGCACAGAGGAGAAGCTTACCGTATAGTGAAAAGTTGGTGCGAGTCGAGGTTTAATTTCTCGCTGACGGCCAAGATGTTGTATATCCATAAAAGCACGCTGTCGTATAGATTTGAGCGAATCAAAGAGCAGTACGGGATAGATTTATACGACTTTAATAAAACCATGGCGCTTTATCTTCTTTTCTTGAAAAATAGTGATTAATATCAATTTGAGATTAACTTATAAGTCTTGATACGCGGCACACATTAAACTTAATATAATAAAAAATATAAAAAATAGTCTATGATATAAAATCCTTTCAATATCTTTCATGCAATTTGTATGAAAAGTATCGGAGCCGTGCCACAGATTTTCCGCCGCTATACATGAAGTTCCGCCTGTAATATTTTGTTACTCTAAAACCGCACAAAAGCATCACCCATAAATAATAGGAAGGCGGGATACAGAGTGACACCCAAGAAAATAGCGGTATTGGGCGGAGGCAACGGAGCACATACGATGGCGGCGGAATTTACGCTGCGCGGACATACCGTCAATCTGTATGAGAGGCCGGAATTCAAAGACAATATGAAAAAGGTCTTTGAAACTGGAAAGATAACGGCAAAAGGCGTATTTGCAGGCACCGCTGCGCTGAATCTCGTAACTGACGATATCACGAAAGCCGTGGAAGGCTGCCGTTACATCTGCCTCGTCACGCCGGCGTTCGCGCATGAAGATTATGCGAAGCTTCTGAAGGGCAAGCTCCACAAGGATCAAATCGTCATTACCTTCCCCGGCGCGTTTTCGGCGCTGGTCTTAAAGAAGGCTTTCGGCGATACGGACGACTGCCCTGTGTTTGCGGACGCGAATAACCTTCCCTACGACGCCCGCCTTACGGCGCCGGGCTCCGGGGTTGTCAACGTTTTTGGAAGAAACCCGATCAACATCGCTTTCCTTCCCGCGGAGAAAGGCCCGGAACTCATAGATGAAATGAGAGAAGACCTTTTCCCGTTCGAAAAAATATACAACGACGTCCTTGAATGCGGCCTCTCGATAGTCAACCCGGATTGGCACGCAGGCCCGGTTCTTTTCAATATCAGCAACATAGAGAGCCCGCACGTCAATTTCTTCCTGTATGAACAGGGATGGACTCCATCGTCATGCAAACTGAATCTGGCTATGGATAAGGAACGCAAAGCGGTAGGCAAAGCTTTAGGCTATAACCTGCGCCCGATGGAAGATTTCAGCGGCAAGGCTGACGATTATGTGTGGACATGGCAGGATCTTTATGCGGCCGGGCACGGCAGCATAGGCCTCACGCCTATATGCGGCCCGAATGATATCAACAGCCGCTATCTCACAGAAGACGTCCCGTTCGGTCTCGTCCCGTGGGCCGCTATAGCAGAAATTGTAGATGTCCCGATGCCGCTTACCAACGGCTTTATCGACATCATCAACGTCGTACATGAAAAAGATTGGAGGGAGAACGGACTTACGGCGGAAATGATGGGAATAGCCGGCATGACGAAAGACCAGCTGCTTCAGTACGTTAAGACGGGACGCAAAAACTAGCGGTATATCAAAACCGCCAATTTATTGAGGGGGGAAATCTATGAAACGTTCATTCAAACTATTGAGCATCATCGCGTTAGTGGTTTCTGTCGGCATTTGTTGTCTTGCAACCTCGGCGCAGGCGAGGACCTATCGCCTTGCGACGCACTGCAATCCTCAGCATCCCAGCCACGCCGCTCTTGAGCGTATTGTTCAGGAGATCGACGAGAAGACGAACGGCGATATAAAGATCAAAATATATCCTTCCGGCCAGCTCGGCGACTACACGGTCACTTATGAAGACCTGATGAAGGGCGCCGTCGATATGGCCCTTATCCCCATCCCGAGCGAGTTCAGCCCACAGCTGGAAATGAACTTCATCCCTTACCTTGCGTCCGGCTACGGCGAACTTGAGAAGGCGTTCGGACCCGAGTCGTACTTCTATAAAACCTATACTCAGGTACACGACAAACTCGACGTCAAACTGCTCGGCATTTATGTCGAAGGTCTGATAGGGCTGGCCTTTACTAAAATGCCGGAGAACTACACCGACCCTGAGGCGAACAAGGAGCTTCGCGTCAGAGCGCCCGCAATAGAGGTCTATAATCTGGTCCTCGAGGATATGGGATTCAACGCGACAACGATTCCTTACGCCGACCTTTACAGCGCTCTTCAGACCGGAGTCGTCGACGGAGCTATAGGCCTCACGCCGCAGCTTGCGTATTCCGATTTCCGCGACGTAATCAAATACTACATTCCCTATAACATCTTTGTTGAGAATATAGGCTTCCTCATGAGCAAAGAAGTGTTCGAAGGACTGTCGCCGGAATATCAGAAGATAGTCGAAGAGGCTTTCATGAAAGAGGCGAGGAACAGCTACAAAATGGCTGAGCAGTTCGACAATGAAAAGATGAAGGCGCTTCAGGACTACGGCGTGGAGATCGTTGAACTGGATGCGGACACGCTTCATGCTTACGCCAAGTCGGTGCAGGAGAAGACATGGCCGAAGCTCAGCAAGAACATAGGAGAAGATAACCTTAAAGCTCTTATTGACGCAATGAAGTAAATTTTCAGTAAGCACTATGAGCGCAGAGCAACACATTTTTTCACTGTTGCTCTGCCATTTTATTATCAGAGGTGATGATATTGAGTACAAATCGCACGTTAGAGGATACCGCCTTTTGGAAGATATTAATCAAGATTATGCGGATAGTGCTGATAATATGCAGCGTCGTATCGACCGGCTGCATATTGGTGGCGGTCGTGCTGCGCATGATGGGACATAATTTCTACGGTTCTGACGAAATCATATTGTTATTTGCGATGTGGCTCTATTTTATCGGCGCGGCGTACGGCAGCTATGAAAACAGCCACATAAAAGCAGACCTCCTGAATATGTATATCAAAAACATGCATTATAAGGATCTGATGAATCTGATTGCGCAGGGGCTGACGACGATAATCAATGCGATACTGGTGGTATGGGCCACTGACACGATGATTTGGACCCTGACGAGGAACCCTGCGACGACCTCTCTTAAAATCCCGATCGCGATACCCAAAGGCGCGATATTTATCGGCTTGTGTTTAATGCTGTTCTTCCACGTATATTACCTGTACAAGAACTATAAGAAATATAAAAAATTTGGATATTTCTCCTCGCCGAACGAAGGCGACTATATCGACGAAAAATATAAAAAGCTTGACCCGTCCTGCGCTATTCCTACAAAGATGGAATTAAACGGCTAATTCCGAGTTTATATACACGAATGTGATAGGAGGCTAAATTCATGGAGTTTGTTATATTAGGTATCTTGATTCTGATTACTTGCTTGGTAATCGGTATGCCTATCCCGTTCTCTTTTGCGGCCACCTTTATCTGGTTGTCATTCACATTAGGCTATCAGACGGACTTCCTCCTCTCGGCGGGATATACTACCGTCAACTCCGTCGTCCTTCTCGCAATCCCTCTCTTTATATTAGCCGGAGGGATTATGGAAAAAAGCAAAATCGGCGCTGCGCTTATAGGCGTCGTCGAGGCTTTTACGGGACATCTGAAAAGCAATCTGGGAATCATTTCTGTAGTCGCGTGCGCGATATTCGGCTCTATTTCCGGCTCGGCGTCGGCGACGCTCTCCTGCATAGGCACAATAATGGAGCCGCGCATGACGGCCGCCGGCTATGAAAAGGGATATACCGCGGCGCTGCTGGCGTGCGCCTGCCCGCTCGGACTTCTGATCCCGCCGAGTTCGGCGCAGATACTTTACGCGTGGTCGAGCGGTTCGTCCGTCTTGGCATGCTTCCTTTCTACGATCGGGCCGGGACTTCTTCTTACGCTGCTGCTCTGCATCGTCAACGTCGTGCTGGTAAAAAATATGGATATCAAAGTCCCGCCTAAGAAGAGTCATAACGAATGGGTCGCCGATACCAAGAAGAGCCTGTCTTTCGGCGTACCTTCGCTGATCATGCCGCTTATCATACTCGGAAGCATATACGGCGGCATTATGACGCCGACGGAAGCTGCGGCCGCCAGCGTTCTTTATGCGATTCCTATCGGCATTTATTTCTATAAGGGGCTCACGTACAGCAATCTGCGCGACACAATAGTGGAGACTTCGACGACGACCGGCGTCATCATGGTTATGTTCTTCATGGTCATGATTCTGAGCCGCCTGTTCGTCATGGAAGATATCCCGCAGCGTATCGCCGACAGCCTGCTGAGCATTACAGATAATAAGCTTCTTATACTGGTCCTGGTCAATGTGTTCATGGTCATCATCGGCATGATAATGGACGACGTCAGCGGCATCCTGCTCTGCACGCCGATACTTCTGCCTATCGTTACGGAGCTTGGCATTCACCCGGTACACTTTGCGGCGATACTGGGCGTAAACCTCGGTATGGGCAATATAACGCCTCCTACTGCGCCGATGCTGTATCTGAGTGGGCGTATCTGCGGCGCGAAGATAAACAGAATGCTCTCGCCGACGCTTATATTTATAATCTTCGCCTATGTGCCGACCCTTATCGTCACAACGTTCATACCGGAACTGTCTCTGACGATACCGAAGATGGTCATGCCCAAACTATTCGGTCTGTAAAAACGCCGGTAAGCTGAGCTTATAAGTTATTGGATCTTTTCTGTGCGGCGTGCCTGAGCGCTGCATAGGCATCCGCACAGAAAATATATGTTTGGCGGCAAAGCGCAAGCGCAGTATGTGCATTGTATTTTTTAAGATGATATTCGCTGGTATTTATTTCTTGACATCGTATTTAGTATGACGTAACCTTTAACAAACGGATAGACGGCGCAGTTTATCTGTGGATTAAATATAAGAAGCGACGCAGCGTCTTGAGACTACAGTTGTAGCCGTCAGGGCGTTTTTTTATTATTTATTTGTTGTGTTTTTCAGCGTGAAGGATGGGAACGGATGAATGAATTTTATATAAAGGCAAAAATCATCATAGGTTTGGAGGCTTTCTGCGATACGTTGAAACATCCGCAGCGGGTGTTCATAGTCACAGATCCGTTTATGGTTTCCAGCGGAAAGATCGCCCATCTGACCGAACGAATGTCGGCACGCGGAAGTACCTGTACGGTATATTCCGGCGTCACATCTGAGCCGAACACCGATATGATCGCGGCCGGGATTAATAAAATACTTGACGCCAAGCCTGACGTCGTGGTTGCTTTCGGAGGCGGTTCGCCGATCGACGCCGCTAAAGCTATCGTCTTTCTTGCGAAACGTCATTTCGGTCTTTCTAGCTGCGTCTTCGTCGCGGTCCCGACGACCAGCGGTACGGGCAGTGAGGTCAGCAAATTTGCCGTTATCACGGACCAGGCTCATAACGTCAAACATCCTATCGTAGACGAGGCGCTTTTGCCTGATATCGCTGTTCTTGATCCTGAGCTGACGTGTTCCCTGCCGCCTCATATTACCGCCGACACGGGGATGGACGTGCTGACCCATGCGATAGAAGCTTATGTTTGTAACGAGGCGAACTCGTTCAGCGACGCGCTCGCGGAAAAAGCCGCAAAGATAGTACATAAATTTCTTTTGAAAGCATATCTTTCCCCGGGCGATCTTGAGGCGAGGCGTGAGCTGCACATCGCCTCGTGTATGGCCGGCGCCGCTTTTTCCAATTCTGGACTCGGAATTTGTCATAGTATGGCGCACGCGCTTGGCGGCTGGACGCATATTCCGCACGGACGCGCAAACGCAATTCTTCTGCCGTATGTCATGAGCTTCAACGCTGGGTGTGAAACGACGCTTACCGGCACCGCCGAACGCTATGCGGAGCTTGCCGCCGCTCTTGATATGAAGGCGGACAGTACCCGGCAAAGCGCGATCAACCTTATTAGAATGGTCAGAACGCTCGGTAAAAAAATGGGTCTTCCTAAGACTATCAGCGATGCCGGGGTGGAACGCGGAAGATTTGAAGAAATGCTGGGCGGCATGGCCGACGCCGCGCTCGCAGACCGCTGCACAGGCACTAACCCGCGGCAATGTTCGAAGGAAGATATTATAAGTCTGTACCGGCAGGCTTATAATGGTGAAAGCCGCATCATAAGATAATCCATACGTAAGGTGGCGGGGATATTTGGAAACTAAAGAAAAGACCAGAATTATACAAGAGTTCGTTCCGGGCAAACAGGTTACATTGGCGCATGTTATTGCCAGTCCGGTTGATGAGTTGTATGCGAAGCTCGGCCTTATAGACGCGCAGGGCGCGATCGGCATATTTACCATCACCCCAAGCGAGGGCGCTATGATTGCAGCCGATGTTGCAAGTAAAGCCGCGGATGTTTCCATCGGTTTCGTCGACCGCTTCAACGGATCGTTGTTGATTACCGGCGATGTCGCCGCCGTAGAGGCTGCACTGAACGACGTTATGGATGTGTTGTGCGGTAAAATGGGATTCGCCGCCGCTCCCATCACACGGACGTAATCGGTTAAAATGGCTGACCGCAAACCTAAGGTTATAATATTGATAGGACGCTCAATGTCCGGGAAAACGTCTCTGTGCCAGCGGCTGATGAATAAAGTCCCAGCATACGCGAAAACTCAGACGATACACGTCCTGGACAGGAAAATGATAGATACGCCTGGGGAATATCTGGAAAGAGGCGATATGCGCGGCGCGCTCATGACCACATCCGTGGATGCAGACGTCATCGTGTTGGTGCAGGACGCGACTGAAAGGGGAACTATGTTCCCTCCAGCTTTTACCAGTATGTTCGCCAAACCGGCTATAGGCGTGGTGACTAAAAGCGATCTCGCCAGCGAAAAAGATATAAAAATAGCTAAAAATTATCTGAATTTAGCCGGTGTAGGGACGATATATGTCGTCAGCAGCATAGAAGGAACAGGGATAACGGACTTGGCGGATTTTTTAGGATATTCGCAGAACTGACGGCAGTTCTTATGGGAAAGAGGTGCGCGAATGACTCTTAAAGTTGTAATAGCCGACGACGAACCGATAATAAGAATGGATCTGCGCGAGCTGCTTGAAGAAAACGGCTATGAAGTGTGCGGCGAGGCTGCAGACGGATTTGATGCGATAGATGTGTGCCGTCAGATGAAGCCCGACGTAGTACTCATGGATATAAAAATGCCGCTGCTTGACGGGCTTTCCGCCGCACGGATTATGTCCAGCGAGGGAATCGAAACTACCGTCGTTCTTCTCACCGCGTACCGTGAGCGGGAATTTATAAATGAGGCGAAAGAAATCGGCGTGAGCGGCTACCTTTTGAAGCCGATAGATGAAAAGGCGTTGGCGCCGAGCATAGAACTAGCCGTCGCACAGAACCGCGAGATGCGCAGGTTGAGGCATGATATCCTGAAAGTCTCCGAACGGCTGGAAAACCGCACTCTCATCGAAAAAGCTAAGGGCGTCGTCATGAAAAAGAACGGCATGTCGGAGCAAGAGGCGTACGATTATATCAGAAAGCTTGGGCAAGCTAAGAACTTGCCGATGCGCCGTGTGTCTGAAATTATTCTCATGCAAAGCGGCGGGAGTTATTTGAATGGGACGGATCAAAAGTCTTTGTGAGCAATATACCGATCTTAATATAAACGACGTGGCGATGATTGAAGGTATCGCCGCGGTGCTTCCGCTGATCGCCAATTTGGAAGGAGCCGATGTGTTTATTGACTGCCCGACGACGGACGGCGAGGCTATCGTCGTCGCAGAGGCCAAGCCGGAACGTATCTGCTCTTCATATAAAAATACCGTCGTCGGCCTTCTGGCGAAACCGGAGGACGAACCAGCAGTCGCACGTACAATAAGTCTTGGTTCTGCGACGAAACGGATGAAGGCCGTGACGCAGGAAAACACATATGTAATACAATCGGTCGAGCCGATTTTCAGCGGCAGCCGCGTAATCGGGACGCTCATTATTGAGCAGCACGCCGCGGAGCCGTCTTTTAAGGCTGATGCGCCTGATCGAGATATAGAACAGAGTTCCGGATTTGAGCGCGAGGCCGGAGCGCCGCATGCGATGCATCCATCTTTATCGGAGAATAACGAATGGCTTCTGGAGTGCATAGACGAGGCGCTTTTGCTGGTTGACTATAACGGAGTTGTGGCGCTCCGCAACTCGCTGGCACAAGATCTTTATAGAAAACTTGGCTTTGTGGACGACATTTTAGGCAAAAAGTATGAGGACGTCCGCCTGATTGTCGGAGATTTCGGCGACGACGGGAGTTCTTTTTCTATCGAGACGAAGGTCGGAACATATTCGCTGCTTGTGAAGAAAACACAGATCGGCTGCAACGGCATAGCTTTTGCCGTTCTTATAAGGAATGTTACTTTCCTGCGCGAGCAGGAGAAGCAGCTGGTGCTTAAGACGGTTGCGATAAAAGAAATACACCACAGAGTGAAAAATAGTCTGCAGACGATCGCAAGTCTGCTCCGCCTTCAGGCGCGCCGCGCGAAAGACAGAGACACCAAGCAGTATCTTGAAGAGAGCATGAACCGCATCCTTACTATAGCCGTTACTCATGATCTGCTTGCGCAGAGCGGCGTAGATCAGGTTATGATCGGCAAGGTTATTGCCAATATCAAGGGAAGTGCGATAAGATATTTCTCGAGGCCGTATTTCAGCGTCGCGATAGACATTGAGGGCGGCGACTTTGAAGTAAGTTCTGATACGGCGGCTTCTGTCGCGCTCGTATTGAATGAGCTTCTGCAGAATTCGTTGAAGTATGCCTTTCCGGGGCGAGATAAAGGTCATATAAGTATCAAAATCGACCGCGGAGGGTTATATTCGGCTATCAGCGTGACCGACGACGGTTGCGGTTATGATACCGGCGCGGTAGAGGGCGACAGCCTCGGTCTGAAGATAGTCAGGACGATTGTCAAAGATAAACTGCAGGGTAAGCTTACGGTAGAATCCAGTGCCGGAGGGACCTGCACCAAATTTGACTTTAAAAATTAAATAACGCAATGTTTCGCCGCGGCGCAGCGGCAGAAACGGGAAATTGTTCAGACGGTGCAGTTTGAGCGCGTAAAAAGTTTTTACGCACTTAAGCTGCGTTTTGTTTATTAAGCGGGTGATTATATTGCGCGAGATAGTACACAGCATAGGGATAGACATAGGCACTTCGACCACACAGCTGGTGTTCAGCCGTCTGGTTATGGAGAATCTTGCGGGAAACTACGCTGTACCGCGCATAAGCATCGTTGAAAAAGAGATAACCTACCGCAGCAAAATATATTTTACGCCGTTGCTATCTGCATCTGAGATAGACGCGGAGGGATTAAAAGCGATCATACGCGAAGAATATCTGTCCGCCGGTATGAAGCCGTCAGACCTGCAGACGGGAGCGGTCATTATAACGGGAGATACTGCCCGCAAAAAGAACGCCAACGCGGTTCTTGAGGCTTTATCCGATATGGCTGGAGATTTTGTCGTGGCGACTGCCGGTCCGGACCTTGAGAGCGTGCTTGCCGCCCGCGGGGCAGGTACGGACAAGTTTTCAGAAGAACACAGGACTGTGATTGCAAACGCCGACGTTGGCGGAGGCACGTGCAACATCGCGCTTTATGACAGGGGAGCTCTCTGCGGGGTAAGCTGTCTCGATATAGGAGGGCGTCTTGTTAAGATAGAAAACGGACGTATCTCTTATGTTTTCCCAAAGACGGCCGCCCTTGCCGCCGCGCACGGCATCAAGTTAGAGCTCGGCGCGCGCGCTGACGTCTCGGAAATATCCAGACTTTGTTCTGTTATGGCGGACAATATAGCGAAAGCTCTGTACCTCAGAGAACATGACGCCGAACATACACGGTTGTATACGAACGGCGGCAGACCGCTCCCGCAGTCTCCAAGAGCAAAGGGCGTAACATTTTCCGGAGGCGTAGCAGATTATATATATCACGCTGACTACAGCGAACCTTTCAAATACGGCGATATCGGAATCCTGCTGGGGAAGGCGATACGCGAGAATTCCGCGTTCAAAACTTTAGAGTTATACAAATCAAATGAGACTATAAGAGCGACTGTAGTCGGGGCCGGAGTTTATACGGTAATGGTAAGCGGAAGCACAATAAGTTATATGCGCGGCGAGCTCCCGATAAAAAATATCCCGATTTTAAAAATATCTTCAGAAGAAGAAAACAGCGCGGATATGTTCGCTGAAGCGATAAAGCGGAGGCTTCCGCTCTATAAGTCCGGCCCGCAGGTGGGGCGCGTCGCGATTGCCTTCAGCGGGGAGGGGCATACCAGCTTCAGCGAAGTTCAGAATATCGCCGCTGCAATCATCCGCGGGGCGGAGGATGTCGTCAATTCGCCTTATCCTCTGATAGTAGTCGTCGAAAACGATATAGGCAAAGTTCTCGGCAACGCGCTTGCAGCGGAGCTCGGAGACGGTAAAGACATCGTAAGCATCGACGGTATAAGCGTAGCGAACGGCGATTATATCGATATAGGGGAACCTATCGCCGGGGGGCACGTCGTTCCCGTCGTCGTAAAAACGTTGATTTTCAATTCGTGATCAAGGCGCCGTCATGTACGGCATGCAATGTTACAGTGAGGTGAGCCGATGTGATTTTGAGGACAAAACTTTTTGGCCATAACTATGAATTTAAATCTCTCAGAGAAGTTATGGCCAAAGCCAACGAGGAAAAATCAGGCGATAAGTTGGCGGGGATAGCCGCCGAGGATGCGCAGGAACGCGTTGCTGCGAAGGTGGTGCTTTCGCATATTACGATGAACGACCTCCGCAACACACCGGCTGTTCCTTATGAGCAGGACGAGGTAACGCGCATCATTCAGGATTCCGTTAACGGGAAGATATTCGACGGCATCAAGAATATGACCGTTGCCGAGCTTCGCGAATGGATACTGGATGAAAACACCACGGACGAGATGATACGGCGCGCGTCGCGCGGCATGACCAGCGAGATGATCGCCGCGGTATGCAAGCTGATGGGCAACCTGGATCTTATCTATGCGGCGAGAAAAATGCGCGTCTCGGCCCACTGCAACACGACAATAGGTCTTCCCGGAACTTTCTCCTCGCGTCTCCAGCCGAATCATACCACCGACGATCCGAAGGGCATCATGGCTTCAGTCATGGAAGGCCTTTCATTAGGATGCGGCGACGCGGTCATCGGCCTTAATCCTGTTGACGATTCTGTTGAAAGCGTGGCGCGGATTCTTAAAAGCTTTGACGAATTCAAAAATAAATGGGAAGTACCGACGCAGATATGCGTTCTCGCGCACGTTACGACCCAGGCGGAAGCGGCTGACAAGTTCAACGCCCCTATAGATCTTATGTTCCAGTCGATAGCCGGTTCGCAAAAAGGCAACGAGGCATTCGGACTTACGGCGAAGATGCTCGACGAAGGACGAGATATGATGCTGCGCAAGGGCACAGCGACGGGGCCTAACGTCATGTATTTTGAAACGGGGCAGGGCTCCGAGCTTTCATCCGACGCTCACAACGGCTGGGATCAGGTTACGATGGAGGCGCGCTGCTACGGTTTTGCCAAACGTTATCAGCCGTTCCTTGTAAACACGGTCGTCGGCTTTATCGGCCCCGAGTACCTCTATGATTCGAAGCAGGTCATCCGCGCCGGCCTTGAAGATCATTTCATGGGCAAGCTGACGGGAGTGCCGATGGGCTGCGACGCATGTTATACGAACCATATGAAGGCCGACCAGAATGACATCGAAAACCTCGCCACGCTTCTCGTCGCCGCCGGATGCAATTACATTATCGGCGTTCCGCTCGGCGATGACTGCATGCTTATGTATCAAAGCACCGGATTCCATGAAGCCGCTGCGCTGCGCGAAATATTCGGGCTGCGTCCGATAAAGGAGTTCGACATGTGGCTTGAAAAGATGGGGTTCTCGGAAAACGGGAAATTAACGGCTAAAGCCGGCGACGCGTCCGTGTTTATGTCGAAGTAGCCGGGAGGTGAGGCTGATGAATCAGGATAATCTGAAAACGATAATCGAACAAGTCCTTAGAGAAATGAATATCCAATCTGACAGCCCTTCGGTTGTCTCAGCGGCGGTTCAGCCCGCGGCGGCGGACGGCGTCTGCGGAGAGCCTGCGCCGGACGGCGGATGGATACCCGATATTACAGAGATAGACATCAGGAAACAATATCTGGTGGATAATCCCGAACATGGCGAAGAATATGCGGCGCTCAAAGCGTATGCGCCCTGCCGCCTTGGGATAGGCAAAGCCGGAGCCAGGTATAAGACGGAACCGCTGCTTCAGTTCCGCGCCGCGCATTCCGCCGCCCAGGACGCCGTGTTCAGCGACGTGGATAACGCTTTTCTGGAAAGAATGAACCTCTTTACCGTACAGACCCAGTGCGACAGCAAAGATACTTATCTGACGCGCCCCGACTTGGGCCGCAGGCTGTCCGAAGAGGCGAGGCAGACGCTGACGGCGAGATGCAAAATGAAGCCGACCGTACAGCTGTGCGTGGCGGACGGGCTCTCTTCGGCGGCGGCCTCCGCAAACGTCGGCGATTTGCTGCCGGCTATCCAGCAGGGGCTGCAGCGGTATAAAATAGACATGGGGAACCCGTTTTTTGTAAAATATGCGCGAGTCGGCGTAATGGATGAAATTTCTGATTTACTCGGCGCTGAAGTAGTATGTATGCTGATCGGCGAGCGTCCCGGGCTTATCACTGTCGAGTCCATGTCCGCGTATCTCGCTTATCGCGCGACGTCCGGCATGCCCGAAGCGCGCAGGACAGTCGTCTCCAACATTCACCGCCACGGCACCATACCTGCTGAAGCCGGCGCGCATATAGCTGAAGTGATAAAAATTATGCTGGAGAAGAAAGCCAGCGGCGTAGATTTAAAACTGTAAAGGGGAGGAATAAGTGATGAAAAGAGATCCAATTAAAACCAACGTGTTGGCGTCGATAATCATCCCTAACGTTTCGCCTGATCTTGCGAAACAGCTGAATCTCGCTCCGGACCAAAAGTCTTTGGCGCTGCTCACTACCGACAGCGACGACGTCGGATATACGGCGATAGACGAGGCGACTAAAAAAGCCGACGTTAAGGTTGTTTATGCGAAAAGCTGCTATGCCGGCGCGGAAAACGCTACGACGAAGCTGGCGGGAGAGTTTATCGGCATCCTCGCAGGACCGAACCCGGCCGAGGCCAAGGCGGGGCTGGCCGCCGCTGTCGATATGATCGAAAATACGGCGCATTTTGTCTCGGCGAACGACGACGACTCTATTATCTATTATGCCCAGTGCATATCGCGCACAGGTTCATACTTATCTGAAATGGCCGGAATTCCGGAAGGGACGGCGCTCGCATATCTGATAGCGCCGCCGCTTGAGGCTTTATACGGAGTCGATGCCGCGCTCAAGGCGGCCGACGTCAGCATGTGCGTACTTTATTCGCCGCCGTCTGAGACGAACTTCGGAGGCGCGCTGCTGACTGGAAGCCAGTCTGCATGCAAGTCGGCGTGTGAAGCTTTCGCCGCCGCCGTCGAATTTGTCGCTGAAAATCCGAAAGTCAACTGAGCTTTAGACGGGCCGCATTTAACAGGGAGAATTCGTAATGGAAGCCCTTGGAATGATAGAGACGAAAGGACTGGTCGGGGCCATAGAAGCGGCTGACGCGATGCTCAAAGCCGCTAATGTCGCGCTGGTCAGCAAAACCCATGTCGGCGGCGGCTTGGTCGCCGTTATGGTGCGCGGCGACGTCGCCGCGGCAAAAGCGGCGGTTGACGCCGGATCCGCCGCGGCGGCCCGCGTGGGAGAGCTCGTCTCGGTTCACGTCATTCCGCGTCCCGCAGAAGAAATCAAGTATATTGTAGGCGGTCTGGATTCGGCAGACGGTTCAGACACTCCGCCATGCGTCTCACAAACGCAGCCGGAGCTTAAACGTCCGCGGCGGGAGCGCAAAACGGTCGATACTGACGCGCCGCTCGCGGATGAATATGACGAAGAGCAGCTCAATAAAAAGACTGTCGGAGCGCTGCGCTCTATCGCCAGAAACACGAAAGGCATAGCGATGACGCGCAAAGCTATACTTTTCGCGAAAAAGGAAGATTTAATCAGAGAGATATTAAAAATAAAAGGTCAGGGGGAATAGCGAATGCATCTTTATGATAAAGACCTCCTATCTCTGCAGGAAGTCCGCGAGCTTATCGGAGCGGCGAAAAAAGCTCAGGCAGAGCTTGCAGAGAAGACGCAGGAGGAAGTAGACCGCATAGTGCGCTCGATAGCGGACGCCGGAGTGCGCAACGCGAGACGTCTTGCAGAAATGGCGCATGAAGATACAGGCTTCGGCAAAGTAGAAGATAAGATTATCAAAAATATATTCGCGAGCCAGGGCGTTTATGAATATATTAAAGACATGAAGACTATCGGCGAGCTTGAACGCGACGACGCCAGAAAGATGCGTACGATAGCCGTTCCGTTCGGCGTGATAGCCGGGCTCGTACCGTCGACCAACCCGACTTCAACCGTACTTTTCAAGGCCGAGATTGCAATCAAGGCGGGCAATGCGATCGTTTTCTCTCCCCACCCGAGCGCGCTGCGCTGCATCCTTGAGACGGTTAAGGTCATACGTCAGGCCGTGGCCGAGGCCGGCGGCAACGAAAACTTGGTCTCATGCATAACTATACCTACCATGCAGGCGACAGACAGCCTTATGAAGCACCCGGACACCGCCATGATACTGGCGACCGGCGGCGCGGCGATGGTGCGCGCGGCTTATTCTTCCGGAACGCCGGCTATAGGCGTCGGCCCTGGAAACGGCCCGGCTTTCATCGAGCGTACGGCGGACGTCCATCTTGCGGTCAGCCGGATCATGGATTCGAAAACATTTGACAACGGCACGATATGCGCCTCAGAGCAGTCGATTATATGTGAAAGCGATATGCGTCCCATTATCAGGAAGGAAATGGAGGCGCAGGGGGCTTACTTCCTTAACGCCGATGAACGAGTGAAACTCGGCAAATTCATTCTTCGCGCCAACGGCACGATGAATCCGGAGATTGTCGGCAAAAGCGCCCAGGCTATAGCGGACCTTGCAGGGCTTGAAATCCCGGCCGGCACGCGAGTCCTTGTAGCCGACGAAGACGGCGTCGGCAGAGGGCATCCGTATTCTAATGAAAAACTGGCTCCAATCCTTGCTTTCTATACATGCTCCGATTATAAAGAAGTCTGCGAAATGAGCTGCATCATCCTGAATTACGAAGGCAAGGGGCACACCTTCTCTATGCACACAAAGAACGACGAACTGGTCGATTATTTTGCGAAGCGTATACCGACGTCGCGCATCATAGTCAATACGCCGAGCTCGCTCGGCGGAATAGGCGCAACAACTGGGCTTATGCCGTCTCTTACGCTGGGATGCGGCGCGGTCGGCGGCAGCGCGACTTCGGAAAACGTCGGTCCGATGCAGCTTTTTGACCGGCGTCATGTGGCGTACGGTCTCAGGGAGCTGAAAGATATTCGTGCCGGCGTACCAGACTGCTCGGACGGAATCTGCAGCGTACCGCAGCACGGCGCGGCATTTGATCAGGCGGACATTGACGCAATAGTAGAAAAAATAATAGCTCGGCTTAAAAATTCGTAGCAAATAAAAATTAAACGGAGAGGATTTGATTATAATGACGGCAACGCAGCAGGCATTAGGAATGATAGAGACAAAAGGACTCGTAGCGTCGATCGAAGCGGCGGACGCTATGGTCAAAGCCGCTAACGTAACGCTGATCGGCAAGGTTCACGTCGGCGGCGGACTTGTAACGGTGATGGTGCGCGGAGACGTCGGAGCGGTCAAAGCCGCGACGGACGCAGGCGCGGCCGCGGCGGAACGCGTCGGAGAACTTATCTCCGTCCATGTAATCCCGAGACCGCACAACGAAGTCGAGTACATACTGCCCTCGCTTGACAAGCAGGAACAGGCGTAGCTACGGAATAATTTTAAAAGGAGCGTGACTATAATGGCGGTAATGCAGGCGCTTGGAATGATAGAGACAAAAGGACTAGTAGCGTCGATAGAGGCGGCGGACGCTATGGTCAAAGCTGCGAACGTAACGCTGATCGGCAAGGTTCACGTCGGCGGCGGACTTGTAACGGTGATGGTGCGCGGAGACGTCGGAGCGGTCAAAGCCGCGACGGATGCAGGCGCGGCCGCGGCGGAACGCGTCGGAGAGCTTATCTCCGTCCATGTAATCCCGAGACCTCACGATGAAGTGGAGTATATACTGCCCTCACTTGATAAGCAGCAGTAAATCGGATTGCATGTCCCGCTATGTGAGGGGGGAGTTCGGTGAAAGTCATAACGGAGGCTGTTCTGCGGCAGGAGCTTCGCGCGTCGGAGCCAGAGACTTATTATATTCCTGACGGCAAGATATTATCTCCTGCCGCTCGGGAATATCTGCAGCAGCGAAAGATAAAAATAGCTAAAGAAACGCAGGCGGCGGCTGCGGAGACGCCGTCGCCCGTCTGCCGGGAGGATTCTGCCGCGGCGCGCGAGCCGCTGGCAAAATTTGTGGATTATGAAACCGGGGCGTTTTTCACGGAGAAGCCCGAGCATATGACGCATCTCTGCGACAACGTGCTTGTCTCAAAAAGCCATCCCAGGATTGCGTTCAGAGGCAAGCTCGACTCGCTGCAGGCGAAGGTCGTACTTATGCAGGCCGTCATGCATGAAGAAAAAGCGTCCGCGAAGCTGATCGGAGACCTGGACGGCATACTTGCTTTACTCCGAGAAATGATGCGCTGCGATGTGCTTGGAGAGCCGTTCGTGAACGACCGTATAATCGGCTTGACGCATGCCGAGCTTCGGGAGCGGTCGCATGATCCTATGAAATTCTTCAACATTAAGCAAATGCTTTTGCCCAGCTATTCGATGGGCAAACATTACGCTATGCTGAACGATCTGCGCACGGCGGTGAGAGAAACGGAAGTCGCCGCCGAATATGCGTTCCGGGACGGCAGAAAATGCACGCGCACGGATTTGATAGAATCGCTTAACAGGCTCTCGAGCGCAGTGCATATAATGATGTGCATGTACCTTGCCGGGGCATACAAATAAGGAGGGTGTGCATGGAACAGTTGATCCAGGCTGTGATGGCCGCGATTGAGCGCGCCGGGCTTATTGAAGTGGAAGTGTCGGCGCGTCATGTCCATCTCTCGAGAGATGATATAGAGAAATTATTCGGCAAAGGATCGGAACTTACTCCGAAGCGCCCTCTGTCACAGCCGGGACAGTATCTTTCTGAAGAGCGTGTGACGCTTGTCGGGCCGCGAGGAAAAAAGGAGCGCGTAGCCGTGCTTGGCCCCGCGCGCTCTGCGACGCAGGTCGAACTTTCTAGGAGCGACTGCGTCGAACTCGGCGTTAAGGCCCCGCTGCGCGAATCGGGCGATACCGCCGGTTCCGGTGCGATAGTGATTGAAGGGCCGAAGGGCGCCATAGAAATCAAAGAAGGCGTGATCGTCGCTCAGCGGCACGTCCATATGACGCCCGCCGCCGCTTCCGCGTTGGACTTGGCAGATAAAGAACGCGTCGCCGTGGAGGTTTTGACGGAACGCCCCGTTACCTTTGAAGACGTCGTCGTGCGCGTCAGCGACAAATTCAGCTGCCGCATGCATATCGACTTCGATGAGGCGAACGCCGCTTTCGTAGACGGTTTTACGCTGGGAAGAATCAAGAAAAAGCTGCCGGAAGAAAAAAATGATTGATCTTGAGCGTATCAACGCATATATGGACAAAGTCGCCCGTTCGGAAAAAGAGACTTTCCCGCCAGTTGTTCCAGGATTTAAAACCGGAGTCGACCTTGGAACGGCGTACATCGTCATAGTCGTACTGGACGGGGACGACAATCCCGTCGCCTGCGAGAAACGTGCCGCAAGCGTGCTGAAGGACGGCGTGGTCGTCGATTACATCGGGGCGCTGAACATCGTGCGCGAGCTTAAGGCGAGGCTTGAAGAGCGTATCGGCCATGAGCTGGTGAATTGCGCCATAGCCATGCCCGCCGGGACGGAAAGCAGCCTTCGTACCCACCAATACGTTGCGGAGGGAGCCGGCTTTGAAGTGACCGCGGTTCTGGACGAACCGTCGGCGGCGAATTCCGTCTATCAAATTTCCGACGGAGCGGTCGTCGATATCGGAGGAGGTACGACCGGCATCGCCGTGCTTCAAGGCGGTAAGGTCGTCAGAACGGAAGACGAACCTACAGGCGGCACGCATATGACCCTTGTGCTTGCCGGCAACTATAAAGTTCCTTTTGACGACGCCGAGAAAATAAAACAGGATTACTCCCGCCATAGTGAGATTCTCCCGGTCGTTAAGGCTGTGGCCGAGAAAATGGCCGGAATCGTAAAACGCCACGTCGCCGGCACTGGCGTGCAGACGCTTTATCTATGCGGAGGAACGTCGTGTTTGACCGGTATCGAAGGAATTTTTGAAAAAGAAACCGGTTTAAGGACTATCAAACCAAAAGACCCGTTCCTTGTGACGCCGGCCGGTATCGCGATGAACTGCAAAGTACAGACGGAATGAAACAAATTGATGTGAGGGGAGGGCAAAGCCGTGGATTACAAAACGCTTATCGACGAGATTGCGGCGCGTGTTTCCGCTAAGCTGGCGGAAACTGAAGAAAACGTTTCAGAAGTGAAGGCAGAAGCGCCTGCCGCATCAAAGCCGCGTATTCTTGTCTTAACGGAAGCGCACGGCACGGTGTGCCATAAAATACTTGACGACGCAGCGCTCAAAGAGGCTTTTATTATAGACTGCGCGTTGTCATGTAATTATGAATGCGATGTAAAATCTTATGCAGCGGTTGTGATTTTTGATTTAACCGCCGACAACATTTGCCGCCTTGCCGGAGGCGTGTGCGATACGCCGTTCAGCTCGTTGGCACGCATGGCTTTTATGCTTGGGAAAAAGATATATTCTGTCAAAGAAAGCATTGAACCCTTTAAATTTGCCGCTACCATGCCGCGCGCATACAGCAGAATGCTGACGGACAAGCTGGCGCTTCTCGAGGAGTCTGGATTGATTGTGTGTCCGGCGGATACATTGCCTCAAGCGATTTTAGGCTGTCATGCAGGCAAACCTTGCCAGCATGCCGCAGAGGAAACAGTGGCCATAGATAAACGCGTCGTGAGCGAGCGCGACGTTGCGTCGCTTTATAAGCAGGGGCTTGCGTGCATCCGGGTCGGCGAACGCTCGATAGTGACGGATCTCGCTCGTGAATATGCGGCGGCGCGCGGGGTTAAAATCGTCCGCAGCTGACCGCTTAGGCAGGTGAACAGTTGTGATAATTGCGAAAGTAATCGGGAATATCTGGTCTACGCGAAAAGATGAACGGCTTAACGGCTATAAGCTTCTTATCATACAGCCGTTTAACATTGCCGTATCAGCAGTGACGGTTCCTCCTATAGTCGCCGCAGACACGATTGGGGCCGGCGTCGGTGAAACGGTGCTTGTAGTCAGCGGCAGCTCCGCCAGAAGCGCGGCCGGCAATATGAACGTGCCGGTCGACGCGACGGTAGTCGGAATAGTCGACGATCAAGAGCTGAACGCTGACGTGCTGCAGAAAATGGGAGTTCTGCAATGAACCTGATCGACGTCATAAAAAACGCTGGCGTGGTTGGGGCCGGTGGGGCCGGATTTCCAACGCACCTGAAGCTGAACGCAAAAGCAGATTGGTTTATCGTCAACGCTGCGGAATGCGAACCGCTTATTGAAACGGATAAATATCTTTGCCGCGTTTATGCCGATAAAATAATCGCGGCTGCGGAAATAGTCGCTGGGCATCTCGGGGCGAAGCATATAGTTATAGTTACTAAACAAAGTTATGCAGCAGAAATAACGGCCCTGCGCGCCGCAATAAGTAAAGCTGACTCAAGAACCGAACTTTTCCTGTCCGGCGTCTTCTACCCTGCCGGAGACGAACAGATAATAGTTCAGATGGTCACTGGAAAGAGCGTGCCCGAGCGCGGCATACCGCTCGCCGTTGGAGCCGTCGTCGACAATGTAGGGACGCTTTGCGCCATATACGACGCCGTCGTTGAAGGCGTAAGCGTACATACGAAATATCTCTCGGTTGTCGGCGCGGTCGAGCGCCCGATGCTGATGCATGCGCCTATAGGCACGCCGTTGATGGAATGTATTGAAAAGGCTCACCCGTACAACAAAGATTTTGCAGTAATACTCGGCGGGCCTATGATGGGGCGGATGCTTTCTGACAAAGACGAGATCCGGCGCGCGACAGTCACAAAGACGCTTGGAAACCTTCTTGTCCTGCCCAAAGACCACTATCTTGTGACACGCAGCAAACGCTCGATAGAACGTATACGTATGCAGACTAGGTCTGCGTGTATTCAATGCCGGATGTGCACAGACCTGTGCCCACGTTACATGATAGGACACAGCATCAGGCCGCACCTGATTATGCGTAATTTATACCGGGAAGAAACAATCACAGATGACGCGGAGTTTCTCAGAACTTACGGAGACGCTGCAAATTGCTGTGCCTGCGGTGCGTGCGAAATGTTTTCTTGCCCGATGGGGCTGTCGCCGCGCAAAGTCAACGACTACATGAAACAGCGGCTGCGTGCCCGCGGACTTCAGCCTGAGCCGAATAAAACGCCCGAGGCGAGATGCGGAATAAATATGCGCCGCATACCTACGGGAAGGCTTGTTGCGCGCCTTGGGCTTGCAGAATACTATCATAGGCCAATACCTGCGGAAGTAATGGAAATACACCCTAAAAAGATCTTTGTGCCGTTCAGCCAGCATATAGGCAGGCCTGCCGCTGCAGTGAAAACGACAGGCGACTTTATTCGCGCCGGCGAGCTTCTGGCCGCGGCGGCGGACGGCGTATCTGCAAATATCCACGCAGGAATAAGCGGTTTTATCACAGAGATCAGCGCTGCGGGAGCGGTTATCGAAGTGCGGGGGGAAGAATAAGATATGCTTGCAATCGGAATGATAGAATTATCCAGCATCGCCAGAGGGATAGAAACCTGCGACGGCATGGTCAAGGCGGCTAGCGTCAGTCTGCTTCGAGCCTCAACGGTATGCCCGGGGAAGTACATAATAATCGTATCTGGGGACACCGGAGATGTGAAAGCGTCAATGGAAGCAGGACGGAAATACGCCTCCGAATGTTTAGTAGACGAATTACTTATTACAAACGCCAGCGCGCAGCTGATGCCTGCCATAAGCATGACAAGCCAGGTCGACAAGCGAGGTGCGATCGGCGTGCTTGAGTTTTACTCCGTCGCATCGGCCATAATGGCGGCGGATACTGCGGCGAAGGCGGCTAATATTACATTGATAGAAGTGCGTATCGGCTATGCTATAGGCGGTAAGGGCTACGTAACACTAACAGGCGAAGTCGGAGACGTCAAAGCCGCCGTCGAGGCCGCGTCTGAGTCGGCGGAGCTGTTGGTCGGCACGACAGTCATCCCGCGCCCGTCTCCGCTGCTGTTCGATTCCCTCATGTAAAACGTTGGCAGGTGATATGGGATGAATCCAAGCGAACTGCTGATTAAAGAAATAGTAAAGAAAATCTTGAGTGAGGCGTCACAAGAGCAAAAAATGGAACGTGACGTAGACAAAAGCGGTATAATCCGCATCAAAACATCTACTGTGAAATGTGAGCCCTTCGCCCAAGACGGAGTCGCGCTGAAAGACATCGTCTCCCTGCAGGAAGCGCCGCGCATGGGAGCGGGCGTTATGGAACTGGACCATACAAGTTTTGAGTGGACTCTTACATACGACGAGTACGATATGGTAATAGAGGGTGAGCTGGAGATAGCAATAAACGGGCGTGTAATAAAAGGCGCCCCTGGAGATATCATTTATATCCCCAAAGGAAGTCATATCCACTTTCAGACCCCAAGTTTTGCTAGATACGCCTATTTCGTATATCCGGCGGATTGGCAGAAGCGGTAGCGACAACAAGACATGAATAGGCCTTGTAAGATATTCGCCTTTTCATGTCTTGTCTCGTTAAATTTGAAATAAATTTATCGTTCTGGAGCGTATTCTTTTATTAGTTCAATAAAGGCAGCTGCATATGGAGAAATCCATTTTTTTGCATTCATAAGGACCTGGGAATAATATTCTTGCGGCGGCATATCTACATCGATTGTTACTAGACTTCCCTCACTGAGTTCATCTCGAACAGAATAAACCGGCAGCAAAGCTATGCCGCCGTAGTTTTTGAGAATCTTCAGCACAACAGTAAGGTTCTCGACTATGACGGAGAATTGCGGCGTTGCTCCGACTTTTCTTGCAAGGTGTTCTAGTTGTTGGTTAAGGTAACCTGTACGTTCCATTCCTATAAATAAAAAAGAAAATAGATGTTTGAGCGGTATTTTTTTCTGACTTGCTAATGGATGGGAAGGCTGTGTTACAAAAATTATGGATTCTTTCCTTTTATAATGGCATGTCAGTTGAGGGTCCCGGTTGAGATTATGCGAGACGTAGACAAGATCGAAGATATTTTGTTTGAGGCTGTCGACAATAAATGCGACAGAAGGGCCACTCTTCAACTGAATTTCTATTTGCGGATAGATTGTCCTATAACGGGGAATAATGTCAATAACTGACGAGAGCAATAAAGACTCCGCTACACCAATATTTAACTTCCCGCTGATTTTATCCGGATCTGTTTGTATAGTTGATATTTGCTCTACGATATTATCTATCTGCCTAGCATATGAGTAAAAAGCCACCCCAAAATTCGTCAGTTTTATATTGTTGCCAATTCTGTCAAACAGCGGGAAGCCGACTTCACGTTCTAATTGCTGCATTTGGGCACTTAATGTCGACTGAGCATAATGCAGAAGATGGGCCGCTTTTGTAATATTGCCTGTATCGGCAATCAGTAAAAAAGAGTGTATAACTTTGCTGTCCATGACATCCCCTCCTGTATCACAAAAACAGCATCCACGATATAGAATATAGAGTCTATCCCGACCACTTCATATCAGCATTTTAGACTTTATTAAAGTATTGTCGCAACGATATTTTCGATAGTAGACATCATAAAAAACGATTTAAAAGCGATAGGATATCCCGATGCTCATCATTATGATTCATCGTTTTACAAAATATTTAAAAACTGTCACACTAGTCATGGCGCGCCAGAATTATACAGATTATTATCAGTAAGAACGGAGGTACGGTTATGGCAAAGAATATGTCGTACTTGCAGAATTTACCAGTTGCGGTATTGGGTGGCGGAGCCGTAGGTAAGACTTGCGCGGCTGATATGAAATTAGCCGGTAAAGAGGTGAGGCTGTTTGATATTATGCCGTTTGCCAAGACCTCGCTGCGCGGACTAGAGAAGACTGGCATATTGCTTGATGGCGTACAGCATAACCGGGATTGCTTTGAGCGTTCCGGGCGTGCCTATTTTGATGTCGTTACAGATAACATTGAAGAAGCTGTAAAGGGTGCCGGGCATATTGTCATAGCCTGTGGTTCATGGGGACACGAGGCTATGTTCCGAGAACTTATTCCTCACCTCGAAGACGGGCAAGTAATAAATATTTTTGCGGATAATTTTGGCTGTCTCTTGCTGCGTAAATTGATGCGCGAAATGAAATGTACGAAAAATGTTATTGTCGGCGGATGGGCATCGGCGCCATACGGCACAAGAATTGAAATGCTTGGACAATATCCCTTCCCGCATGTTTCTGCAAAGTATCGTGCAATAACGTTACGTGCAGCTACTCTGCCTATGACGGATTATGAGGATTTCGTAGAAGCGTCTAAGTATTTACCGTGTATCGATGCGGTAACGAATGGAGATGGCGTTTCCAAAGGCAACACAGTGCTTGACGTCGATTTTGCAAACCTTAATCCGGTTATTCATGTCCCTGCTACAATTTTAGGGGTGTCGACAATGGAAAACTGGGGAGTAATATTCGGAGGATATGATAAAAACTCATATTCCATGTACTCGCATGGACTTTGCCCTTCTATTTGTGAAGTACAGTATGAATTCTATAACGAAGAAATTGCTCTCGCGAAAGCTATTGGTGTCGATCTCCCGAAGTATAAATACGAAATGTTTTTCTCACGCCGCAGCGTATTGACCCAGGAATATATGGGATTGAATGATAACGGCGATGACAATGTCGTATTCCCGCTCGACCAGCCCTCAACAGAAGGTAATACAGGTCCTAATAGTATTCATCATCGCTATCTTACCGAAGATGTTCCAATCGGGTGCAAAGTGTATCATGACTTAGGCATCCAATATAATGTCCCGACACCAATAATTGATTCTATGATTATTTTGGCTGGGGCCATGCATAAAACTAATTTCTTTGAAACTAGCCGCTATAATCTGACATACTTAGGTATCGCTGGGATGAGTAAAGAGGATCTGTTGGAATATTTGAATAATGGCGTTTATCGTCAGAAGTAAGAGCTAATTTACATCGCGGCCATGTCTCCCATCTAAATATACCGAAAAAAGCAGCTTTAGGTTTTTAAGATGTGAGGCATGGCTCAAAAATAGTTGGAAGTTTGCGGCGAGATAGTATTGCCGAGCGAAGGAGGCGAGTGCTTTGTCACTGTTAACGTCGTTGAAAGGATTAGATTTACATTTCGCAAAATTGATAAAGTATATCTTGATATTTTTAATGACCGCAATTCCATGCATATGCGGTTTAGAAGTTGTATTTAGGTATATATTGCGCCGTCCTCTGCATGGGTCCGATGAAATCCTGATTTTGCTGCAGATATGGCTCTATTTTGTCGGTTTTGTAAGCGCTGGAAGACGGTGTTCTCATATTACCGCGCGCGTTATTGAAGCGTTGCTGAAGACGAATGAGGCAATCGCGAGATTGAGAGCCTTTGATGCTTTTGTCGCGGCTTTTGTCGGTATATATTTCATATCGATGGGGTATGAATACTTCAAATATGCTTGGCGGGTTTGGAAAACTACAGCAATTCTGTTGTATCCGACTTTCTGGTACGAATGCGCACCTTTTCTTTGTTTTGTACCGCTGACCATATATACATTTAGCGAGTTCTGCTTCTATTTTAAAAGAATTAATAAGTGTGAAATTGATTTCCTGCATCAGAATGAGGAAGTTGACAGTGTATTAGCAGAACTGCACATCAAAGAGGAGGCGAAATGATAGATGGATGTCGCAATCATCGCTGTTTTGACATTGGTTACGTATCTATTATTAGGCGGTCCGTTGCCATTTTGTTTTGGCCTAGCCCTTATTGTATTAAATTACGTCGGTGATGTTTCCATGGGCGGTATGCTTATGTGGGGGCTTGCTCAGTTGGCAAATCCGACAATGCTTACGATTCCCCTTTTTCTCTTTGCTGGGAATTTAATGGGTAAAAGTGGGATTGCAGAAAACCTTTTAAACTTTGTAGATATTTTTGTGGGACGTATAAAAGGCGGCTTAGGCGTTGTATCGATAATCACATGCGCTATTATCGGCGCCATTACAGGGGCGGCAATGACTGGCGTCGCCACTATCGGGCCGATTATGATGCCTGCGATGAAGAAGCAAGGATATCCTCGCGGCTACACGACGGCTGTTGTGTCGACGGCATCTGTATTAGGTCAGCTCATCCCCCCAAGCATTATAATGATTGTATATGGTTGGATAACAGAAACGTCTATTCTTGTCTGTTTCGTATCGACGCTATTGCCGGGGCTCATGATAACGCTCACTTTATCTATTGTGAATCTAATCGTTGCCAAACGGTTTAACCTTATAATTCCAGCAGCTGCGGCAATGATCGCAGGCAATAAAAACAAGACACGTGCATATGCCCAAGCTACATGGAAAGCTCTGCCTGCTCTAATGATGCCTGTGATAATTCTTGGCGGCATATACGGCGGCGTGCTTACAACCACAGAAGCTGCAGCAGTTTCTGTCCTCTATTCATTGCCAGTAGGATTCTTTGTATATAAAGGGCTGAATAAACAATCATATATGGAGACGGCTTTTGATTCTGCAACTACAGTCGGCACTATCATGGTCATGATTATGATGAGCTTAATTGTGGGGCAGTCCTTTACCATGCTGGAATTGCCTCAAGCCGTAGCTAAAGCAATGCTGTCTATCTCGACGAACAAAATAGTTATATTGCTGATGGTTAATCTTTTGCTTCTACTTTTAGGAATGCTTGTCAGTGATGTGTCTGGAGTCATTCTTGTTGTCCCGTTGCTGCTGCCTCTTATGCAGGAGATCGGAGTATCGACAGTACATTTTGGCGCAATAGTCGGAGTAAATCTTGCAATGGGCGGTATTACTCCACCCTACGCGGCAGTGCTGTATTTGGGAATTAAGATAGGCAACTCGGGCTTTACTGAAACAGTAAAATACATATTGCTGTTGTTGGTCGTGGCATATGTGCCAGTGTTGCTTTTAACGACATTTGTTCCAGAAGTGTCCATGTTCTTCCCGAAGCTGCTTGGATTAATGTAATAGCAGATGTGTGAGGGGGGATAAACTCGGCCGGCGATATTATTCCGTTTTAGTGTGTTAGAACGCGGCGCTCATTCGTTATGGATAACAGAGATATGAAAGATGAAGGGGGAAAATGTAATGAAAAAGAAATTTATGGCAGTGTTGATGATCTTTGCAATAATTATTCTGGCTGCCGCTCCAGCTTTAGCAAAAACATATAAATGGAAATTAGCCCACACGCGTTCGCCGGAAGCGCAAATACACAAAGATTTGACTGAATTTGCAGAAAAAGTACAGAAAGAGACCAATGGTGAAGTGCAGATCTCTGTAATGGCTGGAGGACAGCTTGGCGATTGGTCTGTTGTACAGGAGCGCGTCTCTATGGGTAATGTAGAAATGACATGTGGTCCGATGTCAACAGCTGTAGATAAGAGGCTGGAAATGACAAATCTATGCGCTGCAGTTACAGACTGGGATAAGGTCGCTACATCGTATATTTCAGGAACGCCTTTTATCGACCAAATTGCAAACTGGGTGGGAGAACAGAACCTGACGATTTTAACGACGTATCCCTTTTACCTTGGCGGCCTCGGATTTACGAAAGAAATTGACGATCCTGCCAATCCGGCGCTGAAGCGTGGACTAAAATTGAGAATTCCGAGCATGGTAACGTTCCGCCACATGGTAGAGGGGCTTGGTTATATTCCGACACCGATTGCGTGGGGAGACACTTTTACTGCAATGCAGACCGGCGTTGTCGATGGTGTCGCCGGAACTGGCGCGGAAGGTTGCTGCACCAACGGGTTTGTAGATGTAATGAAGTCTTATTTGCCCATCAATACACACTTCGAATTATGGTATATGATGGTAAACACAGATAAATTTAAGAAACTCCCGGAAGAATATCAGAACGTTATAATTAAGTTAGCTAAAGAAATTGAACAAAAGCGCCTCGTCGAAGGACCGAAAGAAACAGCTAAATGGGAACAGGTTATGAGGGATAAAGGCGTTGTCGTATACAATCTGACAGATGAACAAATCCAAGCCTATCACGAGATCATTCGCAATGCAACATGGCCGGCGACAAGAGAGCTGGTCGGCGCAGATGTATTCGATGCTGCTGTGAAATATTTGCAATAGCAAAAAGTACAACTCCGGCATAACCCATAATATAAAAAATATACAGCCACACTGTCTTGCGATCGTTCTTGGAACTATCGGCGAGGCAGTGTGGCTGACTAAAATGAGGAATAGATTGGTTACTTATTACAATTTGTGTTTTTCATTCAATCTCAATAGTGCTTCTGCATATATATGAGTACATTTTTTCAGATCATCCAAAGAAATTCTTTCGTTGGGTTGATGTGCATACTCCTCTTCTCCAGGAAATACTGGACCGAACGATACAGAGTTTGGCAGAAAGCGGCAGTAAGTTCCGCCTCCTATACTTATTGGCTCTGGTCTGTCATCCATAATCTCATGATAGGCATCCAGCAAAGTTTGCACTATATAGCTCTCTTTAGGTACATAAAGCGGCGGCTTATGCGTCACAATTTCCACAGATCCTCCGAGCATATCGGCGTGTTCTTTGATATTTGATAAGATTTTTTCAGTATCTGATGTTACTGGATAGCGGATATCAAATTTGATGCCGATTTCAAAATATTTGTCATTCTTATAACTTTCAATAGAAGCGCAGTTACATGTCAATGCTCCTGATACATCATCAGAGCACTCTATTCCCAAAGATTTGCCTGTCCAGTCTTCACCTGTAAGGCTGAACGCTTTTTTCAATAAAATCGTGCTTTGCTCGTCCAGCGGCATTGCCAAAAGTTGATTCAGTAATTTTTGAACGGCATTGTCGCCTTTATAAGGCTCCATTGCATGGGCTGTCTTGCCGGTTACTATAATATCATTCGTTATGTCGTTTTGTGCAACAGCAGCCGTCGCTTTGTCTGGT